>WNFM01056514.1_pt4 | contig 17295 bp, 12 predicted proteins | sample 5400271 | NCBI WGS metagenome assembly WNFM01 (sample SAMN13153352, study PRJNA577476) | soil metagenome | isolation source: 60 cm saprolite on Douglas fir-dominated hillslope | place: USA:California | collected 2013-09-17 | reverse complement strand
GCGGCCAGGACGATGGCCGCGGCCACGCGTGCACGCGACCAGAGGTGGCTCCAGGCGACACCGATGTGGATGGCGGTGGCGGCCATGACCGGAAGCAGGTAGCGGGGACGCGCGTACACCGCGCCGGCGGCGGTGGCCCACACGAGCCCGAGGCAGGCGGCGAGGAGAAGCGGCGGCAGCAGCGCGGGTGAAGGGCGGCCCGCGCGCACGGAGGTGACGATCTCGCGCCCGCGCAGGGCCAGGAACGCGACCAGCGCGGCCGGCACCAGCAAGGCGGCGAGGATGCGGATGGCGCCACCGGCCACGCCGAGCCAGGGATGGCCGGGACTCACGCCGGCGAGGACGGGAAGCGACGTGTCAAGGGTGCGGCGGACGAGGTAGGGCAGGGCCTCGGCCTGCGCGCGCAGGCCGTCGGAGTCGGGACCCATCACCTCGCCGCTCGCCCATCCATGGCGGAGATTCCAGACGACCACGGGAAGCGCGCCGACGAGGAGACCCGCGAGGGTCCATCCCCATCGGGGGCGCGCGCCCGGGCCGCGCCGCAGCGCGAGAGCCGCGAAGGCGGCGATCGCATAGCAGGTCGCGACCGGCTGCTGCCAGAAGGCGGCGCCGAGGAGCAACCCCATTGCCAGCGCGCGCAGGCGGTCGCGCGGCGATGGTTCGTCTTGGAGCAGCGGCGGCAACAGGGCGAGCGCGAGCCCGCCCAGGGCGAGCACGTCTACGTACTGGCCGACGGAATTGAGCGAGAAGACGGTCAGGAACTTTGGACCCAGGGCCAGGTACAGCCCGCCCGCCAGGGCAGCGGCGCGGCCGCCGATGCGCCGCGCCAGTGCCATGGTGGCCACGATGAACAGCAGATCGAGAACGACGCTGGCCAGCACCAGCATCCGCGAGAGGTCCTCGGCGCCGCTCACCAGCGAGAAGAGCGCGGCCAGGTGGCCCTTCAGCGTGCCTTGATAGTTCGCGCCGATGGTGAAGACGGGCGCGGGCCGCGCGCCGGCGAGAAGTCGCAGCGCGACGAAGGCGCCGTACGCGCCATCCGTGTTGACCCAGCCCCAGGGATGCAGGAGCGCGGGCAGGCGATAGGCGACGGCGAGGGCGAGGACGGCGAGCGTCTCCGCGCCCGGGGCCGGGCGGGGAAGCGGCCGGAGCGTCCACCACGCGCAAACGAAGGCGCCGAGCACGGCCACCGCCGCCAGCGGCGCCGACACGCCGAGCGACGGGAAACCTCCGAACCAGGCGAGGACGGCGAGGGCGAGAAGGGCGAGGAGCCCGAGCTCGGCGGGGACTCGCCGTTCCTCGGGCGCGAGGGAGCTCAACTCAGCGGACGGTCTTGAGCTGCTCCAAGAGGGCATCCGTCGTGGATGGGCCCTTCAGGATCGAGGTGGCGCGCGCGATCTGGTTGATGGCCTCTTCGACGGCCTCCCATCCCGCTCCGCGCTCCAGCTCCGACTTCGCCTTCAGGTAGTGCTTGTTCACGACGCTCTCGCCCACGGCGCCGAGCACGTGGTTGCATACGTCGCGCACCTTGTTGAGCCGCGCCACCAGCTCCGTCGCCGGCGCCGCCGTGGCCCCCGCCGCCGGAGCGGCCTGTGCGGCGGGCATGGCGGGGAAGCTGCCCGTGCGCGGCCGGGTCGCGGGCGCAGCGGGTGTAGGGGCGGTCGCGGGGTCGCGAAGGCGGATGAGCCCGGTCGCGATCAGGCCGTAGAGGATCTTCGCGGCGTCGAAGACGCTCAGGCCGCTGGCCTGGCCGATCGTCTTGACGCTGCGATGGCCGTCGATCTTGGAGAGGATCAACCACTCGCTCGTGTTGAGGTTGATCTGCCCCTCCCGGTTCTCCTGCACGACGAACTCGGGGATCATCTCGACGGACGGGATCTTCTTCGAGAGGACGCGCCACTCGTCGAGCCGCCGCGCCGCCTCCATGAGGAGGTTCGTGTTGCTCTTCGAGATCGTCCGCACGTCGCTCGGAGCCGCCGGCTCGAACTTGAAGTCGCCCTGGTTCCAGATCGCGAGCGCGTACACCGCCTCCTCGCCCGACACGTCGTCGAGGGTGGCGTGCACGATGCGCCCCTCGTGGAGGTAGATCTGGCCCTTGAGGTTCCCGTCGACCAGGTGGAACACACCGGTCTTCCCGCTGACGCTGACGAGTTGGATGATGTCGGGGAGGTGAAGCTCAGCGAGTGAGCCTTGGAAGGCCATCTGGTTCAGGCTCTCCGCCGCGTCCGCCTTCCGTTAACCCGCACGGGTGGTGGCAGATACGGCGGCGCGAGAGAGTGAGGCTATCAAGGGCCTCCCGCACTGTCAACCGCGGGCAGCGCCGGCTACGCGGGAGTGATCTTCTCCGCGGGCTCGTCGAGATCCTTGGCCCGCCGGTCCCGTTCGCGCTCGCGCGGCAGCAGGATGTTGTGCCGCTTGATCATCTCGTTCAAGGTGGTGGGCTTGAGGCCGAGCAGGCGCGCGGCTTCCTTCTGCACGCCCGCCGTCGATTCGAGGGTGGACTCGATCAGGCGACGCTCGAAGTTCGCGATGACGTCGCGCAGGGAGATGCCCTCGGGGGGCACGGTCAGGTGCGGGACGTGGAAGCTGGGCGCGGTGCGCACGTGGTCGGGAATCAGCTCGCGCCCGATCTGGGTGCCCGTGGTCAGGACCACTCCCCGCTCGATCACGTTCTCCAGCTCGCGCACGTTGCCGGGCCAGTCGTAGTCCATGAGGGCCTGCAGGGCCTCCGGGCTCACGCCGGTCACGTTCTTCGTGTTCTCGCGCGCGTACTTGTCCACGAAGTGGGCGACCAGGGCCGGAATGTCCTCCTTGCGCTGGCGCAGGGGCGGGAGCTGGATGGCGATGACGTTGAGCCGGTAGTAGAGGTCCTCGCGGAACCGGTTGTCCTCGACGGCCCGGCGCAGGTCGATGTTGGTGGCGGCCACGATGCGCACGTCCACCTTGACCGTGTCCGTTCCCCCCAGGCGCATGAACTCGCGCTCCTGCATGACGCGCAGCAGCTTGGCCTGGGTCTCGAGGGGGATGTTGCCGATCTCGTCGAAGAACAGCGTGCCCTTGTCCGCCAGCTCGAAGAGGCCCTTCTTCGAATACACGGCGCCGGTGAAGGCGCCCTTGACGTGGCCGAAGAGGTTCGACTCCAGGAGGTCGTGCGGCAACGACCCGGAATTGACCACTATGAAGGGCTTTTCCGCGCGGGGCGAGTTGGTGTGGATGGCCTTGGCCACCAGCTCCTTGCCCGTTCCGCTCTCGCCCACCACGAGGATGGTCGAGCGCGAGGGCGCGGCCTGCGAGATCAGGCCGAACACCTGCTGCATGCGCGGGCTCTTGCCCACGATCTCGGTGAAGCGGGCCTGGTCCTTGAGCGCGCGCCGCAGGTCGCGGTTCTCGTCCTTGAGCCGCCGCTGCTCCAGCCCGTTGCGCAGGATGTGCAGCACCTCTTCGTGCTTGAAGGGCTTGGTGACGTAGTCGAAAGCGCCCTTCTTCATGGCCTGGATGGCCGTCTCCACGGAGGCGAAGGCGGTGATCATGAGGACGACGAGCTCCGCGTCGACCTTCTTGAGCTCCTCGAGCACCTCCAGGCCGCCCAGCTCCGGCAGCATGACGTCCACGATGGCCGCCTCGTAGGATTGCTTGCGGGCCAGGGCCAGCCCCTCGATGCCGTCGTGGGCGAGGGTGACGCGGTAGCCCGCTTCCTCGAGCAGGCTCTGCAGGACGTCGCGCATCACCTCCTCGTCGTCGATGACGAGGACGTTCTCGGCGCTCACCGACGCGCGGCTTCCGCGGCGGCGAGGGAGGGCAGCGCCACCTGGAACGTCGTGCCCTGGCCGGGCACGCTCTCCACGAAGATGGCCCCGCCGTGCTCCTGCACGATCCCGAACGAGATGGAGAGGCCCAGGCCGGTGCCGCGGCCGATGCCCTTGGTCGTGAAGAAGGGATCGTAGATCCGGCGCACGTGCTCCGGCTTGATGCCGTGACCGGTGTCGCGTATCTCGACCACGACCGCATCGTCCTCCGCGCGCGTGGCCAGCGTCAACCAGCCGCCCTTGGGCATGGCGTCGCGCGCGTTGAGGATGAGGTTGAAGAAGACCTGCTGCAGGCGGTTCTCGTTGCCGCGCACGAGGGGCAGGTCGTTCAGTTCCTTGCGCACCTTGATGCGGCCGCGCTCGAGCTGGTGCTCGAGCAGCGAGAGCACGTCGAGGAGGACCTTGTTGGTGTCCAGGTTCTCGAACTCGGCCTTGGAGGAGCGCGAGAAATTGAGCAGGTTGTTGACGATCTTGGCCGCGCGGAAGGTCTGCTTCTCGATCTTCTCCAGGAGGGCGGAGCGCGGGTCGTCGTTCTTGATCTGCTGGCGCAGCATCTGCGTGTAGGACGAGATGCCGGTGAGGGGCGTGTTCACCTCGTGGGCCACGCCCGCGGCCAGGATGCCGATGGAGGCCATCTTCTCCGAGTGCTGGAGCTGCTCCTCCAGGCCCATGCGCACGGTCACGTCGTCCACGATCACGATGGTGCCGCAGCGCTCGCCGGAGCCGACCTTGAAGGGGGCCACGGAGACGTTCACGCGCAGGGCCCGCCCGTCGCTGCAGGGCAGGTGCAGCTTGTAGATGTTCGCGATCTCCTCGTTGCGGCCGAGCACGAGGCTCCCCCGCAGCGCGTCCAGGAACGCCTCCGGGAAGATCTCGTCCAGGCCGTGGCCGAGGACCTCGTCGCGCTGGCGGCGGTACAGGCCTTCCATGGCCCGGTTCCAGCGCACCACCTTGCCGTCCAGGTTCAGGACCAGGATTCCCGAGTCCATGCTCTCGATGATGTTCTCGTTGTACTCGGTCAGCTCCTGCAGCTCGTCCGCCTTCTCGCGCAGGCTGTGATACAGCCGGCCGTTCATGACCGCGGTCGCGGCCTGGCCGGCCAGGGCCTGAAGGACGTCGACCTCTTCGCTGTTGAGCGGATCGAACATCTCCTTGCGGCCGACGCCGAGGATCGCAATGACCTCGCCCTTCACCCGGCAGGGGAAGTAGTGCGAGAGGTCCAGCGGCCCCGCCTCCGGGTACAGCTCGGCGTGCGCCTCCGCCAGCACGGGCTCGCCCGCGGCCAGGGCGCGCACCAGCGAGCCTCCGGGCGGCAGGTGGGCCAGGCAGGCGGCGGGCGTGCAGCCGAGGTCCTTGAAGATCCAGAAGCCGCCGTCGTCATGGGGCAGGAACAGGGCCAGCGAGCTCACGCCCAGCGCGTCGTGCACGCCTTCGAGCAGCCGCTCCGCCATGCGTCCGAGGTCCAGGTCCGCGTTGAGGTCCTGGGACAGGCGCAGCAGCGCGCGCCGCGAGTTGTAGCGCTCGCGGAAGAAGAGGCGGTCGATCCCTTCCTGGATGCGGTTCTTGACCGGGCTGAACAGCAGCGCGACCACCATCGTGGAGAGGATCGCGATGACGGTGACGTGCGGCTCCTGGTCCGAGGCCAGCAGCACCTGGAAGAGGCTCACCGCGAGCAGGCACATGCCCAGGATGGCGGCCAGGGCCAGGATGTAGACGAGAGTGCGACGGAAGATCAGCTCGACGTCCATCAGCCGGTGCTTGATCACCGCGTAGGCCAGGGAGAGCGGGATCAGGGCCAGCGGGATGTACCCGGCCAGCTCCATGGCCTGGCGCGGCTCGCCGCCCAGGGCGAACGGGATCGCGTAGAAGAGGAAGAACGGCATCACGCCCGCGCCCGTGCCCCAGACCAGCCACTTCATCTGCTTGCGCGCGGTCAGGCTGCGCGTCCGCCGGTAGGAGCCGAGCAGGATCCCGAAGGACACCGCGAACAGGGTCGCGAAGTACAGCGGCTTCCAGGCGTCGATGATGGAGGTGATACGCCAGAGGACCTCGCGGTGCCCGGGCGGGCTGGTCACGAACAGCACCTGGCTGGCCACCGCCGCTCCGGCCAGGACCAGGGCCGGCATGTAGGCCGCGGGAATGACCCACGCGCGTGACGTCGACAGCCTCCGTTCGGGGAAGGCCAGGCAGAAGTGGAGGAACACGACGGGCAGGAAGAGGATCGAGAGCGTGTCCGTCCAGAGCAGCGTCCAGTCCGCGAAGTTGAGCTTGCCCGTGTAGGACGTCGAGTACATCAGGAAGAAGAGCAGGCAGATCGCGTAGAAATGCAGGGCGGCGCGGTCCGGCGGCCGCCGCAGCATGACGATGGTGCCCACGAGCAGGCTGAAGAAGCCCACCAGCGAGAGGTAGTAGAAGAGGCTGACGTTCCCCTGCGAGAGCGGCTTGACCGTCACCTCGAGCGGCCGCCTCTCGTCCGCCCGGAGGAGGTCGTACACGAGATGGGCGCCGGGCGGACGGCGGGCGAGGTGATTCTCGATCTGCTGCGAGCTCAGCACCTCTTCGCCGTCGAGGGCGAGGACGATGTCGTTGACGTGGATGCCCGCCTGCGACGCGGGGCCGCCGCCCGCGACGCGGGCCGCGTACACGCCCTGCGCGCCCTGCACCCAGAGGACGCCGTCGTCCATCAGCGTCCAGGTGGCCTTCAAGAAAATGTTGTAGGTCCCCAGCGCGGCCAGGACGAGGGCCACGGCAACGACGGCGACGCTCTTGAGAGGGGGGCGCTTCATGGACACACGTTCGACACGGGGCCGTGCTCGTCGGGTAGCAAACGACGTGCCCGCCGCGCCCAGCCCAAACCTACTCATGTTCAATGGTTTGAGGGCGGTACGTCCCCCTTTGATCCATGAACACGTATCGACGATCCGGTTTGTTGGAGTGGGGAGTGCGGGCCACGCCCGCCGTTAGAAGCGAACCGAGATCCCGCCGAGGACGCGCTTGGGTGGATGGGCCACCGCCATCTCGTCCAGGACGCCCCCTTCCGAGGCCTCGTAGAAGAGGTTGCGCACCGCCACGAGCACGTCCCAGTCCGCGCGTGTGATCGCGCCGAGGAAGGGGAGGCCCTGGCTCACCTGCACGTCGAAACGCGTGTTGGTCATCGAGCCCGGCCGCAGCTCGGCGGAGGAGAGCCGGTTCACGCGGCAGAACGCGACGACGCGCGTGTCCGTTCCCTCGATCATCGTCTCGATCCGCGCCGCGAGATCGTGGAAGTCGCCTTCGCGGAACGCGAGCATGGGCTGCGCCGCCACCGCCTCCGGGCGCCAGCTGTGACCGTAGGTGTAGGTCATCGAGCCCTGGAGGACGTCACCGAAGCGGCGCGACAGCTTCACTCCCATTCCGCGCGTGCCCATCCACCCGCCGTTGGAGACGTTCAGGGTGTGCAGGCGGGCGGCGGTGCTGAAGCCGTTGACGAGCTGATCGTGGGTCGTCTCGTAGAAGGCATGCCCTTCGACCGTGAAGTCGCCCATCTCCTGGTCGAAGGCGACTTCGTAACGAAGGATGCGCTCCGGCCGCAGGCCCTCGGCGAGCACGGAGAGGGCGACCGCGGGCGCGGAGGAGATGGTGGACACGGTCAGGACGTCCCCTCCGGGCAGGAGGGTGTGGCTGCGCACCAGGCCGCGGAGCCGCGCGTTCTCGTCGCTGCGGAACTCCACGGCGAACATCCGATCGAGCTGGTTGGACCGCTCGAGGAACCCGGCGTACGAGTAGCGGCCGCCGATGGTGGTCGCGATGCGATCCGTGGCCTGCCAGTGATCCTGGAAGGAGACGGCACCGACCCCGTGGTCCAGGCGCGTCGCGTCGCGCCCCACGGCCATCGGGCGCAGCGCACGGGTGCCGTATCCGGTGGCCACCTCCACCTCGTGACCGCCGCCGGGCTCGAACACGAACTCGCCCGCCATGCGCCAGGTCGCGCTCTCGCGCTCGGCCACGAGGCCGCCCAGGCTCCAGCGGCCGGAGTCCGCGATGCGCCCGTTGAGCTTCACGACGCTCCAGCTGCTCGGCTCCGCCGCGTCGGCCACGTCGGCGAAGTTGGGGTTCGCCACCACCTGGAGCGTCCCGGCCAGGTCCGGCAGCAGGGAGGCGAGGAGGCCGGTCGGCGGCGCGTCCGTCTCGGCGGTCTGCGCGCCCTCCGCCCGATCTTCGAGGGCGGAGCGGCGCTTGTGACGGATCAGCCATTGCAGGTCCCGCGTCGCGCTCGCGTCGCTGTCCTTGGCCGCCTTCGGGTCCTGGCCATCGCGGGCGGCGTCGCCGACGGGCGACATGCTGATGGTGAAGGTGGCGTCCTGGTTGGGAAGGATCAGGACGCGCCGCGCCGGCGCGGGCGTGTGCCCGTCACGCAGCGCCCGCAGGGTGTACGCGCCGGGCGGGAGTGACGGCACCGAGAACCGCCCGGTGCTGTCGGACAAGGTGACGAGTCCCATCGAGCCCACGCCCCGGCCGAACAGGGAGATGACCGCGCCCGGGATGGGCGAGCCATGGGCGTCCTCGACCCAGCCCAGGAGGCCGCCGGCCGGTGATTCCGCGCGCAGGGTGGGAGCGGCCAGCAGGGTGGCCACGATCGCGACACCGCGCGCGAGCGGTCTCACCGTTGCCCTCCGTCGATTCGAATACATGTGGGCAGGATTCACGCTACCAGCGGGGGTGGATGGTGTCAAGGCTAACGAATGGCCGCCGTGCCATCGGCCCCGGCCCGCTGTGCTATAACGGCAGGGCACCGCTTCGACATCTCGGAGGACTCTCCAGCGCCAGGAGCGCCGCGCTCTTCCGCCATGCTCAACAAGATGATGCCCGCCGGGGGCCATTTCTCGTGAACGTGCTCCTCCTCCGCGACGTGGCCGCCGTCCTGCTGGCCGGCGGGGCGGGGGAGCGCCTGTACCCGCTCACGAAGGACCGGGCCAAGCCGGCCGTCGGTTTCGGGGGCCCCTATCGCATCATCGACTTCACGCTGTCGAACTGCGTGAACTCCGGGCTCCGCAAGATCTTCATCGCCACCCAGTACAAGGCCCAGAGCCTCAACCGCCACGTGCGCATGGGCTGGAGCATCGTCAACACGGAGCTCGGCGAGTTCGTGGACGTGCTGCCCCCGCAGAAGCGGGTGGGTGAGAACTGGTACCTGGGCACCGCGGACGCGGTCTACCAGAACCTCTACTCGATCGCCCAGGAAGTCCCGCGCTGGGTGATCATCCTGTCCGGCGACCACATCTACAAGATGGACTACGGCAAGATGCTCGACGTCCACATCGCGCGGGGCGCGGTGCTGACGGTGGGGGCGATCGAGGTGGCGCTGGGGGACGCGAGGCGCTTCGGCGTGCTGGAAGTGGACGACGACAGCCGGGTGACCGGCTTCCAGGAGAAGCCCGCCACCGCCTCCGCCACCCCCTGGAACCCGGACAGCTGCCTGGGCTCGATGGGGATCTACATCTTCGACTTCGACGTGCTCGCCCGCGAGCTCGCGCGCGACGCGGAGGCGAGCACCACCCACGATTTCGGGCGCGACATCATTCCCCACCTCGTGTCCACCGGAGAGCGCGTCTACGCCTACCTCTTCTGGGACGAGAACAAGAAGACGTCGAAGTACTGGCGCGACGTGGGCACCCTGGACGCGTACTACGAGGCCTCGATGGACCTCATCGCCATCGATCCCACCTTCAACCTGTACGACCCGGAGTGGCCGCTGCGCACGTACCAGCCGCAGTTCCCGCCCGCGAAGTTCGTGTTCAACGAGGACGGACGCAAGGGATTCGCCATCGATTCCCTGATCTCGATGGGATGCATCATCTCCGGCAGCGAGATCCGGCACAGCATCCTCTCGCCCGGAGTGCGCGTGCACTCGTATTGCGACATCGAAGACTCCATCCTCATGTACAACGCCACCATCCACCGCCACGCCCGCATCAAGAAGGCGATCCTGGACCGCGAGGTCGAGGTGCCCGCGGGCGCGGTCATCGGCTACGACCCCGCGGAAGACCGCAGGCGCCACACCGTGTCCGACGGGGGCGTGGTCGTGGTGACCGCGGGCGAGGAGTGCTACGTCGACCCTCAATTCGCAGGTTAGGAGCGCATGACGACCACCATCGAATCCGTTTTCGCGCGCGAGATCCTGGACAGCCGCGGCAACCCCACGGTGGAGGTGGAGGTCGAGCTCGACGGGGGCGCGCGCGGCCGCGCCGCCGTCCCTTCCGGCGCCTCCACGGGCGAGCGGGAGGCGGTCGAGCTGCGCGACGGGGACAAGAAGCGCTACCTCGGCAAGGGCGTGCTCCAGGCGGTGAAGGCCGTCAACAACGAGCTGGCCGCGGAGCTCCTGGGCGAAGACGCGCTGGACCAGGCCCTGGTGGACTCGCTGATGATCGAGCTCGACGGCACGGTCAACAAGGAGCGCCTGGGCGCGAACGCGATCCTGGCCGTGTCCCTGGCCGTGGCCAAGGCGGCGGCGGAGTCCACCGCCCAGCCCCTCTACCGCTACGTGGGCGGGGCCAACGCGCGCACGCTGCCCGTGCCCTTCATGAACATCATCAACGGCGGCGCGCACGCGGACAACACGCTCGACCCGCAGGAGTTCATGATCGTGCCCCACGGCGCGCCCACCTTCGCGGAGGCGCTGCGCATGGGCGTGGAGGTGTTCCACACCCTGAAGGGCCTCCTCAAGAAGAAGGGCCTGGCCACGTCCGTGGGCGACGAAGGCGGCTTCGCCCCCGACCTCCGGTCCAACGAGGAGGCGCTGGAGACGATCCTGGAGGCCATCAAGGGCGCGGGCTACAAGGCGGGGTCGCAGATCTCGCTCGCCCTCGACGTCGCCGCCAGCGAGCTGCACGAAGGCAAGAAGTACGTCTTCAAGAAATCGGGGGGCGCCGTCAAGACCTCCGAGCAGATGGTGGCGATGTACGAGAAGTGGGTGAAGGACTACCCCATCGTCTCCATCGAGGACGGCGTGGGGGAGAAGGACTGGCCGGGCTGGAAGCTGCTCACGGACGCCCTGGGCACGAAGGTCCAGCTCGTGGGCGACGACCTCTTCGTCACCAACCCCGCGATCCTGGCCCGCGGCATCGAGGAGGGGATCGCGAACTCCGTGCTCGTGAAGGTGAACCAGATCGGCACCCTCACGGAGACGCTGGACTGCGTGGCCATGGCCGTGCGCGCCGGCTACACCTGCATGATGAGCCACCGCAGCGGCGAGACCGAAGACGTCACCATCGCCGACCTCGCGGTGGCCACCGGCTGCGGGCAGATCAAGACGGGATCCGCGTCGCGCACGGACCGCGTGGCCAAGTACAACCAGCTCCTCCGCATCGAGGAGGAGATCGATCCCATGGCCCGCTACGCGGGACGGTCCGCGCTCAACCCTCGCAAATAGCCGTCAGCGCCCGCCGCCGTCACGCTTGGAACGGCGGCTCCAGCGCGCGCGTGCGGCGATCTGCGCGATCTGACGCCGGCGCTGCGCGGGCAGGGCCGCCGCGCGGGCGCGGCCGCCCTTCAAGCCGCCTCGCCGTCCCAGGGCGGCGGCATGGACGCTGACCCCGACCGGACGCCGCCGCTCGACGAGCGCGATGGCATTGACGCGTCGGGTCGGCGCGTGGCACCACGGACAGTCCATGTCCGCATCCGTGGTCTCGATCCGCTCTCCCTGCCACTCGCACACGCGACAACGCCGCGTCACGAGCTGACGGCGAGCGTCGGCAATCATCCCTGTCCATCCTGACACTTCCCCGAGCCGCGATGTAGGAATGCCAAGGCGTTTGGCGCGGCCACGGCCCGCGGCCGTGGGGGCGCCCATCCGGCCCACGACCTTTTACACGCGGCCCCCGGCCCCATCCCACTGCGCATTGAGCCATCGCGAGATATCGGGAAGTTCAATGCCTGAGCGCTCAAGTATATGCTTGAGCTGACAAGCATGGCCGGCACGAGTCTCGTATCTATCCCCGCTAGGAGCAATCGGATGAGAGAGCTGGTGCACGAACGCCTGCTCGAGCTGCACGACGGACGAGGGACCCCGTTCCGGCGCGTGCTGGTCTACGCCGAGCGTCAGCCCGCCGGCCTCTGGGTGGCCTGGGTGGAGTTCGTCTCCGCGAGCGGCGACAAGGTGGTGCAAACCGGCCGGGAAACGACGCAGAGCACGCTCCGCGAAGTGACCTACTGGGCCACGGGCCTGCAGCCGACCTACTTCGAAGGAGCGCTCGACCGCGCCCTGCGGCGTAGGGGGCCGGCCCGAGCCTCCGCCGCTCCTGCCGCGCCCACTCCGCACAAGGGCGGCATGGTCTCGTTCCGCATCCGCAGCTCCGATCCCCGGGTGGCGTTTCGCGTCATGGCGACGCATACCCTCGTGCCCGGGCTCCGCCGCGCGGTTCACCACGCAGGCAGCTTCATCTACGTGCGCGCGGTCGAGCCGGCCCTCACCGAGATGCCGCGCATCTACGAGTTCCTCGCCCACTTCCAATCCGACCGCGCGGCCGCGATCCTGGCCCAGCGGCTGGAAGCCGACCTGGAGGAGACGGCGGCGACGCTCGAGATCCGCCGAGTGGAGGTGGCGCCGGAGAGCGAGGCGATACGGCGGGCGCTGCTGGAGGCGGTGGCCGCGAAGTGATCGGCCACGGAAGGGGCGGAGGCTCTACGGCTCTACTCTTCCTCTTCGACGGAGATCTTGAGGGAGCGGAGGAACTTCTTGTCCAGCGGGGTCATCTTGATGGGGGCCGGATCGCTCTTCTCGACCTTGAAGTCGAAGGTGGACACTTCGGCCGCTTCGCGGCTGCCGCTCTTGCTGAACCCGATGGTCGCCTCCAGCACCAGGGAGACTTCGTATCCTTCGCCCTTGATGCGGTTGAGGCAGTGCGCGATCTGGGGAGACTCCGCGAGCGTGCGCTGGATCGTGGTGCCGAGGTCCTGGACCATCCGCTTGACGTCCTCGCTGCTGGCCGGGTCGGCTTTTTCCATCGGTTCCACCCGAAGGAATTATGCGGAGGAGCCTCCAGGGCTGTCAAGCAACAGGTACGAGGCCGAACGCAGAGCACGGCGGCGCGCGTAGTGCGGCGACGTGCGAGGGGGGTTTCAGGGGGGGTCGCGAACGCCCACCGTGCGCGGCGTGAGTGCCCCCCCTGACTTGATACTCCAGCCCGCTATCTGGCTCTCCCCGCCAGCATCGCCACCACGCTGGCCAGGTCCGCGGGCTGCACGGGCTTGGGCAGATGCACCTGGAAGCCGGCGGAGAGGACGCGCTCGCCGTCCTCTCCCTTGACGTAGGCGGTGAGGGCGGCCGCGGGGACCTGGCCGCCCCGGTCCGGCCCCAGCGCGCGCACGCGGCGGATGAAGGAGTAGCCATCCTCGCCCGGCATCCCGATGTCGCTCACCAGCACGTCCGGCCGCTCCGCCTCCACCGCGATCAGGGCGTCGGCGGTGGTGGCGAAGGCCGTGACTTCGGCTCCGTACTGAAGGAGCGAGATGCGCAGGAAGTCGCGCACGTCCGTCTCGTCCTCCACCACCATCACGCGTACGCCGTCGAGCCGCACGTCCGGATCCACGGGGTCCGCGGCCGGCTTCGGCGGCGGCGTGCCTTCCAGGGGCGCGGTGAGGGGCAGACGCACGGTGAACGTGGAGCCGTGGCCGAGGCCGGCGCTCTCCGCCTGCACGCTGCCGCCGTGCAGCTCGACGAGGTGGCGGACGATGGCCAGGCCCAGGCCGAGCCCGCCGTGCGCGCGCGTGCTCGTGCTGTCCGCCTGGCGGAAGCGCTCGAAGACGTGGGGCAGGAACTCGGGCTCGATCCCCTTGCCGTCGTCGGTGACGGCCAGGCTCAGGCAGGAACCTTCCTTCCGCAGCACCACCTCGATGCGTCCGCCCTGGGGCGTGAACTTCACGGCGTTCGAGACGAGGTTCCACACGACCTGCTGCAGGCGGTCGGGATCGCCCATGATGGTCGGCACCTCGGCGGGCAGCTCGACGCCGAGGGCGATTTCCTTGGCCTCCGCGGAGGGACGCACCGCCTCCACGCCCGCCTCCACGACGGGGACGACCGCGATGGGGCTCACCTCCAGGCGCAGCTTGCCCGTGATGATGCGCGAGACGTCCAGCAGGTCGCCGATGAGCTGGGTCTGCGCGCGCACGTTGCGCTCGATGACCTCCAGGCCGCGGTGGATCGAGGTCGGGTCCAGGGTGCCCGAGCGCAGCATCACCGTCCAGCCGAGGATCGGCGTCAGGGGCGTCCGCAGCTCGTGGGAGAGCGTGGCCAGGAATTCGTCCTTGGCGCGGTTGGCCTTCTCCGCGGCCGCGCGCGCATCCTGCGACGCCCGGTAGAGACGCGCGTTGTCCACGGCCAGGGCCGCCCTTCGCCCCAGCTCTTCGGCCAGGTCCAGGTCGTCGCGGCCGAAGGCGCGCCCGGAGACGGTGCTGAGCAGGCTCATCACGCCCAGCGTCCGCTCCCGGGACACGATGGGCACCACCATCATCGAGCGCACGCCCAATCGCTCGAGGAGCGCGCGGTGGCTCTCGTCCTCGGCCACCTCCTCCAGGCGATCCCGCGTGTCCGCCATCAGGAGCGCGGGCTCTCCGGGCCGCAAGGAGCGCGCGGCCGGCGTCTGGGCATCGGTGGCGGGTGCGAAGTGCTTCATCTCCTCGACGAGGGCGGCGTCCTCGGGGCGCGCGTGGGCCACGGCCAGCCGCCGCGCGCGCCCGTGCTCGTCGAGCACGTCGATCAGGCACCAGTCGGCGAGGACGGGCACGGCGAGGTTGACGAGCTTCGAGAGCGTCTCGCCGAAGTCGAGCGAGGAGGTCAGGGCCACCCCCGCCTCGGCCAGGAAGGCGGCCCGCCGCTCCGAGGCCTCGGCCGCGGCGCGGGCCGTCTGCTCGCGGATGAGCTTGACGCGCTCCTCCTCCGCTTTCCGGCGCTCGGTGAGGTCGCGGGCGAAGATGTAGACCAGCCCTTCCGCCGCGAAGGGGGCGGCCGTCCATCCCAGCCACCGGTAGCCGCCGGCTTTCGAGGCGAAGCGGTTCTCGAAATACGTGATGGGGGCGCCCGCGCGCAGCGAGGCCAGCTGATCGCCGGTGGCTTCGCGGTCGTCCGGATGCACGAACTCGAGGAAGGGCCGCGCCGTCAGCTCGTCGTCGCTGAACCCGAGCGTCCGCTCCCAGCTCGGATTGAGCTGCTTGAAGGTGCCCGAGAAGTCCGCGATGGCCAGCATGTCGAGGGCGAGCGTGAAGAAGCGGTTCCGCTTGGTCTCCGCCTCCAGCCGGTTGACCGCTTCCCCGAGCTGCTGCCGGTGCTCGCGCTCCTGCAGCAGCCGCATCTGCTCGCCCTGGCGCTTGACCTGCTCCGTCTTCTTGTAGAGGTCCACGAAGACGGAGACCTTGGCCTTCAAGATCTCCGGGACCACCGGCGTGCGGATGAAGTCCACCGCGCCCAGGGAGTAGCTGCGGAAGACCTGCGCCTCCATCTCGTGCATCGCGGTGAAGAAGATGATCGGCGTCTGCTGGGACCGCGGCCGCGCGCGGATCATCTCCGCGGTCTCGAAGCCGTCCATCATCGGCATGTTCACGTCGAGGAGGATGACCGCGAAGTCCCGCTGCAGGAGGGCGCGCAGCGCCTCGCGCCCCGAGTAGGCGCGCACCATGTTCTGGCTCAGGTCGCCCAGGATGGCCTCCAGGGCCAGCAGCTTGTCCGGGCGGTCGTCGACGAGGAGGATGTTGACGCGGTCGTCCACGAGATCGGGCGTCCCCAGGGTCTCCCCCACGGGGTCCGCCGTGACCTGCACTTCGGGTGGCCCGCTCATCTCAGGCCACCTTGCGGTAGAGGCGCTCGCGGAGCTCCTCGTAATGCGCTTCGTGTGGAGTGAACCGCGTCGTCTCCTTCAGGCCCAGCCCCAGGAAGCCGAAGCGGACGAGGCTGTCGTAGAGGAGGCGATGGACCCGGTCCTGGAGGGCGCGGTTGAAATAGATGAGCACGTTCCGGCAGACGACGAGGTGGAAGTCGTTGAACGAGCCGTCGGTGGCGAGGTTGTGCTGCGCGAACACGATGTTGCGGCGCAGCTCCGGGTCCAGCACCACCCGGCCGTCGCGGGTCTTGTACCAGCGGGCGAAGCCGTGCCCCCCTCCCGCCTCGATGTAGTTCCGGGTGTTCTCGCGCATGGACGAAAGGAGCAGCTCGCCGCGCTGCGCCTGCCTGAGGACGGCGTCGTTGATGTCGGTGGCGTACAGCCGGCAGCGATCGTAGAGCCCTTCCTCCCGGAGAAGGATCGCGACCGAGTACACCTCCTCGCCCGTGGCGCAGCCCGCGTGCCAGATGCGCACGGCCGGGTAGGTCCGCATCACGGGCACCACCACCTCGCGCAGGGCCCGGTAGAAGCTGGGATCCCTGAACATGGCGGTCACGTTCACGGACAGGGCCCGCAGGAACCGGCGCAGGGGGAGGGGATCGTGCAGGACGCGGTCCTGTACGGACGTGACCGTCGAAAGTCCCTCCTCCTCCATGAAGAAGCGGACCCGCCGGCGGATCGAAGTCAGCGCGTAGTCGCGAAAGTCGTACCCGTAGCAGGACCACACCCCGTCGAGCAGGAGACGGAGCTCCAGGTCCTCCAGCCCCTCCGACCCGGGCGCGCGTGCGCCCGCCCTCGCCGGTTCGGCCCGCGCCCGCGCCAGACGTGAGGTCACTCCGCGCGCCGCCCTAGCGGTAGAGCCAGACGCGAAGCAGCGAGAGCAGCTGCTCGGTGTCGACCGGCTTGGCGATGTAGTCGGAAGCGCCCGCCTCCAGGCACTTCTCGCGGTCGCCCTTCATGGCCTTGGCGGTGAGGGCGATGACGGGCAGGTCCTTGAAGGCGGGGACCTGGCGGATCTGGCGCGTGGTCTCGTAGCCGTCCATCTCCGGCAGCATGATGTCCATCAGCACGATGTCCACCTCCGGGTGCTGCCCGAGGAGGTCGAGGGCGTCGTGGCCGGTCTCCGCGGGCAGGACCTCCATCTTGTGGCGTTCGAGGACGGAGGTCATGGCGAAGATGTTGCGGACGTCGTCGTCCACCAGGAGCACCTTCTTGCCCGCGAGCAGGGTGTCCGACTGGTGGAGCTTCTCGATCATCTGCCGCTTCTGGTCGGGCAGGTTGGCGGCGTTGCGGTGCAGGAACAGCGCCGTCTCGTCCAGCAGGCGCTCGGGGGAGCGGACGTCCTTCAGGATGATCGTCTGGGCCAGCCGCTGCAGCTCCCGCTCCTCGTCGCGCCCGAGGTCCTTGCCCGTGTAGACGACGATGGGCAGCGACCGCAGCTGGGGCTGCTTCTTGATCCGCTGCAGGAGCTCGAGGCCCGGCATGTCGGGCAGGAGCAGGTCGAGCACCATGCAGTCGAAGTGCTCGGCCTCGAGGGCGCGCAAGGCCTCCTCGCCCGACGCCACCGGCACCGCGTCGACGTCGCCATTGCCGACGAGGTCGAGGATGCTGTTGCGCTGGATCTCGTCGTCCTCGAGCAC
>WNFM01185636.1_pt1 | contig 17296 bp, 16 predicted proteins | sample 5400271 | NCBI WGS metagenome assembly WNFM01 (sample SAMN13153352, study PRJNA577476) | soil metagenome | isolation source: 60 cm saprolite on Douglas fir-dominated hillslope | place: USA:California | collected 2013-09-17 | reverse complement strand
CGGCACGGTGCCCAGGCCCACGAATCGATCGGGCCACTTCGCCACGATCTCCGCGAGGCGGTCGTTCACCATGCGCGAGACTTCGGCGCCCAGCCCCGGCTCGGTCCAGTAGTAGGTCTGCTGCGGCGCCGGCGACACCGCCTGGATGTCGATGCCCATGCGGTCCATGTCCTTGAGCCTCACCTCGATCGTGGAGAGCTTGGCGGCGCGGTCCTGCATCTGCTTGACGTTGACTTCGCGCGTGAGCGCACTGGCGAACTTGACCGAGGGCTCGTATTGCGAAGGATTGAGGTGCGCGAGCTTCGCGGCCGCATCCCGGTTCAGGTAGTGGCAATGGATATCGACGCGGAGGCTGCGCCCTTTTTTGTCGCGGACGAGCTTGCTCGAGACCGAGGAGCGCGTGCGCGCTCGCATTGCCGGCGCGGAGCCTCGACGCAGGGCCGCGAAGCGGTGCCCATGCGCGAGATCGGTGCAGCCGGGGGTCGTGCAGGTGAACATCATGTCAGCGGTTCCTTTCCTGGTTCGATTGGTCAAAAGACTCCGAGATGCTGCGTGATCAAAGCCTGGTCGTTTCGCACCTGGCCGACGCTGCCGCTGAACGCGACGCGGCCGGTGTTGAGGATCACCACTTCGTCAGCGAGGTCGAGGGCGAGCTTGATGTTCTGTTCGACCAGAAGAATCGACTGGCCCTCCCGCTTCAGGCGCAAGAGGGTGCGGCCCACCTCCGCGACGATCAGCGGCGCAAGGCCTTCCGAAGGCTCGTCCATCAACAGGACGCGCGGATTGCCCATGAGCGCCCGGCCGATCGCGAGCATCTGCTGCTCGCCCCCGGATAGCGAGCCGGCCGTCTGTTGCAGCCGATCCTTCAGTCGGGGAAACAGCTCGATCACCCGCTCAAGGGTCCACGGCATTGCGACGCCCGTGCGTTTCTGCCTCGAAACGACCAGGTTCTCCCGCACCGTCAGGGTTGGGAAGATCCGCCGGCCTTGCGGCACGAAACCCACGCCCCTGCGCGAAATCGTCTCGGGCGAAAGCCGTCCGATCGCCTCGCCGAAGAGGCGGATTTCGCCCGTGCGCGGCGGCAGGAAGCCGATGATGGCGTTCATGCAAGTGGTCTTGCCGGCCCCGTTTCGGCCGAGGAGCGCCAGCACCCTGCCCGGGTTCAACGAGAACGAAACGCCGTGCAGAACGTGGCTCTCGCCGTAGAGCGCGTTCACGCCGGAAAGGGATAGAGCTTCAGTCACCGAGGTAGACCTCGCGCGTTTTCGGATCGGCGACCACTTCGGCGCGCGTGCCCTCGACGATCACGCTGCCGTAGTGCAGCACGGTGATTCGCTCGGCGAGATCGAGTGCCGTGTCCATATCGTGCTCGATCATGACCACGGTCACCTCCCGCGGGATGCTTGCGATCAGCTCCTTCATCGCGGCGCGCTCCTCGCGCGCGAGCCCCGCGAACGGCTCGTCGAGCAGCAGCACCCTGGGTTTCTGCGCGAGAGCCATGGCGATTTCGAGGCGGCGTTTCTCTCCGTACGAGACGACGCCGATCAGGCGCTGGGCAAGGTGCTCCAGTCCGACCCGTCCCAGCACGCGCCGCGCCTCCGCGTTCAGCCCGGGGTATCGGGCGAGCGGCTTGAACGGGTCCCAGCGCGACTTCGACAGGCCCAGCAGCGACAGCACCAGATTGTGCTCGAGCGAGTCCTTGGGAAAAAGCGTGATGATCTGGTAGGTGCGCGCGAGTCCCCGGTGGGCGCGCTGGTGCGGCGCGAGGCGCGACACTTCCTCGCCGAAGAGATGGACCGCGCCGGAGTCGCGCCGCAGATCCCCCGTGATCAGATTGAAAAGCGTCGTCTTGCCCGCTCCGTTCGGCCCGATGATGAGGCGCCGTTCGCCGGGCATCACCTCGAGCGAGACGCCGTTCATCGCGGGAAGGCCGCCGAAGGATTTCCTCAAATCGCGGAGCTGCAAAGCGGGCGTCATCGGGGGCCCCTCCACGCCTTCTTCGCCTGCGCGGTGAGGCGGCGCACGCCCGGGACGACGCCCTCGGGCATGAAGATCACGATGAAGACGAACACGAATCCGAGCAGCATGTTCCAGCGCTCGATATAGGCGGAAACGTAGTTCTTGAGGATCATCACGATCGCCGCGCCCACGATCGGGCCGGCGAGCGTGGCGGAACCCCCGGCGATGACCGCGAGCAGGCCTTCCGCCGAAGCCGTGATCGAGAGCGAAGCCGGGTGGATGTACTTGTTGTAGTACACGAACAGGAGCCCCGACACCGCGCCCCAGAATCCCGAGTATACGAAAGTGATCCAGCGGATCAGCCAGACGTCGTGGCCGAGCGCGCTCATGCGCCGCGCCTGATCCCGGGTTCCGCGCAACGCGGCACCGAAAGGCGACGCGACGAATATTCCCATGAGCCAGATTGCGGCAGTCGTGATCGCCAAGGCGAAGTAGTAGAAAGAACCCGCGTCGTCCAGGCTGATGCCGAAGGGCGCGGGCCGGGTCAATCCGCGCAAGCCGTTGTCGCCGTCGGTGACCGAGACCCAGCGGTACGCGGTTCCCCAGAGAACCTGCGAGAGGGCGAGAGTCAGCATGAGAAATCCCAGCCCGGTGGCGCGCAGCGAAATCCAGCCGAAGGCGCACGCGATCAGCGTGGTGCCGAGCAGCGCCGCCGGCGCGGTGGCCCAATGCGCGAGCCCCAGCTTGAGCGACATCCACGCCGAGATGTACGCGGCCAGTCCCAGCCAGGAAGCGTGGCCCAGAGACGGCAGCCCGCCGTATCCGACCAGCAGATTGAGGCTCGCCGCGAAAATCGCCGCGATGAAAATCTGGCTGGTGAGATTGATGTAGTACTCGCCGCCCACGAGCGGAAAGCCGAGGAGCACCACCGCCAGCGCGACCCAGAGGGCCTTCTTCATACGGATTGGCGTCCAAACAGGCCCGTGGGACGGAAGGCGATCACCACGATCATCGGCAGAAACAGGATCACGTAGGCAAGGTCCGGAAAAAGCGCAGTGCCGAAGGTGTAGATGGCGCCGATCAAGAAGCTTCCGACGAAGGCGCCGAGCAGGCTCCCGACCCCTCCCAACATGACCACGATCAGCGCAAGCGGAAGCATGTCGGCATCCAGGCCGGGATACGCGGACATGATCGGACCGCCGATGATGCCGCCCGCCCCCGCGAGCGCGGCACCGAGGCAAAAGACCGCCGTGAAGAGCCGCGACACCGGAATGCCGACCGCGCGCGCCATCGGCATGTCGTCGACGCCCGCGCGGATCATTGCCCCGATTCTCGTCCGATCCATGAGCAGATAAAGCAACACGGCCGTCACGACGGCGATGAGGAGGACCACCAGCCGGTAGGTCGGGAAGGTCACGCCGCCGACGAGAATGGGCTGCCGCAGCGCCGGCGGCGTCGGAATGGGAATCGGATCGCCGCCCCAGATCATCAGGCACAGGTCGGCGATGATGAACGAGATGCCGAGCGTCACCAGCACTTGGCCGAGCGCGTTCCCGGCAAGCGGACGCAGGATCAGGCGCTCGACCAGCCCGCCGAACACCGCCATGATGACCCCGCCGATGATCGCCGCAAGCCAGAGATTGGGGACGTATTTCAGGACGGAGATCCCGACGTACGCCCCGAGCATGTACAGAGAGCCGTGCGTGAGATTCGCGATGCGCATCAGCCCGAAGATGAGCGAGAAGCCCGCGGCGAGCAGGAACAGCAGGCCGCCGAGGGCGAGGCTGTTCAGCGTCTGTATGATCCAGTACTGCACAAAAAAAGGGGCCGGTTATCCCCGGCCCCGTGTTCCTCCCTTGTCTAGGACTCGAGATTCTTCGCGGGCGGCCAGTCGCGCGAGTACACCGGATTCTTCAGGAACTCCTCCGGCTTGTAGGTCCAGAACTGGCTCACGTTCGGGTAGGTGTGGATGACGCGGTTGACGAGGCGCCCGTCCTTGCGCTCGACCTTGCGGATATACACGCTCCCGACCACGTTGCCGTAACGATCGAAGGACACCGGTCCCCGCGCGGTGTCGACCTTGATGGCGCGCACGATCTTCATGAACGCCTGCTTGTCCTCGATGTTGCCTTTCAGGGCCTGCAGGGTCGCATCGAGCACTGCGGCTTCGACGTAGGTCGCGGCGGCGTAGAACCCCGGATCGTAGCCCCAGTCGACGCGGAAGTTCGCGGCGAAGCGCTTGTTGATGGCATTCTCGATCTCCGCCGAGTACCAGCAGGAAGTGACGATGCCGAGGGCCTCGTCGCCCATGTTGCGCAGCACCGCCTCGTCGAAGGCGGTCATGCCGCCGACGACAGCGATCTTCCCCCGCAGGCCATACTCGTTGAACTGCCTGAAGAAGCGGAAGCCGTTCGAGCCCGCGAAGCCGAGGAAGATTCCGTCCACGTTGGTCTTCAGCTGGGCGATGTAGGTTCCGTAGTCGGGAACGGTGAGCGGCCGATCTTGCCGCCCGCATCCTCGAACACGCGCTGGAAGCCGGCGCACATCTCGTGCCCATAGGCGATGTCGTCGGCGATCGTCACCATGCGCTTGTACTGGAGCGTCTTGGCGCAGTAGTCGGCGAGCGGCTGGGCGCTCTGCGACGAAGTCGAGGTACCGCGGGTGAACCACGGATTGGGCTTGCGCTGCGTCATGTCCTCGGCCGCGGCGACCGAGAGGGTGAGCAGCTGGGCCTGACGGATGTAGTCGTCGGCGGCGAGCGCGGAGGCGGTGTCGAGCGGTCCGATCATGACCTGGATCTTGTCGCGCTCGACCAGCTCCTGGATCTTGGTGCGCGCCTGCGCCGGCACGCCGCCCGAGTCGCCAACGAAGAGGTCCACTTTGCGGCCGGCCATGGTGGTGTTGCGCTCCTTGAGGTACTGGACGAGCGCGCGCTCCATGTCGATGCCCCCGGAGGCGAGGGGGCCGGTCTTCACCGTCATGAGTCCGACGCGAATCGGTCCGCTCTGTCCCCGGACGATTGCGGGGAAGCCGAGCGCGGAGGCGCCGAGCCCGGCGGCCTCTATGAAACGCCTGCGGGTGAGTGCCATGGGGTCCCTCCTTTGGATGTCGCGATTCAGTGAGCCGGGTTCGCGTCGGGCTGTTTGAGCGGCTGGGAACGATCGAAAGCGTCGATTTTCATGCATTCGCCGAAAATGCGCATGACCGTCGGCAGGCCTGCAGTCTCGACATTGAAAAACTTCGCCCCGAAGACCTGGGAGACCAGGCAGACATCGGCGATCGTCGGCGCGTCGCCGTGGCAGAATCTGCCGGTTTCCCTTTCCTTGCTCAGATGCCCTTCGAGCGCCTTGAGCGCCTCGAGCGTCCAATGCGCGAGCCACGCGTTTCGCGCGGGCTCGTCCTGGCGCATCTCGCGCTCGAGATAGCCGCGGATACGCGGAACGACCAGCGGATGCCCGTCGCTCACGACGATCTGCGCGAGCCCGCGAACGCGGGCCCTGTTTCCTCCAGATATTCGAGGATCGCCATCGACTGGAACAGCGGCGGACCGCCGTCGATGACGAGCGCGGGCACGACGCTCTGCGGGTTGATCGCCTTGTATTCCTCGGCGTGCTGCTTTCCCTGCAGCAGATTGATCGATATTTGTTCGACCTCGATCCCTTTGAACGCCAGCGCGGTGCGCACGCGGTAGGTGGCGAGCGAGCGCCAGAACCCGTAGAGTTTCATTGCCACGGCTTTCTCCTTTGAGTTGCCTCAACGCTTCGGCGGAATCACCGGAACGAGGACGTAGGATTCGCGCCCCGGTCCGGCATGGAGCGTGTTCCTGCCGCCGAAGACCGCCGCCGGGCGATCGCGCGGATCATCATGCAGGAACGGCCCGCAGCCGCGCAACTCGTTCTTGAAGTTCGAGAGCCGCGCCCCGGTCGATTTCTGCCACTCATAGTCCTTTCCCCGCACGGTCAGCGCGACTCTGTGGCCGGCCGGGACGACGATCGAGGTCGGCCACAGCTCGACGTCGAGCTGCACCACCTCGCCGGGCTCGAGAGGCCGCGGCCGGTCGTGGGTGTGGTAAGGCCGGTACTCGGTGGAGAGCTTGGGATCGAGCTTGCGGTGCGAGGCCCGCAGCCAGCCTTGCGCGACCGGGGTATGGGGATCGATCGCGCCCATGAACACCACTTCCCGCATGTCCGCCGAGAACACCCGGAAAACGAGGAACAGGTCCGCGTCCGGCGTCGACGAAGACACGAACAACCGGCACGCGAGCGGCCCGGTGATTTCCATTTCCAGCTCGAGTGGCGCGGAAACGAAGCTCACGCCGTCGCCGAAGGCGTCATAGCTCACGCTCGCCGCATTCTTGGGCGACTCCGAACCGAGCGCGTGGCCGGCCGGGTCGAGATAGAGTTTCGTCCAGCGCGTGCGCGCGATCGGCCATTCGCTTTCGTGCCGCTCGACGAAGCGGTCGATGTGCCTCACCTGCAGCTGCACACGGGCCTGCCTTTCCCAGCCGTTCTGCTCACCCTTCAGGTAGTACGCGAAAAAACGCTTTTGCAGTCCCACGCCGTAATCGGTATAGAAGTGGGTCCAGTGCTCGATGCCGTGCGCTTCGAGCCATTTGTCCCTCGATGCGGCACGCACGAAGCCCTCGAAATTGCCGCGCGGATGAAGGCCCTGGCCGCCCCAGTTCGCGGCCGAGAGAAAGGGCACCGAGATCTTGTCCCAGTCCGGAGAACGCCCCTTGTGGTAATCGTCGTCGAGCGGATGCGCGAGGATGTCGTCGCCGAAGTCGCAGCGGTTGCGCTGCAATTCGCGGTCGGCCAGCGTTTCATCTCCGCACACGAGCTCGCCCGTGACCCGGCTGCGCGGGCCGCGCTCGCCCAGGCCGTACTGCACCGTTTTGACCTGCATGTCGTACCAGTTGGCCCAGAACGTCGAGAGAATCCCCCCGTGGTGCGTCATGTCGCGATACCAGTCGGCCGCCCCCTCCCAGATGCACATCGCCGCGAGGTGCGGCGGCGCGAGCGAAGCCACGTGCCACTGGTTGATGCCGTAGTAGGAGATTCCGTTCAGCCCGACCTTGCCGTTCGACCAGCGCTGCACGCCCGCCCATTCGATGCACAGATAGAAATCCTTCGTCTCGCGGGGAGAGAAAGGGTCGATGTATCCGGGCGAGCGTCCGGCACCGCGGGAATCGACGCGCACGCAGACGTATCCCGCCGGGACCCACTTCTCGGGATCGACGACTTCCCAGCTCTGGTACTTGTTGGTCGAGCCGTAGGCCACGTCGGGATGCTCGGCGACCATGCGCTGCCAGGCGCTCGGATAGCCGTCCTGGAACGCGAGCCCTTTGGCGTAGGGGCCGTAGCTGAGGATGACGGGGAACCGCCCTTCCCTCTCCGGACGGTACACGTCCGCTCGAAGCGCGAGCCCGTCGTCCATCTCGATCGGGACGTCCCAGTCCATGCGCATCCCGTCGCGGAGCTCGCTCTTTGTCGAGGCCATGCTTGTCCTGTGATTTCGGCTTCGTTCGAGCTGTTATAGTTATCGCGCTAATTTGACCCCACGCTGCGGCGCGGTGTCAACTGAACGGATCAAGGAGGCGAGTTGAAAATCGGCATAGCAGGCACCGGAAGAATGGGAGCGGCGATCGCCGAGCGTCTCATGAATCTCGGTCATGAGCTTACCGTCTGGAACCGCACGGCCGACAAGACCCGGCCGCTCGCGGCCGCCGGCGCGACGATCGCCGCGACGCCCCTCCAGCTGGCTTCGTTCTCGGAGACGGTGATCACCATCCTCACCGACGCCGCGGCGATCGACGCCGCCTACCACGCGGGAGACGGGCTCTTGTCAGGCAGCGTGGGGGGAAAGCTCTTCATCGAAATGAGCACCGTCCGGCCCGAAACCGAGCAGAGGCTCGCCGCCAAGATCAGGGAAAAAGGCGCGACCCTGATCGAGTGCCCGGTGGGCGGAACGGTCGGGCCGGCGAAAGACGGAAAGCTCTTCGGCTTCGTCGGCGGCGAGGCGGCCGATGTCGCGCGCGCAAGGCCGTTGCTCGGGCAACTCTGCCGCCGCGTGGAGCATGTCGGCCCCATCGGCGCGGGCGCCAGCATGAAGCTCGCGATCAACCTGCCCCTGCTGGTGTTCTGGCAGGCTTTCGGTGAAGCCCTCGCGCTGTGCCGACCGCTCGGGCTCGACGCCGCGCGCGTCGTCGATATCTTCGCGGATACCTCGGGCGGACCCAACGTGCTCAAAGGACGCGCGGCCGCCTTGGCAGCCGCGCTTGAGGGCAAGGAGGCGGGCCCGATCACCGTCGACGTCGACGCGATGCGCAAGGACCTGAGGACGATGGTCGAAGAGGCACGATCGCTCGGAACCACGCTCCCGGTCACTTCGAGTGCGCTGCAGTGCTACGACGAAGCTTCGCGCGCGGGGCTGGGGAAAGGCGATATCACCGCGATTCCGGTGCGCTGGATGAAGCACGGCGACGGCTGAACAGGCGCCTCACTGCACCGGCACCACGCCGTCGAGCTTGGCGAAGCATTCGCGCCGGGCGGTCTCGAGAAAGTCTCGGACAAAGGGCAGGCGCGCCACCTCGCCGGTGGTGGCGCCGTACAGGTTGCTCCACAGCCCGTTCTTGCCGATGCGCCGCGCGATCACGTACCCGTAATCCACGTAGTTCTTGATTCCCCAGTTCGGAAGCGCGGCCACGCCCCGCCGGCTGGCCACCAGCTGCAGGATGGCGACGGTGAGCTCGGTGGTCCGGCGTCTGGGATGGACTTTGGCGGGTTTCAGCACCCGACGGATCAAGTCGATGCGCTCTTCGGGCACCGGATAAGTGATGAGCGTCTCCTTCGCGAAGTCGCTCGCGGCGAGATAGCGCTTCGCCTTCAAGCGGTGATCGGTCGGCATCACCGCGAGCACTTCAAAGCGAAACAGAGGGTGGAAGACGATGGCCCGCCGCGGCTTGTTCTCCGATCCGATCACCAGATCGGTCTTGTTATCGGCGAGCAACGCGAGCGGGTTGGGATGAAACCCGGATACCAGATCGAGCTCCACCTCCGGCCAGCGCTTGCGAAAAGCGTCCATGATCGGCATCAGCCAGTCGAAGCAGGTGTGGCATTCGAGCGCGATGCGCAGCGTCCCCGCAGGCGTTCGGGCGAGCCTAGCGAGATCGCGCTCCGCGGTCTGGACCTCGTTCATCACGGTGCGGCCCAGGGTCACCAGCCGCCGCCCCGGCTCGGTCAGCTGCACGGATTGCCCGTGGCGTTTCACCATCGCCACGCCGTAGTGCGACTCCAGCGCCTTCAACTGGTGGGAAAGCGCCGACTGGGTCAGATGCACGCGCTCGGCGGCGCGCGACACCGTGCCCGCTTCGGCGAGCGCGATCAGCGTGCGGAGGTGCCGGACTTCGAGCATAACTTATGAATTATATTCACGATATCTGTATGAACTTTCATTGGATTCATAGATAAGCATAAGCGATGATGCTCCATCCGTCAAAGGAGTGGACCATGACCGTTGCACACATACTGGGATTCCCGCGCATCGGAGCCAGGCGCGAGCTCAAAGTCGCCCTGGAGTCGTTCTGGCGCGGCGAGATTCCCGAATCGGAACTATTGGCCGTCGGCCGCGATCTGCGCGGCAGGCACTGGCAGTGGCAGCGCGACACGGGCCTGGACTTCGTCACCGTCGGCGACTTCGCCTGGTACGACACCGTGCTGCAGACCCTCGCGCACCTCGGCTGCGTTCCGGGCAGGTTCGGCTTCGATCCCCGCTCGCTCACGCTGCAGCAATACTTCACCTTGGCGCGCGGCAACGCCGCCCAACCCGCCATGGAGATGACCAAATGGTTCGATACCAACTACCACTACCTGGTGCCTGAGTGGAGCGCCGAATCGAGCTTCGACGGCGGGGTGAAGTGGCTGTTCGATGAAATCGCGCAGGCCGCGGCCCTGGGCCACCCGGTCAAGGTCGCCCTGCTCGGCCCTCTCACCCTGCTCCATCTCGGCAAGATCAAGTCCGGTCTTTCGCACAAGCTCGATTTGCTCGTCCGGCTCATTCCGGCTTATCAGCGCCTGCTCGCGCGCCTCCAGGTCCTGGGAGTGTCCTGGGTGCAAATCGACGAACCGATATTGAGTCTCGAGCTGGACGAGCGCTGGCTCGCCGCCTTCCGCCCGACCTACGAGGCACTTGCATCCCTGTCGCCGAGGATCCTGCTCGCCACGTATTTCGAGTCCGTTGCGGAACACGCGGCCATGCTCAAGTCGCTGCCGGTCTCCGGGATTCATCTCGACCTGGTGCGCGCGCCCGGGCAGCTCGCGACCTTCCTGGACGGTTACCCGGAGTCGAAAGTGCTCTCGCTGGGCATCGTCGATGGCCGCAACATCTGGCGCACCGATCTGGATGCGGCCCTCGCGGCGCTCAAACCGGCGCATGACCGGCTCGGCGAGCGTCTGTGGGTCTCGGCCGGATGCTCGCTGCAGCACGTGCCGGTGGACCTTGCGCACGAGAAGACGCTGGATGCCGAGGTCCGCAACTGGCTCGCGTTCGCGGTGCAAAAGCTCGACGAGATCGCGACGCTCAAGCGGGGCCTCGCTCGAGGTACCGATGCGATCGCGCCGGCCCTGGAAGCCTCGCGAAAGGCGGCGGGCTCGAGAAAAACGTCGAAGCGGGTACGCTCCGATGCGGTGAAACGCCGCATGGACGCCTTGTCCGAGGGCGATACGCGCCGGTCGTCGTCTTTCGCGGGCAGGATCCAGAAGCAGAGAGCCCGATTGAAACTGCCGCTTCTGCCGACCACGACCATCGGCTCGTTCCCGCAAACGCCCGAGATACGCAAGGCGCGCGCGGCGTTCAAGAAAGGCCAGATCGGCCAGCCTACGTACCTGGAAGCTATGCGCACGGAAATCCGCGACGCCGTGGCGCGCCAGGAAGCCTTGGGGCTGGACGTGCTGGTGCACGGGGAGGCCGAGCGCAACGACATGGTGGAGTATTTCGGGGAGCAGCTACAGGGTTTCGCCTTCACCGAGAACGGCTGGGTGCAAAGCTACGGCTCGCGCTGCGTGAAGCCGCCTATCATCTACGGAGACGTCGAGCGGCCCGCGCCGATGACGGTGGAATGGACGCGCTACGCCCAGAGCCTCACAAAAAAACCGATGAAAGGCATGCTCACCGGGCCGATCACCATGCTGCAGTGGTCGTTCGTGCGCGACGATCAGCCCCGCAGCAGGACCGCGTTGCAGATCGCCTTGGCCCTGCGCAACGAAGTGCTCGACCTCGAGCGCGCCGGCACCGCCATCATCCAGATCGACGAGCCGGCACTGCGCGAAGGCCTTCCGCTCAAGAAGCGGGACTGGTCGGAGTATCTCGACTGGGCGGTGCGCGCGTTCAAGCTGGTGTCGAGCGGCGTGGCCGACGAGACGCAGATCCACACGCACATGTGCTACGCGGAGTTCAACGACATCCTGCCGGCGATCGCCGCTCTGGACGCCGACGTGATCACCATCGAAACCTCGCGCTCGGACATGGAATTGCTCGAGGGCTTCGGCGAGTTCCGCTATCCGAACGAGATCGGCCCGGGGGTGTACGACATCCATTCCCCGCGCGTACCGGACGCCGGGGACATGCTGAAGCTCCTCGAAAAAGCCGAGCGGGTGATCCCGCCGGAGCGCCTGTGGGTGAATCCGGATTGCGGATTGAAGACCCGCGGCTGGCCCGAAACCGAGGCCGCCCTGGCGAGAATGGTCGAAGCCGCCGGCCGCATGCGCGCCCGCGTCCGGAACCGGCAATCCTCACCCGCTTGAATGGAATCCCAGAAAAAACGCCCGCGCACCTTCAGCTTCGAGTTCTTCCCGCCGAAAACCCCGGAAGGAATGGACAGGCTGCGCGCAAGCTGGAAGCAGCTCGCGCAGCTGAAGCCCCGGTTCTTCTCCTGCACTTACGGCGCGGGCGGCTCCACGCGCGACCGCACGCTGGAGACCGTCCTTGAAATCCAGGCCGCCGGGCACCGCGCGGCGCCCCATATCTCCTGCATCGGCGCAACGCGCGTCGATATCGCCGCGACGCTCGAGCTGTACAAGTCCAAAGGCATCGGTCACATCGTCGCCTTGCGCGGGGACCTGCCTTCCGGCGCCGCGAGCGCGGGAGACCTTCGCTACGCCAGCGATTTGGTGGCTTTCATCCGCGAACGAACCGGTGATCACTTCCACATCGAAGTCGCCTGCTACCCTGAATTCCACCCGCAGGCGCGCAGCCCACAAGAGGACCTGCGGAATTTCAAGCGCAAGCTCGACGCGGGCGCGGACGCGGCGATCACGCAGTATTTCTACAACATCGATTCCTATTTCCGCTTCGTCGACGACTGCGAGGCGCTCGGCATCGACCTGCCCATCGTCCCGGGAATCATGCCCATCGGGAATTTCTCGCAGCTTGCCCGCTTCTCGGACAACTGCGGCGCCGAGATCCCGCGCTGGCTGCGCCTGAAGATGCAGGGTCTTGGCGACGACGCCGCCTCGATTCGAAGCCTGGGCCTCGACGTGGTGACCGACCTGTGCGACCGGCTGCTGTCGGCCGGAGCACCGGGCCTGCACTTCTACACCATGAACCAGGCGGGGCTCACCTCGACGATCTGGCAGCGGCTGGGGATTTAGGCCCGGCTCGGTGTGATCAGGCCCGTTTGTGGAGAGCGTCCGCCCGTGGCGGCTGCCAGCCGAGCCGCTGCGAAACCGCGTCGGCGGCGTCGACCAGCTCGCGCACCCAGCCCAGCAGCGCTTTTCTCGCCATGCGGTGCACCGGACCCGCGATGCTGATCGCCGCAACCACGTTGCCCGAGTAGATGCGTATCGGCGCCGCGATGGAGCGCAGTCCGATCTCGCTCTCCTCGTCGTCCACGGCATAGCTGCGCGTCCGCACGGTCGCCAATTCGCGGCGCAGCGCCTTGGCGTCGACGATCGTGCTGGGGGTGCTCGCCGGAAGTCCGAGCGCCAGGAGGCGCTCGAGCTCGTCCTCCGGAAGGAACGCGAGCAGGGCCTTGCCCACGGCGGTCGAGTGCACGGGCGCTCGGGTGCCGACTTTCGAACCCATGCGCAACGCCTGTTTGCTCTCGTGGGTGATGATGTACAGAATCGAATCGCGATCGAGAATCGCGAGATGCACGGTTTCCCCGGTTTTCTCCATGAGCGTGCGCAGGAAAGGCCGCGCTTCCATCGTGAAGTCCATCTTCCGGCGCACCATCGCCCCGAGCTCGAACAGCGCGAGTCCGAGATGATATTTGCCGTCGCCGGGGTTCTGCTCGAGGATTCCCTCCTCGAGCAGCGTAGAGGCGAGGCGGTGAACAGTGCTCTTCGCGAGTCCCAAACGCTTGGCGAGATCGCTGATGCCGATCTCGTACTCGTCTTCGGAAAACGCCTTCATGAGCCGCAGGGAATTCGCGACCGACGACAGCCGGGTCCGGGATTTTGCAGAACCGGGTTTTCGTTCCATCGCGGACGTTTTCAAGCGGGCGCGTCCTACCTGGCCGTGACGAGCTCGTTCCAGAGCTTGAGCCACTTTTCGTCTTCGTCGATCAGAACAACGGGGTCGAGCATCAGGTAGGGAAAGCCGATCCGATCGCTTTTCACCTTTCGGCTCGAGGGAAACCGCCCCATGGAATTGAAAAGCTGCTGGCCCTCGGGAGACAGCACGAAATCGGCGAAGAGCAGCGCAGCATTCGGGTGGGGCGCGTTCGCCGCGAGCCCGATCGCCTGCGGTCTGCCGATCACCGGCTCGACGGGCTTCCAGTCGATCGGTTTGTCCCGGCGCTTCATCGAATCGGCGTTGGAAGCGTAGTTGGTGAGGCTCACGGGCACTTCCCCGGCGGATACCATCTCGGACAACAGCACGTGCCCCTTGCGCACGTCGGGCCTCATCGCGACCAGGCCGCGAAAGAAATCGAGGGCGCGCTTCTCACCCCAGTGCTTGGCGAGCCCGGCGAGCCACTCCTGATCGGTCGCCTCAAGCCCGATCCGCCCTTTCCATTTGGGGTCGAGGAAACCTTCGTAGGTCGCCGGCAGCTCCTCGCGGCGCACCTTCGCCGTATTGAACGCCACGACGAAGAAGTCGACGCGGTCCGAGACCCACATCCCGTGCGCGGGCACGCCCCAGGAGGGAATGTCCGCGAGATGAGGGCTGAAAAACCGGGCCAATACCCGCTCGCGCGCCAGCGCCTCGAGCTCCGGGGCGTTGGTCTCGATCACATCGACGCTGTGGCGGCGCGCCTTGGCTTCGTTGAGCGCTCGCCGCACGACTTGGTCACTGAGGGAGCGCCACAGCTCGACCTTGACGCCGTATTTCTTTTCGAACGCCTGGGTGAGCGGCACCGATTCGGAGGTCGCGAGCGACGTGTAGACGACCAGCGCGCCTTCCTGCCGGGCCCGGTCGGCCAGGCGCTGCGCGCGGTCGGCGCCTTCGTACAGGTACACCCCTCGATTCTTCTCCGGAGATTGCGCGCTCGCGGACGCAACGCATGCAGCGCCCAGAGCCAGCACCTGAAGCAGGATGATCGAGTTCTTCCGCCGCACCGGTTCCTCCTCCTCGCGAGACGCGATGGCGCTTCGCCCGCGGCGCTGATTGACGCTCGCGGGGATTATATGGTCGAATGAGCGCGGTTTGCAAAATACTGGAACCGTGTTCTGCATACCAGAACATCGCGCATCAGGCGAGGATCCCCATGCCGCACGAGAAAGACCAGACCCACTGGCACGAACCGACCGGCACGCGCAAGGCCGGATTCGGCGAGTTCAAGAAGCAGCCGACGCCTTACGACGCCTTCATGGAGTCCGAGGGCATTCCCGTGTTCCGCGGCATCGGGATACGCAAAGTGCAGGACCTGCCGCTCGCGCCCTGGAAGCGCACCGGCGGGCGCGGCCACTATATCCAGCTCCACGGCACCGAGACCAAGTGGGGCTGCTACATCGTCGAGATTCCGCCTGCGGGCGCGCTCAATCCCGAGAGGCACATGTACGAGGAGATCTTTCTCGTCGTCGAGGGCCGCGGCACGACCGAAGTCTGGCAGGAGGGTGACGCAAGGAAACACGTCTTCGAGTGGCAGAAGGGCTCGATGTTCTCGATTCCGATGAACGCCTGGCACCGCCTGGTGAACGCCACCTCGGGCGGCGCGCTCCTGCTCGCGGGCACCACGGCGCCGAACGTGCTCAACATGATCAACAACGTTGGCGCGGTGTTCGACAATCCCTTCGTGTTCCGCGACCGCTTCAACGGCGCGGACGATTTCTTCAAGCCCAAGGACGATATCGAGCCCGACCCGGTGCGGGGCCTCGCGATGCGGCGCACGAACTTCATTCCCGACATCGTCAACTGCGATCTTCCTCTCGACAACCGGCGATCCCCCGGATGGCGGCGCGTCGAGCCGTTCATGACCGACAACTGCTTCTATTTCTGGATCGGCCAGCACGAGAACGGCAGGTACTCGAAGGGACATGCGCACACCTCCGCCGCGGTGCTCATCTGCGTGAAGGGCAAGGGCTACACCTACACCTGGCCCGAGCGGCTGGGCGTCACGCCGTGGAAGGACGGCCGCGCCGGCGAAGTGAAGCGCGTCGACTACGAGCCGGTCGGGATGGTGAGCGCCGCGCCCGGCGGCGCGCGCTGGTACCACCAGCATTTCAGCGTGTCGAAGGACCCGTTCCGCCTCACCGCCTGGTTCGGCCCGCACAACCCCGGGCGCGATCCGGGCCCGCCGGGCGAGAAGGCGATCGACTACACCGGCATGGACATCCCGGACGGAGGCACGTCCATTCCCTACTGGATGGAGGACCCGTACATCCGCCGGGAGTACGAAGGAACGCTCGCGAAGAACGGAGTGCCGAACCGCATGGAGCCGGGCTGGTACGTTCCGCCGAAAAAGAAATAGACCGGCTCGAATGGGCGAGGAAGCCGGAGGCAGGATCTTCTTCAGCAACATCAGGCGCAGCCTCGAGTTAGAAGACGAGATTCGCTCGCGCCTCGTGCTCGAGCGGCTCGACAATCGCTACGTGGTGTCCGAGCGCAAGGTCGTTCACGAATCCGAGGTTCTTCTCACTCCGTATGCCGGCGACGCGACCCTAGACGCTCTAGCGCTCGGGCGCTTCATCGACAGGCAATACGAGCTCGCCGGAGTCGATCCCAAGGCGATCGACACGGGCGCCCTGATCCTCACGGGCGTCGCCGTCCGGCGCAGCAACGCCCGCGCGATCGGCGAGCTGTTCGCCTCCCAGGCGGGCAAGTTCGTTTCGGTGAGCGCGGGCGACGCGCTCGAAGCCACGCTCGCGGCCTTCGGCTCGGACGCTTGCGCGCGCTCGGTCCGGGAATCCGCGCGGGTGATGAACGTGGACGTGGGTGGCGGCACATCGAAAATCGCGGTGTGCGAAGGCGGTGAAATCGCCGACCTGACCGCGGTCGACGTCGGGGCCCGCATCGTCTCCTTCGACGCCGAGGGACGCGTGGCACGCATCGAGGAGGCCGGCCGGCGATTCGCCGCCGAGGTCGGCCTCGTCCTCGAAATAGGCGGGAAAACCGACGCGAAGCGCTTGAACGCGATGGTCGAGCGCATGGCCGACCGCCTGTTCGAGGTCATCAGCGCGCCGAAACCCGGCGCCGAAGCCGCCGCCCTGCTGCGGCTCGATCCGTTGCGCAACGAGCGCAAGCCCGACGTCGTCACGTTCTCGGGCGGCGTCGCCGAATATATCTACGGGCGCGAAGGCCGGGCCTTCGGCGACCTCGGCCCGGGGCTCGCGCGCGCGATCCTTGCGCGAATCAAGAATTGGGGGCCGCGCATCGAGCCTTCCACCGAGGGGATCCGCGCCACCGTGATCGGCGCCTCCCAGTACACGATCCAGGTGAGCGGCAGCACCATCTTCGTCGCGCCGCAGGACGTGCTTCCTCTGAAGAACATCCCGGTCGTCACGCCGAATCTGCCCCTCGACGCCGAGGCTCTCGCCGTGGAGAAAATATCCGAGTCGGTCCGGACCGCGCTGCGCCGCCTCGATCTCGACGACGGGGAACGGGCGGTGGCCCTTTGCTACCGCTGGAAGGGCTCGGCAACGTTCGGGCGGCTCGACGCCTTCTGCCGGGGAATCGTCGCCGGCCTCGCGAACGGGCTTGGACGCGGCCTGCCGCTCATCCTGGTCGGGGACGGCGACGTCGGGGGACTGATCGGGATCCACTGCCGCGAGGAAACCCGGCTTTCCAATCCGATCGTGTCGATCGACGGGATCGCGCTCAAGGAATTCGACTTCATCGACATCGGCGCCCTGCTCGAGACCTCGGGCGCCGTGCCGGTCGTCATCAAATCGCTGGTGTTTCC
>WNFM01301863.1_pt4 | contig 17299 bp, 14 predicted proteins | sample 5400271 | NCBI WGS metagenome assembly WNFM01 (sample SAMN13153352, study PRJNA577476) | soil metagenome | isolation source: 60 cm saprolite on Douglas fir-dominated hillslope | place: USA:California | collected 2013-09-17 | reverse complement strand
CTTTCCGCTCGACTTGCATGTGTTAAGCACGCCGCCAGCGTTCGTCCTGAGCCAGGATCAAACTCTCCATTGAATGTCTATATGCAACCGCAGGCACGCTCCGAAGACCGGCCGTGCGGGCTGCTGACATGAGAGATGTCTCTTCCGGCTGGCGGACCAGCCATGGAGACGATCTTGGCATCCGTCGTGGAGGCCAGGCCGCTTCCGACCGGGCCCCTGACGGGGTATGTGCATGTGCACTGGCTTTTAGCACGCTGTTGAGTTCTCAAGGAGCGGACGCGCACCATCCAAGGCTCTTCAGCCTCATCCGGGGCAACCCTGCTAACTTACCGGCCCTGCTGGACGTTGTCAACCGCCTTCGCAGAACTTGACTCGCTTCATCACACGTCGTACACCAAGCATACTCTCCTCAGCCATCCCGATGCCCGGGATGCACTCGGCGGGAGGTTTCTGCTCGTTCCCTGGAGACTGCCGCCCTAGAGGCTGCTCATGTCTACCGGGGCAAGACGCAACACTAGGCAGCAAAGGGGATCGAGTCAAATCGTCCGCACCTCGATCCCTGCTACGGTGCGCTTGCCGCGCCGCAGCACCAGGAACCGGCCGTCGATCAGGTCGCTCAATGTCGGTGCCGCGTCCTGCGCGGTCACCTTGACGTTGTTCAGGTACGCGCCGCCCTCCGCGATCGCCCGTCGTGCGGCCGACTTGCTGGGCACGATCCCGGCGGCATCCATCAGGTCGGCTACCGGGGGCAGGCCGCCGGTGCGCACCTCGCTGGCGTTCAGTGTGGCCGATGGCACTTCGGCCAGTGCCGCCTCCAGCGCCGCGGAGTCCAGCGCCCGCAGGTCTCCCTGGCCGAACAGCGCCTGGCTGGCCGCTACGACCCTGGCCAGCTCCTCGGAGCCGTGCACCAAGGCGGTCATCTCGTCGGCGAGCGCTCGCTGCGCGCAGCGCGCCGCGGGCCGCGCAGCGGTGTCCCGCTCCAGCTCCTCGATCTCCTCGCGGCTCCGGAACGAGAAGACCCGCAGCAAGCCGGGCATCTCGTCGTCGGTCCTGTTGATCCAGAACTGGTAGAACCGGTACGGGCTCGTCAGGTCCGAGCTCAGCCAGACGGCATCGCTCTCGGTCTTCCCGTACTTGGTCCCGTCCGGCTTGGTGATCAGCGGCGTGGCCAGCGCGTGCACGGAGTCACCGGTCACGCGCCTGATCAGGTCGACGCCCGAAACCAGGTTTCCCCACTGATCGCTGCCGCCGAGCTGCAGCGCGCAGTCGTAGCGCCGGTGCAGCTCAAGGTAATCGTTGGCCTGCAGGACCTGGTAGCTGAACTCGGTGTATGTGATTCCGCCCGCCTCGAGCCTGGCCTTGACCACCTCTCTGCCGAGCATCTGGCTGACCGGGAAATACTTCCCGATGTCGCGCAGGAAATCCAGCGCGGACAAGTCCCCGGTCCAGTCCAGGTTGCTGACCAGCAGGGCGCTGACCGGACCCGGCGCGAAGTCAAGGAACCGGTTCAGCTCAGCGCGGAATCGGTCCGCCCAGCCGGCTACCACCTCGCGTGGGTTGAGCACACGCTCGGTCGACTTGCCGCTCGGGTCCCCGATGAGTCCTGTCGCGCCACCGACCAGGCCGATCGGGCGGTGCCCCGCCTGCTGGAAACGCCTCATCGTCAGGATCAGCACCAGGTTGCCGATGTGCATCCCGGGTGCCGTCGGGTCGAACCCCCCGTACAGCGTGACTGGCCCCGCGTCCAGGGCCTTGCGCAGGTCATCCAGGTCGGTCGACACGGCGACCAGGCCGCGCCAGCTCAGCTCGTCGATGATGTCGGTCACCGCAGCATCGTCCCACCCGAGCCTGCAGACTGAAAATCGTTTCGCTGCGGAGCAGCGGGGAGCGGGCCCGGACCGGGTGCGTCCGGCGCACCTGTCAGCCGATGCGACAATCACGCCATGGCGTCCCGAGATCTGCCCAGCCCCGGGCCCGCGCCCCGAGCGGCAGTCTCAGGCCTCGAGGACTTGATGGCCCGGCAACGGCCTGCGACGAGGCGCCTGCGCCGCCTCGTCGCCCTGCTGACCGGGCGGCCACGGGACATGGCCGAGCTGATACAGCTTTCCGCCTTGCCCCGGCAGAGCGTCGAGGCCGTGCTGGCCGCGATTGCGGGAGACCTGGTGCGCGATCGTGAGGCGGTGGCGATCCAGCCAGCCAGGGTCCCGGAGTACAGAGAGCGGTTCGGCTATGCCGAGCTGGGACGCACCGAGCTGACGGATCCGCTCGCGGCGCAGCTCGCTGATGCGGCAGGGATCCTCGCGAGCCTCGCTGACCTGATCGCCAAGGCGCCCGCCGCGTCCCCGGACCTCGATCATGTCCCGGCCACGCCTGAGACCGTCGTCCGCCGGGCACTGTGGCTCGACAGCACGTACGACGTGGCGGGCACCGTCCTGCTCTGCGTCGGCGATCACGATCTGACCTCCCTGGCGCTGGGGCAGGTCAATCCGGGTGTCAGCATTGTGGTGGTCGACATCGACGAGGCCACGCTGGAATTCATTGACTGTCAGGCTGCGGCGCTGGGTCTCGGCATCCGATGCTTCGAGGGCGATCTGCGCTTCGGCCTTCCGGCCCCGGCGGTCGGATGCGCCGACCTCGTCTTCACAGATCCGCCCTACACGCCAGAAGGAGTAGAGCTCTTCGTCGCCCGAGGCCTCCAGGGCCTGGCCAACCGCGACAACAGCCGCGTCATCGTCGCTTATGGCTACAGCGAGCGCCATCCGACGCTGGGATTTCAGGTCCAGTCCGTGGCACACAGGCTCGGCCTGGCCTATGAGATGATGCTGCCCGCATTTAACCGTTATGACGGCGCGCAGGCGGTTGGCAGCGCGAGCGATCTGTACGTGTGGCGGCCCACCACGCGCACCTGGCGGGTGGCAGACCGGCTCGCATCGGCCGCCGGAGCCAATATCTACACGCGCGGGACGCACGCACTCGAGAGGAGCCTCTCGGCCTACGACGATGTCCCGGCTGCGGTCGTCCAGGTCACCACCGGCGCTGGCTTTCCGATCAGGGTCCTCGTCGGCCCCGGGTGGCGCGCCGCTCATGAAAGCATCGCCCGGCTCCGCCTAGAGACCCTGTTCGCCGGCGGCATCCCCGCCAGCATGACCGGCCGGGGCCCGTTCGGCCTCGTGGCGGACCTGTCCGGTGATCCGGGCCCCTGGCTGCTGCGCGTCTTGCTGGCTGCGAACGCCGGTCGGATTGCGGCGCTCGTGCCCAGCGAGCACCCGGACGTGCGCAGCCAGACGGCGCAGCAAGCGCTCGCGGACCTGATCGGCCCGAAGTACACGTTGCGCTTCCTGCGCAGCCAGCCAGACAACTGGCACACGATCGCCGTCGCTGATGCGGTCGACGCGACGGCCCTGGAGCCGCCCGGCCGGCTGGTACGGCGGCTGCTGCACCGAGCGCACGGCAAGGTCGGCAACGTGTGGCGGGAGGGGCTCATCGATGCCCGGCGGGAGCGCTGCGGCAGCCAGCTCACCAAGCGCGATGCCCGGGCCGCGGTGGAGGACGCGGCACGCCAGCCGCACGTGCTCGACGCTCCTCTCATGGCGCTGCCCCGTCATGCGATCGCCGGAGTACTTCGGGACGCCGCGGCGTCGGCGGACGCCCCTGGGTGATCGCCTCCGGGCGGCATGGCCTGCGGCGGCGCCTTCACGATGCGCTGCGGCCGGAACGCGCACCGGGAACGGGTTTCGCGGCACGCCGTCGGGCGTGCGGCCGGTACGGTGACACGGTCGGATCCCCGGTGGCCCAGAACCGCCAGGCCACGTCGGCGCCGCGGCTCACCCCCACCCGGGGACCTTGGCTGACTCCATGGCCGGCGGCCTTGTCCCCCGGGGCCGCGGGACTGACCCGCAGCGCTGACGCCGCGTCGCACACGTCGGCTCCGTCCAGCGACCGGCCGATGCCGAGCGCCTGGCACAGCCTGGCTGGGCCGCGTGCTAGGTCGCGCTCGCGGCCGGCGGCCGGGCGCCGGGCGGCCGCCAGGGACAAACCCGTGATCACGCGCCCGGCTCGCAGCAGCACCGCCGAGGCCTCGCCCTCAGGCTGGCAGACCAGGTTCACGCAGAAGTGCATGCCGTAGGTGAAGTAGACGTAGGCGTGCCCCGGCGGGCCGTACATCACCGCGTTACGGGCGGTCCGGCCGTGGAAGGCATGCGAGGCGGGATCGGCCTCGCCGGCGTACGCCTCGACCTCGGCCAGCACGACCGCGACCAGTCCCTCGTCGGTGTCATGCGTGATCACGCAGCCCAGCAGGTCGGGTGCGACCTGTAGGGCGGGGCGGGCGAAAAAGCCCCTCGGCAGCACCTCCGCGCCAGCCAGCCGTGATCGTGGCGACGTGACCGCGCTGTGCACCGAAAGAGCTCCACGATCAGGGTGGCGGGGGTGATCTGGGCGCCCTAGATCATCGGGCTCGGGATCAGGGGGATCGGGGTGGATGGAGCGGTCGCGGCCGGATGTCATGCGGTGCCTGTCGCGGGGCCCGTCAGCCCGCAGCCCAGCCGGCCTGCTCATCGACGGCCGCCCGCAGCTGGGTCAGCTGCTCGGCCACCCGGGCGGGGGCGGTGCCGCCCGGGCTCCGCCGGGCGGCGAGCGCGCCAGGCACCGTCAGCACCTCGCGCACGTCCGGGGTCAGCTGCGGCGAGACCCGGGCCAGGTCGGCGTCGCTGACATCGGCCAGCTCGCACTCGTGCACCTGGCACCAGACCACGAGATGCCCGACCACCTCGTGCGCCTCGCGGAACGGCACCCCCCGCCGGACCAGTAGCTCAGCCAGGTCGGTGGCCAGCGCGTAACCCGCGGCGGCGCCCGCGGCGATCCGCTCCGAGTTGAGGCGGAGGGTGGCGACGAGCCCGGCCATGGCCGGCAGCACCAGCAGCAGCGTGTCCACCGCGTCGAACACCGGCTCCTTGTCCTCCTGCAGCCCGGTCAGCCCCCCGATGAGCCGGCCCGCCTTGCCGCGGGCCAGCTCGGCCACGTCCGGGTTCTTCTTCTGCGGCATGATCGACGATCCGGTCGCGTAGGCGTCGTCGATCTCGGCCCAGCCGAACTCGTGCGACGACCACAGCACGATCTCCTCGCCGAGCCGGGACAGGTGCACGCCGAGCAGCGCCGCCGCGAAGCAGAACTCGGCGGCGAAGTCCCGGTCGCTGACTGCGTCGATCGAGTTGCCGAACGCGGAGGTGAAGCCCAGCTCGGCGGCGACCGCCTCCGGGTCGAGCGGCAGCGAGGATCCGGCCAGCGCGCCGGCACCCAGCGGGGACACCGCCGCCCGGCGATCCCAGTCCCGGAGCCTGCCCGCGTCGCGGGCGAGAGCCTGGACGTGCGCGAGCAGCTGGTGCGCCAGCAGCACCGGCTGAGCGTGCTGCAGGTGCGTCATCCCCGGCGCAGGCGTGCCCAGGTGCCGTTCCGCCTGGTCCATGAGCGCGCTCTCGAGCTCGGCCAGCCGCGACACCACCAGCCGCGCGTGGTCGCGCAGGTAGAGCCGCAGGTCGGTGGCGACCTGGTCGTTGCGGCTGCGGCCGGCCCGGAGCTTGCCGCCCAGCGATCCGGCCCGCTCGAGCAGGCCCCGCTCCAGCGCCGTGTGCACGTCCTCGTCGGTGGCCTCCGGGCGGAACCTGCCGGCCCGGCACGCCTCGCCGAGATCGTCGAGGGCGGCCAGCAGCCGGGCCAGCTCCGCGTCGTCGAGCAGCCGGGCCTTGTGCAGGACGCGGGCATGGGCGCGGGATGCGAGCAGGTCGTAGGGCGCGAGCCGCCAGTCGAACTGCACGCTGACCGACAGCCGGGCCAGGGCCTCGGCCGGGCCGGACTCGAACCGTCCGCCCCACAGCCGTATCGGCGGCGTGCCCCCGTCCTCGGCCACGGTCCTCCTCTCGGGTCAGTGATCGCGCGGATATCGTCCGGCAGCCATGCTAGACCCGCCACGATCATGGAAGAGCCGGGCTTGGACCGGTTCAGAGAGCCGCGGCCGGGGCGGGCCCGGCGAGGCGCCGAACTTCGAGATCTTGGACAGAATGGGCTGCCCCAACGACCGTTCGCGTCCAAGATCTTCAGCCGGCGACCTTCCTGTCCCGGTCCGCCGCGATCTTGCTGGGCAGGCCGAACAGCTCCACGAAGCCCCTGGCCAGCGCCTGGTCGAACATGTCGCCGGTGTCGTAGGTGGCTAGCGAGTAGTCGTACAGCGCCGCCGGGCTGCGGCGCCCCGTCACCACAGCCCGGCCGCCGTGCAGCCGGAGCCTGACGTCCCCGGTCACGTGCCGCGAGGCCTCGGCCATGAACGCCTCCAGGGAGCGGCGCAGCGGCGAGAACCACAGCCCGTCGTAGACGAGCTCGGTCCAGCGCTGCTCGGCCTGCCGCTTGAACCGGGCCAGGTCCCGCTCCAGGCACACGCTCTCGAGCTCGGAATGCGCGGCGATCAGCGCGATGGCGGCGGGGGCCTCGTAAATCTCCCGGCTCTTGATCCCGACGAGCCGGTCCTCGACCATGTCGATCCGGCCGACGCCCTGAGCCCCGGCGAGCGCGTTCAGCTCCGTGATGATCTGCAGCGGGTCCAGCGGCCGCGCGTCGAGGGCCTCCGGGATCCCGTCCGCGAACGAGATCGTGACCTCAACCGGGTCCCGCGCCTCCGCCGGATCGCTGGTGTAACCCCAGACGTCGTCGTGCGGCGCCTCCCAGATGTCCTCCAGGTGCCCGGTCTCGCAGCTGCGGCCCCACAGGTTCTGGTCGATCGAGTACGGCGAGCGCGACGTGACGCTGATCGGCAGCTCCTTCTCGGCGGCGAACGCGATCGCCTTGTCCCGGGTCATGCCGGAATCCCGGACCGGAGCCAGCACCGACACCTCCGGGGCGAGGCTGGCCAGGCCCACCTCGAAGCGCACCTGGTCGTTGCCCTTGCCGGTGCAGCCATGGGCCACCAGGGACGCACCGCTCTCGCGCGCCACCCGGGCCAGGTGCTTCACGATCAGTGGCCGGGACAGCGCGGACACCAGCGGGTACCGGTCCATGTACAGCGCGTTGGCCCGCAGCGCGGGCATGCAGTACTCGGCCGCGAACTCGGCCCGCACGTCGGCTACCTCGGCGTCCGCCGCGCCGCAGGCCAGCGCCCGCTTGCGGATCGTGTCCAGGTCCTCGCCGCCCTGGCCGACGTCCACCGCCAGGGCGATGACCTCTGCGCCGGTCTGCTCGGCGATCCACCCGATGGCCACAGACGTGTCCAGGCCGCCCGAGTAGGCGAGGACTATGCGTTCTGTCATGTATTCCTCCTCAGCGTCCCCGTAGGCCCGGGGATATCTTGATCACGAGGCGCCAGCCTGGTGCCCGCGTTTTCCGCTCGCCTCCAGGGCGCTCCCTTCGGCTCGCTCACCGCGCCGGTCCGCGAGCCGCAGCAGCGCGCGGGCCAGGTCCGCCCCGCCGGCCGGGTCCCGCGCGATGACCAGGACGGTGTCATCCCCGGCCACCGTGCCGAGGATGGACGGCCAGGCCGAGTGATCGATGACGGAGGCCAGGAACTGTGCGGCCCCGGCCGGGGTACGCAGCACCACCAGGTTGGCGCTCGCCTCGGCCGTGACCAGCAGCTCGGCGGTGACCCGCGCCAGCCTGGCCGGCGGCTCGACGCCCGGGTCCGCCGCGGGACCGGGCGCCGCGCCCGCTCCCGGCGCCGCGTCGGCCGCCTCGGCCAGGCCTCCCGGCATCGAGCCGGGCCCGCCCGCCTCGCCTGGCAGCGCATACACCAGCGCGCCGTCCAGGCCGCGCAGCCGTACCGCGCCCAGCTCCTCCAGGTCACGGGAGAGCGTCGCCTGGGTGACCCGCACGCCGCGCTGGGCCAGCCGCTCGTTGAGCTCCTCCTGGGACCGGACCGGCGGGTCGGCGTGAGCCAGGATCGCGGCGATCTGGGCGTGCCGGGCTGTCTTGGTCGCCGGGCTAGCGGCGGTCACGGTGCTCCCAACCTCAGTGCCTGCTTCAACTAGGGGCCTGCCTTGACGACGCGGCTCGCTGCAGCAGCCAGGCCAGCAGCGCCTTCTGGGCGTGCAGCCGGTTCTCGGCCTGATCCCAGACCGCGCTGGCGGGCCCGTCCAGGACCTCCGCGCTGATCTCGGTGCCGCGGTGGGCCGGCAGGCAGTGCAGCACCATGCCGCCGGGCCTGGCCAGGGCCAGCTTCGGCTCGTCCAGGCGGTAGGAGTCATCCGGGCCGTACGAGCCGAGCGCCGCGAGCCGCTCTGCCTGCTCGTTCTCCTGGCCCATGGAGGCCCACACGTCGGTGGCGAGCACGTCGGCCTCGGCGCAGGCCGCCTTCGGGTCTGCGTAGTACTCCACTGCGCCGCCGGTCCGGGCCGCGATCTGCGCCGCGGTGGCCATGACCGACGGGTCCGGCCGGTACCGCTCCGGGGCGCCGATTCGCACCTGCATCCCGGCGGTCGCGCCGCCGAGCAGGTAGGAGTGCGCCATGTTGCTCGAGCCGTCGCCCAGGAAGGTCAGGATCAGGCCGGCCAGCCGGCCGCGGGCGGCCCGGACCGTCTGCAGGTCGGCGAGGACCTGGCAGGGGTGGAAACTGTCGGTGAGCGCGTTGATCACGGGCACCGGGCTGACCTTAGCCATGGCCTCGATCCGGTCCTGGCCGAACGTGCGCCACGCGATGGCCGCGACCTGCCGGCCGAGCACGCGGGTGGCATCCTCCACCGTCTCGCCGCGGCCGAAGTGCGTGGCCTGGGCGTCGATGACCAGCGGCTGGCCGCCGAGCTCGGCGATGCCGACGGCGAACGACACCCGCGTCCGCAGCGACGGCTTGTCGAACAGGACGGCGACCGTGCGGGGGCCCTCCAGCGGCCGGTAGCCGAACCTGTCCGCCTTCATCGCGTCCGCGAGGTCGAGCACCTCCGCCTGCTCGGCCGGGGACAGGTCGTCGTCGCGGAGGAAGTGCCGGGGGCGGCGGCCGGCGGGCGGGCCTCCGCCCGGCCCATCCATCGAGCGGCCGTTCATGACGTCACACCCCCTGCCCGGCCAGCACGCTGGCCGACGACAGGATTTCGGGCAGCGCCCCGGTGAACGAGTCGGCCTGCGCGGCGGTGAGCACCAGCGGCGGCGCCAGCCTGATCGCGTCCGGCTGGACCGCGTTGACCAGGAAGCCGGCCCGCCGCGCCGCGGCCTCCACCGCGGCCGCCGCGGGCGCGGCGAGCCCGATCGCGCGCCAGAGCCCGGTGCCGCGGACCCCCGCGACCAGGGGATGCTCGATGGCCTCGATCCCGGCGGCCAGCCGGTCGCCGACGCTGGTGGCGTTGCTGAGCAGCCCCTCGCGCTCGATCGTGTCGAGCACGGCGAGCGCGGCCGCGCAGGCGACAGGGTTGCCGCCGAAGGTGCTGCCGTGATCGCCCTTGCCCAGCACGGAACCGCAGCCGCCGATGCCGACGCAGGCGCCGATGGGCAGGCCTCCGCCGAGCCCCTTCGCCAGCGTGATGACGTCGGGAATGATGCCCTCGCGCTGGTGCGCGAACCATGCGCCGGTGCGCCCCACCCCGCTCTGGATCTCGTCCAGCACGAGCAGCGCCCCGGCACTGTCGCAGGCCGCCCGCGCGGCGCGCAGGTAGCCGTCCGGGGCGGGCACGACGCCGCCCTCCCCCAGGCAGGGCTCCAGGAAGACGGCGGCACAGTCGGGGCCGACCGCCGCGGCCAGCGCGCTCGCGTCGCCGTACGGGACAAACCGGACGTCAAGCCCGAACGGCCCGAACGGATCGCGGATCGAGCTCTTTCCGGTCAGGCTGAGCGCCCCCATGGTCCGCCCGTGGAAGGAGTGCTCGGCCGCGACGAAGACCTGCCGGGCCGCGCCCTGGCGGCGCCGGACCAGCTTGACCGCCGCCTCGTTGGCCTCGGTCCCCGAGTTGGCGAAGAACACCCGCCCGTCGACTCCGAGCAGCCCGATGATCCGCTCCGCCAGCACGACCTGCGGCTCGTGCAGGTACAGGTTCGAGGTGTGCACCAGGCGCCCCGCCTGCTCGGTTATGGCCGCGACGATCCTGGGGTGCGCGTGTCCCAGCGCGCTGACCGCGATGCCGCCCACCAGGTCCAGGTAGGAGTTCCCGTCCAGGTCCCAGACCACGCACCCGCTGCCGCGCGCCAGCGCGAGCGGCGGCATTCCGTAAGTCAGCATGACGGCCTCGGCGTACCGGTCCTGCAGCTCATCCGTCGTGACCATGTGGCCTCCAGCCGTGGTCGGGTGCCCGGGTCACGGCAGCCTCGCTCATGACCCTGCTCCGGCCGGCACCACCATGGTGCCGATCCCCGAGTCGGTGAAAATCTCCAGCAGGATGGCGTGCGGCAGCCGCCCGTCCAGCACGTGCGCCCGCGGCACGCCGCCGCGAACGGCGGTCAGGCAGGCTTCCATCTTCGGGATCATCCCGTCGCTGAGGCCGGGCATCATGGCGGCCAGCCCGGCGGCGTCCAGCTGGCTGATCACCTCGCCCGGGCGGTCGGCCGCCGGGTCCGAGCTCGCAGGACCGCCGGCGCTGCTGCCCGGCCAGTCCGCGTACAGGCCAGCCACGTCGGTCAGCAGGACCAGCTTCGCGGCGCCCAGCGCGACGGCGATCGCGGCGGCCGCGGTGTCGGCGTTCACGTTGAAGACCTCGCCCGCCCCGCCTCGCGCCACGCTCGATATGACGGGAATGCGGCCGTCCGCGATCAGGGTCCGGACCGCGCCGGGATCGACGGAGTGGATCTCGCCGACCTGGCCGATGTCCACCGGAGCACCGTCCACGGTGGCCAGCGCGCGGGTCGCCGTGAGCACGGGCCGTGCCGGTTGATCTGGCCGACCACGTCCCGGTTCACCTGGCCGGTGAGGACCATCCTGACCACGTCCATCGTCTCCGGCGTGGTGACCCGCAGCCCCGCGGCGAACGTGCTCGGGATGCCCAGCCGGCCGAGGTGCTCGCTGATCTGCGGGCCGCCGCCGTGCACGACCACCGGGCGCAGGCCCGCGTACCGCAGGAACACCACGTCCTGCGCGAAGGCGAAGCAGAGTGCCTCATCGGCCATGGCATGCCCGCCGAATTTGATCACGACAGTCTCGCCGTGGAACTGCTCCAGCCAGGGCAGGGCCTCGATCAGCGTCGCCGCCTTGACCAGCGCCCCGGCCTTCGCCTCCGCGGTCATCTGGGCCGGCCGGGCCGCCGGTCCGCCGCCTGCCCCCCGCCCAGCCTCTCCCGCCGGGCCAGTCCCTGCCGGTCCGGCCTCGGGGCTTGTCATCGCCGTCACGTCGAGTAGGCCGAGTTCTCGTGCACGTACGCCGCGGTCAGGTCGGTGGTGCGGATCGTGGCCGAGTGCGGGCCCGCAGCGAGGTCGACGGTTATGGTCACGTCCCGGGGCCTCAGGTCGACGCGGGACCTGTCCTCGGCCGCCGACCCGTTCCGGCAGACCCAGATCCCGTTGATCGCCACGTTGAGCCGGTCGGGCTCGAAGGTAGCGTCCGTGGTCCCCACGGCGGCCAGGACGCGGCCCCAGTTCGGATCCTCGCCTCCGATGGCGCACTTGAGCAGGCTGCACCGGGCCACGGCCCGCCCGACGGCCACCGCGTCGCTCTCACTCGCCGCGCCGGTCACCTCGATGTCGATGGCCTTGCCCGCGCCCTCGGCATCCAGTTGCAGCTGCCGGGCCAGGTCCGCGCAGCCCTGCGTCAGCAGCGCGGCGAACTTTTCCGGGTCGGGCCTGACGCCGGCCGCCCCGCTGGCGAGCAGCAGCACCGTGTCGTTGGTCGACATGCACCCGTCGGTGTCCAGCCGCTCGAACGTTGTGGCCACGGCCCCGCGCAGCGCGGCGTCGAGCCCCGCCGCGCCCAGCTCCGCGTCGGTGGTGAGCACCGCGAGCATCGTGGCCAGCGCCGGGGCGAGCATGGCGGCGCCCTTGGCCATGCCGCCGATCTCGTACCCGGGTCCCGGCACCCGGCACATCTTCGACACCGTGTCGGTGGTCCTGATCGCGTCCGCCGCCGCCGATCCGCCGCCGGTCCACGCCGTCGCCGCGCCGGCGTCCACCGCCGGAAGCAGCCGGTCCATGGGCAGCCGCTCCCCGATCAGGCCGGTCGAGCACACCGCGATCTCCCCGGCGGACACCGACAGCACCGTGGCCAGCCGCTCGGCGGTGTGATGGGTGTCGCCAAATCCGGCCGGGCCGGTGCACGCGTTCGCGCCGCCCGAGTTGAGCACCACGGCCCGCACCCGCCCGCCCTTGATGACCTGCTCGGTCCAGAGCACCGGAGCGGCCTTGACCCGGTTGGCGGTGAATACCCCGGCCGCCGCGTGGGACGGGCCGTCGTTGATGACCACCGCCACGTCCGGCTGCCCGGACTCCTTGATCCCGGCGGTGACGCCGGCCGCCCGGAATCCGGCCGGCGCGGTGACGCTCATAGTGTCTCCCCCGCTCGCCTCCGGGGCGCCTGGAGGCCCCGCCTTCCCTCGTCGCTCGTTCCTGGCTCCTCAGTCCAGGCGGCGCCGCGCCCCTTTGGCTCGCGGTTCATGGCGCGACCCCGCAGGCGGTGAGGCCGGCCGTCTCCGGCAGGCCGAGCATGAGGTTGGCGTTCTGGATGGCCTGGCCGGCGGCGCCCTTTCCGAGGTTGTCGATGGCCGCCGCCGCGGTAGCCCGGCCGGTCCGGGCGTCGGCTGCGGCCTGCAGGTGCACGCCGTTCGACCCCGCGACCGCGGCCGTGGTCGGCCAGCGCCCGTCCGGGAGCACGCAGACGAAAGGCTCGCCGGCGTAGGCCTCGGCGAGAGCCGCGCGCAGCTGGGCGCCTGCCCCGCTTCCCGGTCTCAGCCGTGCCGTGCAGGTCGCGAGTATCCCCCGTGGCATGGGCGCCAGCAGCGGGGTGAACGAGACCGTATAGTCCTGCTCTGCTGCCTCGCCGAGCGCTTGCTCGATCTCCGGAGTGTGCCGGTGCGCCCCGGCTGCCTGGTAGGCCGAGACCGCGCCCATCACCTCGCTGCCGAGCAGATCCGGCCGGGGGGAGCGTCCGGCGCCTGAGGTGCCGGACGCGGCCACGATCACCACGTCGTCCGGCTCGATGAGGCCCGCTGTGGCCAGCGGCGCGAGCGCGACGATGGCCGCCGTCGCGTAGCAGCCGGGGACGGCGACCCGCCCAGCGGCCCGGATCCGCTCCCGCGCTCCCGGCAGCTCTGGCAGGCCCGTGGCCCAGCGGCCCGCGTGGGGTACCTGGTAGTGCCTGGTCCAGGCCCCGGCGTCGGCCAGCCTGAAGTCAGGTCCCAGGTCGACAATCTTGATGCCCCGGCCGAGTTCGCCGGCCAGCCGCGCGGACTGCCCTGCGGGCAGGGCGAGAAAGGCCAGGTCGCAACCGGAGGTAACCAGCGCGTCAGCGGCATCGAACGTGCGGGCCGCCAGCGACGGCAGGCCGGCCAGGTGAGGATGGAGCTCAGCGATGGGCCGGCCCGCGTTGCTCTCGGCGGTGACCGGGCCGAGCTCCAGGTCGGGGTGCCCGGCGAGCAGCCGGAGCAGCTCACCGCCTGCGTAACCGCTGGCGCCCGCCACCGCCACCCGCGCACCCATCGACCCACCGACCCTTTGCCCGCCTGCCCGGGGCCAGGCTCCGGCTCCGGCCCTGCCCCTCCCGTCGAATTATTATGCAGTTAGATGAGTGATTATGCAAGCCTAAGTGTCTTTCCGCCACCTGAATCGGGGAGTCGGCCTGGGCACGGCGCGTGACTGCGGGCATGATGAGGGCTGTTAGCAGCTGGCGGGCAGAGGGTAAGCCGAACAGCGCGGGAGTGAGCTTGACAACGCTGGCGTGGCACCTGCTGGCGCGTCGCGGAGTCGCGCGATGCCGCGCGGGTGTCGGCGGCTGCCGGTACCGTTCGCATATGCCCTGGCGTCAGCGAGGCTTCCAGATGAGCAAGGTCCAGCTCGGCGCCGGTTGCGCGCGGCACGCTCTGGCCGCTGCGTCGCGGGCGTTCGACTGCTACGCGGCGTCGGATGTGCGCCGCGTCGCGTTCGCTGCGCTAGTGCTGGCGCTCACCGCCGGCTGCGGCACGCACAGCTCTCCGGCCGCAATCCAGGCGGGCGCGCCGACATCCGGGACGCCGTGCGGGATGACGCGCACCGCGGCCAACGTCCCGGTGAATATCCAGGTCGCGCGCGGCCAGGTCTCCTGCGCCACCGCGCTCACCGTCGAGCGCGCCTACGCCAGGGCGGTCAGCGCGGGCCAGGCCCCGGGCAACGGCGGCGGCGGGCCGGTCCGCATACAGGGCTGGACCTGCCAGGGATTCGCGACCCCCGTGGTGCTCAAGACCGGGCAGGCGTCCAAGTGCGTTCAGGGCAGCGACGAGATCCTCGCGATCCTTCCCGCGCCGGCCTAGCCGGGACGCTGCGGACGTCTGCGCCGCCGCGGTCAGGACCCGCCGCGTAGCACCGCACCGGTCCGCCGGGCCGCCTCCGCGACCGCCGCGTCGCGGGCGGCGCTGACCTCGTCGGCCGTCAGCGTCCGGTCGGGGGCCCGGAACCGCAGCGCGTACGCCAGCGACTTGCGCCCCTCGCCCGCCTGCTCCCCGGTGTAGACGTCGAACAGGCGCACGTCCTCCAGCAGCAGGCCGGCGCCCGCGGCCGCCACTCCGGAGGCGAGCGCCGCCTCGACATCCGCGGCCGGCACCGCATCGGGCACGATAAGCGCCACGTCCTGCGTCGCCACCGGATAGGCGGACACCACCGGAGCCTGAACCGGGCCGCGCCCCGCGGCCGCCGTCTCGATTACGGACAGGTCGAGTTCCGCGGCGCATGTCCGGGGCGGCAGCCCGAAGGCCTGCACCACCCGCGGGTGCAGCTCGCCGGCGTACCCCGCCAGCCCCCACCCACCTCCTCTTCCCCCTTCACTGCCCTCTCCGGCGTCCACGAACAGCGCCGCGCACCGGCCAGGATGCCAGGGCTCCTGCTGCTCGCCGCGCTCCCGGAACGGCACCCGGCTGACCCGGATCACCTCCCGGGCCGCCTCGATCGCGTCCTGGAAGCAGGCCGCGCGGCCCGGACCCCACCAGCCGGACAGCTCGCGTTCGCCCGCGAGCACCACCCCTAGGTGCAGCGGCTGGTCCGGCAGCGCGGCCTGCAGCGTCGCCAGCTCGGCGGCCGTGGGTGCTCGGTCCACCCGCAGGATCGGCGCGGCCGGCTGGCCCTCGGGCCGGGACAGGAAGACCAGGCCCAGCTCGAACAGGGCGACGTCGGCGAAGCCGCGCCCCAGGTTGCGGGCCAGCACCCCCAGCAGCCCCGGCACGAGGGTAGTCCGCAGCAGCGGCTCCTCCTCGCTGATCGGGTTGGCGAGGCGGACGGCGTTCCGGCGCGGGTCGTCGGGGCGCAGCTGCATCCGGTCGGCGTCCGCGGCCGAGCCGAACGGGGTGCTGAGCACCTCCACGTACCCGGCGCCGGCCAGGGCACGGCCGATCGTCCGGCGCATCCGCTGCCGGGCGGTGAGCCCGCGCCCGGCCGTGGCGCGCGGCATCCGCACCGGTATGTTCTCGAAGCCCTCGAGGCGGATGACCTCCTCGGCCAGGTCGCTCGGGTCGGTAAGGTCGGGCCGCCAGGACGGCGGCCGGACCAGGAGCGGCTGTCCCGTGTGCTCATGCCGCGCGTGCTCAGGGGCCGCGTGTTCGGGCGCGTGTCCGGCCCCCGAGCCGAGGTCCCGGCTGACCTCGCAGCCGACCTGGCGCAGCCGGGCGATCACGGTGTCCCGGCCGTAGACCATCCCAGCCACCTGGTCCGGGTAGTCGGCGGCCATCGTGATCCAGACCGGCGGCACCTCGACCCACGCGTGCGTGCAGCCCTCCTGGACGCTCCCCCCGGCGAGCCGGGCCAGCAGCGAGGCCGCCCTCGCCGACGCGCGCAACGGCAGGTCCCGGTCCACTCCCCGCTCGAACCTGGCCGACGCCTCGGAGAACAGCCGGTGCCGGCGGCTCATCCGGGCCGTGCCCGGCGCGGAGAAGTGAGCCGCCTCGATGACCAGGTGGCGCGTGTCCTTGGTGATCTCGGTCGCCAGGCCGCCCATGGTGCCGGCCATCGAGATGGGGCCGGAGGAGTCGGTGATCAGGATGTCGTCGGGATCGAGCTCCCGGACTACGTGATCGAGGGTCTCGAGCCGCTCGCCCGGACGCGCCCGCCGGACCACGATCGGCCCGGACAGCCGCGCCCGGTCGAACGCATGCAGCGGCTGGCCGAGCTCCAGCATCAGGTAGTTGGTGATGTCCACGGCCAGCGACACGGCGCGGATCCCGGCGCGGGCCAGCCGGACCCGCATCCGCAGCGGCGTCGGCCGTGTCACCTGCACTCCGTGCACCTCGCGCAGCACGAACCGGTCGCAGGCGGTCGGGTCCCCGATGCTGGCCGGGTACACCTCGGCGGACACCTGGCTGACGTCGGGCGGTAGCCCCACGTCGGCGGGGTCGGTGAACTCCACGGCGAACGCGATGGCGAGCTCCCGCGCCACGCCCCGGATCGACAGCGCGAAGCCCTTGTCCGGCGTCACGTTGATGTCAAGCACATGATCGCGCAGGCCCGCGTACTCCACGAAGTCGGCGCCGAGCGGCGCGTCGGGCGCCAGCACCAGGATCCCGGAATGATCGTCCCCGATCCCGAGCTCGGCCGCCGAGCAGATCATCCCCTCGGACGTCCGCCCGTAGGCCTGCCGGGTACCGATCTCCACGCCGCCGGGCAGCACCGAGCCGGGCAGGGCCAGCGGGACCCGGTCTCCGACGATGAAGTTCACGGCCCCGCAGATCACGCTGTACTCACCTGGACCGCGGGCCTCACCTGAACCGCGGGCCTCAGCGGTGCCGGTGACCACCCGGCAGTACCGGACCGGCTTCCGGAACCCGGTCAGCTCCTCGATCCCGGTCACCTCGCCCACGACGATGCCGCCGGCCTCGTGCCCGACCTGCTCCACCGACTCGACCTCCAGGCCGGCCGCGGTGAGCCGCCGCGCCACCTCAGCGGCGTCGACGGCAGGCCCGACGGGCGCGTACTCGAGCAGCCACGACAGCGGGACCCGCATCACGCCTCCATCCCGAACGCGCGGCTGAACCGCACGTCGCCCTCGACCGTGTCCCTGATGTCGGTCACCCCGTGCCGGATCATCAGGGTGCGCTCGATCCCCAGCCCGAACGCGAACCCGCTGTACCGGTCAGGGTCGACCCCGCAGGCCACCAGCACCCGCGGGTTGACCATCCCGGCGCCCGCGATCTCGATCCAGCCCTGGGACCGGCAGACCCGGCACGGCTCCCCGCCCGGC
>WNFM01225003.1_pt1 | contig 17300 bp, 17 predicted proteins | sample 5400271 | NCBI WGS metagenome assembly WNFM01 (sample SAMN13153352, study PRJNA577476) | soil metagenome | isolation source: 60 cm saprolite on Douglas fir-dominated hillslope | place: USA:California | collected 2013-09-17 | reverse complement strand
TGGACGCCCGTGGCGTCGCCGCTGCCCTTGGCCACCGCGACCATCAGATCGCAGCGGTGAGAAACCGCGATACCAACAGCGATGTGGCGCGACCCGTCGGACATCGCGAGATCGTAGCGCCTGAGGCGTCCCGCGCGCCGCGCTGGATTTTCTGGGTTCGGTGAAGATGTCGAACTGGATGACCGCGGCGATGGATGGACGCTAACGACCATCGCGGCGGCTGGGTTATCCAAAAGCCGACATTTGCGAGATTTTTGGCGTCGTTCGATTTTCGACTTTTTCGGCGGTATCGACCTGGAACGGACATCTGTCCGTCAGTAGCAACGACCGCTTGCGGCTGCCCAAAGCCTGTGCATGATGCCAAAAGACATTGGTTGAACGACGCTGAAATACCGGTCCAGGGACATAGGTCTTTCCCGGCGATTCCGCTAATGTACTTGCCGCTGGTCCGTCTGCCGCTACCGACCGTAGAACTCGCGCAAGGACGATGAAAGCAAGCATTTTAATTGTCGCAGACGATGCCCGGCTACGAGCACAGCTTGCCGGCTGGCTGATGGCGGCGGGCTACGCTGTGGAGCTGGCTGAAAGCCTGAAGCGCGCCCGCGAAGTCATCACAAATGCGGACATCTCTCTCATCATTGCAGCGCCAAATGGGATGGGAATTTCGCGCATCGAACTCGCCCGCGAACTTGGCGGTCGGGACGAGCAGATGCTCAAATGCCGATCTGACATAGCCCAGGACACCTTGCCAGGCCTCTAAGCGAGCAAGGTGTCCTGGGCTATGTCAGATCGGCATTGGCGGCCGCGATCCCAGTCAGGAAAGAGCGCGCTGGTCCACAGCTCATCCGTTTCGAGGGATACACCCTTGATGCCGAAGGCCGCACCTGCATCGATGCAAGAGGGCAGGAAGTGCTGCTCACGCGCGCGGAGTTTTCTCTGCTATTTGCGTTGGTGCGCCAACCGGGCCGGGTGCTGTCGCGCGATGATCTCAGTCACGCCGTGGCCGGTCGCGGCGCGGAGCCTGACGATCGCAGCGTTGATGTGCTGATGTCGCGTCTGCGCCGCAAGATCGAACCTGAACCGAAAGCACCGCGGATCATCGTCACGGTGCCAGGCGAGGGCTACAAGTTCACCGCCAAGTCTCATGCAGTTCTCCCGACGGAGCCGGCGACGGCTGCTCCGTCAATCGCCGTCGTTTCGACAGAAGCGCGCGCCGGAGACGCAAAGACCTTTCTGTCTATTCCATCCCGAATGGCAGCTATTGGAGCTGCGGCCATGGCGCTGGCGAGCATCGCCGGGGTCGCTATCGTTTTATGGTATTCGGGGTCTGTAACCATCAAGGGTGCATCGCCGTCCACGGTCGTCGCCGAGAAATTCGATGCGGCTGTCATTCCACTCGTCAACAATACGGCGCGTAAGGAACTGGCGAGTTATGCGGCGCGGCCGGATTTCAAAGCATTGGCAATCTCGGCCGCGTCGAGCGGCGGATGGGGCATGGCTTTCGGCGCTCCGGATGCTGAAGCCGCAACAAGGGAATCGCTCGAAAGATGCGCCGCACGGTCTTTCCCCAAGATTTGCAAGATATACGCCGTAGGGGAGCATGTGGTCTGGTCGCCGGCGTCGCTGCCGTTGCCGACGCCCACCGACCTTCACGTCGAGCCGCTTGATACTCCTTTGACTGCAAATGAGATACCGACGCTGGGCGATGCCATGCGACGAGAGATTGCTGAGAAGTATTTGTCCCGTTCCGGCCACAAGGCGCTCGCCATTGCGGGCCACTCTTTCTTCTGGAACGCTGCGGTTGATCGCGACGAAGCCGTGCGTCTTGCTGTCGAGAGATGCGGCGACTCTGTTCAAATGCCCTGCCTGCTCCTGTCGGTCGATGGATTGCTGACGACTCAGATTCCCAAATCGCGACAGATCGAAAGCATCTTCATGTTGTCGACCGAGCGAGCGATGACCGAGACAGACCGGCAGCGGATTGCGCAAATCTATGCAAGGAAGGACTGGCGCGCCCTCGCAAAGTCGGATTCGGGAGACTGGTATGCGGTCGCCGGGCATGAAACCGAAGTAGCCGCAGTCGATGAGGTTCTAAAGACGTGCCGACAGGCAAAGCGGGAATGCAGCCTCTNNNNTCGAGGTTAGTCGCAAATAGAGGTTAGTCGCAAATAAGTGGCTACGGGAGCACGCGGCCTGGCGCGGCGCGAGTCCCGCGCGAATGACTTGGCTAGCGGCTTGGCTAGTAACCCAGCGCCTGTCCGGTGCCGCCACGCGGATCGTTCGCGCCGTAGAACCTGTTTCGACCGATCGCCTTTCCCCCAAGCTTGGGAGCGCCGACAAGGATCGCCGCTACGTGATTGGTCGGTTCCGAATTCTCGAACCGATGCCCCATACCCTCCATCACCTTGCTCGTATCCGGCGAAAGCGCGTAGGGCTCTGTATTTGTCACGTCCGGCAGCCACTGCTGATGGACGCGGGGGGCATCGACGGCTTCCTGAATGTTCATCTGGAAATCGACGACGTTCACGATCGTTTGCAGAACAGTCGTAATAATCCGGCTTCCGCCCGGCGTGCCGAGAATGAGGACAGGCTTGCCGTCCCTCGTCATGATCGTTGGAGTCATCGAACTCCGCGGCGCCTTGCCAGGCACGATGGCGTTGGCATCGCCCTGGACAATTCCGTAACTATTGGCGGTACCTGGGTTTGGCGTGAAGTCGTCCATTTCGTCATTCATCAAAACGCCTGTGCCTGATGCAACGACCTTCGCTCCGAACTCGTCATTGAGCGTAACCGTCATCGAAACGGCGTTGCCGGCATCGTCGATGATCGAGAAGTGCGTTGTGTTGCTGCCTTCGTGAGGCGCAACACCCTGCTTGATGTCACCGGAGACGCCAGCCCGATCCGGCTTTATCGTGTCCCGGATGTTTGCGGCGTAGCCCTTGTCGATCAGTTTCCGGACCGGAATGTCGACAAAATCGGGATCGCCAACCAGACCGCTTCGATCGGCAAAAGCGTGACGCATCGCCTCGATTTCATAGTGCAGCGCCTGGGCGGATCCCCACCCCAGCTCGCGGAGTGGATATGCCTCCAGGATGTTCAACACCTCGCAGACGGCGACACCGCCCGAACTGGGCGGAGGCGCCGAGATCAGGTGATAGCTGCGGTAATCGCACTCAAGGGGCGGGAGTTCGCGGGTCGTGTAGCGATCGAGATCTTCCTGGTCGATGATCCCTCCGCCCGCCCGGCTAGCCCTAACGATGGCCGTCCCGGTCTTGCCTTTGTAAAAGCCGTCAGTGCCGTGCTTTCTGATCAAACGTAGCGTGCCTGCAAGGTCGGGCTGCACCAGCCTTTGGCCAGCCATAAAAGGCTGTCCCTTGTTGAGAAAAATTTCAGCGGTGGCGGGAAATTTTCTTAAATCCTCGGTCGCAGCGGCGAGCTTGTCGACGTCGCCTTGCTCCAGGGTGAACCCATCCTCGGCCAGTTTGATCGCCGGCTCGATCAACGCGGTCCGCGTCATCGTTCCATACTTTTTTCGCGCATATTCCAGGCCGGACACAGTGCCGGGGACGCCAACCGCCAGCCAGCCCGTCGTACTCAGGCCCTTGATGACGTTGCCGTCCTTGTCCAGGTACATGTCCCGGCGCGCGGCACGGGGAGCCTTCTCTCGAAAATCGAGGAAGGTCTTTCGGCCATCGGCAAACCGGATCGTCATGAAGCCGCCACCGCCCAGATTGCCGGCGGCCGGATAGACGACGGCGAGGGCATACCCGACCGCGACGGCCGCATCGATCGCACTGCCGCCGCGCTTGAGAATGTCGACGCCGACCTCGGTCGCCAGGTGCTGTGCACTGACCACCATGCCCTTTTCTGCGGCTGCCGGCGTTACCGAGGCGGCGCTAGCGGCCGAAACCGCGACCAGCGACCAGCCGCAGCCAGCCAGCAGGCAGGCTCCCGTCAACGTCCCAAAGATGATGTCGACTAGCCTCGGCCGAATTTTCAATTCGCGGCTTGAAACTGCCAAAGACATGAAACTCCTCTCTCCTGTTCCGGGTCGTCTCATGGCCGCGAAACGCCGGTGAAGTCTAATCAATTCCGCTGACTTGTTCCCGCTAATTCGGTATCGTGCCATCCGGCTCGCCAGGGTCGAATGCAGGTTCCGGGTGCTTTAGCAGGGTTATATTGAAATGCTTCTTGCGCGCCGCTTAGCTTCCGCCGCGACGACGGGCTTGCTGATCCCACACGGATTTCTCCTCCTGCTTTTCGCGATAGCGCCATCCCCGGCCGCAGCGGCATCCGGTAGCTGCGCCACTTCAGCCGAAGTCACCGTGTTGCCGTCGCCGGTCGCGCCCTGGACCGGCGCACCGCTGCGCGTCATGGTCGTCACCGAAAAGCCGGTCGATGGTGTGCTGTCGCTGATCGCGCCCGACGGAACCGCGGCGGTCAAATCGTCCGACCGGCATGACGGGCCGCCCTACGCCTGGTTTGCCGAAGTCGCAGCCCCCGCCGCCGGCACCTGGCGTGCGACGCTGTCGAGCGGCACGGCGGCGGATTGCAGCCCCTTTACCCGCGAGATTGCCGTCAGTAGCAAAAAACCTGAGTTTCGTATTCCAGCGGGAAGCATCTGGCAGGTGCGCGATAGCTGGAATGCCACCAACGAAGCGCTGTTCTCGGCATGGATCGCCAAGCTGTTCGACGCGCCGCCGGACCAGAATCTGGACTGGAAGGTCTGGTACGAAGTGCTGCGCGATCAATCGCGCAATTTCCTCTACAACCATCTCGGCCGCAACGAAGACAAGACGCAGACCGGCTCCCGTCCCGACTGCGCCGACTTCGTTTATTTCCTGCGCGCCTATTTCGCATTCAAGATGGGGCTGCCTTTCGGCTATTCGAATTGCTCGCGCGGCACCGGCGGCAGTCCGCCGAAGTGCTACCAGTGGTTCGACGTTGAACATCCCGAGGTGACGCGGCCGCCGCCACCGCCCGACCCAACCGGTGCAGCGGCGAACGCTGCCGCCGCGCCGCCGCCCGCGGAGCAGCCGAAGATCCTCGGAATCTTCAACCGCTCGGCGCCGCCGCCGGCCGAACCGACCGCGGACCCCGCTGCCAAGGCGCCTCCGCCCAAGCCGAAGCCGCCGACCAATTTCGCCGAATATGTGCGCGACGTCGGCGACGTCGTTCACACCGGTGCGGTGCGCGCCGGCGACGACAATGCCGATTTCTACACCGTGCCGTTGACCGAGAAGGCGTTGCGCCCGGGCACGGTATATGCCGATCCCTATGGTCACGTGCTGATGCTGGTGCGCCGCGTTCCCGAAGTGAACGGCATGCCGGGCGTCTTCCTCGCCGTCGATTCCGAGCCGGATGGATCGGTCACGCGCAAGCGTTTCTGGCGCGGCAACTTCCTGTTCGCGCACGAACCGACGCTCGGCGCTGCCGGCTTCAAGCACTTCCGTCCGATCGTGAAGGAAAAGAACGGCCCGTTGAAGCGGCTCAGCAATGCCGAGATCGGCAAGAATCCGAATTACGGCGATTACTCCGCCGAACAGTCGCAAATGCCGATGGAGGATTTCTACGATCGCATGGACGACGTGATGTCTCCCGATCCGCTCGATCCGGTGAAGGCGATGACGGACGCCATCACCAGCCTCACCGAACAGATCAAGACGCGCGTTACCTCGATCGAGAACGGGCGCAAGTGGCAGGCCAAGTCGGCCGGCGATGCAACCATGCCGGATGGCGCGGCGATCTTCGCCACGACAGGCGCCTGGGAAGATTTTTCGACGCCGGCGCGCGATTTCCGGCTGTTGATCGCTATCGACGTGGTGCGGAATTTCCCCGATCGTTTCGCGCGCCGTTCGGACCGCTTCGCGCTGCCGGCTGGCAAAAGCGTTGCCGACGTCAAGGCCGAACTGCAGGGCGTGCTGACGTCCGAACTTGCGTCGCGCAAGATCACCTATACGCGCAGCGACGGCTCGCCGTGGACGCTATCGGTCAAGGATGTGCTCGATCGCGCCGTCGAGTTCGAGATGGCCTACAACCCCAACGACTGCGTCGAGCTGCGATGGGCCGCGGCCGCGAACAGCGATGAGGCCTCGACATGCAAGCGTCATGCGCCGCAGGCGCAGCGCGCCAAGATGTCGGACTATCGCGCCTGGTTCCGCGAGCGGCACTGGCCCGCGCACAGCTAGGTGAGGTGCGCGCAGACAGCTTCGATCCTGTTGCGCCGAACTTCAATGTCGCAGTGTGGTACGCCGTGTCATATCGCGGCTGTATGGAGTTTGGGGTCGGGAATGATCCGTTGCGGATATTTCTCACTAACGCCAAGATGATTTCATAGACAGGATCCACGAACGGGCGGTCGCCGTGAACCAGAAACAGCAAAAACAGCTTTCCGGGATGTGCCGATGCGGCAAGGTGAAATTGGAGGCGGTCAGCCGACCGATTCTGACCGCCTCTTGCTATTGCGCGAGTTGCCAGGAAGCCGGAAGTCGCTTCGAGCAACTTCCTTCCGCGCCGCCCGTCCTCAATCCCGACGGTGGAACAGACTACGTCCTGTATCGAAAGGATCGAGTGCAATGTGTGACGGGGCAGGAGTATCTTGAAGAGCACCGGCTCAAGCCTGATTCTCCGACCCGGCGGGTCATTGCCACATGTTGCAATTCGGCAATGTTCCTCGACTTTACCAAGGGACATTGGCTGACGATGCACCGGAACCGCTTTCCGGCAGGTGCGCCACCCCTTGAAATGCGGGTCATGACACGAGACCGGCGAGATGGCGTCGCGCTCGCTGATGACTTGCCGAATTATGATGGTGCCTCGGGCAAGTTCATGTTGAGGCTCATGGCCACCTGGATCGCGATGGGTTTCCGCAGGCCAGAAATCACCTTGGGAAAGACTGCCGCGCCGTAACTTCGCGCCGATGCGACGATGCATTTCCGAATCTGGCACATCGCGTCATTTCGCTGGGATCACGGCGTTTTGGTTGCTGCCGTGGCATTGCGGACATTGATCAAGTCCATGCCGTTCAAGCTCAACGAGTGCGCATCCTGGCGACGCGGTTTCCGGACGGGCAAAGGACCTCAGGCCATTTTTGCCCGCCCACCCGCGGTTGCTTTCTTCTTCACAGGCGCTTTCTTCTTCAACCGGCTCTGATTGTAATCGATCGCGGCGCGGATGAGATCTTTCAGCGCCCGCGCATTGATCTTGTCGCCTTCGAGAAAATCGATCGCGCGTCGCGCGTTGCCTTCGAGGCCTGCGTTGAAAAGCTTGTCGGGATCGGCGAGCTTCGCCCCGTACATGAAGGTCAGCTTCACCTTTCCTTTATGGGCGTTGGCGACGGCGATGATGCCGTCGCGCGACCACACCGGGCTTCCCATCCACTTCCACTCCTCGACGATCTCGCGGTCGGCTTCGAGGATAGTCTTGCGGACGCCGGCGAAGGTCTTGCCGCGCCAGTCGGTAATTCCGTCGATCAACTGGTCGATACCATTGCGTCCTCAGACTGCGATTGGCGAGCCGTCGAACGAGGTGGCCCTTCCACATCCACAGCCCAGACAGCAGCATGACGGGAAAGAACACGAATCTGGTCGGGCCAGCATAATCCGGAAGCACCTCGAACGGGCTATAGATGTAGCCGATGATGGGGATCGCGCAGATGATGTGAATCCAGCGGACGATCGAACGCAGGGTGGCATCTTTCATGAGTGGTGGTTCCGCTTGTCGATACTAACACGTGACGTATTCCGGCTGAGGTCTTGAGGCGAAGGCCTCAATCGGCCTTCGCCAATACCTGCTCCAGGCTCGCCAGGAATTTCTGCCATCCGAACCGGGCGCCATGAAAAGCCTGCTTCTGGTCCGGCCGGAAGCCCGCTTGCTCCATGCGCAGCAGCGTTCCCGTGCCTGACGGCGTCAAAGTCCAGGTGACGATGCTATCGAGACCCATGGCCGCCCAGGTGTAGGACAATGTCTTGCCGGTCTCGATGGTCAGAACCTTGCAATCGACCGAGCCCCAGTCGGCGGTGAATTTGAACTGGTGATTGACCGCCGGCTGGAAGTCGCTCTTCATCAGCCACTCCTGAATCAAATGCGGCTGCGTCAGCGCGCGCCAGATCTTCTCCGGCGGGTAGGGGATTTCCCGTTCAACGGTGACGGTCAACGTTTCAGCAGTTGCGTTCACTGGTCCATCCTTTTCAGCAGGTCTTCGAGATGATCGAATCGGCTTTGCCAGAAGCCGGCCATCTGGCTGGTCCAGTCGATCAGCGGGCCGAGCGCGCCGAGCTGCGCGCTGTAGTGGGTCTGGCGGCCTTCGTGGCGGTCGCGCACCAGCCCGGCCTGCTTCAGCACCCCGAGATGTTTTGAGACCGCCGGTTGCGAGACGCCCGCCTGGATCGTCAGGGCTCCGACCGTCTGCTCCCCCTTGCGGCACAATTGCGCGAAGATCGCCCGCCGGGTCGGATCGGCGAGCGTTTTGAACAGCGTATCGGAGGCGTTCGGCATGAGATCGATAACCCGTTGGCTATGGATTGATACATAGCTGGTAGGTTATGGGTTAGTCAAGCGAAACTCGTCATGGCCGGGCACAGCCGTCCGCAGGACGGCGTCGCTTCCGCTTGCCTATGCCCGGCCATCCACGTTTTTTCTGGCTACGGCAAGTCAAGACGTGGATGCCCGGCACAAGGCCGGGCATGACGGATACTGATGTCTGGTTAGGGCGTAAGCCCGGTTTCCATCTCCGCCTGCTGCATGCATAATTCGAGAAACCACCTCTCATCGGATCTCCCCATGTCCCTTCAGGCCTATCTCGCTTTCGTCGCCGCCTGTGTTGCGCTGGCGCTCATTCCGGGTCCCGTGGTGACGCTGGTGATCGCCAACGGCCTGCGCCATGGCACGCGCGCCGCGCTGACCAACATCGCCGGCGTTCAGGCCGGCCTGACCATCGTAATCGCCATCGTCGCGGTCGGACTGACCACGCTGATGGCGACCATGGGCTATTGGTTCGACTGGGTGCGCTTTGCCGGCGCCGCCTATTTGATCTGGCTCGGCTACAAACTGGTTCGGTTTCCGGTCGAGGGCGTCAATGCCGACGAGCCGCCACCGCCGCCGCGCGGCGGATTCTTTTTGCAGGGCTTTCTGGTGCTGCTCAGTAACCCCAAGGTGCTGGTGTTCTTCGGCGCGTTCATTCCGCAGTTCATGGACATGAGCAAGGATCACTTCTCGCAGGTGCTGCTGCTCGGCTTCACCTTCATGGCCACTGGCGTCGTCACCGATTCGATCTATGCGGTGCTGGCGGGCCGGGCGCGACGGTTCTTCTCGGCGCGGCGCACGCGGCTGCTGTCGCGCGTCTCCGGCGGCTTCATGATCGGCGGCGGCATCTGGCTGGCGCTGACGCGGGCACGGTGAAGCGCAGGCGGGTCTTGAACCCCAAGGCTCTTCAACCCTAAAGCTCTTGAACCCCGAGCCGCAGCGGCGCGTCTAATCCCGGCGCTGTCTCTGGGGGAGCCTGATGCCCGATCTGCCGTGGTACGTTTATGCGATGCTGCTCGCGCCGCTCGGGCTCATTCTGTTCGCCGCCGCCTATAAAACACTGCAAGTGCGCGCCGCGCGCGAATGGCCGTCGACGCCGGGCAAGGTGGTGATCTCGAATTCCGAGGTGCGCGACGTCCGTGTGCTCGACGATTCCAGGGAGATCGGCCACCGCTTCGAGCAGCGCAACTTCGCCAACATCGTCTATGAATACACCGCCAGAGGGCAGCTGCTGCGCAACAACCGCGTCAGCATCGGCGAGGACCGCGGCAATTTCGAAGTCGCGGAAACCATCGCGCGCTATCCGGCCGGCATGGCTGCGGCGCTGGGCGTCATCCTTCGAGACGCCACGCTTTCGCACGGCTCCTCAGAGCCTGACCGAAAAAGCAGCCAACATTTTCAGGCCTTTTCTAACCTCTTGAAAATGATTCATTTTCCGTCATGGCCGGGCTGGCCATCCACGTCTTTTCCTTGGCCGATACAGCTAAGACGTGGATGCCCGGGACAAGCCCGGGCATGACGAGCTAAGTGGCGAGAGCCCGATTGTGCTGCACTACTTTTGAGTCAGACTCTCAGGATGAGGTCTTCTATCCCTCATGGTAAGGAGCGCGGCAGCGCCGCGCGTCTTCGGACGATGCTTCGCATCGCCGAGCGAACCACGAGGCCGGGATGCAGCTAAATCAACCGCTGCGCCCGCAGCAGCGGCTCGATCTCGGCAAAGATCCGCGCCAGCCGGTCGGCCCAGGATTTCTCGCCGGCGGGATCGGAAATCAGATCCTGGCGGATTTCGATCCCGGTATTGATCAGGCCGCGCGCTTCGGCGTGCACGGGAATGGTGTAGTCGGTATCGTCGCTCACGGCATAGGGCTCGTTGTCGCCGACCACGAGATCGCCTTCAGCACGCAAGCTCTTCAACACCAGCGGCGGCAGATGGATATCGCGATGATAGAGCGTGCCGATGTGCCACGGCCGCGCGATCCCGGCATAAACGGGTGTAAAACTATGCAGCGACACCAGCACTGTCGGCAGGCCGGCACTGCGGCGCGCATCGATGATCTCGTCGATGCGGCGGTGATAGGGATCGAAGATTTCCGCGCGCCGCATCGCCGCAGCTTCGCCCGAGATGCCCTCGTTGCCGGAAATGATGGTGGCCTCGCTGATGCGCGGGATCGAGCTTGCGACATGCGGCGGGCGGTTGCAGTCGATCACGAGCCGCGAGTAACGCTGCACGATCAGATGCGCGTTGAGTTGCTTCGACAACTGTTCCGCCACACCGGCAATGCCGATGTCCCAGGCGATGTGTCGCGTCAGCTCGCGCTCGGGCAGCCCGAGATCGCCGAGCACGCGTGGAATCAGTCTGCCGTAGTGATCGCAGGTGAGAAAGAACGGTGACCGTCCCGCGGCATTGTATTCGCGAATCGGGGGAACATCGTCGGTTCCCAGAAGTACTGTGGTGCCGTTCGCGGAATTCAAAGCGTTTATCCTCAACCTATTGCCTATCGAATCGGCATCCAGACCTGCAAATGAGCAGGGATGGGTCTAGATTAGTCCCGACAGAATCATGATGATCGTATGACGATGCCGCTCCTGACCATTCACCACAAGACCGTATATCGCTACAACCGCCCGGTGGCGTTTGGCGAGCATCGCATCATGCTGCGCCCGCGCGACGGCCATGACCAGCGCGTGCTGTCGTCTAGCCTCGAGATTTCGCCGCAGCCGATGTCGCTGCGCTGGATCCATGACGTGTTCGGCAACAGCGTCGCGATCGCGACCTTCGACGAGCGCGCGGAAAACCTGTCGTTTACCTCGATGGTGACCGTCGAGCACAATCCGGCGGAAGAGTTCGCGCTGACGCCTGATGACGCTGCTTATTTCTATCCGTTCCTCTACGACCGCGAGGAATTTCCCGACCTGCAGCAATTCATGACGCCGCAATATGGCGATTCGAACGGCGAACTGTCGGCGTGGGCGCGGCAGTTTCTCGATGCGGACGGGCCGACGCCGACCTTCAACATTCTCTCGGGCATGACGCATGGCATCCGCGAGGCCTTCACCTATCGCAAGCGCCACGAGCAGGGCACCCAGCATCCGCTCGACACGCTGCAGACCGGTTCGGGCACCTGCCGCGACTATGCGATGTTCATGATCGAGGCGCTGCGCCGGCTCGGCATCGCCGCGCGCTTCGTCTCCGGCTACCTGTTCATTCCCGGCGACAGCGCGCATGGCTATGTCGGCGGCGGCTCGACCCATGCCTGGGTGCAGGTCTATCTGCCGAGCGCCGGCTGGATCGAGTTCGATCCGACCAACGGCATCGTTGGCACCCGCGACCTGATCCGCGTCGCCGTCGCGCGCGACCCGCGCCAGGCGATCCCGCTGCACGGCTGCTATCTCGGTTCGGCCGATGCCTATGTCGGCATGGAGATCGGCATCAACGTCGTGTCGGTGGGCGATGAAGCGACCGAAGCGCGATCCGACGAGGCGCTTGAAGAACAGCTCGAAGAACCTGTCCGGGAAGGGCCTGGAGAAGAACCCGACGCGCGGTTGGCAGCGCAGTCTCAAAGTCAGACTCACGAGAGGGTCTGACCATGGAGATCAAGGTCGGCTTCGAGATTTCCTATGCCGCGGTGGCGCCGACCCCGATGGTGATGATGCTCTCGGTCCACCCGTCGCGCATGTCGGATATCATCGGCCAGGAAAGCATCGTGGCCGAACCCTCGGTGCCGATCGGGTTCTACCGCGACAGCTTTGGCAATGTCTGCGGCCGGCTGGTGGCGCCCGCCGGTGGCGTGACATTGAAGGGCCGCGCCCTGGTGCGCGATTCCGGGCTGGCCGACGCGGTGGCGCCGGCGGCGCAGCAATTGCCGATCGACCAGTTGCCCGACGACGTGCTGCAATATCTGATGCCGAGCCGCTATTGCGAGACCGACAAGCTGATCGATATCGCCTGGTCGCTGTTTTCGGCGACCGGGCCCGGCTGGGCGCGGGTGCAGGCGATCGTCGATTTCGTCCACAACCATGTCACCTTCGGCTATGAGCATGCGCATCACATGAAGTCGGCGCATGACGTCTATGAGCAGCGCACCGGCGTCTGCCGCGATTTTGCGCATCTGGCGCTGACCTTCTGCCGCTGCATGAACATCCCGGCGCGCTACTGCACCGGCTATCTCGGCGATATCGGCGTGCCCGCCGATCCGGCGCCGATGGATTTTTCCGGCTGGTTTCAGGTCTATCTCTCCGGCGAATGGTACACCTTCGACGCCCGCCACAACCACCCGCGCATCGGCCGCATCCTGATGGGCACCGGCCGCGACGCCGCCGATGTCGCGCTGACCACGAGTTTTGGCCGCATGGACCTCGTCAAGTTCGTGGTGGTCACCGACGAGGTGGTGGCGGCTTGATCATGTTCTACCTGCCCGTCATTCCGGGGCGCGTCGTAGACGCGAACCTCAGGGGTGCAATTGCACCCCGGGGAATCTCGAACTTCTCCGATGTGCTAGTGCACATCGTAGTTCGATGCTTTGCATCGCCCCGGAATGACAGGCTAAGAGTATTCCATGATTTCAGATCGTCTGTTCGTCTACGGCACCCTGATGCGCGGCTTCGACCATCCGATGGCGACGTTGCTGTCGCGCAGCGCGGATTATTTGGGCACGGCCAGCTGCCGCGGCCGGCTTCATCTGATCAAGCATTATCCGGGGCTCGTGCTGTCGGATGATGCTTCGGACATCGTGTTCGGCGAATTGTACCGCCTGCGCGACCGCGACGCGCTGCTCGGCGAGTTCGACATGTATGAGGCCTGCGGCGAAGGCTTTCCGGAGCCGACCGAATATCTGAGAAAGATGCTGCAGGTGACGCAGGAAGACGGCACCGTGGGTGAGGCGTGGACCTACGTCTACAACTGGCCCGTAACCGGCCTGCCGCACATCGCCTCGGGGAAGTTTCTGGGGTGAGCCGTCATTGCCGGGCTTGACCCGGCAATCCATCAAAAGAAGAACATCTTGCGAAATGGATGGATGGCCGGGTCAAGCCCGGCCATGACGGACAAAAATCACATCAAATCGGATCCAGCCGTTCGCGCTCGACGCGAATGTCCACCTCGCGCTCGACGTAGCTCCACTCTTCGGTCTCGCGCAGCATGCCGACCAGTTCCTCGAACAGCGATTCGTGCGCCAGCCGGTATTCGAACCAGGTCAGGAAATCGAAGGGGCCGCCGAGGTCGCGGCAGTGATAGAGCTGCCGCGCGATCGCGGGCAAAAATCTCAGGCTGGACGCGATGTGGTGCGACTTGTCCTCGAAGATTTTTCGCCGCTCCTCCTGGGTGAGCTCCCACCACGCGTCGGACTTTCGGATCGGGATCAGCGCCGCGAGTTTTGCCTCAGCCCGGCCGAGTCCGGCCTGCACGGCCGTGAGTTGCTCTTTCTCGGCGCGCTCGACATAGCGGACATGGCTGGGGACGCCGAGCAGCCGCCAGCCGGTCTGCGAGGGCAGGATCGGCAGCGCAATCGAGTCGGAATGGGTGACCGACAGCGCCTGCGTCGGCGCCAGGCTCTCGCCCTTCACCGCCGCCAGCCGCCTCACCCGCCACGCCCCGCTTTGCCCGCCCCTGAACACCGTGAACATGGCGACATGGAAGCGTGGAACCCGAAGCGTTTCAAGCGGCGTGAGCTGCACCCACCACCGTCATGCCCGGGCTTGACCCGGGCATCCACGTCTTTCTTCTTGGCGGCTACCGAAGACGTGGATGGCCGGGTCATAGGCGAGCGGCAGCGACGCCGTCCTTCGGACGGCTATGCCCGGCCATGACGGGAGGGATTGTCGCTTTGACCCTGTGAATAGTGGCGAGAAATCCAACCGCCGTCGTATTTCCCCAGCCCATCCCTATATCCCTAATCGGTTGGCACAAGCCCACCCGACTCAGGCACACACTCAACCCCATGCGCTTCACGCCCGAATTTCTCGACGAACTGCGCGCCCGGCTTCCGGTTTCGGAAGTCGTGGGCCGGCGCGTGAAGTTGAAGAAGGCGGGAAGGGAGTGGAAGGGGCTGTCACCGTTCCAGCAGGAGAAGACACCCTCGTTCTTTGTCAACGATCAGAAGCAGGCGTGGTTCGATTTCTCTTCTGGCAAGAACGGCAATATTTTTGACTTTCTCGTTCAAGCTGAAGGTCTTTCCTTTCCCGAGGCTGTGGAGCGGCTGGCCTCGATGGCTGGGATGGCTCTCCCTGCGGTGACGCCGGATGCGGCGCGGCAGGATCAGCGCCGCAAGACGCTCTATGACGTGATGGACCTTGCCGCAAAGTTCTTCTGCGACACGCTGGCCTCGCGCTTCGGCGCCAAGGCGCGCGGCTATCTCGCCGACCGCGCCATTACGCCGGCGACGCAACTCCAGTTCCGCATCGGCTATGCCCCGGGCGAGCGCTTTGCGCTGAAGGAATTTTTGGGCGCCCAGGGCATTTCGGCCGACGACATGGTGGAAGCCGGCCTTCTGATCGGCGGCGAAGATATCCCCGTGCCCTACGATCGCTTTCGCGACCGCGTGATGTTTCCGATCACCGATATCCGTAACCGCGTCATCGCCTTCGGCGGCCGCGCGCTGGAAAAGGACGTTCCGGCAAAATACCTGAACTCGCCGGAAACGCCGCTGTTTCACAAGGGCGACAACCTCTACAACCTCGCACCCGCGCGTCAGGCGACGCATAACGGCGCGCCGTTGATCGTGGTCGAAGGCTATGTCGACGTCATCGCCATGGTCACCTCTGGCTTTGGCGGCACCGTTGCGCCACTCGGTACGGCGCTCACCGAAAACCAGCTCGCGCTGATCTGGAAGATGGCGGACGAGCCGATCCTCTGTTTCGACGGCGACCGCGCCGGGCAGAAGGCCGCCTATCGCGCCGCCGACCTGGCGCTGCCGCATCTCAAACCCGGTAAAAGTCTGCGCTTCGCATTGCTGCCCGAAGGGCAGGACCCCGACGACCTCGCGCGCTCCGGCGGACGCGCGGCGATCGAGGAAGTCATCGGTGCCGCGCGCGGCCTTGCCGACATGTTGTGGTCGCGCGAGATCGAGGGCGGCAGCTTTGCCACGCCGGAGCGTCGCGCGGCACTGGAAGCGCGGATCGGCGAACTCAGTAACGGCATCCGCGACGAAGTAGTCCGGCGCTATTATCGCCAGGATCTCGCCGAACGGCTGCAACGCACCTTTGCGCCGGAAGGCGGGCGCGGCGGCTACGGCAGAGGCAACTTCCAAGGCAATTTCAACCGGGGCGGGGGCGGCGAATCAGGCCGCCGTTTTGCCCCGCGCGGCTCCTTCACCCCCGGTCCGGCGGGCCGATTCACCCCCGGCGGCGGTCGCGGGCAGGGGCCGTCCACCGGCCAGACCATCAACCGCGGCCCCTACCAGGCGGCCAGCCCCCAGTTGGCCAACAGCCCGATCATGCGCGGCCAGCGCTCGGCGATCTCCCGCCGCGAGGCGCTGATCCTGGAATCCCTGATCAACCACCCATGGTTACTGCACGACCATCTGGAGGAGGTGGCGGCGCTGGAACTGGCCCATCCGGAGGCCAACAAGCTCCGTGCCGGCATTATCGCGGCCTTTGCCAACGACCATCACCATTCTCCGGAGCCGGAAGAGCAGGCCGAGAAGATGCGGGCCGATCTCGAGGCGCGCGGATTAAGTGAGGTTATTCAAAGGGTTGAGCGGGCGATCACGACCTCGGCGGTGTGGGGCTCTAAGCCCGGCGCGGCCCGGGAGGACGTTTTAGCGACCTGGCAGCAACTCGTTGTCTTGCATCAGAAAACCCACGCCTTACTTAGGGAGAAGAAGGATGCCGAGCTGGCGTTGGGCGAGGACCCCAGTGAGGCCAATATGGGTTGGCTCCGGGATGTCAGTGCCCGGCTGGAGTCGCTGGACGGCACCGACGCCCTGATCGAGGGTTTTGGCGAACTTTCGGGCCGGTTCCGAAAAAGCGTCTGATGAAAAATTCATGCGGACGGCCGTGGCCGGAGCCGTTAAAAGACTCGCCAAACCCATGGTTTGGCTGCAAAAACAGGGTTAAGCGAAACTTAATAGCCGCAAGAGTACTTAATCGTCTGAAGGCTATTGGCATAACACCGGTGATGAGGGGTTCAGGGGTGGCGACGGTTTGCGCCGCCCTTTCCGCGTCATGAGCATGACGATCATGCTCAAGAAGTAAATCGAGCGAGACGGCTTTTCGAAAAGAAGTTGTCTCCAGTAATTCAAGGCAGGCAGCGGCTGACGCTGTCTTGCATGAGCGCGTTTCGGGAGCTTATTGAATGGCCACCAAGGCAAAGACGCTGCAGGTTAAGGACAAGGAGATGCCGCCGTCAAGAAGATGATCAAGCAGGCCAAGAAGCGCGGCTTCGTGACCTTCGATCAGCTCAACGAAGTGCTGCCCTCCGACACCACCTCGCCCGAACAGATCGAAGACATCATGTCGATGCTCTCGGATATGGGCATCAACGTGTCCGAAGCCGAAGAGGCCGATAGCGAGGAAGAAAAGGAAGAGGCCGACGACGACACCGACAACGAGCTTGTCGAGGTCACGCAGAAGGCCGTCACCGAGGTCAAGAAATCCGAGCCCGGCGAGCGCACCGACGATCCCGTCCGCATGTATCTGCGCGAGATGGGCACGGTCGAGCTGCTGTCGCGCGAAGGCGAAATCGCGATTGCCAAGCGCATCGAGGCCGGCCGCGAGGCGATGATCGCAGGCCTCTGCGAAAGCCCGCTGACCTTCCAGGCCATCATCATCTGGCGCGACGA
>WNFM01284306.1_pt5 | contig 17304 bp, 17 predicted proteins | sample 5400271 | NCBI WGS metagenome assembly WNFM01 (sample SAMN13153352, study PRJNA577476) | soil metagenome | isolation source: 60 cm saprolite on Douglas fir-dominated hillslope | place: USA:California | collected 2013-09-17 | reverse complement strand
ACAAGGACGTCTACCTCGAGAAGAACTACCGCGGCATCAAGTACTGGGCGACGATGACCGAGGCGCAGTACGTCGGCCTCGGCCGGTTGATCAAGGCGATCTGCTTCAAGCACAAGATCCCGCGCATCCTCCTGCCCGAGCCGCACCGCTACGACCCTTTCAAGCAGACCGAGGAGGGGAAATTTCGCGGCATCCTCTCGCACGTGAACATCAACCCCGGCAACCGCGTCGACATCGGGCCGTACATGGACTGGGGGAAGGTGATTCAGTACGCCGGACTTAGCGAGGCGGACTGCTTCAATCCGCCCGCGTCGGTGATGGAGAATTGGAAGGACGCGACCGGCGGCGCGACCACCGTCCCCGCGCCCAAATCCGATTCAAAATCCGATTCCGATTCGAAGTCGGACTCGAGCGCCGGCACCAATCCGAAAACGAGCACGAGCACGGGCACGGCTTCTCCTCCGGCCAAAGCCCCCGCGGGCGGAGACACTCTCGCCGCGCCGGTCGTGATCGACAACCACACCCTCCGCATCCACGTCGGCAAGCACGGCGGCCGCATCTGCTTCTCGGTGAAGCAACCGGGCGACCCGATGCCGACCACGCCGGACGCCGGCCAGGCGCCCGCTGCCAAGGCGCCGGGCAAGCGCGACGAGTTCATCGCGGCCTGCATGAACTTCCTCGGCGCGCCCTACAAGGCGGGCTCGAAGAAACCGGACGAGGGGGTCGACGGCGCCAACATGATCGCCATCGCCATGCGCCGCGTCGGCGTCTTCAAGAGCGACGAGGAGACGCCGACCGCCGCCGAGCATCTCTCCGCGCTCTGGCACACCATGAGCGGCAACGCCAAGGAGGTCCCGCCCGAGATCCTCCCCGGCGACCTCGCCTGGTTCGGCAAAGGCGATCACGACAACGAGCCGATGCAGCACCCGATGGTCTACCTCGGCGGCGGTCGTGTGCTCGGGCCCGTTCCCGACGGTGGCGCGGACAACGGCGCGGTGCAGGTGATCACGGCCGACAAGGTGCCGGAGCCCTTCGCTGGCTGGATGCACGTCGACGATTTCGGCGAGGAGACCACGCACACCGGACATCCCGGCGAGCCGCCCGTGGCCGGCGCGAAGCTCACCGGCGCGCTGCTTCCCGCCGCGCCCGCCGCCCGCTACGACGCGCTCAAGAAGCTGGTCGAGCGCACCAAGGGAAAGTGGGACGACGGCAAGGAGAAGGTGAACCTGGTCGGCGTGAAGAACCTGCACGACCGCTGCCTGATCTCGCCCAGGCCCGACGACTGGAACGACACGCTCTTCGCGGCCTTCCTCGACAAGGACGGGCACAAGTGCTGCCTGGAACTGCGGGCGTCGCTCAACCCGGGCACCGACGAAAACAAGACCGAGACCTGGCAGCTCTGGGAAGGCAGCTGGAAGTTCAAGCTCGGCGACGGCGACTCCGTGCAGGGCAAGGCGCTCCAGCCCGACGGATCACGCGGTCGAAGTGCCGGCGGCGCAGGTGCAGCCCGGCGCTCCCGCGAAGATCGACGACAAGCCGCCCGCGCCCAAGAAGCCCATCGACGCGCCCAAGCCCGACAAGGCGCCGCCGCCCGCCGACAAGCCGTTCGTCTTCGACGGCGCGAGCAAGAAGCTCTCGATGAAGTTCGGCTTGCGCATGATGCGCGCGCTAATTGACTGGGAACTGAAGGAAGAAGGCGGTCAGAAGGCCGGCACCGTCTACTCCTGGAACGGCGTGGTCCAGAAGTACAAGAAGCTGGCGCCCAACCGCGGCACCGAGTGGCCGGCGCTCGACGGCATGATGCAGATCCAGCCGGTCGATCAGGTCAACTACGGCGGCGGGCAGCGCGGAATCTGGCACGCCTTCGGCGTCGAGTGGGTGGCGAGCGGCGCCACCAACTGCTGCAATTCGCAGATGGCGGCGGTCTTCGCCTCGCTGCCCGACGGCAAGATGCGCATCAAGAAGGACGACGGCGTGATGGAAGTGGACGTCGTCAAGGGCACGCCCGCCGCGCCCGGCATCAAGGGATACGATCCGGAGAAGAAGCCGATCGGCTACTCGGCCGTCTTCGGCAACGCCTGGATCCAGGGCGACGGCAGCCACCTGCTCACCACCAAGGGGAAGCGGATCGCGGAGAACTCGGCGTACATCTCGCCGGCGTGGGCGATGCGCTGGCTGGGCGTGGGCGACGCGGTCGGCAAGTGGGGCGAGGTCAAGGCGCTGCCCAAAGTGCGCATCGGCGACAACGCCTGCTGGTACTCGCACAACTGGCTGGTGGGCGACCTCCGCTACGAGGTTTCGCTCAAGGGGCTGAAGACGCCCGTCTACGTCGACCAGAGCGACTTCGCGCGCGGCGAGCACGCGCAGCCGCAGAACGGCAAGCCCGACAAGGGCGGCTATCTGATGACCAAGGACGACTGCCTCTGGATCGAGCAGAACGAGGAGCTGTTCGAGGCGCGGCTGAAGGCGTTCCTCGAGGGGAAGACGCTCGAGTTCGAGGGCAAGGACTACGACGTCTCGGGCATCAAGGCGGTCTCGGCGCGCGTCTTCTCGGCCAACTGCATGGCCTACACATACAAGGGCACGGTCTATGGGACCGCCCGCGGAACCGTCTACTCCCAGAGCGCCGGAACCGACGGGAGCAAGCCCGAGCACTGGGAAGAACAGCGCGACATGACCCACAACAGCCGCCTTGGCCTGGGCATCTCGCGGCCGTGGGGAACTTTCGCGGCGCAATACCGCGGCAGCGAAGCGAATTTCGGGTTCGCGCGCTTCTACGACAACGCCGGCGGTGGCGACTGGAAGCCGGATGGCGGCGCCGATCCCAAGCTCAACATGACGGCCCCCGCGGACGACGGAGCGAGCAATGGCTGACGCAAAGGGCGGGGCCTTCGGCGAAGTCGAGGGCGACTACTCGGTCGTCAAAGTGCAGCTCGCGGGCGGCGGCAAAGAGGAGAAGCCGCAGCGGCCGACCAAGGGGACGCAGCTCGTCTGGGGCGGGACCGACGTGTCGTCACCGTGGGGACATCTGGCGGCGTTGATCGACAAAGCGGGCGGCAGCGTGGGCTACACGTACGTGCACGCGGCCGATCTCAAAGCGCCACTCGTCGAAGTCACCGACGAAGGCGAGACGCACGAGGACGAAGCGGAGGACGTCAAGCCGCCCAAGGCCGAGGCCAAGCAGGACGGTCCGAAAGAGGAGCCGCACCACAACACCGGCGGCGCCGAAGGACACGGACCGCTCTTCGATGACGGCGTCGACTTCCAGTTCGGGGGCAACACCGCGCGCGTCTGGGCGCACCCGCACGCCTTCCTCAACGGTCCGCGGCCGCTCTTGATCGCGCTGCACGGGATCAACGGCAAGTCGCACAAGCTGCACCCGTCGCTCGACGAGAAGGGTATCCACGTCGGGAAGCTGGCGAACAAGCTGATCGAGGGCGGCAAGGTGACTCCGCTGGTGATCGCCGCGCCGACCGAGTTTTCCGACGGGCCCTGGCGCTCGTTCGACCTGGCGAAGTTCGTCGCGGCGGTCAAGGCCGCGGTGGCCTCGCAGAGCGTGGAGATCGACGAGGACCAGGTCTCCGTCGTCGGCCACAGCGGCGCGGGCGGCAGCCGGGGCGCGGGGCTCAACAAGCTCGCCGACGAGGGCGGCGCCTTCGGTGGACACAACCTTAAAGTTTTCGGCATCACCGACACCTGCATCACCAGCGAGAACGCCAAGGCCTACGCCGACGGGCTCAAGGAGAACAAGACCACCGCCATCTACGCCTTGGACAAGGGTACCGGCGTCTGGGTGGCGTACGGCGGCAGCCAGAGCTTCGCGAAAACGTTGGGCGCGGCCGAGACCGCCAAGGTCACCGAGCCGGCCGAGGATTCGCAGGACGTCGACGACAACGTCTACGACAACGGCGGCAAGACGCCGCTGCGGGTCAGCATCCGCATCAAGGTCGCGCGGCTGGCAGGGCACCACAAGGAGTGGAGGGACGCGGGCGGGTACCACGTCGACGTCGGCGCGCACAACGACATGGTCCCCATGTGGTTCTGGTGGGCGATGCCGCGCTTCTTCCCGGCCAACGAGGCGGACAAGAACGCGGGCCTCAAGGCCCACGAGCAGCAGCCGCCGGAACACGAGGATCCCAAGCCCGTGGTCACGGGCGGCGAGTGGGCCGACGTGCCTCCCGCCGCGCAGCCCTGGGCCGGGCCGGGCGTCGATCCCAAGCCGGACGCGACGGCCATCTTCGCGCCGCCGAGCGGAATCTACTGGCCGGTGCGCAATCCGAAGAGCAGCTACGGGCGCGCCGTCTCGTACATGGGCGACGACAACAAGGGCTACGGCGCCGGCAAAGGAACTTCCGACCGGCACTTCCTCGCGGGCCGTCCGGCGGGCGCGAAGGAGCGGTTCCACTGCGGCATCGACGTCTACGGCGACCTGCACGACATCATCGTGGCCTGCGAAGCGGGCGTGGTGGTGAACCAGTATTACTTCTATCCGTCGCCCAATCCGCTGGTGTCGTGCCTGATCGTGCAGCACGACAGCGGCGTGGTGATCAACTACGGCGAGGTGGATCCCCCGTCGCTCAAGAAGTACGGGATGAAGCCGGGCGTGCGCGTCCAGCCTGGGCAGCCCATCGCCGAGGTGGGGCGCATGGTGCACGACTCGATGCTGCACTTCGAGACGTACCCGTCGGGCACCACGAAGAACATCTCGATTCGGCAGGACAAGGCGGCGACGCTGCTGCGCGGGATCTACAACCCGTCGCAATATCTCATAGCGCTGGCGCAGAAGGGGAAGTAGCGCGGTCGCTACGCCGCTCGCGGGCGGCGCGGGGCGACGCGGCGGAACGCGTCGAGGCTGTAGATTCGCGCGCCCTGCCCGGCCACGAAGGTGGCTGCGCCGCCCAGATGCAGAACAGACGCGACTGCCGTGTCGCGATCGGGTGGAGAATTCACCAATCGCAATTGCCGGCTGATCGGACGCCTCGCCGGCGCCTCAGCGCGCGCAGACGCGAGCAATTCACGAAACGACCGCGACAAGAACGTCAGCATTGCAACCCGCCCCCGTTGATTCGAGGCGAGAATGTGCAAGACGTCGGCCAGCCGTGACGTCGCGGACGTCTGGCCGCGCGAGCGGGTCCGGGCGGAAGACTGTTCGGGCCCCCGGATTGTGTACACCGGGTACACAACTGGCGGGCCAGGCTTCGCTACCCGCAAAAAAAATTATTTTTTGGGGGGGGCGGCGCCGACCCCGCGGCAGCGGGCGTTGTGTACACGGTGTACACAAGCTTGGGGACCCGACACTGTTCCCCGGCGCCCAGCTGCGGCGGCGACTTCAGTCGGCGACGCCCCGTCTCTCTAGTTCGCGGCGGGTGCCGAAACGGATGCGCCCGGAGCGGGAGCGATGGTGACGGGACCCAGGTCGAGCTTCTCGAGATCAGCCTTGCTCGGCCCCACCGGCCCGACGATCACCAGCGGCCACTGCGCGGGCTTCAGCCACTTGTGCACGACCCGCTTGATGTCCGCCTGCTTCACCGCGGCGATGCGGGCCGGCAAGGTCTTGTAGTAGTCGAGCGGCAGGCCGAGCGAGACCAGGTTGCCCATCGCTCCCGAGACGGCGTCGTTGGTTTCCAGCGACGACGGCAAGCCGCGCACGAGCGCTTCCTTCGCCGCCGCCAGCTCCGCGTCCGTCACCACGCCGTCGGAGAACCTGGTCAGCTCGATCTCGTATTCGCGGACCGCATCGACGGTGTTCTTGGCGACGATCCCGCCCGACGCCGCGAAGGTTCCCCCCGAGCGCATCAGCGAAAGCCGCGAGCTCACGCCGTAGCTGTACCCGTGCGCCTCGCGAAGGTTCATGTTCAGACGGCTGGTGAAGAGGCCCCCCAGCGTCATGTTGGCGACGCGCAGCGGGATGGCGTCGGGATCGGTCGCCTTGAAGAGCCTCCCCACCACCCAAACCTGCGACTGCGTAGCGGCGGGCTTCTCGAGCGCGTCGATGCTGCGCGCCGGCAACTTCGGCAGCGCGGGCAGCTTGAGGGCGGGCAGCGGTCGCGGCTTCCATCCGGCGAACTTCTCGTCGAGCAGCTTGACGATCTCGACTGGCTTCACGTCTCCCGAGATGGAGATCACCGCGTTGTTGGGCACCCACCAGGCCTGGTGGAACTCCACCAGCTCGCCGGGGGTGATGGCCGCGATCGACTCCGGCGTGCCGCCCGAGGGTTTACCCCACGGGTGCGCATCGCCGAAGAGCACGCGCGCCACCTCGTCGCCGGCCAGCGCGCCGATGCTGGCCTTCTTCTGCTGCAGGCCGGTGAGGCGCAGCACGCGGACGCGCTCGACGTCCTCGGTGCGGAAGGCGGGGTTCTGCACCACGTCGGCGAGCAGATCCACGGCCTGCGGCAGCGTCTCGGTGAGGCAGTTCAGGTGAACGGTGGTGGCCTCGAGGCTCGCGCCCGCACTCAGGCGCGCGGCCAGGTTCTCGATCTCTTCGGCGAGCTTCGCGGCCGGGCGCGTCCTGGTGCCTTCGTCCACGGTGTCGGCCACGAACTCGGCGAGGCCGGGACGGCCAGCGGGGTCAGCGTCGATTCCGTGCAGGAAGCGCACGTCGATGGCGACGAGCGGCACCTGGTGGTTCTCGACGATCAGAACGCGCGCCCCATTCTTGAGCTTCTTCTGCGCCGGCACCGGCGGTTCGAAGTGCGGCTGCACGGCGAGCGGCGCCGGACGCTGGGCCCGGAACGGCTGATCCGGGGCGAGCGGCGGCTCCGGCGCGGGCTGCACGGCCGGCGGGGCTTGCGCGACGGGCGCGGAGGCCGCAGCCGGAGCGGCGGCCACGGGCGGGGCGGACGGCGGTGCGCTGACCGTCGCCGACTCACTCTTCGTCTCCTGCTTCGCGCCGCCACAGGCAGCCAGCAGCACAACCAGCGGAATGGCGCGCTTCATCGCTGCTCCCCCTGCGCCGTCTTCTTCGCGGCGGGCACGATGTCCATCTCGATGACGTGGTCGACGAGGAGATACTTGTTCGCGAACGCCTGCACCGCCTCGGGCGTCACGGCGCGGTAGCGCGCGAGGTCGCGCGGCAGGTAGCCGGGATCGCCCAGGTACGTCTCGTATTCGTTGAGCAGGTCCGCCCTGCCACCAAAGCCGCCGACCCGCTCCAGCGTGCGCACGCGGCCGGCGATGATGTTGCGCTTCGCGCGCTCCACCTCGTCTGGGGTCACCCCGCCCTTCTTCACCTCGGCGAGGGTCTGCCGCACCACCGGATCGAACTCCGCGATCTGGTGTCCGTGCGCGGCGGTGACGCTGATCTGGAACCACCCCGCGAGTCCCAGCGAGGCGTCGAAGGCGCCCACTCCGCTCGCCAGCTGCCGCTCGAAGACCAGCGCGCGATAGAGCCGCGACGTCCTTCCGGTGGCGAGGATGTCGCCGAGGATGTCGCCCGCCGGTTCCTCGTCGGTGAACATGCGCACGCCTTTCCAGACCAGCACGAGTTGCGGCTCCTCGGCCAGCTTGTCCTCGAAGGTCTCCTTCACCACGCCCGGGATGTCGGCCTGCGGGACGTCGGAGGGCTTCACGTCGGCGCCGCGCGCCAGCGAGCCGAAGTACTTCTCGACCAGCTCCTTGGCGACGCGTGGATCGAAGTCGCCCACCAGGGCCAGCGACGCGTTCTGCGGTCCGTACCAGGTGCGGAAGAAGTTGCGCACGTCGGCCGCCGAGGCAGCCTGGATGTCGGCGATGTCGCCGATCACGCTCTCGTAATACGGGTGCGGCTTGGGGAAGAGCAGGTCGAAGATCCGCTGGTGCGCCAGGCCGTACGGCCGGTTCTCGATGCTCTCCCGCTTCTCGTTGGAGACCACGTCGCGCTGGATCTTCAGCTTCTGGTCGTCGAGAGTGTCGAGCAGGTAGCCCATCCGGTCCGCCTCCAGCCAGAGCGCGGCCGCGAGCTGGTTTGCGGGAACCACCTCGAAGTAGTTGGTGCGGTCGAAGGAGGTGGTTCCGTTCTTCTGCGAGGCGCCGATCGAATCCAGCACCGTGAAGGGCGAGGGCTGCACGTGCTTCGAGCCCGAGAACATCATGTGCTCGAAGAGGTGCGCGAAGCCCGAATGCCCCGGCGTCTGGTTGGCCGCGCCGACGTGGTACCAGACGTCGACTGCGACCTGCGGCAGCCGGTGGTCCTCGCTGAGGATGACGGTGAGGCCGTTGGGCAGCTTGTACTTCTCGAACTTGATCTCGGGGTCGCCGGCGCGCGCAGCCGAGGCGAACAACAAAGCGAGGATGGCTGTTCTCACGGGGCCTCCTGAAAAAAATAATTTTTTTTCGCGAGCGCTTCCTACTCCCCGTGCCGGGGAGTGGCAAGGCGGGAATTGCTGTAGGCCGGGTCTTCGGTTACTTCCTGGCCGAGCCACGCCGGCCGATCGAACGGCTCGGACTCGCTCCGCAGCTCGATCTCGGCGAGCCAGAGATCGAGCTGCGGAAAGTGATCCAGCTCCCAGCGCTCGAGGCGGCGCCGCACCTTGCGGAGCGAGCGCGTGCAGAGGCCGAGCAGCGCCTCCGCGTCGGCCGGAGGGATCGGGTAGTTGAACTCGGCCCGCGTCAGCAGGCCCTTGCCCTTGATGGTCAGCTCGGCGTGCCGGGTCCCGTCGGGCCGCGCCACCAGGCGCACGCGCACGGTCGGCTCGGTCGAGAGGTAGCCCTGCTCCAGCTCGTCACCTTGCGGCAGCTCCGGCAACAGGTCGCGACGCACGAGAAACTTCCGTTCGATCTCGGTACCCATGGGGGCATCTTCACACTCACCACGGAGCGCACGAAGCGCACGGAGGACTTCATTTCCTGATCTCTCTGCGCTCGGTGCGCTCCGTGGTCAGAGTTTCTTCTTCAGCCAGTTGCGGGCGTCGGTCAGTTCTTCCGGGATGACCGAGTGGCCCATCGGGTATTCGTGCCACTCGAGAGGGACGCCGAGGCGGGTCAGCTCGTCGCGGATGGTCCGGCCCAGCGCGAGGGGCACCAGCGGATCCTGCAGCCCGTGCGCAGCGAAGACCCGCAGCCCGCGCAGCTTCTCCGCGGGCGCGAGCTCACCCGGCTCGAGGGAGCGCAGCACGCCGGAGAGCGAGAGCACGGGACCCGCCAGCTCGGGCCGCGTCAGGGCCACTCCCAGCGCCATGCCGCCGCCCTGGCTGAAGCCGAGGAGGATGGGCTTCGGCGAAGCCGCGGCGATCTCCTCGACCGCTTCGGTCGCCGCGCGCAGGCCGGCTTTCACTTCGGCGGGATCGAACGAGAACCCGCGCGGTCCCATCTGCAAGTCGAACCAGGCGCGCGCGCCGCCGCCCAGCGAGACCGGCCCCTGCAGCGAAACCGCCCGCAGCCGCGGGTCGAGCTCGCGCGCGATGGGAAGCAGATCGTGCTCGTCGGCTCCGAAGCCGTGCAGCAGGATCAGCGTGCGCGACAACCCGGGCGCACCCGGCGCCAGCTCGACGGAATGCAGTTTCATGCCGGCGCTTGTAACCCGCGCCTCAGCGGGTGGCGAGGACGAGGAGCTCCTTCACTTTCTCGTCGGAGTAACCAAAGAGCTCCTGCAGCTCGGAGAGCACGGCCGATTCCTCGCGCACGAAGAGCCCGTCGGCGCCGCTCACCTTGGCGCAGCACTGGAAAGCGATCTCGCGGTAGCGCGGGTCCTTCACGCCCGCGGCAGCCTCGCGCACCGACGCGTCCATGCCAACGCGGGTCAGGCGATCCTTCGCGCGCGCGCTGATCTCGCCCGTCGGACCGACCTCGCGCAGCTCGGGAAACGAGATGGTCAGCTTGTGGATGGTCAGCGCCTCGCTGCCCTCGACCTTGCCGTCGGCCCAGGCGGTCAGCACCATCAGCTCGACGATGTGCCGCGCCTGCTCGATGTCGCCCATCAGGGTTCGGTGAGGCCCGGAAGCATGAAAAGAGGTTAGCGCACGGGGCCGCAACAGGAAACTCCCGCAGCCTCCGCCCTCGTGCGAGAGTGGCGGCATGCGGCTGCACCTCGTCGACGGAACCTTCGAGCTGTTCCGCGCGCATTTCTCCAAGCGGCCGCCGCTGCGCGCTCCCGACGGGCGCGACGTGAAGGCGGCGGTGGGCGTGGCGCAGTCGCTGCTCGCGTTGATCGCCGATCCGGCCGAGCAGCTGACGCACCTCGCGATCGCCTTCGACAACCCGATTCGTTCTTTTCGCAACGATCTCTTCGCCGGCTACAAGACGGAGGAAGGCGTTCCGCCCGAGCTGCTCGCCCAGTTCGATCTCGCAGAGGAGGCGGCCCGCGCGGTCGGCGTGGTGGTCTGGTCGATGAAACAGTACGAGGCCGACGATGCGCTGGCCACCGGCGCGGCGCGCTTCGCAGCGGAGGTCGACCAGGTGCGCATCCTCACCCCCGACAAGGACCTGGGCCAGTGCCTGCAGGGCAACCACGTGGTGCAGGTGGACGTGATCCGCAAGCGCGTCATCGACGAGGCCGCGCTACTCGAGCGCCGCGGGATCGCGCCGCGCAGCGTGCCCGACTTTCTCGCGCTGGTGGGCGACGACGCCGACGGCATTCCCGGGCTGCCGGGCTTTGGCGAGCGCACCGCCGCGCAGCTTCTCTCGCACTTCGTCCAGCTCGAGGGCGTGCCGTTCGACGCCAGCCGCTGGCCTGGGGAGATCCGCGGCGCGCACCGGCTGGCGGCGACGCTGCGCGATCACCTGCCCGAGGCGCTGCTCTACCGCAAGCTCGCCACGCTGGTGCGCGACGTTCCGCTCCAGGAGAGCTTTGGGGATTTGCGCTGGCAGGGTGCCCCGCGCGAATTGCTCGCCGCTTTCTGCGCGGCCACCGGCGCGACGCTCCGCTATCCGGATCCGCGCCCGCCGACGCCTGGCGCGACCGTTTGAATCCGGACGGCCTCGCGCGGCCCCACGCGGACACGACTATGCTGCGGCGATGAGATGGCTCGCGGCACCGGCTGCGATTCTGGCGGCCGCAGCGCTGGCGCAGTCACAGAGTCCACAGGGGCGATCGCAGCGCGGACGCGCGGACGCAGGGCCGTCCCGCTCGCGAGGGCCGGTGTTTCTGGGCACCGATCCGCCCGGCAAGCTGCGCCCGCTCGGCACGCCCGACGGCGGTGAAGTCGCGCGCATCGACGGCGGCCCGGACGAGCTCCGCCGCGAGGTGCAGGATCTCCGCGCCCGCGTCTTGCGGCTCGAGCAGGAACGCGCGCAGCTGCAGCGGGAGTCGCAGCGGGTCGACGAAGTAGCGCGCCAGATCCAGGAGCTGCGCGGACAGATCGCCGAAGGCGAGTCGCGCAAGGCCTCCGCCCAGAAAGATGAGGAGGCTCGCCGGGCAGAGGTGGAATCCGGCGTGACGGCGCTGCAGCAGGCGCTGTCGATGCTCTCGACCGGCGACTCCACCGTGGAGGCGCAGCTCGCGCAGGCGCAGGCCGCCTTCCCTCCGCAGGCGCGCTACGACGTGGCGGCAGCGCGCGCAGCGCTGGAGAACCGCGATCTGTCGGCGGCGCGCGCCTGGCTCTCGTCGGCCATCGCCCACGCGCAGCAAGGGCGGTAGTCTTCCCCGCATGAGCGTGCGCATCGAGAGAGCGGGGCCAATCACGACGGTGGTGCTCGATCGGCCGCAGGTTCGCAACGCGGTCGATCGCGAGACAGCGCAGGCGCTGGCCGAAGCCTTTCGCGCCTTCGACAGCGACCCGTCCGCGAGCGTAGGCGTCCTCTGCGGCGAGGGCGAGACGTTCTGCTCAGGGGCGGATCTGAAGGCCTTCGCTGCGGGCGGACCTTCGCGCAACCGGGTGGCGCCCGAGGGCGACGGGCCGATGGGACCCTCGCGGCTGCTCTTGAACAAGCCGGTGATCGCCGCCATCGAAGGCTACGCGGTGGCGGGCGGGCTCGAGCTCGCGCTCTGGTGCGACCTGCGCGTGGTCGCCGAGGACGCGACGCTGGGCGTTTTCTGCCGGCGCTGGGGCGTGCCGCTGATCGACGGCGGGACGGTGCGGCTGCCGCGGCTCATCGGTCTGTCGCGCGCCCTCGATCTCATCCTGACGGGCCGGCCGGTGAGCGCAGCCGAGGCGGCCGAGATGGGCCTCGCCAATCGCGTCGTGCCGCGAGGGAAAACGCGCGAGGCGGCCGAGCAGCTCGCGAGAGAGATCGCGGCCTTTCCGCAGCAATGCATGCGGGGTGATCGGCGGTCGGCGTACGAGCAGGGCGACCTGGCGTTCGACGAGGCGATCCAGAACGAGCTGAAGCACGGCATGCGCTCGCTCGAAGCGCACGGCGCGGAGGGCGCTGCGCGGTTCGCGTCAGGCGAGGGCAGGCACGGAAAGTTCTGAGCGCCTACTTCGCGGCGCCGGCTTCTTCCTTGTAGAGCGCCGCGCCCGCCACCGCCGCGATCACCACCGGGAAGGCCCCGTAGATCGACCAGAGCAGCGCGAATTTCCGCCCGAAGAAGTGCATCGGCAGCATGCCGGCGAGCGGGATCGGAATGCAGAGCGCCCAGGTGACGAGGCCCGCGATCGCCGCTGTGCGCGGGCCTGGCCCGAGACGCGGGCGGATGAGCGCATAGACGACCAGCGCCCCGACTCCCTTGACCACGTCGTAGATGAAGTACCAGGGCATCGACGCCTGGCGGTCCGCGTCGGTGACGGTCATGTGCAGCGCGGACATGATCTCCATCCAGCGCGACTGCAGAAGCACTCCGTGCACTACGCCGTCGCCGATGAAGCAGATGACGCCGGCGACCAAGCCTCCAATGACGATGCGCGAATAATTCATGGGCGCACTCTACCGCTTCAGCCCGGAGCGTCTACTGCTGCTCCTCGGGGATGGGCTGCGGACCCGGCACGATGCCGGCGATGTCCGGATCTTCCCCGGGCGCGAGCGGCGGGCGCTCGGACTTCTCCTTCTTGCGCTCGTCGCGCTTGGCTTCCTTCTCGCGGCGGCGCTCCTCGCGTGAAAGCTCTTTCTGGCGCTTGTTCGATCTGGGTTGCACGAGGTGCTCCTTTCGAACTGCGTGGGAGGCGAGGCTTGAAAAGAGAAGGGCCCGGCCCTTGGGAAGGCCGGGCCCACTGCATCACAACCCGATGTTTAGGCGATCGGGCGGACGTTCGCAGCCTGCAGGCCCTTGGGGCCCTGCTTGGCCTCGAACTCCACCTTCTGGCCTGGATGGCGGTGTGATGGCAGAACACGTCGGGGCCGCCGTTGTCCTGCACGATGAACCCGAACCCCTTCGCGTCGTTGAACCACTTCACGGTACCAGTTGCCATTCGATAACTTCTTTCATGTTCTCCCGGCACTGCGCCGGGGGTCCGCTGTAACCACAGCGGCCGGGGGGATTTACAGGGTTGGGGTCACGCCGTCAAGCAAAGCGCGTCTCTCGCGCTCGGGCGCCCACCGATCGCGCTTTTCTGGCATCCTGAGCAGACCATGAGAATGCCTGTTCTTTTCGTCGGCCACGGCTCTCCGATGAACGCGATCGAGGAGAACAAGTGGAGCCGCGGCTTCCGCTCGCTGGCGGACCTCGTTCCGCAACCCCGGGCCGTCCTCTGCGTATCGGCCCATTGGTACGTGGCCGGGACGTTCCTCACCGGCGACGCGCAGCCGAAGACGATCCACGATTTCGGCGGCTTTCCAGAGGAATTATACCAAGTACAATATCCGGCACCCGGCTCGCAGGAGCTGGCCGAGCAGGTCTCGAAAATGCTGGGCGCGACCGTGAGCACCGAATGGGGACTCGACCACGGCACCTGGAGCGTTCTCGTTCATCTGCGGCCCAAAGCGGACCTGCCGGTGGTGCAGCTCTCCATCGACGGGCGCCTTCCGCCCGCGGCTCATGTCGAGCTGGGCAGAGCGCTTGCGCCGCTGCGCGACGAGGGCGTGCTCATCCTCGGGAGCGGCAACGTCACGCACAACCTCCGGCACGCGTTCACCGCGGCCCACCGTGGCGACACGTCGACCCCTGCCTGGGCGCAGGGCTTCGACGAAGGCGTGAGCAAAGCGCTCGAGCAGAACGACACGGCGGAGCTCGCCCGCCTCGTCGCCACTCCCGACGGGCGCATGTCGCATCCCTCACCCGACCACTACTATCCGCTGCTCTACGCCGCGGGCGCTGCCGGCGCGAAGGACAAGGTCAGCTTCCCCATCTCGGGATTCGAGATGGGCTCGCTCTCGATGCGCTCGGTCCTCTTCACATGAACCTGCTGGTCAACGTCGACGTCGACGATGTGGAGCGCGCCGAAGAGTTCTACCTGCGCGCGCTGGGCCTGCGCGCCGGCCGGCGGTTCGGCGCCGAGATGCGCGAGCTGCTCGGGGCCGATGCGCCCATCTACCTCCTGCGGAAGGAGGCGGGCACGCTGCCCTGCGCCGGCTCGCCCGCGCGCCGCGACTACGCGCGCCACTGGACGCCGGTGCATCTCGACTTCGTGGTCGAGGATCTCGACGCGGCGCTGAAGCGCGCGATCGACGCCGGCGCGCGCCTCGAGGGCGCGGTCGTCACGCGCAAATGGGGCCGCATGGCCAACCTGGCAGACCCGTGGGGGCACGGCATCTGCCTGCTCCAGTTCAGTGCGCGCGGCTACGACGAGCTCCTCTGAGCCGATGCTTGACGACCTCTCCCCAGTCGTCAGCTCGCCAGGTCGTGCAGGTAGTCGACGAACGAGCGGACCGCGCCGTCGAGCCCCTGGAACTTCGGGCTGGCGCTCTCGATCACGTAATACTCGTCGGGCGCGTGCGCGCCGCTGCCGTGCCCGAGGCCGAAGTGGCCCGCGGCCAATTTGAGCGGCGCCTCGGTGAAGACGTAGCCGGGCCACGAGCCGCCGTTGCGCGGCCAGAACATCGGGTCGTAGCCCGCGCGCCGGTACGTCACCTGCTGCGCTTGGATGAGCGGCGAGTCGGCCGAGGTGGTGTTCGGCCCGTACCCGCCCGTCATGTTCACCTCGACGTCGCCGAACCCGCGCTTGGTCAGATGCGCGTGGAGCTTCTCGAGGCAGTCGGGCACCGTCATGTCCGGCACCAGGCGGAAGTCCATCTTGGCGACCGCGCGATGTGGAAGCACAGTCTTGCCGCCCTGCCCGGTGTAGCCGCCGACCAGGCCTTCGATGTTGACCGTCGGCCTGCCGGCGATACGCGCCAGCGCTTCGCGGAAGGGAACGTCGTGCACCCAGTGAGCGATGCTGAACTGCTGCTTCATCTCCGCTTCGCTCCCGTGCTGCGCGACGGCGTCGATCATCTTCTCCTCTGCGGGAGAGAGGGCGCGCACCTTCTCGAACCAGCCGTCGATGGCCGGCTCCGTCCCGTCCGCCGAGACGAGCGAGCTGAGCGCCTGCACGAGGTGGTACGCCGGGCTGTCCACGCTCGCGCGCAAGGACGAGTGGATGTCCTTGCCGGGCCCGCGGCCCCACCGCTCGCCGCTCGACACCAGCTCGCACTCGATCACTCCCTTGGCGCCGAGCGAGGAAGATGCCGCTGCAGCGCGCGAGCGCCTTCATGCCCTCGGGCTGCCGCACCCCCTGGGCGAAGTGAGGCGAGCCGATCTCTTCCTCGCCTTCTGCCACCAGCACGAGGTTGACGGGCAGCTTGCGCCCCGCTCCCTTGATGGCGTGCAGCGCCGCGAGACATGCGCCCTGGGGCCCCTTCTGATTCACCGCGCCGCGGCCGACGATGCACTTGCCGAAGCCAGGCTTGTCGACGAGGCGCGCCTCCCACGGCGGCGAGGTCCACTCTTTCGGATCGACCTGCTTCACGTCGTACATGAAGTAGAGCCCCACCGTCTTCGGCGCGCCCGCGTCGAGCGTCGCGAAGATGCCGGGCTTGCCGTCGGTCGGCACTTTCACCGCGCTCTGGAAGCCCGCATCGCGGAAGAGCTGCATCGCGTGCTGCACGCCCTCCTCGCCCGCCTGGTTCTCGGCGGCGATGGTCGGCACGCCGATCCACTTCTGGATGCGCTGGAGCGCCTCGGCGTGGCGGCGAGCGATTTCGTCGTAGACGGGCTGCAGCTCGTCGGCGCGCGCGGGAAGTGCGGCGGCGGCGGCGCCTGCGAGGGCGGATTTCAGGATCGAGCGGCGGGAGAGGGGCATGCCCTCACGTCGCCGATCTCGCAACGCGCGTCAACTGCGGCGCCCCGCGCGTGCGCAAAAAAAAACGCCGCCGGCGATCGTCTGCCGGCGGCGTAAAACAGGTTGCGCGGAGCGAGCCTACTGCACGCAGCCGCCCACCGCGTTCGACCACTCGTACTGGTAGCCGTAGATGCCGTCGAGGAACGGCGAGGGCGTCCAGGCGCACTTGTCGTCCGCCTCGTTGCCGCGGCGATCCCACCAGCCGGTGCCGTCGGGGTCGGTGACGGCCTCGCGGGTCTCGTGGCAAGCGAAGTGATCGATGTTCTGACCGTCGCTCCAGGCCGAGTTCGAGATGCAGCCACTGCAGCTGGGGAACGGCATGGAGGCGTACTTCACGTCGCCGAACGTCGATCCGAAGTTGCCGTGATAGGCGCAGTAGGCAAGGCTCGGCCCGCCGCACGAGGTGCTGGTGCCGTTGGACGAGTACGACGTCCGCGGCAGGAAGACTTCGTAGATCGTGCTGGCGTCGAAGGTGACGCCGGGCTGGGCCAGGTAGGTGAGCACCTCTTGCTGCACGATCGCGTCGGTGACGTTGGCCGGCGGCGTGCTGGAGTCGAACCACGTGGTGTTGCCCAGCGAGGTCGTCTGGACCTTGCCGGCGGTGTCGCCGTACTGCGTGATCGGCAGCCAATGGCTGCTGGAGCCGAACTGGTTGAAGAAGGAGACGACGTGGCTGGCCGTGGCGCTGTCTGCGCCGCCTGTGCCCCACGACGGGCCCCAGAAGATCGACACCACGCGGGCGGAGTGGATCACCGGGCCGTTGTGATAGCTGAGGTTGCTGGCGCCGCCTCCTCCGGGCCGCGCCGCATGCGAGGCCTTGTCGAGGAAGAAGCGCTGGCTGTTGAGCTCAGGATACTTGTCGGCGAGGGCCGCGCGGCCAGCGAACATCGCGAGCGCAAAGAAGGCCAAGGCGGCGAACGTCTTCTTGATCATGTGCGGATCTCCGGGGGGTAGGTGAAGCAGGCGCGGAATCCTGCACAAGCGCAGCCGCGCCGTCAATCGGGCGCATGACCCAATTTCGTCCTACCTTTGAGTACCTGCGCCCAACCGTCCGGGAAGAAAGGAGTAGTCGCGCTCGCGGCAAGCGCTATGATGTGCCCCTCACGCGGGAAGGGGGACCCATCATGAAGACAACCTGGATCAAGCTCTCGGCCGCCGCCTCGATCGCGCTCGCCGCCGCCTGCGGCGGTAGCAG
>WNFM01084013.1_pt2 | contig 17308 bp, 20 predicted proteins | sample 5400271 | NCBI WGS metagenome assembly WNFM01 (sample SAMN13153352, study PRJNA577476) | soil metagenome | isolation source: 60 cm saprolite on Douglas fir-dominated hillslope | place: USA:California | collected 2013-09-17 | reverse complement strand
TCGCCGGAGGCTTTCAGGTCACGCAGGAGCGCGAGGACCTCGGAGTAGGTCAGCGTGATCACTTCCATATCCATGACGGGCGCGGCAAATCCGCTGGCGACCAGCATGTCGCCGAGGTCGTGCATGTCTATGAAAGAATGCACGTGGCGCGCGGCCGAGCCGGCGCCGAAGGCCGCTTTCAGTTCCTTCAGCGTGTCGGGCCCGTAGCTCGAGAGCATCAGCAGCCCGCCGGCGGTGAGCACTCGGTGAGCCTCGCGCAGCGCCGCGAGCGGATCGCCCGCCCAGGCAAACGCAAGATTCGACCACACCATGTCCACGCTGGCGGCGCGAAGCGGGAGCCGCGCAAAATCCGCGCACACATGAAAGCGCCCGGAGCCGGACACGAGGTGCCGGGCGCGCTCGAAGAGAGACTCTTCCCGTTTCGCCTCGCTGAGCACGCCGGGCGCGAAGTCCATGCCTAAGAGATCCGCCTCGGGATAGCGCCGGCGCAGCAGTTTCAGGCCGTGTCCCACGCCGCAGCCGGAGTCGAGCACGCGATGCGGCCGGCAGCGGATGTAATCGAGCCGCTCGAACATGCGCCGCTCGACTTCGCGCTGGAGCACCGCGGCGTCGCCGCCCGCCGCCGCGGCCCGCTCGAAGGCGCGCCGCACCTGTGTGGAGTCCAGTCCGAATGCCTGTGCGTTCATCTGGAGTGGACAATAAGTTCGCAATACATTATATAAGGCCGTAGTTTACAATTCATCGCCTGAAATTCTGTCCAATCAACCGGGGCCACAGCTATGGTCGTAGCAATCGTATTGGTTATATTGGTCGTTGGCTCTGTCCTGTTTCACTTCCTGAGCCCGTGGTATTTCACGCCGATCGCCTCCAACTGGACTGCGATGGACGACACGATCAGCATCACGTTCTGGGTCACGGGGTTTGTCTTCGTCGCCATCAATTTGTTCATGGCCTATGCCGTGATCCGCTACCGTTATAAGAAGGGCAAACGGGCCCAGTACGAACCCGAGAACAAGAAGCTCGAGTGGTGGCTCACCGGAGTGACCACGGTGGGCGTCGCCGCCATGTTGGCCCCCGGCCTATTTGTGTGGGCGAAATTCGTCGAGGTCCCGGCAAACGCGGCGGTATTCGAGGCCGTGGGCAAGCAGTGGAACTGGGGCTTTCGCTTCCCCGGAAAGGACGGCGTGATGGGCACAGTCGATGCCAAGCACGTCAGCGATAAAAACCCGTTTGGTATGAATCCCGACGATCCCAACGGACAAGACGACATCTTGATATCGAGCCCGGAGCTGCATCTCCCGGTCGGCAAGCCGGTCAAGGCGCTGCTCCGCTCTATTGACGTCCTCCACAACTTCGCTGTACCGCAGTTCCGGGCCAAGATGGATCTGGTGCCGGGCCTGGTGACGTATATCTGGTTCACCCCCACCCGGACCGGGAAGTTCGACCTGCTCTGCAACGAATTGTGCGGCACCGGGCACTTTGCCATGCGCGGCAACGTCGTGGTGGAGGAAGAGGCCGCTTTTCAGGCGTGGTTGAGCGGCTATCCGACGTTCGCGCAGACCTCATCTCAAGGGGCCGGCGATGCGGCGGCAGGCAAGCCCCTTTACACGGTGTGCGCCGGCTGTCATGGCATGCAAGCGCAGGGGGATCCTGCGGCGAACGCGCCGAAATTGAGCGGACAGGGAGATTGGTACCTGAAACGGCAATTAAAATCATTCAAGAACGGTGCCCGGGGTACGCACGAAAAAGATGTTTTCGGTAAGATGATGGCACCGATGGCGGCGACGCTGAGCGATGACGCCGCGATAGACAACGTCATCGCTTACATCAAGACTCTGCCGGACAATCCTGCCCCGGCCACGGCGAAGGGGAATGCGAAGAGCGGTCAAAGGCCTTACGTGACCTGCGGAACTTGTCACGGCGCTGATGGGCGGGGCATGCAGGCAACCAATGCCCCCCGGCTCAAGGGCATGAGTGACTGGTATATGTTCACCCAATTGAAAAATTTCAAACAGGGTATCCGCGGCGCTCATCCCAAAGACCTGTACGGTCCGCAGATGGCGTTGATGGCCGAAATTCTGGGCGACGACCAAGCAACCCGTGACGTCCTCGCCTACATCAATACTTTGCGGTGACCGGCCTGCTCGAGTGCCATGCTGCTATTATTATGGCGATGAGACTCGGCCGCCGAGCATAGTGAAGAATTAGCGAGAGGAAATACCAATGTCTTACGTCGCGCATGATGAATCGGCTTTCGCCCCGCCCGCCGAAGTCGAAGAGGTAGAGCTCTACCACCCGAAAACCTGGGTCGGGAAGTACGTCTGGAGCCAGGACGCCAAAGTCATCGCCGTCCAGTACGCGATGACCGCGATCGGGATCGGGTTGGTCGCCTTGGTGTTGTCGTGGCTGATGAGGCTGCAACTGGGGTACCCGAACAGCTTCTCCTTCATCGACCCCAGCAACTACCTTCAGTTTGTCACCATGCACGGCATGATCATGGTCATCTACCTGCTCACGGCGCTGTTCCTGGGGGGATTTGGCAACTACCTCATCCCGCTGATGGTCGGCGCCCGCGACATGGTTTTCCCCTACGTCAACATGGTGAGTTACTGGGTGTATCTGTTCGCCGTGCTGTTGCTGGTCGCGAGCTTCTTCGTGACCGGCGGGCCCACGGGCGCCGGCTGGACCCTGTTCTTGATGCTCGTTTCCCTGGCTTTCTTCATCGTCGGATTCACCATGGGCGGTTTGAACTACGTGGTGACGGTGTTGCAGGCGCGCACGCGAGGGATGACGATGATGCGACTGCCCTTGACGGTATGGGGCATTTTCATGGCCACCATTCTGGCGCTCTTGGCTTTTCCCGCCCTGTTCGTCAGCGCCATCATGATGACCCTGGACCTGACGCTGGGAACGAGCTTCTTCATGCCCGCCATCGTCTCGATGGGACAGCAGGGTGGACACACGGGAGGCAATCCGCTGCTGTTTCAACACCTGTTCTGGTTTTTCGGCCATCCCGAGGTCTACATCGTGGCCCTGCCGGCCTTCGGTATCGTCTCCGACCTGCTCAGCGTCCACGCGAGAAAAAACATCTTCGGCTATCGGATGATGGTCTGGGCGATCCTGGCGATCGGCGGCCTGAGCTTCTTGGTGTGGGCGCACCACATGTACGTCAGCGGCATGAACCCGTACTTCGGCTTCTTTTTCGCCACCACCACGCTGATCATCGCCGTTCCCACGGCCATCAAGGTCTACAACTGGGTCCTGACGCTGTGGCGCGGTAACATCCACCTCACCGTCCCGATGCTGTTTGCCATCGGGTTCATTTTCACGTTTATCAACGGCGGGCTGACGGGCCTGTTCCTCGGCAACGCGACCGTGAGTGTCCCGCTTTCGGACACCATGTTCGTGGTCGCGCATTTCCATATGGTGATGGCCGTGGCGCCGATCCTGGTCGTGTTCGGGGCGATCTACCACTGGTACCCCAAGATCACCGGGCGAATGCTGAACGATACCCTGGGGAAGTTTCACTTTTGGGTCACTTTCGTCGGCACCTATTTCATCTACTATCCCATGCATTACCTGGGAATGATGGGCGTGCCGCGCCGGTATTATGCAATTGGAGGCACGGACTTCATCCCCGCATCGGCCCACTTCGTGAACGAGTGGATCACCATCGCTGCCTTGATCGTGGGCGTCGTCCAGTTGGTGTTCCTGTACAACCTCATATGGAGCTATTTCAAAGGCAAGCCGTCGGGCAGCAACCCCTGGAATGCCACCACGCTGGAGTGGCAAACCCCCGACACCCCGCCGAAGCACGGCAACTTTGGTCCGACCTTGCCGGTGGTCTATCGCTGGGCCTACGACTACAGCGTGCCGGGCGCCGTCGATGACTTCATACCGCAAAACGTCCCGCCGCGAGAGGTAGCCGGCCGCAATAGCAGCAAGACGTAAGCGATCCGGTATCAAAGCGACGTGAGCATTTTTCATGATCTGACGGCCAAGCCTTGGGTGACGGCCCAGGGTACGGTCGAAAATCTTTACGACAGAGCCGCCGCGAGGAAGCTCGCTCTGAGGCTATTTCTCGCGGTGGTCACGGTCCTGTTCATGCTTTTGGTCGTCGCATATGGGCGCCGGATGGCGTACGAGGACTGGCGTCCCTCGCCTCAACTGGACCTGCTGTGGGCGAATACGTTTGCGCTGATATTGAGCAGCGTCGCCTTGCAATGGGCGCAGTTTTCAGTGCGCCGTGGGCACATTGACGGCATGCGAGTCGCGCTGCTTGCCGGCGGGGCTTTCACCGTCGTTTTTCTGGCCGGACAGATATTGGCCTGGCGGCAATTGAGCACGATGGTTTATTTTGATGTAACGAACCCTGCAATCGCCTTTTTTTATCTGATCACGGCACTGCACGGGCTGCATCTGCTGGGCGGCATGGTGGCCTGGGGCAGAACTTTCGCCAAGGTGTGGGGCGACTTTGACGTTGCGAAAATCAGGCACAGCGTGGAGCTGTGCACGCTTTACTGGCACTTCCTGCTCGTGGTTTGGTTGGTCCTTTTTGGTCTGCTGTTTTCAGGGAATAATTTGGATATTTTGTTGAAGCTCTGCGGGATTAGGTAAACGGGCGAAAAAGAACATGACACAAGCTATTCGGACAAGTACAGCAGGATCCCTCCCGCTGCCTGAAGGCATCCAAGGCATCGTCGCCGACTGGTCCTCGGACCAGCGGGCGTTCAAGAATGTCCCCTGGGGCAAGGCCATGATGTGGATTTTCCTCCTCAGCGATACCTTCATCTTCAGCTGTTTCCTGATCTCGTACATGACGGTGCGCATGTCCACCACCGAGCCCTGGCCCAACCCGAGCGAGGTTTTCGGCCTGGAGCTGTTCGGCAAGAGCATACCCCTGCTTCTGATCGCCATCATGACCTTCGTCCTGATCAGCAGCAGCGGGACCATGGCGATGGCGGTCAAGTTCGGTTATGAAAAAAATAGAAAGATGACTTTCATCCTGCTGCTGTGCACCGCGGCATTGGGTGCCACATTCGTCGGCATGCAGGCCTTCGAGTGGACCAAGCTGATTCTTCACGAGGGAATACGTCCCTGGGGCAACCCCTTGGGGGCGGCCCAGTTCGGCTCGGTTTTTTTCATGATCACGGGTTTCCACGGCACTCACGTGTCGATCGGCGTGATTTTCCTTCTCATCGTGGCGACAAAGGTCATTCGCGGAGATCTGGATCACGAGAGGCCGGGCTTCATGACCGGCAGGAAGGGTAAATACGAGATCGTCGAAATCATGGGCCTGTACTGGCACTTCGTCGATCTGGTGTGGGTATTCATCTTCGCAGTTTTCTATCTTTGGTGAGGGAAATCGTGGCACACGCAGAGGCGCAGCAACATCCGGTCGTCGCACACGCGGAGGGGCAGCAACATCCGATCGGCATTTATCTCAAGATCTGGGGATTGCTGTTCGTTCTCAGCACGGCGTCCTACCTTGTTGACTACTTCCACTTTCAGGGCTACCTCAGGTGGTTTCTGATCATCGTGTTCATGCTGCTGAAAGCAGGGCTGATCGTTGCCGTCTTCATGCACATGCTCTGGGAGCGGCTGGCCTTGATGTATGCCATTTTGGTCCCGACGGTGTTGCTGATGGTACTTTTGGGCATCGGAGCACTTGAAGCGGATTACACCTTTTTTACGCGGGGTGTCTTTTTCCTGAAGGGATTGTTCTAGCGTAACGAGATCGGTGCGCCGAGCCCATCTATCGTCGGACTCCGCTCCCTACTAGAAGAACTACCCATGACAGAAAAGCGCTACGCGTTGAAGGTTTCGATCATTCTTGGGATCAGCGTGGTGCTGATGCTGTTTATTTTCCTTCTTGTGGGCCATCACCACGACATCCCCGACCGGGTCCGACTGGATCGCGGCGCGCTCTTGGGCACCGGTTCGAGTGTGGCCGAGCGGATCAGACCCATCGCCCAGGTCAACGTCGCTTCGGCCGAAACGCAGCGGGCGCCCGCAAAAAACGCGGGGGCCGCGCCGCCATCCGGCCGCGACGGGCAACAAGTCTTCCAAACCACCTGCGTCGCCTGCCACGGTGCCGGCATCGCCGGTGCGCCGAAGTTGGGCGATAAGAGCCAGTGGGCCAAGCACATCGCCAAGGGCCGCGACACTCTCTACGCCAGCGCCGTCAATGGCGTACAGGGGAGCGCGGGAGCGATGCCGCCCAAAGGCGGGAACCCGGCGCTGAGCGACGCCGAGGTCAAGGCCGCCGTCGACTATATGGTGGCGCGGTCGAAATAAGGGGCGGTTTTCACTTGCGGACCTCGTAGGCGACGGGTAAGACGAGGCCTCCGCGGAATTCCAGGGTGATGTCAACCCGGTCGCCGGCATGCAGTGTCCGTTTCGGGTTCAACAGCATCAGATGGTACCCTCCCGGAGCAAAAAGCAAACTCGCTTTGGGTGAAAGTTCGATTTGCGGGGCGTGTTCCATGCCCGTCATGCCTTCCTTGGCGATAGTGCGGTGAATCATCACGGCCTGGAAGCTCGAACTGCTCGCGGCCACGAGTACTTGTGACCGTGATGTCTTGTTTTGCAGCACCATGTACCCCGCCATCATGGCCACGCCGGGCGGCGCTTCCCGCACCCAGGCATCGCGTACGGAAACGTCAGCCTCTCCGGTCGCAGCGGCGATGGGGGTCAGCGACAATATCAGCCCAACAAAAACCGGATGTCGCCATCTCATGTCGCTTGGGGTCCTTCGAGCTCCCGCAGCACCTTGAAACGCTTGCTGATACTCGCCGCATCAAGGGGGGGCGCGAACACGGCATGATATCGGGCCCGCGGGTCCACCAGAAATACCGCCGCGGTGTGATAGACGGGATAGTTTTCCACACCGGGCGTGATCGCAACCTGATACGCGGCACCGAGCTGACCCGCCAGGTTACCGAGCTGCGCGTTGTCTCCCGTCACGCCCAGAAAGCTGGTATCAAAATAGGTTACGTATTGCCTGAGCTTGCTGGCGGTATCGCGATCGGGATCCACCGAGATGAAGACGAATTGCACGTCTTTGGCACCGACCGTGCTCTTGACGATGTCCTCGCGCGCGCGGGCCAATATCGCCAGCGTCATCGGACAGATGTCCGGGCAATGAGTGTAGCCGAAAAATAGAAAGGACCATTTGCCCTTCAAGCGCGAAAGATCAAACACCCGATTCTCGTGGTCGGTGAACGCAAAGGCGGTCAACGGCTTCGGGTCAGGGAACAACGTCATCACCTGATCCGGCAGCAATATGGCCCGCGAACCGTTTTCCCGGTATGTAGCAGCGAGCCACACTCCGCCGAGCATCGCGGCCAGCACGACCGCTGTCATCATGGCGCCGAATTTGAGGGATATTTTTTTCACTTTTGCTCGACGAGTATCTCAAGGCCGCTGCCGAGCACATCGTGGCACGGTCGAAGTAAAGGCAGACACCGAACAACAGCAAAAGTTTCGGCGGCCGAGTGCCCTCGGTTCAGGCAGGGTGAAGCCCGAGCTTTTCCAGCAGGGCGCGATCGCGCGCGGCTTCGGGATTGCCGGTGGTGAGGAGTTTGTCGCCGTAAAAAATCGAATTCGCCCCGGCGAGGAAACACAAGGCCTGGACGGCCTCCGGCATCTCGGCGCGTCCCGCGGAGAGCCGCACGGTGCTGCGCGGCATGGTGATGCGGGCGCAGGCGATGGTGCGCACGAACTCGCTCCAGTCGAGCTTCGGTGCGCCATCCAGCGGCGTGCCCTCCACTTGGACGAGTTCGTTGATCGGGACCGATTCGGGCTGCGGGGCGAGGCTCGCGAGGCCTGCGATGAGGCCGGCGCGCTGCGCGCGCGACTCGCCCATGCCCACGATGCCCCCGCAGCACACCTTGATTCCGGCGCGGCGCACCCGCGCGAGCGTATCGAGCCGGTCGCCATAGGTGCGCGTGCTGATGATCTCTCCGTAGAACTCGGGGGCCGTGTCGAGGTTGTGGTTGTAATAGTCCAGACCCGCCGCCTTGAGCTCCTCCGCCTGGCCATCGCGCAGGAGGCCGAGCGTCGCGCAGGTCTCAAGGCCCAGCGCCTTTACCGCGCTCACCCTCTCCGCCACCTGCTCGAGGTCTTTCTGCTTGGGCCCGCGCCAGGCGGCGCCCATGCAAAACCGCGTGGCTCCGTTCTGCTTCGCTGCACGCGCCGCTGCCAGCACTGCCTCGAGCGGAACGAGCGGCTCGTTTTCGACCCCCGTGCGGTAGCGTGCCGATTGCGGGCAGTACGCGCAATCTTCAGGGCACCCTCCGGTCTTGATCGAGAGCAGCGTGGAGAGTTGCACCGCGTTGGCGTCGAAGTGCAGTCTATGAACGGTCTGGGCGCGGTGGAGAAGATCGTTGAAGGGCAGCTCGAAGAGCGCCTCCACTGCCGCGCGGGTCCAGCGCGGCGCGACTTCGGTCCGGCCGCCGTGCACCGCTGCGCTGGCTCGCTCGTTATGAGGAATCATCTGCACCGCACGATCATCGGGGCAAGCCGAAAAGTTGTCAAATGCTGCTGTCCGCTCTATTCGACACCTGCGCAAGAAACGTCCATGCCTGGGCCGGCGAAGATTGCCTGCTCTGCGGGGCGGAAGGCGGCCCGGAGCTGCTTTGCCCGGCTTGTATCGCCGAATTGCCCGCGCTCGCCGAATCTTGCCCCCGGTGCGCCCTTCCCAGTCCCGCTGGCGCGGTGTGCGGCAGCTGCCTCAACCACCCCCCGCACTTCGACGCGACGCTCGCATTGTGGCGCTACGAATTTCCGTGCGACAGGCTCGTGCAGGCGCTCAAGTATCGCGCGCGGCTTGCGCTTGCCGGATTCTTCGCGCGAAATCTCGCGTCCCGGCCCATACCCGAGGTCGATCTGATCGTGCCGATGCCGCTGCACGCGAAGCGCCTCGCCGAGCGCGGATTCAACCAGGCTCTGGAGATCGCCCGCGGCCTCGCGCGGCACCTGCGCAGACCGATCGAGCCGCGCGGCGTGCTGCGCGTGAAGGACACGCCGCCGCAGACGGAACTTCCCTACGAGGAGCGCGCGAGGAACGTGCGCGGGGCGTTCCTGTGCAGGCTCGACCTCTCGGGAGCGAGCGTCGCCGTGCTGGACGATGTCATGACGACCGGCGCGACCTTGAACGAGCTCGCGCGGGCGCTCAAGCGCGCAGGCGCCGCGAGAGTCGAGAACTTGGTGATTGCGCGCACCGTCCTTCGCTGAACAGGCAATCGCCGAGTCGGCATGGGCATCCCGGACCGGGGCCTAGTACGTACCGATGTTCGGACATGGTTCCACGGAAATCGGCTTGATGGAATAGAAGCTTGGGCGTAGCCTGCCCTGACTAGACCCCGTTTGAGTAGCTAAAATGCCTCGAACATCGGGAAAAAACTACAAAGGAACACGCCATGGAAATGCCATACAAGCTGCTGTGCATCGGCATCGTGAGTGGACTCGTCGCTGGTTGCTCAACAACGGGACACTTTGTAGTGCCGGAAGGATCGAGACTCTACCTTCACGAGCGTCCCGAACCGGTGCAGGTTCAAACCGATGGAACGGTTAGTACAACGCCCTTCTTCTGGACAGCAGTGGCCGGTATTCGATACAGGCTCGAGAAAGACGGAATGGCGACCAAGGAGGGCAAACTGCCTGCCAAGTTTCGCGTGGTTTCGATATTCTGGCCGCCTTACGCCATTATATATTGGCCCATCGGGTTGAATCCTGAGATCACGTACGACCTTAAGAAGGAAAAATAGGAGGGTCCAGTGATTCGGTTGCTGGGTCGCGAACGAGCGGAACAAAATTCCTATTCTTGGAGGAATGGTCCTTCGGATTCCATTCTGCTGCACTGTTCAAGCGTCCAAACACTCTCGCTCGCAACGGGCGATGGAAAACTCGTCATCAAGCGGCCCGCCCTAACCGCGCCTTGCAGCCGACCGCCGCAAGCGAAGGTTGCGGTACCCTCCTCGCTTCGCTGCTCGGCCGCGGCTGAAGGCGAACGTTGAGCCCCAACAGACGAAACGAACATCGCAATGAAGGGATCCCTCCGCAACTGTTGGCTGGGCTACACTGGCTACACTTAGGGACGAACGTGTAAATGCAAACCACTACCGCATTTAGCCCGAATAATTCTCAAGGGGAAAGTTCGATGGTTCTGACACGTCTATTCTTTGTACTTTCTACCGCCGTACTGCTCTTCGGTTGTGCTTCGCAGTCCAAAACAGCCGATCAACTGCGCGACAACGTAAAGCGTAATGTCACGTTCAGCAGTAGGGAGGTATTCGAGGTCAAGAAACCCTATCGCCAGGTATCCGACACTCTGAGAAAGAAGTGGCTGGAATGCCTGGACTCAACCGCAACCGGTTCCATTCACCGCGGCGGGAATACGTTTGGTACCTTGACCAACATATATAAACCAAAGGTAGCCGTTACCGACCGACGTACCGAGCTGACCCTCCAGCATAAGCAAACAGGAGCCGGCGTTACTCAGCTGGGTGGTCCGCCACCGGAAGGTTTTTTCATCATCGTTACCGATGTTTATCCTGCCGATAAAAACACGTCTCGCGTCGACGTGCAGAAGCATATGCCGGGCTATGCGGGTGTCATGAAGGCGATCCGCAATTGGGCGGAAGGAACAAGCATGGCTTGTCCCGATCTGGCCCAATGAGACGACGAACGCGTCGTGGGCCGACGCTTCCGAAGCCAGTCTGGCTCCTGCTGTTTGGCGGAATTCTGGCCGGTTGCTCCGGCTTACCCGCGTACGAGAGCGATCTCCCGGCAAACCTGAATGTCAGGACAAGGCTTAGTAGCCCCAGCGTTTTGCTTACGGCGCCGCTGGCCGGTACCTTCGATGCGTACCTGCACCTGACCGCCGTGGACCGCCGTTGCCAGAAGAATTACCGCGGCAGCGTGAAGCTGGGCGGTACGGTGGTGAGCGTGGGTATTCCGGCCGACCAGCCCAGTTACCTGGTATTTGAGTTTTCAGGCCGTTCGCTCCTCACCCGGGGTAGCGCCAGCAGCACTTACGCTACGCTGTTGACGCCGCGCAGCGGCCATCAATACGACGTGGATGTCGCATATGCCGACGAGATGTACAGCATAACGGTGTACGAGCGGAATCCGCGCAGCGGTCTGCGGCGCGAAGTCGAACGTCGGCCTTTCAGCGCCTGCAAACCGAATTAGGGAGGGCCCGAACAAAGAGCTGGCCGGAACTATGACTGTCAGTGAAAAAACCCGAAATCAAGAAGCAAAGATTTCACGCTGGGGCGTAATTGCCTTGCCGTTGAGCGTATTCGTCGGCGTCGTACTGGGTGCGGTCGTCGGTGCAGCGGTTGCTCACATCGGCATTGGCATTGCCGTCGGGGCAGGTTTCGGCGTTGGCTTCGGAGTAGCCATCACGATTGCGGTTTTTGTATTTGGCTCTTCCGAACCGCCGGGTTCCCAGTGATGAGCTTCTCAGCGTCTTAGGCTTCCTCCCTCGGGTCGCGCGCGAGCAGTTCCTGCACGGCGTCGCGCGGCGGGGTGCCGCGGAACAGCACCGCGCAAACCGCACGGGTGATCGGCATCTCGATCCGCTTTTCGGCGGCAAGCGCCTCGACCGCGCGCGCGGAATGCACGCCTTCGGCGACGTGGCCGAGCTGCTTGAGAATCGCCTCCAGCGACTCGCCTCGGGCGAGGAGCAGCCCGACGCGCCGGTTCCGGGACAGCGCACCCGTGCAGGTCAGGACAAGGTCCCCCGCTCCTGCGAGCCCCATGAAAGTTTCGGGCCGCCCGCCCAACGCCACGCCGAGGCGCGTGAGCTCGGCAAGGCCCCGGGTGATCAACGCCGCCCGAGCGTTCATACCGAGGCCCAAGCCGTCGCTGATGCCGGCGGCGATCGCCATGACGTTTTTCACCGCTCCGCTGATCTCGACGCCCGCGAGATCGGTACTGAAATAGACCCTGAGCGTCCGCTGGTGCAGTTCGCGCGCTAAGCGCTTCGCAAATTCCGCGTTGCCCGCCGCGAGCGTGAGCGCCGTAGGAAGTCCCTGGGCCACTTCCAGCGCGAAGCTCGGGCCCGATAAGGCCCCGCATGCAGCGAGTTTTCCAAGCACCTCCGCCGCAACCTGATGCGCCAGCTTGCCGCTCGCCTGCTCGAAACCCTTGCATGCCCATATGACCGGCTGCTCGAACCGTGACGCGCGGACGCGCCCGAGCACCTCGCGCAGCTCGGATGTCGGAGTGGCGATCAGGGCCGCGTCGCATTCGGCCATTGCGGAGGGAAGGTTCCCGGTCACCGTGACCGAACCCGGAATCGAAACTTCGGGGAGATAGCGGGTATTGCGCCGACTCGACCCGATGGCGGCCGCCAGCGCCGCGTCGCGCGCCCAGAGCTTGACGCCGTGCTTTCCAGAGAGCGCGATCGCCAGCGCCGTACCCCACGCTCCTGCGCCGAGAATTGCGATATTCAGCTAGATGCCCCAGACCTGATTGATCTTGATGTAGCCGGTCTGGCCGTCGGCGTGGCGCACCCTGATCCAGCCGCCTGCCGGCGGCTCCGCGACATCGAGGGCCACGCCTTGCTGCGCCTGGAACACAAGCGCCGCCTGGTCGTTCGCCGTCTGCCTCACGTCCGCGACGGCCGCGGTTACGATCACCGTGCGCTTGTCCGAGAGCGTCTTCTTTTCCACCCAGACGAGGTCTCCCGCCTGATCGCGGACCTTGACCCAGCTGTCGATGTTGATCACGACTTCGACCGGGTAATGGCGACTTGCGACGAAAAGTTTTTTGGCGCGAATCGAGGGCGCGTCATACATCGGTGTTCCGTTTTCCGCGATCGAGCGAAACTCACCCGCCGCAGCCGACCAAGCTAACGCGAGCAGAACCGAGACTGCGAGAGTGCGCATCAGTGGGCTATCTCGATGCGCGGCCCGCTCGGCTGTGCGGCGGCTTCCGCGACCCGCTGCTGATAGAGCGCTTCGAAATTCACGGGTGCGAGCAGCACCGGAGGAAAACCTGCGCGGTTGATGAGATCGGAAACGGTCTCACGCGCGTAGGGAAACAAGACATTCGGGCAGACTATCCCGAGCACCGGGGGGAGGTCCGCTTCTGGGACGTTGCGGATCTGGAACACGCCCGCCTGCGAGGCTTCCACCAGGAACAGCGTCTTGTCGCCGCGTTTTGCGCTCACGGTGATGACCAGAATCACCTCGAACAGGAGCTCGTTCACGCGCTGAGATTTCTGCGTGATCTGAACTTCGAGCTGCGGTTGCTCGGCCTGCATGAACGTCTGCGGCCCGCCCGGGACTTCGAGGGACAGATCTTTCACGTAGATTTTCTCGATTCCGAACGTCGGCTGCTGCGCTTCGCTCATCAGGGCTCCGATAGAAATTGGAAAGGCGCGCGGAGCTAGGCCGCGAGCAGGGAGTCGAGTTTCCCGGCGTGTTCGAGCGCCGCGAGTTCCTCGAATCCGCCCACGTGCGTATCACCGATGTAAATTTGCGGCACCGTGCGCCGGCCGGTTTTGTTCATCATATCCTCGCGCTGGCGCGGATCGAGATCGACTCGTATTTTCTCGATCTCGGTGACGCCTTTTGAATTCAGGAGCCTCTCGGCACGCAGGCAGAACGGGCAGACGGCAGTCGAGTACATTCGAATCTTCGCCACCTACTTCTCCAGAGGCAGTCCCGCCTGCCGCCAGGCCCCGATTCCGCCGCTCAAGGTGAACACCTGCTCGAAACCGCGCTTGCGCAGAGCCGTGGCGGCCCTGCCCGAGCGGTTGCCGTCGTCGCAGGCGACGATCACCGGCTTCGCCTTGTGCTTCTCTATTTCGGCTGCGCGCGCTTCGAGCTCCCCGAAGGCGATGTTGCGCGCGTTCAGCATATGCCCCTTTTCATACTCGGCCGCTTCCCTCACATCCAGCACAAGAGCGTTCTGCTGGTTGATCAGCAAGGTCGCCTGAAGGGTCGAAATCGAAGCCCCGGCCGCTGCGCGGCGCACCAGCGGCCAGATGAGCATCGCGCCGCTTGCGAACGCGGCCGCAACGAGAAACATGTGCCAGGGGTCGGTGAGGAATTTCAGAATGTCGACTTCCGCCATGTCACGATCTCGGCGGGCTGCCGCACAGCACTTCGCGCATGGTGGCGATAAGATGCAGCGTACGCTGGTCGCTCACGGAATAATACACGTGGTTGGCGTCCTTCCTCGGACTGAGGATGCGTTTTTCCCGGAGGATCGCCAGGTGTTGCGAAACGTTGCTCTGCGAAGTCCCGACCGCCTCGACGATATCCTGTACGCTCAGCTCCTGCTCGCCCAGAACGCACAGGATCTTCAGCCGCAACGGATGCGCAATGGCCCGCATTGCGCGGGCCATCCGCTCGATCTGCTCCTTGCGGCCGAGCAGCTCGAAAATGTCCCGGGGTCGGCGCTGCACCCCCTGCCCTCGAATTTCCATAAGGGCTCATTATAAAATGCTTTCTTGCGGCGCGAATAAGCGCCGCGTCGAGAAATGCTCACATGCATAAAGTCGTTCTGTTGCGCCACGGTGAATCGGTTTGGAACATGGAAAACCGCTTCACCGGCTGGACTGACGTGGACCTCACGCAACGCGGCGTGGAGGAAGCGAGGCGCGCCGGAGAAGTCCTCACGGAGGCCGGCTTCGTCTTCGATTGCGCGTACACCTCGGTGCTGAAACGCGCCATCAAGACGCTCTGGCTTGCGCTGGAGAGGATGGACCTGATGTGGATCCCGGCGCATCACTCCTGGCGCCTGAACGAGCGCCACTACGGCGCGCTCCAGGGGCTTAGCAAGGCTGAAATGGCCGCGAAGTTCGGCGATGAGCAGGTGCTTCTTTGGCGGCGCAGCTATGACGTGCCGCCTCCCCCGCTCGAGCGCGGCGATCCCCGCCATCCGAGGGGAGACCCGCGTTACGCCGGTCTTGCCGAATCCGAGCTGCCGCTCACCGAATGCCTTAAAGACACCGTCGCGCGATTCCTGCCGTACTGGAGCGCTACGATTGCGCCCGAGGTGCTTCGGGGTCGCCAAGTCATCATCGCCGCCCACGGCAACAGCCTTCGCGCCCTGGTCAAGTACCTCGACGGCATAAGCGACACGGAAATCATGGGCGTGAATATCCCCACGGGGATTCCGCTGGTCTACGAACTGGACTCGGAATTGCGGCCGACGCGGCATTATTACCTTGGAGATCCGGCCGAGGCGGAAGGGCGGGGATGATACCGCCTCTCCGCCCCGACATCGCCTGCGCGGCCCGCCGGATCGGGGTGGCGCTCCTCGCCATTCCCATCCTGGCGTTCGCCCAGAGCGAAGCGGAAAAGCTCGATGCCCTCCGAGCGCGCATCGAAGGGCTGCGCGCGAAAATCGCGGAGGCCGAAGAAAGCCGCACGGAAGCGCGCGACCAGCTGCGGGACTCCGAGCGCGCGATATCCGAAGCCGGCCGCGCGCTTCGCGCTTTGGCGGGCAGACGCGCAACGGCGCAGGGCGAGCTCAATACGCTGCTCCGGCGGGGCCAGGCCCTCGAGACGGAAATAGCCTCGCGCAGGGAAAGCCTCGCGAGGCTGCTCACCCTGCGCTATCTCAACGGAGAACAAAACGCCCTGAAACTCCTATTCTCGGGCGAGGACCCCGGCCGCATCGCGCGCGAGCTCCATTACTACGGCTACGTTTCCCGTGCGCAGGCGGAGTTCATCGGAGAGCTGCGCTCCAGCCTTGCGCGGCTGAAAGAACTCGAGATCGCCACCCGGGAAAGGAACGCGGAGATCGCCGCCATCGAATCGGCGCGGCGCACGGAGCGCGCCGCGCTGATCAAACAGCAGGCGGAGCACCGCAGAGTGCTCGCACGCGTATCCAGCCAGCTGCACACGCAGCGCCGCGAGGTGCAGCACCTCGAGCGTGACGAGTCCCGGTTGTCGCGGCTCGTCGAGGAACTCAGCAGAGTGATCGCGGCCACGCCGCTCCTTCGCAACGAGAGAGTCCCCGAGCCCGGCGGTGCGGAAGGGTCCTTGTCGGGGCTCAAGCGCGGATTGCGGCTGCCGATCAGGGGGGTACTCGCAAACCGCTTCGGTGCCCAGCGTTCCAGCGGCGGGCCCTCGTGGAAGGGCCTGTTCATTCGCTCGCCCTCGGGACAGGAAGTGCGGGCAGTCGCGTCGGGGCGGGTCGTGTTCGCCGACTGGCTCCGCGGCTTCGGAAACCTGCTCATCATAGACCACGGCAAGGGCTATCTCACCATCTACGGCAACAACGAATCGGTGCTCAAGCAGATCGGCGAGCCGGTGCGTACGGGGGACGCGGTTGCGACCGTCGGAGCGAGCGGCGGCAACATGGAATCGGGTCTATACTTCGAAATTCGACACGAAGGAAAGGCCTTTGATCCCATGCGTTGGGTGTCCTTGAAATGACGGATACGATGCCAAAACGGCCGGCGCAGAGCCCAGGACCGAATATCATGATGACCCAGATCAGACAGGCCGGCCTGGTGCTGGTTGGCGTGCTGGCAGGAGTTCTGCTCAGCCTGAATTTCTCCGCGGTGGCCCAGCGCGAGGCGGCGCGTTTCCCGCTTCCGGTGGATGAGCTGCGCGCCTTCGCCGAAGTGTTCGGCGCGATCAAGTCGAGCTACGTCGAGCCGGTGGAGGACAAGAAGCTCATCACTGAAGCGATCAGCGGCATGCTTACCGGGCTCGATCCGCACTCGGCTTATCTGGACCAGGACGCGTTCCGCGAGCTTCAGGTGGGCACCCAGGGCCAATTCGGCGGCCTCGGCATCGAGGTGGGCATGGAGGAAGGTTTCGTCAAGGTCGTCTCGCCCATCGAGGACACGCCGGCATTTCGCGCCGGCTTGAAGCCCGGGGATTTCATCATCAAGATCGACGACACCTCGGTCAAGGGCATGACCCTGAACGAGGCGGTCAAGCGCATGCGTGGCAAGCCGAAAACGAACATCCGGCTCACCATCCTGAGGAAGGGCGAGCCGAAGCCCTTCGAGGTCACCCTCACCCGCGACATCATCCGCGTGCAGAGCGTGAAATCCAAGCTGATCGAACCCGGCTACGGCTGGGTTCGCGTCTCCCAGTTCCAGGAGCACACCGGGGAAAATCTCGTAAAGCACGTCGAGGGGCTCTACAAGAACGGGCCGCTGAAGGGCCTGATTCTGGACCTGCGCAACGATCCGGGTGGACTGCTGAACGGCGCGGTGGGCGTCTCCTCGGCGTTCCTGCCGCGGGGGGTGGTGGTGGTGTCGACCGACGGCCGTACCGAAGACGCCAAGCGCAAGTTCATCGCCGCGCCGGAGGATTATCTGCGG
>WNFM01151219.1_pt1 | contig 17311 bp, 19 predicted proteins | sample 5400271 | NCBI WGS metagenome assembly WNFM01 (sample SAMN13153352, study PRJNA577476) | soil metagenome | isolation source: 60 cm saprolite on Douglas fir-dominated hillslope | place: USA:California | collected 2013-09-17 | reverse complement strand
AGCAGCGCCTCGAAAACCAACATTGCGCCATAACCAGCGACGAGTTCCGGCAGCGGCAGCACATTAATCTCGCGGTGAGCCGTCGGTCCCCAGGTCAGACTTGAAGCAATCGGATAGGTTACCAGCCACAGGCCAAGCAATATGGGGAGGTTAAAACCGAGTTTTGTCCACGGGCGGCGTATAAAGTCGATCAAAACGACAATCCACAGCGGTCCCTCCAACCAGAACAATTCTCCAACGCCATAAGGGAGATGGATGTCCGGGGTGCGGTTCAAACCTTGAAAGAACAACCCACTCGGATCGAACTGCGCCGCATAGTTTCCAAAAATGTGAATGTACCAATCTGGCAGGATCGTTACCGAAACCTGCTGGAAATGTTGTTGAATGAGCGCTCCATGGGCAAGCTGATCGTAAATGAGCGGACTAATAAACAGAATGTACAGCCCAAGCCACACGAACAAGGTTCGCCGTTGGCATTGCAGGGTTTTCCAGGCCGCCAGAATGCACGCGCCGAGCAGCAACGGCGCTTCCAGTTTCATTGGCGCGTAGGAGAGAGTCAACAGCGCAAAACATAGTGCGCTAAGTGCTGCCCAGGTAATTTTCGTGCGGGGTCGGACCTGTTCATCAGGCTGTAACACATCGACAAAACGAGTGAAGACGTAGAGCGCAAGCGCCGTGAAAATTGGCACTGCCGCAACCAGAAATGCAATCCTCGTAAAAACAACGTGCCAGGGGTCAATTGCCAGGAACAGCCCGGCCAACAATCCCGCACCTGGACTAAACCAGCGTCGTCCCAGAAGGATAGTCAGAAAAACGGTTGCAATACCCATCAAGGCAAAAGGCAACCGCGCGGTAAATTCATTCAGGCCAAATAGACCGACAAACGGCGCGGTTATATAATATGGCAGGGCAAGACTGTAATCATTAAACCCACGTATGTGCAGCGGCAGCGGCGTGCCGTGTTCATCCGCGCCCGTAGACCACAGGCTCCAGGCATCATAAGCGATATTCATTTCGTCAGCGCTAAATTGCTGCGGATACTCGCCTAAACGATATAAACGTACACTGGCTGCCAGCAGGATGACAAGCAGCAAGCCAATCCAAAAATAAGACTTATATGCAGGGCGTTCGGCAGTTTTAACAGGTTCCAAATTCCAAACTCCTGCACATTAACGGCTGCTAAAGATACCTAAAGCCCCTTCATTTTTGCCCGTCAGATAAATTGACTGCAACCAGTTGTGGTCGGCAACCTCCGCAGTACACGGGCCGAAAGTGCAGACCCTGATATGTCGCCGTTTAGATTGTTTTTCTAATTTCTCCAGCACTTGCTGCAAAACTTTTCCCCGAAAAGGCGTATACATATAAAATATGGTTCCATCACTGTATTCGACATCACGCGCATCAGCATTCATGAACTCAACAGTGGATAAACCAAGTTTGCGCAGGCATTTATTGGAATAGCGACAGTAGAATTCCTGTATTTCAACGCCCTTTGTCCTGACGCCGGTAAGCAGATTGACCAGAATAGGCACGTGTCCTAGCCCTGAGCCGAGATCATAGAATACATCATCGACTGTCGTTTCCAGTTCGTTAATGAGCCTTAAAATGGTTCTTGTCGATGATGGCTGATAGAAAACCATGTCCGGCTCTAACTCTTCAGATTCTTCTGGGATCAAATCTACCTCTAGCAGCCCCCAGACCAGCATATCAATCTCGTCATACCCTACATATTGTTCATCAGTCCTGGCGGAGACTTGTTGTTCGTATCTCTGTAAATACTGTTTTAACGTCACACGATCATTTGCTCGAATGCTCGTCAGCAGCCGCGAAAACAGCCGTTCATTCGCGTTATCCAACTTCTGTTTAAGTCGCTGAGCACGTTGGCTATTCACCTGCTCGATGCTGCCGATCATCTGAAGTTCGAGGAAATCTAGCGCCTTTATCCTCTCTACAAAGTTGTCCTCATTACATAAAAGCTCATCTTGTTCCAGCGAGTCAAGCGCTGCACTTATTTGCTGATAAGCATTTGAACTGGTTTCATAATCCATATGAATAGTAGAGATCGGTTTCCAACTCCTGTTGAGGTCGAAGGGCAGAACTATAGTCCATTTCGTTGCTCGTACCAAAAAGATTTAGTTGACAGTGCGATAGTATTTTGCCGCTGTGATGCTTCTAAAGCGATCTGCTAACGAGGAGCTATCAGAGTTACATTTTTGTGATGCCTTCCTACTTCCAAATTGGCTAAAACAGTCAGAAAATAGAGAGGTCAGTTCATAAGGTTACAAATCATTCCATGAAGCTCAATAAGCTCTCTTTCATTGCACTCAGCTTCTTCGCTTGCTTGTTCCTCGTTTTTCTCGTCAGCTATGACTATCACCTGGTTCGCGCAACTGATGACAAAAAGCCCAAAATTCATATCCTGTTCATTGGCAACAGTTATACATTTGTCAACGATCTGCCCACGCAGCTTGAGACACTGGCCTCAAATGAGATCCGACCAGTCGTGGCAGATAGTGTGACAGAGGGCGGCGCGACCCTGAAAAAGCACTGGAACGACGGTAAAGCGCTGGCGGCTATCAAAAAAGGTGGCTGGGATTATGTTGTCTTGCAGGAGCACAGTACATTTGGTTCGACCCTCGTTGTAAATGACATTGCCCAATTAAACGACCCTACCGATTTTTACACCTACGCCCGGCTGTTCGACGCAGAGATAAAGAAGGTAGGCGCGAAGACACTGTTCTATATGACCTGGGCACGCCAAAATGCGCCGCAGAATCAGGCAATTATCGCGAAAACATACATGACCATCGCTGGTGAACTCCATGATGATGTCGTTCCCGTCGGCCTCGGCTGGGCAACTTCATTGAAAGAACGCCCCAGTCTGCTGCTGTATCAGGCTGACAAGTCACATCCAAATCCTGACGGGACATTTCTTGCCGCCTGTGTCTTTTATACCAAGCTTTACCATAAGAGTCCGGCGGGCTTTTCCGGCTCTATTGATGTAACCGCGCATGACGCGAAATTTCTTCAGACTGTCGCCTGGGAAACAGTCCAGCAGCAGAATGAGCAGCCCGTAAACGCAAATAAACACGCCGAGTCCATTAATCAGCCTTAACCGCTAACAACCTTAAGGGTTCATTAGAGCTAGATTTTTTCTGATGAACCCTTTTTCTGTTTATGTTCCTATTTACCTCACGTTAATTCCCCATTGTCTCCAAAGAACTCATCAGTATTTCCATAAATTCTCCATAAACTGTTACGAGCAGCCTTGATTTCAGTCCACGACAGTGCTGGCTTCAAATGTGCTTGATTAAGCTTAGTATGTTCGGTAAAACAACGGGATTGTTTCGTAATTCTGATCCCATATAAAACCTGAATGAGCGCACTCCTGACCATACCTCTTCCTTGATGTATCTTGTTCCCATGATCCATCCAACTGGTGCTCATTCTTGACTGCATAAGACCTGAATGTCCTGAGAGAGGTGCGCTCAGGATGCTGAAAAGGGAGACATTCTTGAGACGAGAGATCAAACCATTGACCGCTCTGCGAGCGGTTGCCGCAGCACTTGTGTTCTTTTACCACTTTGTTTATCTACGCAATCCGGTTCCTGCCAGCAATGTGATTCAGGCAATCGCGCAAAACGGGTTCATCGGCGTCAACTTGATGTTCGTGTTATCGGGGTTTCTGCTCACGCTTCGCTATTACAGTGATGTCGAGCAAAAGAACCTGCGCTGGGGGGATTATCTCAAACGGCGTGTTGTACGCCTGTACCCAAGCTATTTTGTGATGCTGGCAGGAATTGCCGTGCTGGGCACACCCATCAACATTGCCAATGTCACATTTACGCAGGGCTTCTTCACCAAATATTTTCAGACGGGCATTATCAATAGTTGGTCGCTGACCGCCGAGGAATGCTTTTACCTCGTTCTGCCCGTACTCTTATGGATACTGGTGCGTTGCAGAAACCTGAAAATCAGCGCAGGGGTGCTGCTTGTCTGGGCACTTGGCATGTTGTGGCTTGGCCTGATGCTGGTGAACTGGTCACAGGCCAATGATATTGCAGATGTCTCTGGCTTCATGGGTGACTATGGCTTTGCGCTGACCAGGACATTTTTCGGCTTTGCGATTGAATTCGCCATTGGGATGTTTGCCGCCTTGTTGTATCGGAAGCGGGGCGCTTTCGGCGTGACAGTCTCAACCATTATGGTAGCGGTAAGCCTTATAGGCATTGCAGTCTGCGTGTACCTGATGACCATCTACACGGACCCTTACGTAGTGCGCGAACTGCGCTACGTCGTCTCGGTGTTTTGCGGCATCTTGATCTTCGCGCTGACCTGCGAAAAGCTTGTGCTATCCAGAATTCTTTCGTGGTCGCCATTGGTCTACATGGGGCGGCTATCTTACGGCGTCTACCTCATTCAATTGACGCCGTTGGTGTGGTTCATGGCGGGATGGCCCATATTGCTATTTTATGCAGGCTGCAATGTGGCAAGTGCACTTCTGTATCACGGTATCGAAATACCAGCCCGCAACCTGTTCCTGAAGCGTCCGAAGCCTGCGACTACCCCGACCCTTGCGCCGCAGCCTGCAGCATTTCAATCCGTACAACGTGCGGAGAGAACGCAACCTGAGTATGCGTTAGCTATTCCAAGAGACAGGGTGCGGAATTGAGTGGCAACTGAAAGAAGAACATCCGGGGCAAAACCCCGGATGTTGAATTACGCGAGGATTACGCGCCGAAACGCTTGGCAACTTCGGGCCAGTTTACGACATTCCACCACGCGGCCAGATAATCGGCGCGGCGGTTCTGATATTTCAGGTAATAGGCATGTTCCCAAACGTCTACACCCAGAACCGGCGTCTGACCGTCCGTGATGGGGTTATCCTGGTTTGCCGTCGAGACGATCTTCAAGCCTGCGCCGTCTTTGATCAGCCAGGCCCAACCGGAGCCAAAACGTCCCATCCCGGCCTTCTGAAATTGATCCTTGAACGCGGCAAAATCGCCGAACGATGACTTGATGGCGTCAGCCAGTGCACCAGTCGGTTCGCCACCGGCGTTAGGGGCCATGATCTGCCAGAAGAACGTGTGATTGACGTGTCCGCCACCGTTGTTACGCACGGCAGTACGGATGCTTTCAGGAACGCTGTTCAGGTTTTTGATCAGGTCTTCGGCGCTCTTATTCTGAAGGTCGGCCTGACCTTCGAGCGCGTTATTGAGATTGGTGACGTATGCGGCATGATGTTTGTCATGGTGAATCTGCATGGTTTGTGTGTCAATATGTGGCTCCAGTGCAGCATAATCATACGGCAAAGGGGGCACTTCAAACTTAGGCATTATCTCTCGCTCCTGTATAGGATAACTGATAGCAAAGTAGATATTAAAACGCTATCTTCACTATAAATGGTAGGGGTGCGGGTGCCCCATGTCAAGAAACTGACTGACTCTAAAACGAAAGTGACGGCATGTGTAGATCGACACACATGCCGCCAACATCTCAACCAATAAACCGCTTCCCGCTGCTTACATTACTGATCTGTCTGAGTCCCGCTCCGTGGTTCCTCACCCGATTTGGGACTGTGCAGTCTTTCTGGATGTTGGCCTGAATGGTGGGCCTCGGAATTTGGTTCGCTGTTGGGCGAGTTGCCAGCTACAGAAGGCGTATTGTTGGTTCGGCTCTTCTCGTTCCGCCCCTCACCCTGCTTCGTTCCTTTATTCTTTTCAGCCATTCTCAGGATTCCTCACCTAAGGTGCCAGCCATAGCAGCAAAATGAATGCCAATAGTACAGCGTAGGGCAAACGTTGGATAGCAAGTAGCATCGCGTCAGGCCAAGCTCATCAATTCCCCTATCATGTTCTATAGGTATATACTGCGACGTATTGTTCAGTGAGGGTAAAGTAATGTCGAAAGTAATCCGTCACTTATCGCTAGTCATCATCACATTCGTTACTTTTGCTTCTCCCACGCTGCAAAGCCGGGTCAATGCACAAAGCGCCACCGCCATTGTAGCTGCCGATCTCGACGCTCAGTTTGCCGTTGACTGGATGGCCCTGGTTTACAAACGTATTGAGGCCGAGGCGATTTCTGCGCCAGCCGGTTCACGCCTCTATGCCTACGAGGGCATCACGCTGTACGAAGCCGTACTACCGGGCATCCCCGGCAATAATTCGCTGAGCGGTCAACTCAACGCAATGCCTGATATGCCAGAGGTAGACAGCACCGCAGGCTACGATTGGCCGACGGTGGCGAACTATGCGCTGTTCGCCGTCTCCGAGGGATTGATGTCAACGGCAAAACCCGAAACGCACAAGGCGTTTGCTGATCTGCGCGATTCGCAACTCTCAGATCGTCAGGCGAACGTATCCGCCGAGGTGATCAAAGCCTCTCGAACTCAGGGCGAGGCCGTTGGTACGGCAATTTTGGGCTGGGCGAAAACAGATCAGTTTAAGGAGACGCGCGACAAACCGTTCACAATGGTGACTGGTGATCCCTCCGATTGGGAATTGACGACGCCTGGGACCAAGCCCGTTGAACCGTACTGGGGAACAATTCGTCCCTTCAAACTTGGGTCATCAGAGGATTGTAATGTCGCGCCGAACATGAAATTTGACACCGACCCCACTTCGACCTTCTACGCCCAGGCAATGGAAGTCAAAACGACGCGGGATAATCTCACCGAGGAGCAAAAAGCGATTGCGAAGTTCTGGGTTGATACCCCCGGCATCACGGGCACGCCAGCGGGACATTGGGTATCCATCGAGAATCAACTCGTCAGCCAGCTTCATCTCAAGCTCGATCAAGCAGCCGCTATGTACGCTCTTGTCGGCGTGGCGCTCGGCGACGCGTTTATCTCCTGCTGGGGCCTCAAGTATCAGATCAACTTGATCCGCCCGGAAACGTACATCAAAAGATACATCCGCCGCTCATGGGCACCCTATATCCAGACGCCGCCGTTTCCCGAATATCCGTCGGGCCATTCGGTGGCGTCGGCAGCGGCAGCCGAAGTGCTTACCGGGTTATTTGGCACCGTCGCGTTCACAGACGACAGCCACAAAATCCACAATTTGCCCGCCCGGTCTTTCACGTCGTTCCAGGCGGCGGCAAATGAAGCGGCTATCTCGCGCCTGTATGGTGGCATTCACTTCCGGGCGGGCATTGAGAATGGATTGCGTCAGGGGCAGTGCGTGGGGCAAACGGTCACAGCCAATATTCAGCTTCGGCCCAGAGGAAATGGCTAAGCGACGGCTGCTTTTAATCTCCCCTTTCCCCCACGACTTTTGTGGGCTGGGGAAAAGGGGTTAGAGGGCGACTGTCGCTTGCTAATTCGACCAGCCTGACGAATCCAGCTTGGTAAAGATATCCTGCATTTTGTCGGATTCAAGGCCAAGTTCGGCTTGAATTGTCTTAGTCAGGGTAGTTTTGAACTTGCGTAGGCCTTCTGGCGTATTTTCGTAGGTAATGGTGCGACGCTGCTGCACATCAAATGGAATGTCGTTAATCGACTGCGCAATCATGATACACGAACGGCCTAATGTGTGAGCGATGCCCATTTCATAGAACACGTTGGCGTTCCGGCCTGTACATTCGACAATGCACAACTTCGAGAAGTAGATGGCTGACCACACTTCATCAATGATCGAGTTGTCCGAGAAAAAGTCGTCGCCGCGTTTGCACGACAGTCCCAGGCTGGTGACAGTTGGCAGGATATGACGCTCATAAATGGGCTTCAGTTCTGCGGCGAATGGCATCACCATGAACACCTCGCACCAATCCCCATCCAGCGGTTTGCCGAAACTTGGCATGATGTTCAAGCTGTTACCCTCGCCGTTGGCAAGCGACGTCAGGCTGATATCAAACAAAGACTGGATATTCGCCAGAGTCTCGGACGTAGACAGCATGATTGAATTCCGGGCTTTGATTGCTGCGCCGAGCGTGGCACTTGTAATGTGCTTCAAGGACGCAAGTTCGCCGCCTTCAATCTTGATCACCCCTGCGTCCTGGAGCCGTTCCAGTGCCTCGGCTAGAAGCCGTGAATTTTCGGCAATGTTTACCGCAGTGGTTCGCAGATTTCGCACATCGGACGAAGTAGGCGAAACATTTGCTGCCGACGAAAAAAGCATTTCAAATAGCTTTTCAAACGTTAGCGGACCATGTTCACGGATCGCCCATAACACGGTGACAAGGCCGCGCGATGTCCCAAGAATATTCGGGTCGTTAATTGGCAGCTTTACGGTTGAAGCCATTCCTACCTCCACAACTTAACTATCTGGTAAGCCAGTGAATGCGTCAGTGTATAATTTACGTTAACTTCTGCAAACATGGATGACACATAGTAGCACGAACCGACGACAAAAGCATCTTGCCCGCGTAGTCTGGCAGCGTTAAGCGAGCCGGGGCTACCTTGACGCTGCCTTGCCACATCGCTATACTTCGCCGTGTTATTGATGTGTGGAACCCTCACGAGGATTGCATGACGGATCAAAAGACTCCCGGTACGATTAGTCCTGATTTCCTGGAAATTTTGCGCTGTCCGGTAGCTGTGCATTACAAGGACAAAGGTGAAGACCCCGGCAGGCTGCGCCTGGTTCACGATGGCATGTGGCTCGTGTGCGATGATTCCGGCTACAAATATCCGATTGTGGACGGTATCCCGCGTATGCTCATCGAGATCGGCGAGAAATACAAGGATGTGGCCGAAGCTGACCTGCCTGTCCCGCCTCCGGCAGATTAACACACGATTCAGGATGGGGACAACTTGTTGGAGTTCCCTCAATCGTGGTCGATACACAGCGGAAGGTTGAGGGCGCATGTCCGCACATTGGATCGGTAAGGTCTGGTGGGCAGCAGTGATGATGGTGATCCTGTTGCTGGCTGCCTGCGGCGCGGCGGAACAGCCGGTGCTTCCGACGCCCCGGCCCACCTTCACCCCGTCCCTTGAGCCGAGCGCGACTTTTACACGTGTATTCAACGCCAGCCCCACGCCGACTGCCTTACAGCCTGCGGTTGCCACAGCAGGGCCATCACCCACGTTTATTTTGGGAGCCGTGCCGACCCGTCCGAACTGGACGCCAACCGCTACCGCATTGAGCTACGCGCCCGGAGAGTTACAGATCGAATACTTTACGACGGATACGACTTCTCTAAAACCCGGCGACAAGTTGACCTTGTTTTGGTCCGCCAAGGGCGTTGAAAAGGCGATTATTTACAGGCTCGACCCTGCTGGCAAGCGCGGACAACTGTGGAATGTGGGCCGGGCCGGGTCTTTGGATGTAACGACGCGCCCGGAGGACCGGAACTCCGTACAATTCTTGCTGTCCATCGGCGATGCGAGCACGCACCTGGAGCAAACGCTGGCGGTCCCCATTGGCTGCACGGAAGTCTGGTTTTTTGACCCACAGCCCGACGGTTGCCCCGCATCAACAGCGGTAGTTACGACTGAGGTGCAGCAACCGTTTGAAAAGGGTATGATGATCTGGGTGCAGTCTCAAGCGCGCGTTTACGTGCTGTTCAACGATGGACAGCAGCCGGCCTGGGCGACCTACCCGGACGACTTTAAGGACGGTCAGCCCGAAACCGATCCGTCAATCAACCCACCTTCAGGGAAATTGCAGCCTCGTCGCGGGTTTGGATTGGCGTGGCGCTCTCACCCGCGAGTCAGGGATCGCCTGGGGTGGGCGACCAGTCCCGAAATTCCTTTCGATGGCACCTTCCAGGGTGACGCAACGGTTGACAACGGGGTAATGTATATTCGGGCGCAGGACCACAATGTGTTTGGCTTGTTCAACAAGGGCGATAGTTGGAAGTTGATTACGCCCTAGTAGATGGAACATTTTCGGTAGAGCACGGTTAGACGTGTCGCTACAGTGTAGAGAAGACTGAGGATAGCGTTGTGCTAAATGAACCAAGTGGACTGAGTGATTCCCCGGTAATAGAAATCGCCAGTAGCAGCAGCCCTGCAAACGATCTGCGAACTCAACTCCGCAATGTGGTGGATGATGTGTTTTTCGTCGATTTTGAATCGGACGATTTGTCAGAGCCGATTACTGCCAGCTACACGGGTCATCTCTCAATGGACAGTATGGCTGCCTATGACAAGCTCGACGCGGCGTTCAAGCCGCTGGATCATGTACCTGTCATGTTGGAAGAAAATGGGCAGCAAGTGATCCGCGCAGTCCGTGGACGCATCCACCCGCGCCCGCGTCCGACCTGGCCCAACGCGTTGCTATTCGGCCTGACGATTCTCTCTGTATTGTTTGCTGGTGCTGTCCTGGGAGGCGTGCAGGCCACTTCGCCACTCGATATCCTGCAGGGGTGGCCCTACGCAGTCAGTCTGCTGCTTATCCTGGGATCGCACGAATTAGGCCATTATTTCGCGGCACGCTATCACAAGGTTGCCGTGACCCTGCCCTATTTTATTCCCATGCCACTGTCGCTTTTTGGCACGATGGGCGCTTTCATCCAACTCCGCGAACCGATGCGCAACCGCCGTATTCTGCTGGATATTGGAGCCGCAGGACCGCTGGTTGGGCTGGTCGTTGCCATCCCAATCTTGCTGGTCGGCCTGAAAACTTCGCCTGTGCTGCCGCTCCCGACGATGGATGTATTTTTGCTCAAAACGCACATGGCTGGCTATATCGCTGAGGGCAATTCAATCCTGTATATGCTTGCCAAGTTCGTGGTGTTTGGGCATTTCCTGCCCGATGGTATGAAAGATGTGACGATCAATCAATTGACATGGGCAGGATGGACCGGCCTGCTGGTAACGGCCCTAAACCTGATCCCGGTAGGTCAGCTTGACGGTGGACATGTCATCTATTCATTGATCGGAGAACGGGCGCGGATATTGTTCATTCCGCTCATCGCAGCACTTGGTCTGCTGTCGATTTTCTTTCAGGAATGGTTGCTGTGGGTAGTTCTGCTGTTGGTGCTGGGCCGCGTCTATGCGACCCCCCTAGATTCCATTACGCGGCTGGATACACGCCGACGCGTCATTGCCATCATTGCGCTGGTGATGTTCATTCTTGTGTTTATGCCGGTACCGTTGCAACAGATCGTTGTCGGATCACGTTTTTAGCAGTCTCGTATCAGGGCTTGTTGTAATTTATGAGCGACGAATACGACGAAGACGCGCCACGGCCTCGCCGTCGCAAACGCTCCGAGGAACCGGAGCCACAGGACCAGGAAGAAGCTAGCCCGCCTCCGCCGCCACGGCGCAGGCGTTCTGTCCGCCTGGACGATGAGGACGAACAGCCCGCCAGCGAACCGCCGCCTCGACGCCGACAAACCGCACGTGCCAATGACGAGGAACAACCGCCGCCTGCCGCAAAACCGGCGCGGCGTAAGCGCTCGGCCCGCCTCAATGGCGAGGAAGAAGAGGCACCAAAGCCCAGGCGCAAAGCCGCACAGCCACCCGCAGCTCCGGCTAAAGGACGCAAAAAGCCTGCCCAACCTGAAAAGCGTCCCCCAGTAGATCGCGGGAAATGGCGCAACGCGACATTCCACGAACGCATCACGCGGATTCGTTGGATGACGGGTTTACTGTACCGCTACGCGCCCGCCTGGATAATCGTGATTATCCTGCTGGTGCTGTTTGGTCCAAATCTGCTGCGGTCCATGCGAACTGGCCTGAACCCACCGCTGATTGCGCCGTTCTATACGCCGTCAGTTCAGTATTGGGCACCACAAATATCAAAATGGGCGACTAAATACGACGTAAACCCGAATCTGATCGCTACGCTGATGCAGATCGAGTCGTGCGGCTATCCCGGCGCTACCAGCACTGCCGGGGCGCAGGGACTCTTTCAGGTTATGCCTATGAACTTTAGCCCGGACACGACGAACATGACCGATCCGGAGACAAACGCCGAGGCAGGCATCGCCGTGATCCGCGACTGTTTACGCTACGCAGACGGCGATGTCGGGCTGGCGATGGCCTGCTACAACGGTGGTCCATCGCTCATCAGCCGTGATCCGACGAATTGGCCTGCCGAATCCCAGAAATATTACACATGGGGCACGGGTATCTATAACGACGCGGTGCGTGGTATGGAGAAGAGCGCCACGCTCGACGATTGGCTCCGAAGTGGCGGTCAATTTTTATGCCAAAAAGCCTCAGTGACTCTAGGCATCGCCACCGCTCAATATACGCTGCCCGCGCCAACCGCGTTTGTGGAACCGCCAACGGTCCCGCTTTCCACCACGGGGCCGACAATCCCGTCCAGAGCAAGTGTCACACCGCTCACCGTTGTCCCGACGATTGCAATCAAGGTACCTGATGCTGCGACGCCTACACCCGGAATCAAGCTGTTCCTCACGCCGACACAGCAGTAGACGCAGTATAATTAGCCTAGAACATTTATAAATCGAATGGCTCAGCCAAGCTTCAGATGATGAGCGCGATTCAACTGATCCTTCAAACGGTTATCTTTTGTTACATGCTTTGGCTTGGACTGTATTTGCTGACCCGCAATCCACGTGCCAGCTTGAGCCTGTTCGTGTTGTTCGCTGGCGCTGGCACAGTGACTTATGCGCTGATGCTGGCCCTCGATCTGATCTATCAATCAGGAACAGCGCCCCGCCTGTTAGCCGCGATCAGTTGGCCCTTGCCCTTATGGTTGAGCGTGTTCTGGGTGCTAGCGATCCTGGCGCTGATTCCCCGCGCGGCATCCCTGGCTAAATATTTACCTGTGCTGCTCGGCCTGTATGGGGTGTTTTATCTCATTGCTGCCGGAACGCGCCTGATCTTCGATTATGATGTGTCGCCGCCTGTGCCCACCAGCGGCTATCCGCTTTTTGTTGGAGCCGTTGTCTTGCCCCTCGTCGCGGCAGTCGTCGTCCTGGTGAGGCTGAACCCACGCCCCACCCGAAACGCGCTTATCCTGGCGACACTATTTGTCTTGCTAGGCTCAGCCAGTCTGCTCCTCGTGTGGAATATTGTGCCGCGCCCGCTGCTGCTGCTTTCACTCGCTACTGACTTTGCCCTTTTCGGTGGCGCGATTGCCGTACTGGACGCGCATGGGCAGGGTGAAATCCTGTTACCACACTTTCTCCGCTCGATGAATGCCGCGCTGCTAACGGCACTGATATTCGGTGGACAAATCGGTATTGTGATGCTGCTCAGCACGGGCATTACACTGCCCATGCTTGTCCTGCTGCTGACAACATGCAGTGCCGCGATTATGTGGCAGGTATTTGCCGATCCAGTCCAACAGTTACTGGACAACCTGACCTTTCTGAATGCACCGGGCTTGCGGCAGTCCCGCACCGAACTGCGGGATATCAGTAGCAATCTGCCACGCCTCAGCGAATCGCAGCACTTGCAGGAACTTGATGATGAGGAATTTGTCCGACTGACGCGGCGTGCCTTAAGCAATTACGGCAACTTGCCGAGGCTGGCAAGTAATCCATTGACCATGCTGCCGCAGATCGAACATCGCATCGCGCATCGGAGCACGTCGCTTAGTGCGCTTGAACGGGCCGCAGAGCTTAAATTGCTGCTGGCAGAAAGCATCGAATGCCTGAAGCCGCGCGATGGCGGTCAATTCGGGACCTCAGACGAATGGCGCTACTATAACGCGGTTTATTACCCTTATATGTGCGGCCTCAAACCCTACAGCCGCAAAGATCGAAACGAGTCGCTCCCGCCTCATGCCCAGGAAGCAATGGCGTGGTTCCAGAGTCAGGTACCGGAGCGCACCCTGCACAATTGGCAAAATGCCGCCGCCAACCTGATTGCACATAATTTGCGTGAAAACTGGCAGTAAATGGCAGCGTTTTTCGTTGAAATGGCAGTCTTCTAAAGCCTATGCTGTAGCCATTATCCGATTAGCAGGAGAGTCAACAAATGGCTACACAAGTACAGAAGCTAGAAAACCGTTTTCCGCAGCGCATTTTGCAGGCCGATGGCATCTTTGAACTGTTCGTTGGCGCGGGATTAGTGCTGGAATCCCAAACAATAGCGGGCTGGCTCGGTCTGAGCGCCGCGCCAATCGAGATCAGCGGCATCGTGGCGTTAGCTTTTGGTGCGTGGCTGCTATATGTCTCGCAGCGCAACGCCAGTCGTGGGACTCTACAGTTGGTGGCTGTCCTGAACTTTGCATGGGTCGCCATCAGCGCCCTTATGCTGGTGCTGGACTGGAATATGTTCGCTAACGAGGGTCGCTGGCTGATTACACTGGTCGCGGACGTGATCCTCGTTCTTGGCCTCGCGGAGTATTACGCCCGTCGCTTGGCAGCCTAGTCCAAGTTCGTCCGCATGAGCGTCTTATCGCGTACCGAAATCTAAGTTATCGGTTCCTCTCGCCGCAAACAGCAAGGGGAACCGCTCCCTGATGGGCAGCGTGGGCTACGCCGTCTTATCGCTTTCGCGTAGCGCCAGAAACTGCCCGGCTTCGTCAATGCTGTGGCATTGGGTGTAACGCAGTCCTGCCATTTTGGTGAAGAATTCGGCCCAAAAGCTGAGGACATTATTCATGCCCACGACCACGATCCAGCCCATATTTTTGTGGCGCAGCATCGTCAGCATGTCCGGCACAATGTCGAAGTCAATGGGGTAATTATCGGCATCACGCCAATCAGCAATGACATGTAACGGGTATGAAGCAGCATCAAGATAAGCAATAAATTTGAGGTTTGCCTCATGCTGTCCTTTGGCGGTGATTATATCTCTGTAGGTGACCAGTACAGTTGAGCGAGAATACCAGTCCATCGTAATGGGCATTGTTATTGTCGAGTGCCTTCTGTAGATCAAGGTTAGAATATGGAGCAGGCTTCATGCTGGTTATCGCTTTATAGCGCTAGGCTCCAGTCACTGCCTTCTCAGGTTTGTGTTGATTTTCGCCGCTGGCGAAATGCCAACACACTTCCCACCCGTCGTAATTGGGAAAGATTTCACCTCGTTGGAGCAGTCGAAGCGCTTTTTCCTTCTTACTTTGGGCGGCTGTCAAGTTAACGCCGACGACTTCGTATGTTCCGCTTATCGGAACTTGTTGGCCCGTTTGATAAATATTATTTGTAACCGTCATCATTTGAACCCTCCAGAGGCTTTCTATGGGAGGTCTTATCGATCTAAAACGAATATTATTGGAAGTTGCAAACGTTGCAATTCGGTAATATTTCCATTATATACCCGTTTGTAAAGAGGGTGTTGAGGAAAAGTGATTTTCGATCTCAAAATTAATTACTTTTGTCAACAAACTTTTCTGCTGCTTACCTTTTAACTTAGTGCAGCGTCGCGGCAGATTTCCGCTTGAGTTGCTGCATAATTGGGGATTTAGCAACCGAGACTACAAAGAATACTTGAGATTGTTCGAGAAAACCACGCGATATTGTTAGTAGCATGGGATAGAATACATCCTGACCGATAGCGAGTTTACAAGCAATGACAGCAGATTTTGAATACAACCATGACACGGATCGCCCGGTTGCCGTCGAATTTCACGATGATAAGGTATGGGTAACACTTGCCGACGGGCGAACCATTGGCAATCCTCTTGGGTGGCATCCGTGGCTGGCTGCCGCAACGCCAGAACAACGCGCACATGTTGAGTTGCGTGCATTCAGTATTGATTGGCCTGACCTGGATGAAGGGTTGGACGTTCAGGGCATGATGCTTGGTATTCGCCCTCGCACAACCGAATCTGTTTAAATCAGGTGCCGCTCATAAACGCTATTTGGTTATCAGAGCTATAGACAGAAAATATATTTGCGGGTCAAGCAACCAGACGGAATACGTTCAGTTGATAAAGTAATGCTTCAATACGGTTAAGGGTGACATCAAGCTCATTCTCAAGAACAGCTTTTCGCGTTTGCAATCGCGAATTGTTCGGGTAACTTTCTAAGTCTTGCTGCGTCCCATCTAGTAACCAGTGGTAACGGCGCGCCGCTATTGTCAAAATTTCAAGACGCTGCTGTAAATATTGGTCCATAGGAATACACGCTTGCATCATACGATCCGCAAAAAACTCAAAGATGGTCATTTGTATTATCGTAAAACGATAGAATAGGTTACGCAGGGATCTATTTCGATTGGATTACTTGACAGATTTTCTAATTGTGCCTTGCGTCATGTGAAAAACTCATGCCGAGCGGACGGACGCTCTGAGGGGCCTTTTAGTTTCGTCGGTGGCATAGCTCTTGCTTAACGGTTGATGCCGTTTTCCCTTCGGAGCATAGTTATGACCACATGGCGCGATCTAAGCGGACAGGAACAGGCAATTCTAGTAGGAGTCGTGCTGAGCAGAGACGGACGACGCAAAGTCCCCGCAGATAGGTGGCAATCAGACCCGTTCGTTTATTTGCGCACATTTGACCTCATAATAGCAATCGCGCGACAGGGCGACGATGTGATCTATACAATCTCGCCCCATGCTATTGACCTGCTACTGTCAGCGCCTGATGACGCTGACGGACAACGTATCTTTCCGACGCACGTTCACATTCAAGAAATGAAACACAAGTTAAAGGCGAAATAACCGCACCGCCCACCCTGCAAACGGAACGGCGGACTTCTGAGACTTGTCCGCCGTTCACGCTGAGGAAGAAAGATCATCGGGCAAATTAGCACATTCTGTACCAGGATTGGCAGGTTGTGAAGGCTAGTTCAACATCGGGAAATCGCCTGCCACGCACGTACATACACCGTCATCCCTGCAATTTACGGTTGCATGGCGTCGTCATTGATCCGGAATTCCTGAAGCCAGTGCTCGCCTTCGTTAATGCGGCTTAGGACAGTCCTTGAAAATATACACATAGTTTGATGTCGCGTTGATCTGCAACTCGCCCGTCGTCAGCCGATACAGGAATGCGCCTTTGCCGGACTTGATAAGCGTATTCTTGTCCGGCTTGGTAGGTATTTTAGCAATCTCTGATGGGCTGGCATCGAAGGCGATTACCCAGAGCGGCTCGCCAGGTACATACACTCTGACAGAACCGTCAGCCATGCAATAGATAGCGGCAGTTTCGAGCGCGTCCATATTCAGGCGACCATCATCGAAGATCGGGCCGGAGCCACTACCGCCGGAACCATTTCCGTTCGTCACGGAGACGCTGACGACAGTACCACCATTACAAACTAACCTGATTGTATCGGTGTAGACTCCGCTGGCCCCGAAATTAAATGAGAGCCTAAACGTATAGGTGTAGGGATAGCCCGTTGCCGCGAAGCTATACCCTGCATCACCTCCACTACTACCTGACCCACCTAACGGGATTGTCCCAGTAAAATTAGCAACCACAACACCGTTCACCGTCTCCGTCTCCTGGAACGACGTGCCTCCTGCGGGAAGGTTGTACACAAAAGTTTCGGGGATAT
>WNFM01009756.1_pt1 | contig 17313 bp, 12 predicted proteins | sample 5400271 | NCBI WGS metagenome assembly WNFM01 (sample SAMN13153352, study PRJNA577476) | soil metagenome | isolation source: 60 cm saprolite on Douglas fir-dominated hillslope | place: USA:California | collected 2013-09-17 | reverse complement strand
CATTTTATCGGTCGGTGCTTGACGCTGAAATCATTACTATTGCTTCGACAGATGAAGCCGAATTTGTCAAGCTCATCGAAACCACCTATCGCGATGTCAATATTGCGCTTGCTAATGAGTATGCATGCTATGCTGACGCCCATGGGCTTGATGTAGCAGCGGCGATCGCTGCTGCAAATACCCAGCCCTACTCGCGTATCCATGCTCCTGGTCTGGGCGTTGGTGGACATTGTATTCCGGTCTATCCCTACTTTCTCCTGGCGGGTTTGGAGGAATCTGACCTCCAAACTCCAACTTCGCAATCTCAAATGCTGATGCTGCCGCGCTATGCCCGTTGCATTAATGATGCGATGGCGGAGTACGCGGTAAGGCGAGTCGAATCGGTAATAGGTTCGTTAGCTCACCAATCCGTCCTCATTCTTGGAGTGTCCTATCGGGGCGATGTGCATGAAGTTGCGTTCACAAGCGCGAAGTTGCTCCAGGATGCGCTCTTGAAGAGTGGAGCGATGGTCTATGTAGATGATCCTCTATTTAGTCAGGACGAGTTACGCGCGTCAGGATATACTCCTCTCACCTCAGGGGATGAGGGTGAGATACGTGCCATTATGCTCCAGGCAAATCATCAGGCATATCAGTTCTTCGATTTCAGTCGCTTTACTGATTGTCAGGTAGTACTCGATGGACGCAGAGCACTCGCCCGTGACCAAATCGAATTGCTCGGTATGCGCTATATCGCTGTTGGAGACGGTTGTGGGGAGAAACCAGATCAGGAGAGCAATAAACAGCCTGCAGTTCTTTCTATGTTCCAGACTGGAGGACGCTAGTGCGAATTGCATCAATTGTAGGGGCACGTCCCCAGTTCGTCAAGGTTGCAGTAGTTAGCCGTGCGCTTCGACAACAGCATGAGGAACTCATCATACACACCGGACAACACTACGACTACAACATGTCGGCGCAGTTCTTCGAGGAACTAGATATCCCTGCTTCTGATTACCATCTGGGGTGTGGTTCCGGTTCGCATGGTGCACAAACGGGTCGAATGCTCGAAGCGATTGAAGGAGTACTTTTGAAAGAGCGCTTCGATGCTGTCATTGTATATGGCGATACCAACTCTACACTGGCAGGTGCACTCGCTGCTGCAAAGCTGCACATCCCGGTTGCTCATGTGGAGGCAGGGCTGCGCAACTTCGATCAGGCCATGCCAGAGGAGATCAACCGTGTCCTTTCCGATCATCTCTCGTGCCGTCTCTACTGCCCGACCAAGACGGCCTGTAGGAATCTGAACAGAGAAGGCATCACGTGCGGCGTTGAGCTAGTTGGTGATGTCATGTATGATCTGCTACTACAAGTCCAGCCTAATCTGGCTCTACGCACAGAGAGACTCTTGCGAACATTTCATCTCGCTCCGCAATCCTATGCGTTAGTAACGGTGCATCGTGCGGTCAATGCTGATAATCGGGAAGCGATGCGTGGTATTGCGGATGGGTTGAATAGACTAGAGATGCCTGTGATTTTCCCCGTTCACCCACGTACGCGTGCCCGTCTGGAACACTATGACATCACCTGGGCGAAGCATGTCCGTTTGATAGAGCCAGTTGGATATCTCGATATGATGGCATTGGGGAGAACGGCTTATCGTATACTTACCGACTCCGGTGGGTTGCAAAAAGAAGCTTTTCTTCTTGGAGTACCCTGTGTGACGCTGCGTGAAGAAACAGAGTGGGTAGAAACGGTTGAGGCGGGTTGGAATATTTTAGCCGGTACACATTCGAGCCATTATTTCGCTCCTCGCTTGATTATCTAATCAAACTACCAACTTTGTGCGATGCGTAGCGCTGCATCTCCCTCACCAAAAGGATTGTGCAATGGAGATGCAGCGCTACGCATCGCACAAAGTTGGTAGTTTGATTAGATAATCAAGCGAGGAGCGAAATAATGGCTCGAATACTGTTTCTCACATCCTATTACCCTCCTGAGAAGGGGGCTGCGGCTGTGCGCGTAAGTGAAACAGCTGCATGCCTTATGAGGCGAGGTCACCAGGTGATGGTGCTTACAACTTTTCCGAACTATCCAACCGGTATCGTTCCACCTGAATATCGGGGGCATGTGATTCGGGAAGAGACCCTCGATGGAGTGCGTGTGGTACGTGTGTGGAGTTACGTAACCGCGAATAAAGGCTTTCTGCGCCGTATTCTTGCTCAATTTTCCTTTGGATGTTTCGCCGCCATGCTTGGCTGGAGAGCAGTTGGACGCCCAGATGTAGTTATTGTCGAGTCACACCCGCTTTTCAACGCTATTTCAGGACGCCTGCTCTCATGGCTGAAGCATTGCCCTCTCGTCTTTATGGTCTCTGACCTCTGGCCAGAGTCGGCGGTTCAGTTAGGCCTACTTCGAAATCGTGTGTTGATCTGGCTGGCCGAGCGATTAGAGTGGTCAACCTATAAGCGATCCAGTTTCGTCTGGGCCTTGACAGAAGGGATTCGTGCTAGACTGATTGAGCGAGGGCTACTTCCAGAACATATCTTCCTCTTAACGAACGGTGTTGATACCACTAAGTTTCGCCCAGTGCCGCGCGAGCAAGCTCGTGCAAAGCTAGATTGGGATGATCGGTTTACAGTCCTCTACGCGGGTACGCATGGACCTTCTCATGGATTGATAACCTTACTGGATGCAGCTGAGCAATTAAAGGATGTAAGAGAGATACATTTCATTTTGGCGGGTGATGGTGCAGAAAAGGCAGACCTGATGGCACATGCGCAGGAGCGCAAATTGAGCAATGTAACTTTTTTAGATGCCCAGTCCCATGATCGCATACCGCTACTTTTGGCTGCTGCCAACGTGTCTTGGATTCACTGGCGAAAGTTGCCGGTGTTCGAGGGTGGATTGCCATTAAAGATGTTCGAGGCGATGGGCTGTGGGCGACCTATTTTGTTAGGTGTCGATGGTGAGCCTCGTCGACTTGCGGAGCAAAAGGCAGGTGCAGCTGTGTATTTTGAGTCAGGAAATAGCAATGCATTGGTAGACGGTATCCTCTATTTGAAGAGCCATCCTGAAGTAGCAGAGCTATTAGGGCAGCGAGGTCGTGTGTATGTAGAGGCCAATTATAGTCGTGACCAACTGACAGCACAACTAGATGCCCAACTCGCAGTTCTACTTGCCAAGAGCAAGTACATACCTGTTCCAATGATCTCTTCACCTGGCATGATGCCATTAACACCCATGCCTGAATCTCTGTCAATGACACCTGTAGGAGCCGTAACAGAAAAGAGTCAAGCGCAGAACGATAATCATGCCCAAGGTTCTTAAAGGAAAAGGTGGAATGAGCTATGCAGAGTGAACTTGAGACCAGCATCTCTATAGAGCCTCAAAAAGACTTATATACAGCAAAGGACAAAGTGGTACTCCCAGGTAAGGAATATTTCCTGGAAACTGGCTACTCCTCAGAATTGCGAGAGCAAAGAAAACCCTCACCGACGACATGGCGTTTCATTCTTATTCTTGGTGATGGAGTCCTTCTCTTATCCTTACTTGCTCTGGTATCGGTGCTAGCACCGTCTCTCCATCTGAGATTTCTGATGTCAGGCGGCCCAACGGGTAAATGGAATGTAGAAATTGTATGGATGTGTCTCGCGCTGGTATCATGGAATATTGCTGTTAATATAACCAAGGCACAGGAGCTAAGCTATGCGATGAATCGCTTTCAGAGCCTGCTCTGCGCGCTGTTCGCGCTTATACTTGTGCTCATTTTGTGGTCGATTCTCCTATATCCCTTTTCCGACACCGGATTTTTAGGCTCAGTTTTGGTAGGGCTACTTTTCCTGACACTGGGAACGCCTGTCTTCAGTACCTGGCGCATTCTTTTCGCTAAGATTATGAGTCTATCGCGTTTTCGTCGTAGAGCGGTTATAGTTGGGACCAATACGGCTAGCGAGACACTTGTTAAGGAAATAGAGAATTCGAAGCGGCCATCTATCAACGTTCTGGGATATATTAGCGAGCGCATGATAGAGGAACTAGTTCAGAAGGAAGCGTTACCTAGCTTGGGTAGTAAAAGTACCCTCCGCTATCTCGTGTCTAATGGCGTTATTGATATGATCATCATGGCCATTGATTACAAAGCCAATCCAGAATTGTTTCACGAAGCTATTGAAGCATCTCAGTTAGGTATCTCAGTAGTCCCCATGCCAGTGGTTTATGAAAGTATCAGCGGCAAAATTCCAGTGGATCATATCGGTGATCAGTGGTATGCGGTTCTGCAATCAGATCAGACCTTGTCCCCATTCTATATTTGCTGGAAAAAGATCTTGGATCTTATCTGTGGGTTCTTTGGTCTGCTACTTCTAGGCTTGATGCTACCTATTTTAGCACTGTTAATTCGTCTAGACTCCCCAGGACCAATCTTTTACAGTCAGGAGCGACTAGGATTTCGCGGAAAACCATTTCGTATTTACAAATTTCGCTCAATGTATACTAATGCCGAAAGTAATGGGTGCGCAGTATGGGCAAGCGAGTTTGACCCACGAGTAACAAGGATTGGACGATTCTTACGAGCCACGCACTTAGATGAATTTCCACAATTATTCAATATTTTCCGAGGCGATATGAGCCTGATAGGTCCAAGGCCAGAGCGAGAAGAATTCGTCACTGAATTAGAAAAAATTATTCCTTTTTACAAGAATCGCCTGGCTATGAAGCCTGGATTAACAGGCTGGGCGCAGGTGAAGTACCATTATGCTAGTACAGATAATGATGCACTGATCAAATTGCAATACGATCTATACTACATCAAGTACCAGTCATTTACGCTCGATACCTACATCATCTTGAAGACATTGGCTGAGGTGTTTTTGCACCGTGGAACGTAATACCCTTCCTGCTAGTGGAAAAAGGAAGAGCGATCAAGGCACACAAAGGACAGCTTTCTTATCGGCTTAAATACCAGATAGAGGAGTAAGGTATGACACTTGAACAGTACTGGACAATACTGATAAAACAATGGAAGCTCGTAGTAATCTGCTTCTTACTTGTAGGGACGGGAGCATTTGTTGGCAGCAAACTTATGAAGCCGCTCTACCAGTCATCTACGCTTGTCCAGGTCGTGATTCGCGACGGCAATAACCAGGCAAATTACAATAATTTGTTGGCAAGTGAGCAGCTGGTGCAAACGGACGCGACGTTAGCGACAAGTGATCCCGTACTTCGCGAGGTCGCGTCCCATTACCCGCACCTCTCGGTGATCCAGCTTGCAGGGGAGGTTTTCTCTTCGCCCAAGACCAATACGCAGCTTTTTGAGATCGATGTGGTAGATCCAAGCCCGTCCCGGGCAGCCAGTCTTGCGAACGATGTCGCGGCGACGCTGATCAAACAGCGATTGCAGGCGATACAGCAGGATAATGCTCAGGCGCAGCAACAGATTCAGCAGGACCTTGCTCTGACCAGCCAGCAGATTGACGCTACCACATCGAAAATTTCTGCGCAGCAGGCAAGGGGAGGAAACCAGGGGCAGATTGCTCTATTACAGGTGCAGCTGAGCGGATTACAGCAGCGCTACAGCCAGTCGCAGACTGCCTTAGCTCAACTGGAGTTGGTGCAAGCGCAAAGTGGGAATCCCCTGCAGGTGGCTCAATTTGCGCAGCCTGCTACCAGCCCTGTGCGACCGAATATCCTACTCAATACGGGTGGAGGCTTCTTGGTAGGCTTATTACTGGGAATGTTGCTGGCGATACTGTTTGAGCGATTAGACACGCGCGTTCGCACTCCAGAGGCTCTCACCCAATTGCTGGGCTGGCCGGTTCTGGCTACAATCTGGTGCGTGCGCTCTTCTAAAAAAGAGGATGTCTTCAATCCAACCGGGCACGACAGCAACGTCGAGGGCTACCGCATTTTGCGTACCAACATCGGGTTCTCGGGTATAGACAAGCCGCTGCATTCCTTGCTGGTCACGAGTGCTATTCCCCGCGATGGTAAGAGCACCATCGCAGCCAACCTGGCGATTTTTATGGCCAAGGCGGGTAAAACTACGCTCCTTATCGATGCGGACCTGCGTCACCCGGCACTGCATTGTCTATTTGGCCTCTCAGCCGACAAGATGGGCTTGAGCAATGCGGTGCTAGCCTTTAGTATGTCGAATATGTCCGGCACTCCCTCGGCGGAGCTTGATAAACCGATCACTGCTTCTGGTCATCGGCTTCATCCAACTACGGTGCAATCGGCGAATGCATTAACTGCAACCGACCTGTCACTTGAGCCTTTCGTCCATGCAGTAGGCATTCCAAACTTATGGGTTATGCCTTCTGGACCGCTGCCACCAAATCCTCCAGAGTTGCTTGACTCGAAGGCCATGCAACGCCTGCTTGCAGTAATTGCAAATTATGGGGTCGAGATAGTTATCTTTGATACTGTTCCTGTGTGGGGTCTCTCAGATGTCGGCATCCTGGCATCAAAGATGGATGGTACACTCGCGGTGATTGATATTACACGTGCCAATAAAAAGAACCTCAAGCAGATGAGAGCAGTGTTGATGCAGGCTGGCGCTCACATTCTTGGCTGTGTTGTGAATAAACAACGCCACAGCCGTCATGATACGACCTATTCCTACTACTATCAGACTGATGAACAGAACAGTAGGAAGGATCATAATAAAACGGACACTCCCGCCGGGCCCACAAATGTCTTCAGCCAGCCCGAAATGCAGAATGGTGCAGGCGACCACAGCCCGCAAGATGTAAACTTTCCTGGAACGACCACAGATGAGGCCGGTGCACCGACCGAGAAGCGAGAGGCCATAGACCACAAGACGCGAACTTTCCTGGAAGGCGGCCAAGCTAGACCTCTTCAGCAGTAGCAAAGGTAGACAACATGAAAATAGAAATGCAGAGCAAATGAGTAACATGATCGACACACATCTGTATATCTTGCCCAATGTTGATGATGGGCCGGAGACAATGGAAGAAGCGGTAGCCCTGGCCAGGGTGTTGGTACAGGAGGGTATTCACACCGCTATTGCTACACCCCACCACAATGATCTGTTTCCGCGTCGCTCAGCAGCGGAGATTAAAGAGAGGGTTAATGAATTGCAGCACGTGCTCGATTGTCTGGGCATTCCACTACGCCTCTTTGCAGGTCATGAGGTGCTTATCAAACCTGGATTGGTCGACGATATCCAGACCGGAAGACTGGCGACACTCAATGGAAGCCGCTATCTCCTACTGGAGCTTTGGAACAATGCCTGGCTTCCGGAGACAGAGCGAGTGATTTTTGAACTGCTAGCTTTTGGTATTGTCCCGGTCATTGCACATGTAGAGCGTTAAAAAAGAGGTGATACACCGTATTGCTTCTGATGCACATGATGTCCAAAGGTGACCATCGCTTGTTATCGGTGTTTTACAACGTGCTAGAGAGTTACTTGGTGATTTGCAAGTTTATCAGATGATCGAAACAAATCCATCTGTTATTCTCGATAACAAAGCATGGAGGCAAGCACTGCCGAAGAAGCGCAATCTTTTCGAAGGAGTCCAGGAATGATGCCAATTGATGTGAATATGCTAAAAAGCAACAGACAACTTAGAAATGAGATGACTGCGCCGGTATTGTCTTTATACCCTATTGACATGCCATCGTTCCTCCCCTTGTCGCAAATCAGTTCGGATGCAAATGGGATACCTCAAACTTCGAATCAAACAGCATGTGATCCTACCACTATCGCACAGTATGCTCTTGCTCGTTGGAATCTGTATCTTGCAACCAATGATGACCATCATTGTAAAGTTTTCCTAACCCAAGCTTATTGGCTCATTGAGCATGAATCGCACATCGGTGATGATGCTGGGGGATGGCCGATTTCTTCTCCTCACCCCGATATCCCAACTAAAGGTCGATGGTTGTCTGCACTTACACAGGGCAATGCCCTTTCTGTCCTCGTACGCGCCTATCAGCTTACGAGTGAGCAACCATTTCTCGATGCAGCGCAACGTGTTATACGCACCTTTGAGCGGGATATTCTTGATGGTGGTGTGAGTGCGCCTGTCGGATCAAATGGCGTCTTCTTTGAAGAGGTCGCTGTCTATCCAGCCGTACACAAGCTCAGCGGCTTCATTCTTGCTCTCTTCGGACTCTATGATTATGTGGACCTCACAGGTGATATTCCTGTCGAAAAGCTCATCCAGAGAAGTCTTGCCACTATGCATGGCCTCCTTAAGGAATTTGATGTCGGCTTTTGGACATGCTCTGACCTAGTCACTCGACATCTTTCTTCCGATACTCAAATTTCCTTACAAGTAGAACTTCTCCAGGCGCTGGCTGAGTTTTCCGGCTGTGAGCATTGTTTGAATCTCTCAAGGCGTTGGAGGGGCTATCGACATCATTTTAGCTCTCGCGCGCGTTACTTCATTACTAGTCGCTGTGCGTCCTATCGGCATGCCCTATGGAATCGCTTTCGAGTTACGCTTTTCCCCAGAGTTCCCTTTTCACGTTTTTTGCGTATTTGTGTTCCTATTACCGCATTTCCATTAGTGGGGGGAGTGCGAACTGTTCTGGCTAACATAGCTCAGGTCACTACAGATTCATGGCAGATCGAGTATTTGACGCAACACATCGGACCCAACTCACAGAGATATATCATCCATCGATTTGGTACTTCAATAACGTCACCATGGCATTTTCCCTTCGTCTGGCTCTATTTCTTGAGTGGATTTTGGAGACTTTCCTCATTGATGCGCCGTGGAGCTGGTTATCATGTTATCCTGGTGCAGGATGGCATCTACACAGGAGCCTTCGCAGCTCTGGCGGCAAAGCTAGCGGGCATACGAGTTGTGTGCATCGACCATGGCAACTTGAGCTTGCTACACAGCGCTACCTTTCATGCTGAGTATATAAAATCTCGGGAGACAAAGGGTCCGCTTTATCGTCTTCTGGCTCGTCTCGAATATGTCTGGTATCGATCCTCTCTTTTCGTTCTCACAAAAATTGCGGTTCGCTTCATAGATTACTATTTCATCCCCGGCGTCGCCGGCGATGGCGCAGAAGAGGTTCTAGCACGCCTAGGGGTACAGGCGAGCCGTATTGCTCGCTTTGCTAATATGATCGAAGTCGAACGTCATATTATCCCCGATGCTCAATTGAAATCTGAAATGCGAGAGAAATATGGCATTCCCCCTGACGCCATTGTTATCGCTATCATCTGTCGGCTTGCTCCGGAAAAAGGCCTGGAAATCGCGTTGGAGGCGATAAATCGGGCCCTTACTACACTCTCTCCCGAAATAAGTAAATGTGTCCGTGTGGTCGTTGCCGGTGACGGCCCACTGCGCAAGCAAATAGAAGAGGCTATTCGCTTGGGTGGTTTGGGCCAAGCCTGTGTATTGTGGGGCAAGGCTTCTCCCGTAGAGGTCATTACGATTCTTGGCTTGAGCGATATATTCTTGTTCACAAGTTGGCGAGCAGCAGGCTATCCCCTGGCCATTCTGGAGGCGATGGCATCTAGTTGTGCGGTTATTGCCGCAACAGATTCTCTGGCAACCCAGGAGATGCTGGCCGAAGGACGTGGTGTTGTCTTGTCTGTAGGCGACGCAGGTGGAGCCACTAGAGCCATCGTAGAGCTTGTAAGTGATTCAGAACTGCGTCGTCATATGGGGCAACTAGCGAGAGATTATGTCACTATACAGCATAACCCGACAACGCTGAAGCGTGCCTTAATGCGAGCGATCTTCTGGTCAGGATTAGATGAGTTTGTGAAACTTGAGATGGAGAGCAAAGGATGACATTAAACAGTTCAGGTAATTACCTTGATGCTGAAGCCAAAAAGCCACGGCGACCTAGTCACCTATTTCGCATGGAAAATGATTTACCCATGGATGGGACGATAACGACCCCTACTACCCCTTTCCCCAATAAGAGTAGAAATGAAAATTCTGAAACGCAAAACCTGGAAGCGGAGGGGTATATCGCACAAATTCGTAAACTTATTAAAAATTTAGGAATTTATACACTATCCCAGTTAGCTGCTCCTCTAGCCACACTGATTCTCGCTCCATTTCTAACTCGCAATCTCTCGCATGCCGATTACGGTGCTCTTGCAGTTCTGAACACTGCCGTTGCTCTTCTAACTGGATTCACACAGCTCGGTCTTAGCACCGCTTTTTTTCGCTTTTACAACTATGATTATGAGTCTCAGAACGATAGATTCGCAGTACTTTCAACAACCGTTGCCTTATTATCACTTATGTCAATATTTGCAGCAATAGCGATACTCATAGCCGCTCCCTGGCTGTCTTTGCTCCTCTTCAACGACTCATCGTTCATTAATCCTGTAAGGCTTCTGGGTATAGTTGTTCTTTTGCAGAATCTTACTGTGCCTGGATTCGCCTGGTTGCGAGCAGAAAGCCGTGCAGGGGTTTTTGCAGCGTTGTCCATTGCCAATTTACTGGTCTGCATAGTGGCCAATTTCACTCTGTTAGGTGTCCTACATATGGGAATTTCAGGTTCTCTGATCGCAACCGGAAGCGGCTATGCTGTTGTCTTGATCTGTACGCTGCCGGTCATACTCCTACGCGCAGGCTTTCGCCCACGAATTAATATTGCTCAAGGTCTGATGTCATTTGGATTGCCGAGTGTCTTTACCTTCCTCTCAGTATGGGTATTGTCACTTTCAGACCGCTTTCTGCTGGCTCGTTTGGGGTCGCTTGCACAGGCGGCAAGCTATACTGTGGCTTATAGCTTAGGGGGGGTATTGAGCACTATCGTTCTGAATCCGGTCACTTTGGCCTGGCCTCCGACTATGTTTAGCATCGCCAAACGGGATGATGCTGCTAATATCTTTCGTCTGGTGTTCCGTTGGTACAGTATCGTCCTGCTTTTTGCCGCCTTTGGCCTCTCACTTGTAAGCACTATTGCGCTTGAATTGTTCTTCCCGCCCGCGTATCAAGCATCGGCACTCATCATCCCGATCATTACTGCGTCATACATGTTCTATGGGGTCTATATCATTTTCATGACAGGAACTTATATACGCCGAAAAACATGGTACGCAGTTGTCTTTACTACAACCGCTGCTCTCACAAATGTTGGCCTTAATATTATTTTGATTCCTCTCTATGGATCGATGGGTGCTGCTGTATCAACGCTCGTTGCTTACGTACTGTTCGCTTTGATCGGTTATGTTGTGAATCAACGGATCTACCCCGTTCCTTACGAAATTGGCCTTTTCGTCATTGGGCTGCTTATCGGTATTGCTCTCTACGTCGGAAGCGGCTTCCTGGCACGGGATGAAGGGAGATATGAAGTCTGGAGTATTTATTTAGGCGTCCTGGTCCTCTATGGCGGATCTCTTGCTTTTCTGGGGAGGTTGCCGACGCGAAGTCAGAAGAACAAATCATGAAATACGTAGAATCAAGAAAGATGAATCTAAGGGGGAAAATAATGATTAACAATCATATATGGAGCAAAATATCTTCGAGAGAGCGCGCGTATGCTTCGTTTTCCTCTTTTGTAAGGATGGCGATTGTACTACTAGTGGCGACGGGAAATGGAATACTTCTTCCTTCTATTATAAGCAAAGTGTTACCACTAATAGATAAGATCGGCATAAATTCAAGATCAGTTGATCTTGTCATCTGGGTTACACTGGTCGGCATCTTAATATCGGCACTTATATTACTCCTTCGTCTCAATGAATTAGCTACTACTGCCGTTATTGCCATCAATATTGTTGTCGACTCATATTTAAACCTCTTCTTTGTCTCGCTGATTCTGGCACTTGTAATATTGTTGATCCTCTTTTTAGGTCGATCCTCTAGATATCCTTGGGTGGCACCACGAGCCTTATGGCTATGGGCTCTCTTCCTTGTCCTTGCTATTTTTCCCGCTACCCAAACTATCATTCCTTTTGATGGGATTCAATATTATCTCAACGACTTTTTGGCTGCCTTCATCATATTCTGGCTAGGTACGGAAATAGCGCGAGATATTACTAGGGTTCGTTATCTCTTCGGGTTGCTTGCAGTTTTCGGTGCATTTGTTGCCATAGTTACCATTATTCAGGCGATTACCGGTGTGATGTTGTTCAGTAGATCAAGCTTGCAAGATGTGAGGAGCTATCAGCTGGTCTCGGATGTTTCCCGCTACGGAGCATTTCTAATAAATCCTGATTCGAACGCTTGCTTTCTTGCAATGCTGCTGCTGATCGCTCTCGGACTCCTAATTGAAGTCCCATCCCTCCTGAGAAAAGCTTTCTACCTTATCTTAGCTTTTCTCATCTTGCTAGCTTTGCTTTTTACCTACAGTACAGAAGGGGCATTGGGAGCACTGGCAGGCATTGTCACACTTATAGTTCTCGCTGGACGCACACGCATTCGCATCTTTTTCCTTTTGTTGATCTTTGGTGTCGCCATAGTGGTCATTGTTTTCCTTCCAGCACAAGTCGGTCACCTATTACAACATGCAAGCGACCCCAGTGAGTTGTCATTGCGTGAAGGCGCATGGCAGACCGGAATACGTGTGATCCAGGCTTTCCCGCTAACCGGCGTTGGTCTAGGGGGCTATGTCTATCGGGTGCGTGCTGAACCTTATCGTGTACCAGCACAATATATTGTTTTAGATCACCCTCACAATGCGTATTTAGAATTCGCCGCTCTGGCAGGGCTACCGGTTTTAATCGTGTTCCTAACTCTTCTTGTACTTTTCTTGAGGCTAGCCTTGCGTAATTGGATGCAGGCTGATATTCGCGATCGCCCGTTGCTTGGAACTGGTGTGGCTGTTGTCACTGTGTTGAGCTTTTTTAGCTTGAGCGATGCAGGGTGGACATTCCCTCCTTTGCTTGCCCTTGGTTGGCTAGTTCTTGGAGTTATTTCGTCTCCTTTACTTACAAAGAGTCGAAATAGCCAGGCGACATGAAAGAACAGGAGGAATACATACTATGGAAACTGTACCCTTTCTCGACGCTTCAACTGCACGAGAAACTACCACAGCACTAGCGCCTATCAAGGTATGCATGCATGTTCTGGGAACAGCATCTACCGATACTCGAGTGATGCGCGCGGCCACAGCGTTAGTGAAGGCTGATTACACGGTCTCTGTAGTCGACATTGAAGATGAAGGGAACCATCAGAGCGAGGAAGGCATTCGGGGAGTCTGCATGAAACATGTCATGGTATCTCATTCATTTCTCTCTACACGCTTCGATAAATGGACGCTCGTCAGACTAGCACAATTGTTTGTTCGCAGCACGCTTCGCGTAATGCAAACTCCGGCAGATATTTATCATGCCCATGACGTATCGGCGTTACCGGCGTGTTATATTGCAGCCCGCTTACACCATAAACCCATCATTTATGAGGCACATGAAATGCCTCTGTTTGAGCGACCTTTATCAGAAATGGGGCGAAGCAGACGCTGGCTGCACAAGCTGTTAGGAGTCCTTCTTGCTCATATAGTACCACGCTGTGCAGGGATCATCACGGCTTCACCCCCTATCGTCGAGGAGATTCGCAGCCGTTATGGTGTTCCGGAAGTGGCACTCATACGCAGTGTTCCTGAGTATCGAGCCATTCCGAAAAGCGATCGCTTGCGACAATGCCTTGGCCTTAAGCCGGAGCTTCGCATAGCCCTCTACCAGGGCTATTTGCAGCCTAACCGTGGGCTCGATAGGCTGGTTCGTGCTGCGACATTCCTTGAACAAGATATTGTGATCGTAATGATGGGTAAAAACGTAGGAACAACTCTGGCTCAGCTTGAAGCACTGATTGCTAGTGAAGGTGTTGCAGATCGCGTTAAAATTCTTCCTCCTGTTCCCTATGGGGAACTCCTGGATTGGACTGCTTCTGCGGATATCGGGTTAAATGTCGCTTCGCCGGACTACTCACTGAATGTTCGGTATTTTTTGCCAAATAAGCTCTTTGAATATCTCATGGCCGGTCTGCCGGTGCTCACTTCACCGCTCGAGGCTATGGTAGATGTTGTGAAAACGCATGATGTTGGGCAGGTACTGTCCTCACTTGCGCCAGCGGATATTGGTGAAGCAATTAATAGAATGCTGGCAGATCCCGCTGGTCTTGCGTGTAAACGCAGCAATGCGCTCGAGGCTGCCAGGAACGAATTCTATTGGGAAAAGGAAAGTTTGCGGCTCATTCACCTCTATCAAGGTATCTTGCAGGATGGGGCACGGGGGAGGAGCTCCGATCAGCATTCCACTTCCAGCATTAGTGTATCGAAAGACAACAAGTCGTTGTAGTACAGTCAGCGTGCAGATGCACGTGCTAGTTCTAGCGAGGATAATTTCATGCTTAAGGTAACTACTCAGAAGGGCCAAGGATGGTCCCCCAATTTTTCATTAGAGGGCTATAGCGAACTGCTTTCGGTGTTCAAAGACACAGGCTACTCCTTTTGTGGGTTTGAGGAGATCGACTCTCGCCTGACGGAGGGGCACCCTTTCGTGGTACTCAGGCATGACATCGATATGAGTCTTCGCCCAGCTCTGGAAATGGCTCGCATAGAGTACGAACTAGGAGTACAGGCTACTTACTTTGTCCTGCTTCGGTCGCCATTCTACAATCTTTTCAGTCGTTCTAATGCGCAGATTATGCTACAGGTACATCAATGCGGGCATCAGTTGGCCACGCATTTAGATCTTGCTGCTTACGACAACGACTGTGCCAAAGCGCTCATGGAAGTCGAGGTATTGTCTCAATTTTATCCATATATAAATACTCAGCTAGTAAGTTTGCACAGCTCCTGCGCTTTGAACCAAATGCCGATAGCATTATTCCAACAGCTCGCTAACGTCTACGGGGCTGCCGTTAGAGGAGAGATGGCCTATATAAGTGACTCGACTGGCAGATGGAGATATGGCCGCCCTCTCGAGTCGGAAGCATTCAATACACGCAAGCCGATCCAGCTTTTAACACATCCGATCTGGTGGATTCAAGAGGGTGAAACAGCTACCCAAAAATTGGAACGCTGGCTCTATTCCGACTATCTGAACAGCCACGCAACTCTCAAAGAATTTCTGCCGAAGCTGTTTAGACTCAATGAGCCGTAACAAAGGAGTGCCCTATGAAGCCGAAATTGAAACTATCATTTACTGGCAAAATCAAGTACATGCTCTATCCCTACTTCTCAGCCAAAAGGGAGTATCAAGCTAACTTTCGGATAAAACAGTGCGTGCTAGATCAGGACTACTGGATCGTAGGCATAGAGCATGGAATTAAACGAAGCACTTTAAGAGTCGATGCATTGCACACGTACGGTCCCACGATAAAGATCACCGGGCTGGCCGCTTATGGCTTGGGGTTACATGAATTGAACCGTGACAACGACCAGGATACAATCGTGAGGTTCATCCTGGCTCATCTGCAGAACGCCGTCGATTCCGACACCGGCATCGAGTATTCATATTGGAGATCATTCCTACGTCTGCCCAAGCAGGACTATTTTGTAAGCGGGATGGGACAAGGCTTACTGCTCTCTTTTCTATGCAGGTTCAATCTGAAAAGAGCGTGGCCTGGGTTGGACGAGGTCATCGAGCGTATAGCGAATTCGTTCCTCATCCCATTTGAAAGCAGGCACGGATTCGTCAAGTGGCTGGATCGAGACAGCGCAGTCATCGAGGAGTATCCAACCGATTGCTCTAGGGCGCAGGTGTTAAACGGATGGTGCTACGGCGTTTTCGGGCTCTTCGATTACCTGAATTATCGTAAAGCAGTTCCCGGCAACGGATCTCGCCTGGACGAAAAGCAACGGCTCTTGGAGAGCACGTTAAGTAGGCTCAGGCGCGTCCTTCCCAGCTACGATACCGGCTTCTGGTCTCTTTACAATTTGCCAAAAGCCGAGGAGAAAATCGCGAACGTTGCATCGTTTCATTATCACGACGCGCACATCGCCCTGCTCGAGGCCCTGTGGCATATGACAGGAGACGAGGCATATAAGGCCTATGCGGCGAGGTTCCGACGCTACTCGTCAAGGCTTTTTGTGAGGCTTCGGGCGCTTCTCGTGAAGATCGTCTTTTCGAACGTCCTGAAGTACGGATATTTGTACAGATGATGACCGCGCCGTAGTGTTTTTGCTAATGCAAATGGGGGTCTTCATGCTTATCGTAGGTTATGGCACTGTAGTAGTTGGCCCTTACGGACTTTCGGCAGCAGCGCAGCTTCTAGATCAGAAGCTGAAGGTAGGAACTTTCGGAAAGCCTTTAAACTTCTGGCGCGCATATGCCCGAGAACATGTTGCTGACATAAATAGCCTTCCCAGGTCTCAGAGAGGCCTGGGATAGGTACCCGACCGGATATCAGGAGGTGATGATCATGTCCATCGATAGCGGCAAATTCGTAGGAAGCTCTCACCCGCTGCGGGTTTATGGCATAAGTTCCACGGAGAGAGAGGAACAACGCCCAAGCAGGCAACAGCTCACGGAGATGGAGCAGCTTCAGTTAACAGCATGGAACGCGACCCGGCAGGATTATCCCCGGAAAATATGCGTTCCACAATTAGTGGCAAAGCAAGCCGCCGCTACACCTGACGCAGTGGCCCTTGTAGCGTGCGATCAGGAACTTAGCTACGAAGAGCTTAATCGACGCGCCAACCAGCTCGCCCACTACCTGCAAACATTGGGTGTGGGACCCAATGTACTCGTGGGTTTATGTGTAGAGCGCTCCCTGAACATAGTGGTGGGGCTGCTAGGCATCCTCAAGGCGGGTGGTGCATACGTGCCGCTGGATCCCAGCTACCCAACCGAGCGCCTCACCTTTATGCTGGCGGATGCGCGTGCCTCTGTGCTAGTGACACAGCACTCCCTGGCTGCACGCCTCGCCACGCAGGGGACTCAGGTCGTCTGCCTGGACGCTGATGCAGCGATACTGGCACGGCAGAGCGTAGTCGATCCGCCATCTAAAATCACAATCGACGATCTGGCCTACGTCATCTATACTTCGGGCTCGACCGGCCAACCCAAGGGAGTACAGATCATCCACGATGGTTTGCTCAACCTGGTATTCTGGCATCAACGTGCCTACGAGGTGACACCCACAGATCGGGCAACTCAGCTCACCAGTCCCGCCTTCGATGCGACGGGATGGGAACTATGGCCCTATCTCACGATAGGGGCGAGTGTCTATTTGCCCGATGATGACACCAGGACCTCGCCCATATTGCTCCGTGACTGGTTGGTAAGTTGTGGAATTACTATTACCTTCCTGCCGACTCCTTTGGCTGAAAGCGCCATGTTTCTGGAATGGCCGCCGACAACCTCGCTACACCTCTTGCTGACCGGGGCCGACACGCTCCACCACTACCCACCACCCACCCTGCCCTTCGCAGTGGTCAACAACT
>WNFM01139687.1_pt1 | contig 17320 bp, 17 predicted proteins | sample 5400271 | NCBI WGS metagenome assembly WNFM01 (sample SAMN13153352, study PRJNA577476) | soil metagenome | isolation source: 60 cm saprolite on Douglas fir-dominated hillslope | place: USA:California | collected 2013-09-17 | reverse complement strand
CCGTGTCGTCTTGTAAGGTTTGATGATCGATGGTGACACAAAAGGGCGTGCCGATAGCGTCCATTCTCCGGTACCGCCTTCCGATCGTATCTTTATCTTCGTAATAACAGCGGAAATCAAATTTCACGTCACGCAGTACGGCTTCTGCTTTTTCAGGGAGACCGTCTTTTTTCACCAAAGGAAGAATGGCTACTTTGTTGGGCGCTAAAGGAGCCGGGATAGAAAGCACCACGCGTTCCGTCCCTTCCTCCTTTCCCCCGGCCGCCTCCAGTTTTTCTTCTTTATAAGAGTGGGAAAGCACCGCTAAAAACATGCGGTCAAGCCCGATCGAGGTTTCCACGACGTACGGGATGAAACTTTGATTGGTCTCCGGATCAAAGTATTGTAGTTTTTTCCCTGAGAACTTTTCATGACTTTTTAAGTCAAAATCCGTTCGGGAATGGATTCCTTCCAATTCTTTGAAGCCCATCGGGAAGTTGAATTGAATATCACAGGCGGCATTGGCATAGTGGGCGAGATTCAGGTGGTTGTGAAAGCGGTAGTTCCCGGCACCCAGACCCATGGCGAGGTGCCATTTCATTCTATTTTCCTTCCAGAATTCATACCATTTCATTTCTTCACCCGGCTTGACAAAGAATTGCATCTCCATCTGTTCAAATTCCCGCATCCGAAAAATAAATTGGCGCGCCACAATCTCATTCCGAAAAGCTTTCCCGATCTGAGCAATCCCAAACGGGATCTTCATCCTTCCCGTTTTTTGAACATTGAGGAAATTGACAAAAATACCCTGGGCGGTTTCCGGCCGCAAGTAGATCTTGTTGGCTTCTTCGGCGATCGATCCCATATCCGTTGAGAACATGAGATTAAACTGCCGCACTTCGGTCCAGTTCCGCGTACCCGAAACCGGGTCGGCAATTTCCAGGTCGAGGATCAATTGTCTCATGGCAGCCATGTCGGAACTTCCCATCGCTTCCTTCAAACGAAGGTTGGTCTCGTCGATCTTCTTTTGGTATTCCAGCACTCGTGGGTTGGTGCTCAGGAACATTTCTCTGTTGAACGATTCGCCAAAACGCTTGGCTGCTTTCTCCGCCTCTTTTTCAATTTTCTCCTCCATTTTGGCAAGCGCATCTTCCACCAATACATCCGCCCGGTATCGTTTCTTCGAATCTTTGTTGTCCACCATCGGATCGTTGAAGGCATCAACATGACCCGAAGCCTTCCAGGTCATGGGATGCATAAAAATAGCAGCGTCAATCCCGACAATGTTGTCTTGCCGTTGCGTCATGAAGCGCCACCAGTACTCCTTGATATTGTTCTTTAGCTCTACACCATTCTGACCGTAGTCATAGACTGCCCCGAGCCCGTCATAAATTTCACTGGAAGGAAAAATAAACCCATACTCCTTGGCATGGGAGGTCACTTTCTTCAAAAGATTGTCGTCCTGTGGCGCCATAAGCCGCAAAGATAAAAGAATTGGCGCGGTGATTGACAAACACCGCTGCTGTGTTTTTTTTTAACGCGGAGGCGCAGAGGCGCAAAGTAGGTGCTGAGAGCTAAATACCAGTAACTCTTGATATCATTGCTTAGCTGAACTTCGACTGATCCTTCATGAATTCTTAGAATTTTTTACCCGCAAACAATGCAGAGGCACAAAGTATGGCGCAGAGGGGTAAATACCAGCACTCTTAATATTATTACTCCAGCTGAACACGTCTGTCTCTCTGCGAAAACTTCGCGCCTCTGCGTCTCCTATGCGGTAAATAATTGGAAAATTAAAATTAACTTGAAAATTCCAATGGATTTTTTCCAACGTATCGGATTTGCCCTGGCTTTCTCCCCCACCTCGGAGGCCATGCTCGCGGAAACGGCGTGGTTAACAAATTTATTTCATGCCGATTTAGTATTGATACACGTGGGTCCGTCCGGGCCGAAAGAGGAACAATTGGTGAACTATTTGCTGGAACGAGTCGGCCTTTCCGGAAAACCGGTGAAGATCATTTGGGAACAGGGTAGTCCGGCGGAAAGAATCCTGAAGGTGTGCCAGAAGGAAAAGATCGATCTCCTGGTCGCCGGGGCATTGAACCGGGAAAACCTGGTGAAGTATTATATCGGCACCATTGCCCGCAAGATCATGCGCAAGGCGGACTGCTCGCTGATGATGATCACCAATCCATCGACCCAACACCAGCACATAAAAAACGTGGTGGTGAATGCGGAAGACAGTCCTTATGTAGAAGAGGCGCTCGCCGCCGCCTGCCGGCTCGGAAGAGGCGACCGCGCCTGGATTCACATCGTTCGTGAAATTAAGTTGTACGGACTGGCCATGGCCGCTACCGGCCAGCATTCAGAAGAGGAATACAGCGATATCAAACAACAGTTATTGCGTGACGAAATTGACCATGTTGATAAAATGCTATCCAAAATCCCGCACGATGATGTGAAGATCAATGTCAAAATGCTTTCTGGAAAATCGGGTTTTGAGTTATGCAAGTTTGCCCAGCGCAAGCAAGCCGATTGGCTGGTCGTGGGCGCTCCGGCAAGGCGGTTTAAGCTCTTTGACAGGGTTTTCCCCCATGATCTGGAATACGTATTTGCCGATCTGCCTTGCAACCTGCTGATCGTTCACCCCGGGAAGGAGGGTCAACGTGGCTAAACTTTCACATGGTGAACTCATCCAGTTGATGATTCAGCTCAGCGTGATGCTGGCACTGGGGAGGCTCATGGCTGAAGTCGCACGGAAATTCAAACAACCCGCCGTCGTGGGTGAAATCGTAGCCGGCATTATTCTCGGCCCAACGATTTTAGGAATAATTTCACCAGGGGCTTTTGATGTTCTCTTTCCTAAGATAGGGAATTCAACCCTGGCCCTGGACGGTTTCACCCGGGTGGCGGTGGTGCTTCTGCTCTTCATCGCAGGGCTTGAAGTGGACTTGCATATTGTTTTTCAACAAGGGAAGCAGGCCCTTTCCACCAGCTTCTTTGGATTGATCATTCCCTTCTTTCTCGGTTTTATTATCCCGTTTTTGTTTCCTGCTTTCTTTGGTGATACCGGAGGCACCGACTTATTGCTCTTCTCCCTTTTTATGGGAACCGCCATGAGCATCTCGGCCTTGCCGGTGATTGTACGTATTATGATGGACTTGAAATTATTTAAGACCCGGATCGGAATGCTGGTAGTGGCGTCGGCTATGGTCGATGATCTCATTGGTTGGATGATTTTCTCCGTTATCCTGGGCTTGATCGGCAAAGGCCGGGATATTTCTATTGGATATACCATCCTGTTGACGTTGAGTTTTGCCATCCTCATGCTTACCCTGGGCCGTGGATTGCTCAACCGCGTGCTACCCTGGGTGAACAAAAAAATGGCCTGGCCGGGAGGGTTGTTGTCGTTGTCGATGGCACTTTGCTTTTTGGGCGCTGCCTTTACCGAATTCATCGGTATACACGCCGTTTTTGGAGCGTTCATGATCGGTGTCGCACTGGGCGATTCCGAGCACCTTTCTGAAAAAGCGAAAGAGATCGTTCACCAATTCATCAACAATATTTTTGCTCCGCTGTTTTTTGTGAGCATCGGTCTCAAGGTCAACTTCCTTGTCAATTTTGATCCCTGGATCACCCTGGTGATTATCGTTATCGCCTTCGCTGGCAAGCTGATTGGCTGCGGAATAGGTGCCAGGCTTGGTGGTTTCTCCAAAAACGAATCCCTGGCGGCCGGTTTTGGTATGAATGCCCGTGGTGCAATGGAGATCATTTTAGGTTTGATTGCCCTGGAGTCTGGTCTGATCAATGAAATTATTTTCGTTTCGCTGGTCATCATGGCGCTCGTTACCAGCATTAGTAGTGGACCTCTTATGGAGTGGGCACTGGGCAGACGGTCGGAGTAAACCGGTAATTGGGGTCGGCTCCAGGTTTCAAGTTTCTCCGAAGGAGTCCGGAGTCCTTCGGACAGTTTAAGGTCCGTTCATTCGGCTACTCCATTCCGCCAAGCCCTAGGCGCTAAGCGCCAACACCTAAGAACCAAGATCCAGGAACTAAACACCAGTCACTGTTCCAGGTTCACCTACGCGTTTCCGGCATTCACCTTCTCCTCCCCCTTCCCCACCTTTTCCTTCTGGCTGCGCAAGCTATTCCTGCGTTGATTTGGATATAAATTTGATGGACCATGGAAAATTACAATGAAAAGTATTCAAAAGATCTGAAAGACAAGATCGTCAAGGAATCCCAGGAACCGAAAAGGGGACTGGAAAATCGTTCAGGAAGGATATTCGGAGGTTCCGTATTGGTTATTATCGGCGCATTTCTACTGGCCAGGCAATTTGGGATAGAACTTCCCGAGTGGCTTTTTAGCTGGGGGACATTGCTCATCGCATTTGGGTTGTTCATCGGGGCCAAGCACTCTTTCCGGGGAATCGGGTGGTTGATCCCCATCATCATAGGCGGCGTTATTCTGATTGAAAATTTCATACCCGACCTTTCTATCAAACACTATATATGGCCTTTGCTGATCATCTGTCTTGGGCTGTTCATGATCTTCCGGCCACGGCATCATCGTCGGGATTGGGGTTGGGACCAAGGAGTTTCCTCCGAGGATTTTATCGATGCCACCTCCATATTTGGAAGCACCAAGAAGAATATCATTTCCAAGGACTTCAAAGGGGGCGATATCACAACGGTCTTTGGCGGCACCGACCTCAACCTCACGCAAGCCGACATTAATGGGACGGTAGTGATTGACGTCACGCAGGTATTTGGCGGGACAAAGCTCATTGTACCCGCTCACTGGAGTATTCAATCGGATGTCGTCTGCATTTTCGGAGGAATTGAAGATAAGCGTCCACAGTCAAAAGACATCACTGACCCACCCAAAGTCCTCAAACTGGATGGGACGTGCATTTTCGGAGGAATTGAAATCAAAAGTTTTTAACAATAAACATTAAAAGTGATGAACTGGTACATTGCAAAGATCATTTTCCGCATAAGCAACGGAGAAGGCGTGCGGAAATCACAATTTGACGAACACTTGCGCTTGATCGAAGCTGCGAATTTTGAAGAGGCTTTTTTGAAGGCACGGGTCCTGGGGCTCCAGGAAGAAGCGAGTTTTCTAAATGACTATCTTGAGCTGGTGAAATGGGAGTTCGTGAATGTGGCCGAGTTATTTCCCGTGAAAGAATTGAAAGACGGACAGGAGTTATATTCACAAATTCATGAAATGGAAGATGCTGCCCCCTACATCCATTATGTTCACCAAAAGGCAGCGGCTATGCAATTGAAGCATCGTCCCGTATTTTAGTACCGCAACGTGCCAAAACCGATCATCGGATACAAAGTCAAGATTACCTATGCAGGTGCGTGGCTTCTGTTGGCGGCGGTCCAGGCCTATGTGTTGACCGTCATCGGATATGACCTTTCGGTCGCCCTCACCGACGCCGCTATCGCCCAACTTGTTTTAACCATGGCCGGATACGCGATCAACACATCGATGAGTTTTTACAATCCCAGTCCCAAAAATTCATTGTATGTATTGAGCTGGAGCATCATTCTGGCAATTATGACTGTTTTTCTGCAACATTGGTTGCTGCTGCAACTGCTTGCTGACGTGCCGGGGTATCCTGCATTTCTCGATCAGTCCTTATTGATCCGGGGTCTGTTTGACTGGTTGATGATCGCCATGGTTGCTATTCTTACGTGGTTCTGGGTGTACGTTAAGGAGCGCCAGGAAAACGAACAGCGCAAAGAAGACGCCAGCCGGCTTGCTCGAGAAGCCGAACTTTCCAATCTCCGGATGCAATTGCAACCCCATTTTCTATTCAACAGTTTGAATTCCATCAGTGCGCTGATCGGTTCGAATCCGGAACAAGCCAGGACCATGATTCAACAGTTATCCGATTTTCTCAGAGGGACCGTAAAAAAAAGCGAACGACAGGTGGTGAATCTGGAAGAAGAACTTCAACACTTGCAATTATACCTCGACATCGAGAAGGTACGGTTCGGCCACCGGTTAACGATCCTTCTCGACCATGAAGACACAACCTTAAAAATGAAGTTACCCTCGTTGCTTCTTCAACCCATCGTAGAAAATGCAATCAAATTTGGACTCTATGACACGGTCGGGGAAATTACGATCGCCTTAGCGGCGCGATCGGAAAATTCACAACTGGTGGTGGAAGTTAAAAATCCATTCGATCCGGCAACGGCTCAGCCGCGGCAAGGTACCGGGTTTGGCTTGAATTCGATCCGGCGCAGATTGTATTTGCTTTATTTTCAAAACGATTTGTTAGTCACGCGGCAAGAAGAAAAAACGTTCATCACCACCATCAAAATTCCCCAGCAGGCATGATTAAAACAGTCCTGATCGACGATGAACCTTTGGCAAGAACCCTTCTCAAGGAATACTTGCAGGGCTATCCCACTATACAGGTCATGCAAGAGTGCAACGATGGCTTTGAAGGGGTCAAGGCGATTGCACAGCACCAGCCGGATCTGGTTTTCCTTGATATTCAGATGCCGAAAATCAACGGTTTTGAGATGCTCGAATTGATTGAGAGTCCACCGGCTGGTATTTTTACCACGGCCTTTGAAGATTACGCGATCAAAGCGTTTGAAGCGCACGCGATCGATTATTTATTGAAGCCCTTCAGCAAAGACCGTTTTGACAAAGCCGTACAAAAATGGCTTATTCAGAAGACGCCATCAAAAAATACACAAGCCCTGCTGGAAACTGCGTCCCAACAACCCGAAGAGCGGCACCGGATCGTAGTAAAGAAAGGGACCAACATCGTAATTATCCCCGTGCACAAGGTTCATTACCTGGAAGCCTACGATGATTACGTTAAGGTCTATACGGCGGAAGGTTTCTATTTGAAAAAGAAAACGATGAGCCATTACGAACGGTCACTGAATCCCGTTCAGTTTGTAAGGATCCATCGTTCGTTCTTGATCAATCTTCAGGAACTCACGCGCATCGAGCCGCTGGAAAAAGACAGCCACGTTGTCTTGCTGAAAAGCGGAGCACGCCTGCCCCTCAGTCAAAGTGGATATGTTAAATTAAAGGAAATGTTGGGAATTTGACTTAGGCAATAGCATCCCTCAAAAAATCGTTCAAAGGCTTAATGATTTTTGCAGTCTCCACGACATTCCTTATGAACTTCTTGTCCTTTACTTCCTTGTCGGTAAACGGGTGCGATACGATAAAACTTTTATGTTTCAGTAGTTCGATATGGGGGTGATCTTTGGCATATCCTTTTGGGGCCGTTTTGAGTTTATCAAAATCATCGAGCGATGGAAACAACGTCTTAAATTTCTTATTGCTCAGGATCTTCGACAGCTTTTCCGAATCGTAATCAATTTCCTGCCTGATTTTCGCCAGGTTATTGGCATCGGGCATATAGAGGCCACCCGCCAAAAGGCTCTTGTTTCCAGGCTCAATATGTAGATAATACCCGGGTTCCTGAATCATTTTCCCTCCGGGGGAGAAGCCTGCTCCCATGTTGACCTTATACGGCCGCTTGTCTTTGCTGAAGCGAACGTCTCGGTATATGCGGAAGGCGAGTTTTTTAGGATTCAGTCCCGCCAGGCCCTCTTCAAATTTGACCAATTCCTCAAGCAACTTTTCCAGAAATTGATCGAAGCCTTCTTTTGCCTGAAGGTAAGCCGGCTTATTCTTTTCGAACCATGCCCGGTCGTTATTCTTCGCAATGCTCTGGAGAAACTTAAGGATGTAGTTAAAGTCCATGACTCAATTTAAGATTTAAAATTTAAATATCTTAAATCTTAAATTGAACTCCCGCCCTTGTTGGTGTTGCGGGTTGGCTGTGCAGGATCACCAACAAGCACATCCGGGAGCACGGTACCTTAAAATTGGCTCATTACAATCTTAAATCTTAAATTGAACTAACAATGGTCTCCAGCCCCATCCCCCGTGACGCCTTTATGAGAATGGTTGCATCACGAATCGGTCTTTCTTTCAGATCCTGAACAAGTTCTTCCTTGGTGGAGTAATATTTTGCCGTTGGAAAAGTTTCCAGGGCTGCCCGGATCAATGAACCGCACAAATAGACTTCTCTTACACCGCTTTCAAGGAGTACGATCCCCAATCTTCGGTGCTCAACATCGCTCTCCTCTCCCAGTTCGAACATATCGCCCAGGACGACCACCTTCTTCGAGGCATTCATGTTGGCAAGGCTCTCAATCGCTGCTTCCATCGAACTCGGGTTGGCGTTGTAGGCATCGAGGATGATCGTGTTGGTTCCTTTTCGAAAGATCTGGGAACGCATATTGGCCGGTTCGTATTCCCCAACGGCACGGTTTGCCAGGCCGGGGTCAACATCAAAATATTTTGCAACACAAAGTGCTGACGCTATATTTTCGAAATTGTAACGACCCATAAAATGCGTACTCACCCGCTCGCCATTGTCTGCCTGAAATTCGATGAAAGGATCAGTGCTCACTAATTCACCATGATAATAATCTCCTTTCGCCGGGTAAAAAATGGGAGATGGAAACCGCTTCGCCATGTTGGCCAGAACCGGGTTTTGTGAATTCACAAACACAGTGCCCTGGTGATGGATCAAATGCTGGTACAATTCTGATTTTGCCCGGAGGATATTTTCAAAACTCCCAAACGTGCCAATGTGCGCTTTGCCAATGTTCGTTATAAGACCGTGTGTTGGGTTGGCTATTTCGGCAAGCAAGGCAATTTCTCCTAGGTGGTTGGCTCCCATTTCGATGACTGCCATCTCGGTGGATGCGTCGATTGCCAGAACGGTGAGCGGTACACCAATGTGATTATTAAGATTGCCTTGCGTGGCGTAGGTTTTGTATTTTTTGCCGAGCGCTGCGAACAGCAATTCCTTTGTTGTCGTTTTCCCGTTCGAACCGGTCAAACCGATAACAGGCAATCGCAGTTGGTCGCGGTGGTGCCGGGCAAGTTGTTGCAGGGCTCTTAGCCCATCCTCGACCAAAATGGTACGATCGCCTGTGTCAAATTCCTTTTCGTCTATCACGGCATATCGGGCACCCTTCCTCAGCGCTTCTCCGGCAAACGTGTTGGCATTGAAGTTCGGTCCTTTCAAGGCAAAAAAAACCGATCCTGGAGTGATCTTTCTCGTGTCGGTGGAGACTTTACCACACTCCATAAATTTTTTATACAGGGATTGAATATCCATACGGTTGCCGAATTCAGACTATCCTGAAAATCAGATTAACTTGCAAGGCAAGATAACAGCTACCGGTGTGCATACGTTACTTGATTAGGAAAAATTTGATGTCACTTAAAAAGACGTTATTCTGTTTCACGTTTGCCCTGGCGTTTGCTGCCCGGGCCCAGTTTACCTATGTCCTGGACCAAACTATCCCTGTAGAATACAACAACGTAACACTGCTTCTGCCCTGGGCGGGGGGAATAAATTCACCCCAGTTTAACACCATGGATCTCAATGGGGACCATCTTCAAGATCTGGTTATTTTTGATCGCACCGCCAACCAAGTCATCACGTTCTTAAACCAGGACAAAGCCTTCCGTTATGCCCCGGAATACGAAGCGTTTTTTCCCAATGAACTTGATCAATGGGTTTTATTGAGGGACTTCAATTGTGACGGCAAAAAGGACATTTTTACAAGCGATCCTTTTGGAATGAAGGCTTATGTGAACATAACCGCCCCCGGGGGAAACTTGAAGTGGCGCAAATTCAATGCCGACTTTCCTATCCTTACTATCGGTTTCAACGGAAACATCAATTTACAAGTTAACGGAACGGACATACCGGCGATTGACGATGTCGATGGAGACGGGGACTTGGATGTGTTGGACGCCCGATTTGTAGGCATAGGCTCCATTGAGTGGCATAAAAACATGAGCATAGAAAAGACGGGAAAATGCGATTCCCTTCAGCTGCAGCGTGTCACCCAAACCTGGGGCAATTTTGAAGAATGCAATTGCGGAAAATACATATTTGGCACCGGTGCCTGCCCACAGTCTGGTGGCCGCCTGGAGCATGCTGCCGGGAAATCGATCCTTACCATTGACCTTGACAGCGACGGAGACCGGGACCTTCTGTTCTCGGAAGAGACGTGTACCAATCTTTTTCTCTTGCCCAACGACGGCACAAAAGACGAGGCCGTAATGACAGGGTACACGGAATTTCCCACCGGCAGCGTCCCCCTGAATCTCCAGATCTTCCCGGCCGCGTACTATGAGGACGTCGATTTTGATGGTCTGCCGGATCTGATTGTGGCCCCCAATGTGTATGCACGAAATTCATTCGCAATCAATTTCAGCCAATCGGCGTGGTTGTACAAGAATACGGGCACACTTCAACTTCCACGTTTCACGTTTAGTAAAAAAAACTTCCTTCAGGATCAAATGATCGATGTGGGTGATAATGCTGTTCCGGCCTTTTTTGATGCCGATGGTGACGGGGATTTAGATTTGTTTATTGGCACTGATTTGGGGATAAATGCTCCCTCCGGTATTTTTTACTTTGAAAACACAGGAACACCGGGCGCTCCCTCCTTCAAACTGATTACCGGCGATTACGGAAGTATTTCACTACTGGGATGGTACAATCTCAAACCACAGTTCGCCGATATGAATGGCGACGGAAAAACAGACCTTGTATTTACAGCCACCCGCTTGGCAAGCAACGTCACGAGTTTACAATTCATTCCTAATCGTAGCTCGAATACGCTGGACATAGCGGACCAAGCTGTGCACTCTACAGATTTTATCATCAATCAACCTGAGAACATCCTTGTAGTGGATGTCAATCAGGATGGGCGGAAGGATCTTTTGTTGGGTAAGTCCACCGGTGCCCTTGAATATTGGATCAACAAGGGCCCCTCCGGGTCATTCAACTTCTCTCTTGAAAATGCGCGTTTTCTTGGGCTTGGGACCAGCACAGACCGACAGAGCCTTGCCCTTGCCGTGGCTGACCTCGATGCCGATGGACGGGATGACCTTGTCGCAGGGGACCAACGGGGTGAGCTTTCGCTCTTCGGGGATTTCAGGGCAGAAGATCGATCTGTACAGGGCGTTCAGGACATAGTATACAACGAGTTAACCGACGGCTATCATCCAACCCACCTGGGAGGTCATGCGTGGCCTGCGGTTGCCAATTTGTTCAATAGCAACAAGCCCGTGATCGTCGTCGGCAATACGCTGGGCGGAATTCATGTTCTGAAAAATGACGGCAGCAAGCAACTACCTCCTGATCCTGTGGTGGATATCTACCCCAATCCATTTAGCGTCAAGAGCAACCGAAATGTATTGGTACAATTCCTCACCGTACTCGGCCAAAAAATTTCAAATGAGTTGTTTATTGCGGCCAACCAGCCGTACCCGATTGCACTGCAGGGTTTACCTTCAGGAGTTTATGTTGCTCGTTTTTCGGTGAGCGGTAAAACATACAACAAAAGGTTCATCATTTATTAATCCAATTTTTTGAATTTTACCAATGAGAGAATACGGCTTTATTTTCGACATGGACGGGGTAATCGTGGACAGCAATCCTTATCATAAAATTGCCTTACAACAGTTTTGCATAAAACACGGGCATCCCTTGACCGAAGAACAACTCCGAACGAGAATCTATGGCCGAACCAACAAGGAATGGATCGCCCAACTCTTTGGAAAATTGACTCCGGAACAGGTGGCCATTTACTCGGATGAAAAGGAAGCTCTTTTCCGGGATCTTTTTAAAAACGACGTCCGTCCCCTGAAGGGGCTCATCACATTTTTGGAGGCGTTGAGCGCCTTAAGGATCCCCTGTGCTATTGGTACATCAGCTCCCCGTGCCAACGTAGATTTTACGCTTTCTAAAACCGGCACAGCGCGGTTCTTCAGTGTCATTCTGGACGAGTCCCATGTCGATCACGGGAAACCCAATCCGGACATTTATTTAAAGGTCGCCAGGGCATTGAACCTGCCGCCTCAGCGGTGCGTAGTGATTGAAGATTCATTGTCGGGGGTCGCTGCCGGCAAGGCCGCAGGGTCAAAAGTAATTGGCATCACCACCACACACAATAAGCAGGAATTGGTATCGACCGACATGGTTATGGACCATTTTGAGGGGCTGGAGCCTAAAAACATTCTGCAGACGCTTTTTGGAGGAATTTAGGCATCCTGCTTGGATAATTGGGTCGCTTTTCCCGATATTTGCAATCCCTTTTCAAAACAGGGTATTTAAATCAAATTCTTATGGCAAGGGTGTGTCAGATTACTGGAAAAAGGCCGCGGGTTGGAAACAGCGTTTCCCATGCCAACAACAAGACCAAGCGCAGGTTCTACCCGAACCTCCAGACCAAACGGTTCTTTGTTCCTGAAGATGGGAAATGGATTACGTTAAAAGTGTCCACTACGGCCATTAAGACGATCAACAAGAAGGGTATCAGCCTCGTGCTGAAAGAAGCCCGCCGAAAAGGAACACTTTCTCTATAATTTTAAACTCGCAAAGCCATGGCAAAGAGAGGAAACAGGGTTCAGGTAATTTTAGAGTGCACGGAGCATAAGACCACCGGCCAACCCGGAATGAGCCGCTATATCACAACCAAAAATCGCAAGAATACGACAGAGCGTATCGAATTGAAAAAATACAATCCGATCCTGAAAAAATATACCTTACACAAAGAAATTAAGTAACCATGGCTAAGAAAGTAGTTGCTGGGATGAAAAAGGTCGACGGCAAGAACTTCGCGAAAGTGATCCGTGCGGTAAAATCGGAAAAAACAGGTGCCTACAGCTTCAGGGAAGAAATTGTTCCGGCCGAGTTGGTTAAAGAAACGTTGGCCAAGAAATAATTTCTTCCTATCGCGTAATATTGCAAAGTCCCGCGCGGGACTTTTTTTGTTCACCTCACCCCGTCCCTCTCCTGAAGGAGAGGGAGGAGTTAAAACTACGCTTTGACCTTCCGATATAGGGAAGCGAGCCGAATCCTGATCACTGCCCCCTCCCTTCTCCTTCAGGAGAGGGGCCGGGGGTGAGGTTAAACCCGTACCCATGCTCAATTTGTTTTCAAAAGATAAAAAAGAGTCTCTCAACAAAGGCCTTTCCAAAACCAAGGAAAGTATTTTCACGAAGTTGGGAAAAGCGATCGTTGGAAAATCAACGGTAGACGAAGAGGTATTGGACAGCGTAGAAGAGGTCTTGGTCTCTTCCGATGTGGGCATTCCCACTACATTAAAGATCATTGAACGGATTCAGCAACGCGTTGCCCGGGATAAATACCTGGGCGCCGGTGAATTGGATCGGATATTGAAAGAAGAAGTCTCTTCGTTATTGACAGAGGGCAACGCAGACGACATGGGGGATTTTGACCTCCCTGCTCATCCAAAACCCTATGTGTTATTGGTGGTTGGCGTTAACGGCGTAGGCAAAACAACGACCATCGGGAAACTGGCTTCCCAGTATAAGCGAAAAGGCAAATCGGTCTTGCTGGGAGCAGCCGATACGTTTCGGGCAGCGGCTGTGGAGCAACTGGAGTTGTGGGGTGTCCGTGCGGGGGTACAGGTCATTTCAAAGGGCGCCCACGCCGATCCTTCGGCTGTGGCGTACGAGACGGTCAAAGAAGGATTAGACAAGGGTATGGATGTTGTCATTATCGATACCGCCGGAAGGCTCCACACAAAAGTCAATCTCATGCAGGAACTGACAAAGATAAAACGTGTGATTCAAAAGGTGATTCCTGATGCACCACACGATGTCCTGCTGGTGCTCGATGGAAGCACGGGGCAAAATGCGTTGAATCAAGCCCGGGAGTTCACCAAGGCAACCGAAGTCACGTGCATGGCCATTACCAAACTCGATGGCACGGCTAAAGGCGGAGTCGTCATTGGGATTTCGGATGAATTTAAGATCCCGGTTAAGTATATCGGGGTTGGAGAAAAAATCGAAGATCTGCAGGTTTTTAATAAGATCGAGTTTGTGGATTCGCTGTTCAAGAAAACCAGCACTTAGCGCCTGGCGCTTGGTACCTGGTTCACCAGCAACTCCACTCATTCCCTACTGCCCATTGCCTACTGCCTACTTATGCCAGTCCACTGCCTACTTATCCCTGCCTACTGCCTACTTTCTTAGCGCGCCATTGACCTTCCGAAACGGTATCCGCCAAAACAGTTGATAATTAAAACCCCAGTAGGGTGCTTTGGCAGCCAAACCGTAGCCCGGTATGTCGTACGTTACCAGTGCCCCTCCACCCTTTACTCCGGGAGCAAATTTCATCCTCGCGGTATAACCCATCCAAAAACCTGTCCAGATTTTAACACGCAGGCCGGTGGTGAGCTCGCCCCAATGCCCCTTCAGGCTTGTTGCGGAAATACTCCTTGAAATAGGCCCAAAGTTTGGATCGGAATACGTATCAATAAGAAATTGGCATCCACGCCAACGCGGAAGTAAGTCCCCTTGTTTTTATAATCGCCATTGGCGAGAACTTCCTGGCGCGACCAGCTTCCGTAGTCAGCGGTCAGGTAGTACCGGTTAAAATCAACATCGGCATTGGCTTCCCAACCATTGAAATTATGCCCGCGTTGACTCTTTACAACACTGATTACATCGGTACCCAGCCGGATCCCCGTAGGGAGGAACCGGTTCTTGACCGTATCGGCGGGCTTCTGTTTGTCTTGAGAGAAGGCGATACCGGTCGTCGACAGGACCAACAGCATGCTAAAAAAATACTTGCAGGTTGGTAACATACTTGTTGTTTACTGCATCCTTAACCAAATGTGTGTTGATCAATCGGATCAGCCCCGGATCAAAACTGGTGTTCACAATTTCGAGGTTCATATAGTACGTGAAGGCCCCACAGTCCGGAGAGATGATCAAGGTTTGCGAAGAATATTTTATCGTAATAAAGTCTGATTTTCCATCGTAGTTCAATGTGAACCGGGTCGTGTCTGCGTTGGGGTTGACCGGCAGCAATATCGATGTCGAATCCCGTGAAATGACCGATTCAATGCCAGAAACTCTAATGGAGTCAAACTTGATGGTTTTAGGCTGCTTACTTACTTTTTGATAAAGATCTACTTTGGTGTACGCCGACGCCGTGATAAGGCAATCTCCCTGATTAAAACAGGAACTGCACAAAAAGATCAAAAAAATAAGCAAAACAGCCTTGGACATGGATTTTTAAAGAACAAATATAGTTTGCCTAACGTTGCCACCCGCAACCGGCAGTTATTTTCCTTAAATTTGCAGGCTATTTTCCAAACGAGATTGAAAACAAAAGGCAGCAAAAAAACCAAAGTCAATATTGTCACGCTGGGGTGTTCCAAGAACCAAGTGGACTCTGAAGTTTTGCTCACACAACTCCGCGGGAACGGAATTGATGTCACGCACGAATCCCGAAAAGATGATTCGAACATCGTGGTGATCAATACGTGCGGTTTTATTGATAATGCGAAACAGGAATCCATCGATACGATCCTCCGCTACGTCGATGCCAAGGAGGAAGGCCTGGTAGAAAAAGTATATGTCACCGGCTGCCTCTCACAACGCTACAAAGACGATCTGGAAAAAGATATCCCTCAGGTCGATGCCTGGTTTGGCACGCGCGATCTTTCCCGCTTGCTCAAGCAACTCAATGCGAATTACAAGCATGAGTTAGTCGGTGAGAGGATACTCACCAACCCAGGTCATTTTGCCTATTTGAAAATATCCGAAGGCTGCGACCGGCCGTGTTCCTTCTGTGCTATTCCGCTGATGCGGGGTAAACACGTCTCCCGTTCAATAGAAGAGTTGGTGCTGGAGGCAAAGAACCTGGCGAAAAACGGGACCAAGGAGTTGCTCCTAATTGCGCAAGATGCAACCTATTATGGGCTTGACCTTTATAAGAAAAGGAACCTTGCCGAGCTGTTGAAACACCTTTCCGATGTGGACGGTATTGAATGGGTCCGCCTTCATTACGCTTTTCCCACAGGGTTTCCGCTGGACGTACTGGATGTCATGAAGGAGCGTTCTACGATCTGCAAATACCTCGACATCCCGCTGCAGCATGGCTCCAGCAAGATGCTTCAGCTCATGCGCCGCGGAACAACCCGCGAGAAGACCGAAGCATTACTCCGAACTATTCGCGAAAAAGTTCCGGGAATTGCTATTCGCACGACCTTGATTGCCGGGCATCCGGGCGAAACGGACGCGGATTTTTCAGAAATGCTGGAGTTTATAGAACGCTCACGGTTTGATCGCCTGGGTGTGTTCGCCTACTCACACGAAGAAAATACACATTCTTTCTCCCTACCCGACGATGTCCCCGAAGAAGTGAAGCAAGAGCGCGTCAGCACCATCATGGAATTACAAGCGGGAATCTCCCTGGAATTGAACCAAGCCAAGGTCGGCAATCGTTATAAGGTGCTGATCGACAGGAAAGAGGCTGGCGAATTTGTTGGCAGAACGGAATTCGATTCACCGGAAGTGGATAATGAAGTGATCCTGGACGCAAAAGATAATTACTTTCGCATCGGTGATTTTGTTCAGGCCAGGGTCACGAGCGCGACCGAGTTCGATCTACTGGCGGATCCGGTCTGACCCAGCTCCCCCCTCCGCCCCGGAGGGCCGGCCTGCCCATCGACGTGTCCGCCGGAGCTTCAGCGGAGGCGGAAGCTTTTGTGTAGGTGCGGGGTGAGGTGGATAATTTCTCAAACCTTATGATAGAAAAGACCGTTATTCGGGTTATGATTTCAAGGATATCGCTCCTCCTTAGCTGTTGTTGATCATGCGCCTTGAAAAAGTACAGTTCGCTGAAACCCGCTCTTTTTCCTCCAAAAAGATTCACTAAAGCCTTTCTACTCCCGCTTTCCCTTACGGGAGAACTTCAAGGCGCAGCGCGATGAGAAATCATCCTTCCCAAAACATCATCGCGACACCCTCGTTAGCACGTTGCAAAAACAATACAAGAATGTACAGGTGACCGAATCGGTAAAGAAGAACATTGCTGCATTGTCATCACAACGGACGTTTACGGTAACCACCGGCCACCAACTGAACATTCTCACCGGACCGTTGTATTTTATCTATAAGATCATTACGGTCATCAATACGTGTAAGCAACTTCAACAACACTACCCGGAGGATCATTTTGTCCCCGTTTACTGGATGGCCTCCGAAGATCATGACTTTGCGGAGATCAGCTATTTTTATCTTTATGGAAAGCAATACACCTGGCAAACCGACCAACGTGGAGCGGTAGGAAGGTTCAATCCCAAAAGCCTGGAGGCTTTGTTGAAAGAAGTACCTGGCGACACGAAACTTTTTCAGGAAGCTTACGTCCGGCACAACACACTCAGTGAAGCAGTGCGGTATTATGTGAACGCACTGTTTGGAGGGAGCGGTTTG
>WNFM01349966.1_pt2 | contig 17328 bp, 19 predicted proteins | sample 5400271 | NCBI WGS metagenome assembly WNFM01 (sample SAMN13153352, study PRJNA577476) | soil metagenome | isolation source: 60 cm saprolite on Douglas fir-dominated hillslope | place: USA:California | collected 2013-09-17 | reverse complement strand
CATGGCGCCCGATTCGCCCAGATTGGATTGGTAAAGATTGCCCTGAACATCGCCCGTCTTGATATAGCCGCGGATCAGATCGCGTTGGATGGAGGCGTCATTGCGCGCTTCGCGTGCCAGCTTATCCAGGTACTCCATGCCTCGGGTGACTAGCTCTTTGCGCGCCGGCGTCAACCCGTCGCGCATGGCGCGATCCATGTCTGTGAGAACCCACTTGGCAAACTCGCGCAGATCTTGAAAACGCCTCTCGGCGATCTGCTGCTGGCTGCGCGCGTACACGGTGCTCGAAATCAGCGCTACCGTGATCAAAACCGTCGCCGCCACGGCGGCTTTGTTGCGAGCCACGAACTTAGAAGTCCGGTATCGCAAACTGTCCTTGGCCGCTGTCACCGGGAGGCCCTCGAGATGCCGCCGGATGTCTTCCGACAAGTGTTCCGCGGAAGGGTACCGCCGCTGCGGCTCTTTTCGCATCGCCATCAGGACGATCATGTCGAGGTCGCCCTTCAATTGGCGCGCCAGCCTTTCCCCGCCGCCCTCGACAGCCGCGCCGGCCTCCCCGCGATGCAGGACCGAAGTGCTGGGCCTTTCCGGCTCCGTCTGGCAAATGGCCAGCTCCAGTTCCAGCGCCGACTGGGTCTTCAATTGATAAGGGTGGACCCCGGTCAGCAGACGGTACAGGAGCACGCCGAGAGCATAGATGTCGCTTGCCGTCGTGATCGGCTGCCCCAGCACTTGTTCCGGACTGGCGTACTCGGGCGTCATGGGGCGCACATCGGTTCGCGTCACCGCGCTCGAGCTCGCGTACTCGGCTTTCAGCAGCTTGGCGATGCCGAAGTCAAGCAGCTTGGGCGTGCCATCGGGCGTGATCAGAATGTTGCTGGGCTTCAAATCCCGATGCACCACCAGGTTTTGATGAGCGTAGGTCACGGCCCTGCAGACAATCCGGAACAACTGCAGCCGCTCGGTGGTGGAAAGCTTGCGAGAGTTGCAATACTCGTCGATGGTTTGCCCTTCGACATAGTCCATGACCAGGTACGGCGCGCCATCCTCGGTGGTTCCGCCGTCGAGCAGCTTGATGATATTGGGGTGATCGAGCGCCGCCAGCGTCTGGCGCTCGTTGTGGAACCGGCGCAAGATTCCCGCATCCACCAGCTCCGGGTTCACTGCCTTGACCGCAACCTGCCGTCGAAACTGGTCGTCGGATCGCTCGGCTAGATAGACCGAACCCATGCCGCCGCGGCCGATGTGCCGGATGATTTTGTATGAACCGATCGTGCGTCCCATCAGGGGATCCACGCGCGCCGGCGCCGGCGCGAACGCAGCCGCGGCCGGCATATCGAGCACGCCGCCCGTCTCGCGGTAGGATTCGAGCAGTGAGCTGACCTCGCTCCGCAGTTCTTCGTCGCTGCCGCAAGTGTCGGCTAGAAACGCGGCGCGCTGCTCGGGCGTTCGCTCGCACGCCTGGCTGAACAGGTCTTTCACCCGGCGCCAGCGGTCCGGACTCATTTTGGCGCCTTCCCCAGTTCACGCTGAAGCCAGGTCTTCGCGAACTGCCATTCCCGTTTGACGGTAGCGGTTGAAATCCCCAGGGCTTCGGCGGTCTGCTCCACGTTCAGGCCGGCAAAGTACCGCAGCTCCACCAGCCGGCCCTGTTGCGGGTCGATCTGCTCCAGCCGTTTGAGGCTTTCGTCCACAGCCAGCACCAGGTCCAGTTGTTGCTCGGACACGAGCAGAGCTTCATCCACGCGGAATCTCACGACCGGACCGCCCCGCTTGGCGGCCTGATGTTTCCGCGCATAGTCGAGCAGCACGCGCCGCATGGTTTGCGCCGCGATTCCGTAGAAATGGGAACGATTCTGCCACTCCACGTCATGCTGTCCGATGAGCCGCATATACGCTTCATGGACCAGCGCAGTGGCTTGCAGGGTGTGCGACGGACGCTCGCGCCGCATGCAGGCCGCGGCGAGCTTGTGCAATTCTCCATAGATCAGCGGCGCCAGTTCGTCGGCGGCCTCTCTCCTCCCCGCCCTGAGCTGACCCAGCAATCGCGTCACTTCCCCGGCGCCGTCGGACATTGTACTTAGTTTGCACCAATCTATCACACCGCGGGTTCCGATCCCAGAAGATTGGGTGTGCGACGGCCTTGAAGTATCAGCTACGCTCGATTCTGAGCCGCGACAGTTATGGAGCGGTCTCTCTACGGGTCGCTGTCTACGGTAGCCGGACCGCTCCATGACTGTCGCGGCTCAGAATGGGCGACTCTACGCGTCACTTTCGTGTTGCGCACCCCAGAAGATTTCTTGATCCCGAATTCCGAAACGCTGCGCGTGTAAAGGTGTCGGCAGCATCGATGCTCGCCGCCAACTAAAAAGGAGAACTTCAATGAAAACCAACTTCTTGATGCATTTAGTCCGCATGGCGGCCCTGTCGGCGTGTACGCTGCTGCCAGGCATGGCCTGCTCGTATTCGGCGACCTCGCCGGCCGTCGGAGCGGGCGGCGGCTTTGCCACAATCCAGATCTATACCCAGCCCGGATGCGCCTGGCAGGTGACCGGAAGCCACGAGTACATGTCGTTCCTTTCGGGGAATCAGGGCCGCGGAAGTGGCGCCGTAAGGATATCTCTGCTGCCAAACTACGGGACGACGCGGACGCTTCGGCTGAGCGGCGTGGTCTACGTGCCACCCACGCTCGGCGGGCGCAGCGGCAGTCCAGGCGGCTGGGTCACCGTTTTTCAAAGCAACGTCACTGAATACGGCCGCAGGTAACCGGTTCACCCGGCAAAAGGAGATGTGCCATGAAGTCCGTCACGGCGCTTGTCGCGATCATTCCCATTTTGGCCGGCCAGGCGGCGGTCATCCCGCAGGAGAAAGCCGCCGCCATAAGAACTCCGGTCGAAGGGTCTGTCTATATTGTCACTCGGGCCACCGGCGCCGAATCGAGGGCCTTGTTCTCGGCGCGGCTGCTCAAGTTGAATGCGGCTAAGATCCACTGGTACGAGGACGCAAGCGTCGTGCGCGCCGAGGTTCCGAAAAAATCGCTGGCAGCCCTGAGAGCGGATCGCGACGTGGTCCTGGTGCTGTCCGAACACGATCGTGCGGCGCAGGCTGCGGCCGCGCAGCCGAGCGCTCTGACGCGAGTGAGCCTGTTTGAGGACTCTCCTGCGCAGGACGCCCCGCCCCCGGCGCCGAAACCAGCGCCTATCGTACTCGAGGCGCCGCCTCCTCTGCCGGCGCCCGCGACGACGATGCTGGCGCAACAGGCCGCCTGCGCCCCGCCCCCGATGAACAGCCAGTTTCCGGCGATGCCGGGGGGCGGGGCGCCAATGGGGATGCCTATGGGGATGGGGATGGGCATGGGTCTGATGGACTCGCTGGCCGGCGGGGTCGCATCGAGGCTCCTCAATCGATCGCCGTCCTGCAAAATTTCCGTCGCCAGGAGCGCCGCCAGGTTCACGGCGGAGGGCGGCGATGGAATGATCGAAGTGAATGCGTCCGGTTCCTGCGGCTGGCAGGCGCAATCGAGCGTGCCGTGGATCAAAATCACGTCAGGGTCGGGCGTGAGCGGCTCCGGAGTGGTGACGTACACCATTTCGCGAGGGGAGGGAAGAGTCCGATCGGGATCGGTTTCCATTGTCGCGAACGCGAGTGGCAGCCCGATCAAAGGAAAAGCTTCCCAGGTGGTGACCCAGACGAAGTAGTCCATGGCTTGCTGGCGAACGGCAACGCCCAAGGGCTGGCTAGCGCGATTCTGTCGTCCCACCGCCTCGCTAACAAGTTTAGCAATCTTTGCTAGGCATGTTATGATCAGCCTGAAGTCACACCAGCAGGAAGGAGCGCCGCCATGCCAACCCGCAACGTCAATCTGACCGACGAGCTTGAACGCTTCGTGCTGACAAAGGTTGAGAGTGGGCGCTATGAGAATGCCAGCGAGGTTGTACGCGCCGCGCTGCGGACTTTGGAGCGTGAGGAGCGGCAGTACGAGGCGAAGCTTACAGCGCTACGGGCCGCCATTGATGAGGGCGACGCCAGCGGCATAGCCAGAGGCAACGCATTTGCACGGGTCCGGCGGAAACTAAACCTTCGGACGACACGTTAAGCGGTGGCATCGTTCCGTTTTTCGCGCCTCGCCGAGGCAGACTTGCTGAGCATAAGTGCTTATACTCTTCGCACTTGGGGTGAAGCCCAGACGATCCGCTACATTGACGCGCTTGAGGATTGCTGCCAGAAGCTTGCCGACGATCCTGCGTCCGGCCGTTTCTGCGACTATGTGCGTCCCGGTTTGCGCCGTATGGAACAGGGCAAGCACGTCGTGTTTTTTCGGCGTGAGAAGGACGGAATTCTCATCTCCCGAATCCTGCATGAACGCATGCTGCCTGAGAGACACGCCATCGACGAAGACGACGAGACGTAGATTCTCGGCCTTTGCCCGTAGTTCCTGCATTCCCTTAGGTTAAGACGCTATCGTTATATGACATAATCTATATGACATAATCAGCTTTACCGCTAACCCCGGAGGTTTTATTGTGTCTCGCCGCCCGTCCAATCTCCTCTTGGGCATGCTCGCTTGCTGCTCGCTGTCGTTTGCCCAAAACGTGACCGGTTCCATCACCGGTACGGTCGCCGACAAGAGCGGCAGCCGCATCCCGGGCGTGAGTGTAAAGCTGACTTCGGAGACCACGGCTGCCGCGCGCGAGGCCGCCACCGATGCCGACGGCAACTTCCAGTTCAACGCCATCCAGGCAGGCAGCTACAAGATCTCTATCGCGCACCCCGGCTTCAAAGGTTACGAGAAAAAGAACATTCAACTGACACCGAACGAGAGTCTCTCAGCCGGCGCCATCCGGCTCGAGCTCGGCGATGTTTCCGAATCGGTGACGGTCCGCGCGGACGGCGCCGCGGTACAGATCGCCAGCGGCGAGCGATCCGGCGTCATCCCCGCCGACGAAGTGCAGAACCTCACCGTGATGAGCCGGGACTTCGCCCGGCGTGGTCGACAACCCGAGCGCATCGGAAGTGCAAGGCTTCTCCGGCACGGCCAGCTTCAATGTGGCCGGGAACCGGTCAAACGGCAACAGTATCACAATCGACGGCGGATCCACTGAAAACACCAACGGCAACAGCGGGAACAACTTTGTCAGCATGGATTCCATCCAGACCGTCCGCATCGTGACCAGCAATTATCAAGCGGAATTCGGACGCAAGCCCGCGGCCAGCATCATGGCGGTCACCAAGAACGGCACGCAGCAGTATCACGGCGCTGCGTATTGGTATTACCGCCACGAGTGGATGAACGCCAACGACTTCTTCAATAACCGCAACGGCGTTGCGCCGACGCCCAGGCGAGTCCAGACACCGGGCGGCAATATCGGCGGCCCCGTCTATATTCCCGGAAAGTTCAATCGCGAGCGGAACAAGCTATTCTTCTTCGCGTCGCTCGAATTCATCCGCGAGCGCCGTCCGCAGCCGATTCGTCAACTGACCGTGCCCACCGAGATCGAGCGGCAGGGCGACTTCAGCCAGTCATTCAACACTAACGGCAGAATCATCACCGTGAACGATCCGTTGAATAACAAGGCTCCCTTCGCGGGAAACATCGTCCCCGCCAGCCGGATCGATGCGAGCGGCCAGAATTACCTCAAGCTTCTCCCCCTGCCCAGCAATGTCAACAGGGCCATCGCCGGGTTCAACTACAACTACCAGGCGCAGGAGAGTCTCAACATTCCCAAAGTCGGCGAGACTTTCCGCATCGATTACATCGTGAACGCGAAAACCACTGTCTGGTTCAAATACAACTACTGGCGCGAGGATCAAAGGGGCTGGGCCGTTTCCGCGGCTAACGCCAACTGGGGATGGATGCCCAGCCACTATCTGAACCACACCCACGCCCCGGTGATTGCCCTGACCCGCATTGTGAACCCGTCGACGATACTCGAAGTGTCGGCGCGAATCACGCGCTGGATCGAGGACGGCTCCGCGCTCAATGAATCGGACCTGACCCGGCTGAACCGCAAGACCGCGGGAGTCAACATTCCGCAGTTCAGTCCCGAGAACAATCCGGCCAACCTGGTTCCCAATGCGACCTTCGGCGGAGTCAGTAATCCTGCGAACCCCAGCTACAACGCGCGCTTTCCGCTGCGCGGCGCCGAGACGCCGTTGTTCTCTGACGCCACTCTGACGCATACGCGCGGCGCCCATGTATTCAAATTCGGTTTCTACTTCGAGCGCTGGAAAGCCGTCAAAGGAGAATCCGGCAACTGGGCCGGCACACTCGATTTCAGCACGGATACCAACAACCCGAATGATTCCGCTCATCCCTATGCCAACGCTCTGCTAGGGAATTTTAAGAGCTATACGGAATCGAATACGCGACCGCCACTCTATGAATCCACCAGCTCGGTCGAGTGGTTCGTGCAGGACAACTGGAAAGTCAGCCGCAGGCTGACGCTTGACCTGGGCGCGCGATTCGGCTGGTCCGAGCCCTTCCACAGCTTCCGGCGCCAGGAAGCGGGCTTTGTTCCCGATCGATGGAATCCCAAAAGCACGATTCAGCTCATGACGCTGGTGAAGTCTATCCGGTAACCGTGATCGGCGCGATCGTGCCCGGCTCGGGCGACCCGTACAACGGTACGGTGAATCTGCTGACGGACTCGAATTATCCGGCCGGGCTCCGCAACAACAGCGGCATCAAAGCGGCGCCAAGGTTCGGCTTCGCCTACGATCCGTTCGGCGACGGTAAAACCGCGATCCGCGGTGGATTCGGAATGTTCTACGAAATCCATGAGAAGGATTTGTGGGGCTACGCCCTGCATCTGAATCCGCCCAACCAGTTGACGCCCCAGATTTTCTACGGCGCCCTGGACTCCTTCATCGAGACCCAGGGCTTCCAGTTCCCTTCGAACACATCCGGCCTGAGTCCCGACCGCACACTAGGGCGGACCATGAGCTACAGCTTCGGCATCCAGCGGAACATCGGGTGGGGCACGATTGTCGACGCCGCCTACGTCGGCACGCTCGCTCGCCATCTGCTGGAGCGCAAGAATATCAATTCCGTCCCGCTGGGGACGACTCTCGATCCAAAGGCCCAGGATCCCAGCAACCCCGGCAATCCTCTGGCGGCGCAATACCTGCGTCCGTATCTGGGGTACGGCGACATTCAGTATTACAACTACGACGCCAATTCGAGCTATCACTCCCTGCAGGTGACCGTGAACCGCCGCCTGGCGAAGAAGGTGCAAGGCGGCGCCGCGTGGACCTGGTCGAAAGCGATGGACTATGACGACATCGACACGACCAATCTCAGCTACCTGGTGAGCCCCAAAGTGTGGAACTACGGCAAAGCGGGATTCGACCGCACTCACATCCTCAAGATGCACTGGATCTGGGAACTGCCACGCGTCACCAGACTGGCCCCGGCGATCCTGGACGGCTGGCAGATGTCCGGCATTACGACATTCATGAGCGGCGCCCCAAGTGGGGTGACTCTTTCGCTCACGTCCGGGAACGCCAATAACTGGTCCGGCTCCCCGACCGACGCCTCGCGTCCGAATGTGATCGCGAACCCGGTTCTGCCCAAGGATGAGCGGACGTTCGACCACAACATCAACACAGCCGCCTTCGCGCTGACGCCGCAGGGAACCTGGGGCAATGCACCGAAGGACGCATTTCGCGGCCCGGGTACCAACAACTGGGACATTTCCATGTTCAAGAATTTCCGCCTGACCGAGCGCTTCAAGGCGCAATTCCGCTGTGAGGGCTACAACCTGTTCAACCACACGCAATTCAGTTCGCTAGATACGAACGCGAGGTTTGACAACAAAACCGGAACGCCGGCGAATCCACTGTTCGGCCAGTTCACGGCGTCGCGGCTCCCAAGGCGTATGCAGCTTGCCTTGCGGATTACTTTCTAATTACGTTCCTAACGCAGTGGTCGCGTGCACGAACCGCGCCATTACTGTCGCGGCTCAGTAAGGATGGTAAGGATGGTAAGGATACTATGGATGATAGAATCCGTCCATGAAGAGAGCGTTCCTGCTCGTCGCGGTCCTGAGCGCAGCGCTGGCGCAGCAAGACATGGGTGTCATCACCGGCGTCATCACAGACCCGACCGGCGCCGCTGTCCCTGCCGCGCGCGTGACGGTGACCAATAGCGAGACCAACGAGACACGCACAGTGAGCACGTCCGACGGCGGCGCCTACACCGTGGGACCGCTTCGTGTCGGGCGCTACACCGTAGCCGTCGAGCACCCGGGCTTCAAAAAGTCGGTGCAACAAGATATCGAGCTGCATGCACAGGACCGTGTCCGCGCCGATCTGAGCCTCGAAGTAGGCCAGATCGTCGAAAGCACATGGATCGTGGCGGCGAATCCGCTGCTGCAAGCCGAAACGTCCTCCCTCGCCAAAGTCGTCGAGCAGCACGAAATCCGCGGACTGCCGCTCAACAGCCGCAACTTCCAGCAACTCGCCTGGCTCAGCGCCGGCGTCACTCCCGCCACGGCCAGCCGCGACCGCGACAGCGGCTTCAACGCGCACGGCCAGCAGATGACGCAGAACAGCTTCCTCATCGACGGAATCGAAAACAACAACAACGTCATGGGCATGCAGGACCGTAAGATGCAGGTGGTAGTCCCGTCGCTCGACGCGGTAGCGGAGTTCAAAGTTCAGACCAGCAACTATTCGGCGGAATTCGGACGCAACTCGGGCGCCGTCATGATCGTCAGCATCAAGTCCGGCACGAATGGCTTCCATGGCACCGCGTACGAATACCTGCGCAACGATATCTTCGATTCGCGCGATACATTCAATTACGTGGACCGCAACGGGGACGGCAAAGCCGATCCCGCCTACCTGCGCCAGAACCAGTTTGGAACCACGTTCGGCGGGCCGATTCGGCGTAACAAGACATTCTTCTTCGGAAGCTGGGAAGGACGCCGCGAGCGATATCAGCAAATCGATCAGGCCATCGTGCCCACCGCCGACGAACGTATCGGCATCTTCTCGCGCTCGCTCGCCGTAATCAACGACCCACTCACCCGCCAGCCTTTCGCCGATAACCAGATTCCGCGCAGCCGTTTCGACGCGACTTCCTTGAAGCTGCTCGAGCTGTGGCCGCAGCCGAACTTCACTGGCTCGGGCACGCGCAACAACTTCATCCGCAATCCGCCCTGGCGGGTCGACCGCGACAACGTCGACGCGCGCATCGATCACAACGTATCGGATAAGGACAGTGTCTTCGGGCGCGTGAGCATCGCCCGGTTCCAGAGCTTGCGCGACTCCGTATTCCCGGAGCCGGCGCGAGGCGGACAGGGCAACGACCGCGCCATTGACGCCAATCCCGCCAGGAGCGTGGCGTTTTCCTACACGCGCGTTCTGCGTCCGAACATGGTCAACGAATTCCGCTACGGCTTCGTGCGGCAGGTAGTCGACAAGCGCGAGCTGACCGATGAATCGTTCGGCGATCTCACCGCGAAATATGGCATCCGCGGCCTCCCAGTCTATGACGGCCTGTTTGGGCTTCCGCAGTTTACTCTGTCGGGCCGCTTCGCCTACCAGGGGCTGGGCGAGCCGGGCTCCATGCCGAATTTCAAAGTCCACCAGGTGCACCAGTATCTCGACAACGTGTCCTGGAACCGGGGCGCCCACAATTTCAAATTCGGGACGGACCTGCGCTGGTACCGTTCCGACATCTTCGGCGGCGCCTCGGCTCATGGCGGACTCACCTTCGATGGCCAGTTCACCGGCATCAGCCTCGCCGACTTCCTTCTCGGCCAGACCGGACAAGCGGCCTTGACCACGCTCCTCACCGGCCAGATGCGCTTTCGCAATTACATGTTCTACGCGCAGGACGATTGGAAGGTGATGCCGCGCCTGACCCTGAATCTCGGCCTGCGCTACGAGCTCAACTCCCCATGGTGGGAGAAGCACAACAACATGAACCTGATCGAGCTTGGGGCTGGACCGAAATTCAACACGATCACGCAGGCGGGCTACTGCGGCGATTCCTGGTCTTGCCGCGCCTTGGTCAACACCGACACCAATAACTGGGCCCCGCGCGTGGGCCTCGCGTATCAATGGAAGCAGCGGACCGTGATCCGCGCCGGCGCCGGCATATTCTATGGCGGTCAGGGATCGCTCGGCGCCAACGGCCGCGCCATCAATAATTTCCCCTATAACCGCAGCATCACCGCGCAATCCACTGCCGGACAGCCGCCCTTCCAGTTGTCGAGTGGATATCCGGCCGACTTCCTGGGCAGCCCCACGGCCCCTCCTCCGCCGAACGTCAACTGGACGGTCTGGCAGCAGGACTTCCCGTCGCCGCAGGTGGCGCAGTGGAACTTTGCCATTCAACAGGAATTGACGCGCGCTCTCTCTCTGACCGTTGCTTATGTCGGCTCGGGTACCAGCTATCTCATGGACGGGTACAACTGGAATGGCTCCGATCCGGGGCCGGTCGCGACCGAAACCCAGCGCCGTCCTATCCCGAGGTGGAACACCATCACCTTCCAGACACCCTACGGCCACTCGACCTATCATGGCCTGGACGTCCAACTGGAGAAGCGCTATTCAGCCGGATTGTCATTCACAACTAGTTACACCTGGAGCCATTCGCTCGACAACCTCGCCGAACAGTTCGGCTCGGCCGGCGGCGGATTGCAGAGCTCCAAGAGCTTTTCGTCGGCCAAGGGCAACGCGAACTTCGACCTGCGTCATCGCTTTGTAACCGCGGCCGTGTGGGAGATGCCCTTCGGCAAACGGGGCATCCTGGGCCAGGTCTTCGTTGGATGGCAGCTCTCCGGCATGATCTCCGCGCAGACCGGGCACAACTTCAGCATCACCGTTCCCAACGCGCGAACCTTGCTGGGCGCGACTGCCGTCACCGACTGGTGGCCGGACCGCATCGCCAATCCGCGCCTCGATGCGCGCTCGGCGGATCGCTGGTTCGATACCAGCGCGTTCGTCATCGCGCGGAATCCGGATAGCACATATCGCTACGGGAACGCGGGCCGCGGCATTTTGAACGGTGACGGATTGTTCAACGTAGACGCCGGGCTGATGAAGAACTTCCGCGTCACGGAACGGTTCGGACTTCAATTTCGCTGGGAGACGTTCAACGTGACCAACACGCCGACGCTGGCCGACCCGAACGTTTCGCTCGGTAACCCGGACTTCGGTAAGTCCCGCAGTACGGTCAGTACGCCGAGGCAGTTGCAGTTCGCATTGAGGCTAACGTTTTAAAAACAGTTGCAAAAGGCAGTTGTGGTTGTTGGTTGTTGGTTGTTGGTCGTTGGCCGGATTCCCTGGCAAGCACGGCCAACAACCAAAAACCAACAACCAACAACCGCTTTTATGTACACTATTGAAGATGGGTGATCCGCAAGACGCACAAGTCGGGGAATCGTTAGGGCGCCACACCCTTCCTCCCGCGACTTTCGATTTCCTCATCCTATCGCTTCGCGCTCAGGCTGAGATGCAGTTAGGGTTGTTCCACTTCGGAGAAGAAGCGGAAAAGCCCGCGCCGGACCTCGATCTGGCCAGGCACAGTATCGATATGATGAACGTCCTGCTCGAAAAGACCAAGGGCAATCTGTCTTTAGACGAGCAGCGCCTGCTCGAAAACTCCCTCACCGAACTCCGATTCCGATACATCCAAGCCGTGGAAGAAAGCAAGAAAAAGTAAATGCCGTTTTCGAGCGACCCGCTGCGCATTACAGTGCTCGGCTCCGGTACCAGTATGGGTGTGCCCACCATCGGCTGCCACTGCGAAGTGCGCAGCTCGAACGATCCTCGCGACAACCGGCTGCGGCCGTCCATCCTGGTCCGCTATGGCGGCCGGAACGTCCTGATCGACACCACGCCGGACTTCCGCACGCAAGCCTTGCGCGCCAAGATCAACCGGCTCGACGCCATCCTGTTCACGCACGAGCACGCCGACCATATTATGGGGCTCGACGACGTGCGCCCGTTCAACTTCCGGCAGAAAAGCGCCATCCCCATCTTCGGATCGGAAGAGACGCTGGCCGCCATCCGGCGCACGTTTCAATATATTTTCGATGACAACATGCCGCAGTCGTCGATTCCGAAGTTGGAAACACACATTCTCGACGGGTCGGCCTTCGACCTGTTCGGCCTGGAAGTCCAGCCGCTTTTGCTGCAGCACGGGCGCGGCGTCTCGTACGGATATCGTTTCGGATCCGCCGCCTACCTCACCGATCACAGCGAGATCCCGGCCGAAGCGCTGCTGCAGTTGCGCGAACTGGACGTGCTCTTTCTCGACGCGCTGCGCTACAAGCCGCATCCCACGCATTCCACCGTGGAGCGGTCCATCGCCTACTCCGAGCAGCTCAATCCGCGCCGGACATTCTTCACGCACATCTGCCACGAGCTGCCCCACGTCAAAACGGAGAATGGCCTTCCACAGAATATCCGCCTCGCCTATGACGGACTCGAGATCACCGTGGGGGAGCCGACCTAGATGTCCGCGGCGATTCGCATCTTCCGAAGTCTGGAGGAGGCCAAGCCCATCTTTGGCCCATCGGCTCTGACCATCGGTAATTTCGACGGCGTGCACGCAGGGCATCGGCGGATTTTGCGGCGCGTCGGCGAGTTGGCGCGCGAGAACGGCTGGAAGCCGTCCGTCCTGACCTTCGATCCGCACCCGACCAAGGTTGTCGCCCCCACCCGCTCGCCGCGCTTAATGACCACGCCGGAGCAGCGCTACGCATGAGGTGGCACAGCTCACTCCGGAACGGTTTGTGCGCGAGGTTTTGGTGGATGCGTTAGGGGCGAGAGCCGTCCTGGTGGGCAGCAACTTTCGATTCGGCCATAAACACGCCGGCGATACGGCCCTGCTGCGCGATCTTTCCGCGGAGCTCGGCTTTCTGGTCGAAGTGATTCCGGCGATCACGGTTCGGCGCTCGGTGGTTTCCTCGAGTGAGATCCGCCGGCTGGTCGAGCGGGGCGATGTGTCGCGCGCCTGCCGCATGCTGGAGCGTCCCTTCGCGCTCGAAGGCGACGTCGTTCACGGGCACGGGGTTGGCGCCAAACAGACCGTGCCCACGTTGAACCTGTCCACGCGAGCCGAAGTCCTGCCCGCGAACGGCGTTTACATCACCCGAACGCGAGACCTGAGCTCCGGCAATTCCTGGCAGTCGGTAACGAATATCGGCTACCGCCCCACCTTCGGCGGGACCGACCTGTCAATCGAAACCTTTCTGCTCGCCCGTCTCGATGGCGACGCGCCGCGGAACATCCATGTCGAATTCCTACACCGGCTGCGTGACGAAAAGAAGTTCGACAGTCCCGAGCAGTTGAAGGCTCAAATCCTGCGGGACGTGCGGCGCGCGCAAGCGTATTTTCGTCGAGTTCCATGTCATAATCAAAAGACCTAATCCCGCGGTACCCAAGGAGAAAGAGTTGAGTTTGTCAGCAGGAAAAGTGAAGCACATGAAAGCGCTGTCCAACGGCGCCGGCGTCATTGCCGCGGCGGCGATGGATCAGCGGGGCAGCTTGCAGAAGTCGATCGCCGCGGTGAAGGGGATCGATCCGAAACAGGTCACCGACGAGATGATGAGCGAGTTCAAGATCGCCGTGACCAAGGTCTTGACTCCCCATGCCAGCGCCATTACGCCGGGTTATTGCTGGCTTACGAATTGAGCGGTTACGACAACACGCAGCCGGGCCGGCTCCCAGACCTGCTGCCGCATGTGTCGGTGAAGCGCATCAAAGACTGGGGCGCGGATGCAGTCAAGATCCTCATCTACTACACCCCGTTCGACGATCCGAAAGTCAACGACATCAAGCACGCATTCATCGAGCGCATCGGCGCCGAGTGCGACACCTATGAGATTCCCTTCTTCCTCGAATTCATCGGATACGACCCGGCCGGTGGCGCCGAAAAAGGCATAGAGTTCGCCGCGAAGAAGCCGGAGATCGTCACCAAGAGCATGCAGGAGTTTTCCAAGCCGCACTATATGGTGGACGTGCTCAAAGTGGAAGTGCCCATCAACGCCGAATTCGTCGAAGGCAGCAGTGTCTACAAGGGCCAGAAGGCGTACACACGCGCCGAAGCGCTGGAACATTTCCGCAATGCGGCGGCGGTGGCGGCGAAGCCATTTATCTATCTGAGCGCCGGAGTGGGCAACGCGCAGTTTGTCGAGTCCCTGAACATGGCGTCGGAATCGGGAACGGACTTTTCCGGAGTACTGTGTGGCCGGGCCACCTGGAAAGAGGGCATTCCGGTGTACGGCAAGCAGGGGGCGAAGGCGCTCGAGGATTGGCTGTCGAACGACGGAGTGAAGAATATCAACGCCGTGAACGCGGCGATCCAGTCCGCTAAGCCGTGGTATGCGAAATTGGGGATGGCGAAGCCGTAGTCAGACGCCCCCGCGGAATTGACGGTTCAGGGGCTGTCCGCTCGCTCCATCGGCGGTTTCTTGCTCGCCGATGTATCGCACGGACTTGGCTCCTGGGCGGAGTTGCGGGCCTGAGCGACTCGCTCCAGCAGAATTCCACTCTTTGCTCAGGGATGGACACGGATAACCGTTAGGTCGAATCCGCCATACGGGCGAGGAGCGCCAACAGATTCCAGGAAACCAGAATCGCGAAGAGCACATTGATGCGCCACAGCAAACTCCGCCGGCCCAGCCGCCAGCAGTATACCCCAAGCGCCAGCGCCACAACCTTTACCAGCACCAAGCCGGCCAGCGGTGTGGGCGCCGCTCGCATCGCGAACTTGACCATTGGGTTTGCTTCCTGCAATCCCTGCATGAGGAAAATAACGGTCGTGAGCAGGTCCAGGAACTGGAAGTAGGTGAATATCAGTAGACTCGCGGTCAAATGGGGCTCTCCCTTAGTTCGACACTCAGTATTACACCTTAATCATGACGTACGGTCCTTAGGATGTAAATACTGTCAAGTACTGATTTACGTCAATAGGGTACTGCCGTGCGTATTAATCGGAGGGTCGCTCCCATCCTTAGAAATCCCCGTTACCGGCATCGGGAGCCGTCGAATCGACGATTTTGGTATATACTCGCGACATCCATGTAGTGACATTCTGAGCCGCGACACTCATCATGGAGCGGTTTCTTGAAAGAGACGAAAGTCTATGACGAATCATGAAATCGAACGAAGAGAATTCGCCCGCTGGGCATTAGGAGTTCTGGGATCCGCCGCGTTGGTTCAAAAGGCTTCTGCGGTAGTGCACAAGGTAGCGCCGGGCATCAAGCTTTGCGCACAATCCTCGCCCAACCCCTCAGACGAGCAGCTTCTGTTCCTGCAGCAAATCGGCGCCCAGTACGTCAGCGTCGGGTCGACGCCGGACCTGCGCACCGCCGAAGGCTTCATGCAGATCAAGAAGCGCTATGCGGACGCCGGTATTACGGTCTGGAACATCGGCGCCACCAGTGTCCACAACATGCCCGAGGTGACCCTCAACCTCCCCGGACGCGCCGCGAAGATCGAGGAGTACAAGCAGTACATCCGCAATCTCGGAAAGGCCGGAATTACCTACTCGACCTACGCCCACATGGGCAACGGAATCTGGACCAGCGGCCGCGCCACAGTGCGGGGCGCGTCGGCGCGCGAGTTCGATCAAAATAGCCCAGCGGCGCGCGGGAATTGGGACGGCAAGGTATCCGCCGGACCTCTTTCCAACGGACGCGTGTTCACAAACCAGGAGATCTGGGAAAACTATACCTATTTCATCAAGCAGGTGGCGCCGGTTGCCGAGGAGGCAGGCGTGCGGATCGGCATTCACCCGGACGACCCGCCCGTGCCGGTGCTCGCCGGCGTGCCGCGCTGCATCTTTGGGAACTTCGATGGGTATAAGTGGGCGATGGAGATTGCGAATAGCCCGAACATCGGAATCTGCCTCTGCTGCGGAACCTGGCTCGAAGGCGGCAAGGCGCTCACCGGCAAGGACCCGGAGGAGATGATCCGCTATTTCGGCGCCAACAAGATCTGGAAAATTCACTTCCGCAACGTCAGTGCGCCGTTGCCGCATTTCGTCGAGACGTTCATGGACAACGGCTACTACGATATGTGGAAGATCATGAAGGCGCTGCGCGACGTGAACTACGACGGCATTGTCATTCTTGACCACAGCCCGACGATGGTGGGCGGGAATTACGTGCAGACGGCGTACGGGTTCGCCTACATGAAGGCTCTGCTGAACCGCGCGAACGCAGAAGCCAAGGGATAAAACATGCAACGCCGCGTCGTCAAACCTCGAGGCGAGGATTACTGCGCGGAGCCTTGCAGAGCTTTGAGCTTCAAGTGCAGCTTCGACTTGTAGCGGGCGGCCGTGTTCTTCTTGATGATCCCGATTTTGGCCGACCGGTCGATGATAGAAAAGGTCTTGGGCAACAGCGCGGCCGCAGCCGCCGGATCCTTGCCGGCGACCATGCGCCGCATTGCCCGGATCTGGTGACGCAAGCGCATCTTGTTGCGCCGGTTCATCTCGGTCCAGCGTTCTGTCTGCCGTACCCGCTTGAGGGAGGAAATATGATTCGCCATCTAAGTAGTCAGAATAGCAAAAGGCGCGCGGCGTAGCAAACGATACGGCATGCTATACGGTATAATCAAAACATGAAACCCATACAGAAGAAGCCGGAAATGCAAAAGGTCACGGTGATGTTGCCGCGCGACCTGGTGGAGCGAGCCAAGCGCGTGTCCGGGCTGGGATTGACCCCGGCCATCCGGCGCGGCCTTGAAGCAGTCGCCGCAACGGAGGCATATGAGACGCTTCGCCAGCTTCGGGGTAAGGACCGCGGCACGATGACCTGGCAAGAATTACGAGGAAAGTGATTTGTTCTGCGCCGACAGTAGCTGTTGGGTCCCCTATCTCGCCGAAGAATCGGGGAGTGACGTCGAGTTGATAGAAGCTCATCTAAGTAATCAATCGTTGGTCATGTGTCCCATGGTGCTGACGGAGTTGTTCAGCGATCCAGCGCGAAGCGACAACGCCAAGAAGGCTCTGATTGTCATCCCGATGTTGGACCTGAAACCGGAATTCTGGCAGCGGGCGGGGAAAACTCGCGCCATCCTGATGAAGTGGAAGTGCAAGCCCAAGCTCGCGGATTCGTTGATCGCGCAAGTCTGCATCGACCACAATATCCCGCTGCACGCCCGGGACGCCGATTTCCGGCCATTTGCGAAATACGTGGGACTGCAGCTTGTTTTACACGAACTGGTGAGCTGACAACTCAAAGCATTCCGCGGCCGCTTCCATAGTCCTTCCGATATCCGCATCGCTGTGCGCCGCCGACAGAAACGCAGCTTCGAACTGCGACGGCGCAAGGTAAATCCCGCGGTCCAGCATAAGCCGGAAGA
>WNFM01003104.1_pt1 | contig 17328 bp, 8 predicted proteins | sample 5400271 | NCBI WGS metagenome assembly WNFM01 (sample SAMN13153352, study PRJNA577476) | soil metagenome | isolation source: 60 cm saprolite on Douglas fir-dominated hillslope | place: USA:California | collected 2013-09-17 | reverse complement strand
GACTACCTCTTCAACAGCGCCAAATGGTGGGACTTCGAAAGCCCCTGGCTGCTCGAGCAGTACGACATGTTCCGCGCGATCGCCCCGAGCATCGCCTTTACCGAGAGCCACGACACCGAGCGGCTGGCGGCCGAGCTTGAGCGCGCCGGCGTCACCGACGCGGCGCTGATCGAGGCGCGCTACCGCCAAGCCTATGCCTTCGCCGCCTGCTTCTCGGCGGGGTTGATGATGCCGATGGGCTACGAGTTCGGCTGGGGCCGCCGGCTCGACGTGGCGCGGACGCGCCCGATCCCGGCCGAGCCCAAGCGCTTCGACCTGTCGCCCTATATCGCCGCCGTCAATGCGATGAAGCGCGACACGCCCGCCCTCAACGAGGAGGGACCGCAGCAGCGCCTGACGCCGCCCAGCGACCCCGTCGCGGTGCTGGCGCGCCGCACCCAGGCCGGCGACGAATGGGCGTTCACCCTGGTCAACACCGACGACGAGGAGGCGCACGAGATCGAGCTGGACGCGCTGCTCGCGGCGGTGGATGGCCAGGGCTTGGTGCTCGACGATGCGACGCCCGGCAGCACCGAGCGCGGCGTCGATCTGCGCCTGGTCGTCGATCCGGCGGAGGTCCGCGTGCTGCGCGGCCGCGGCGCGGTGCGACCCGCGCTGCCCGTCGCAAGCGAGCGGACGCGCCCCGCGGGTGGTATGCGTCCCGACTGGTCGCCCACCGCCCGCATCCTCATCGAGGAGGTCTATCCCGAGCTCGACGGCGGCCGCTTCCCGGTGAAGCGCACCGTCGGCGACACCTTCGCCGTATGGGCGGACATCCTGCGCGACGGCCATGACGTGCTGCGCGCGGCGCTGCTCTACCGCCCGGAGCGGGCGAGCGAATGGCGCGAGGCGCCGATGCGGCTTTACGACAATGATCGCTGGGTCGGCGAGGCACCGCTGCTCGAGAATACGCGCTACCGCTACACCATCGAGGCCTGGACGGACCATTTCGCCTCCTGGCGCACCGGCACGCTCAAAAAGAGGGACGCGCAGCAGCCGATCGCCCTCGATCTCGTCGAAGGCCGCGCGCTGGTGGCAGCGGCGGCGGAGCGGGCGACCGGGCCCGACCGCACGCTGTTCGAGCGCGTGCTGCGCGAGTTCGACCGGGGCGACGCCGCTTCCCGCGCCGAGCTCATGCTGTCGCGGCTCCTCGACCAGGCGATGGCGCGCTGGCCCGACCGCGGCGACGCGACGCGCTACCGCCATGAGCTGGAAGTGGTGGTCGACCGCCCGCGTGCCCGCTTCGGTGCCTGGTACGAGATGTTCCTGCGCAGCCAGGGCCGCGTGCCCGGGCAGACCGGCACCTTCGACGACGGCATCGCCCGCCTGCCGAAGATCCAGGCGATGGGCTTCGACGTCGTCTACCTGCCGCCCATCCACCCGATCGGGCGCATCAACCGCAAGGGCCGCGACAACAGGAGGGCGGGCACACCGCCGTGCATCCCGATCTCGGCGGCATCGCCGGCTTCCGCCGGTTCGTCGCCGCGGCGCGCGAGCGCGGCATGGAAGTCGCGCTCGACTACGCCATCCAATGCGCGCCCGACCATCCCTGGGTCAAGGAGCACCCGGAATGGTTCGTCTTCCGCCCGGACGGCAGCCTCAAATACGCGGAGAACCCGCCCAAGAAATACCAGGACATCGTCAATGCCGATTTCTACAACCCCGACCGCGAGGGGCTGTGGCGCGCGCTGCGTGACGTCGTGCTGTTCTGGATCGGCGAGGGCGTGACGATCTTCCGCGTCGACAACCCGCACACCAAGCCGCTGCCGTTCTGGGAATGGCTCATCCGCGAGGTGCAGGATCGCCATCCCGAGGTGATCTTCCTTTCCGAGGCCTTCACCCGGCCGAAGATGATGCGCGCCCTCGCCAAGCTAGGGTTCACCCAGTCCTACACTTATTTCACTTGGCGGGTGACCAAGCAGGAGCTGATCGATTACGGCGCCGAGCTGGCGCAGGGGCCGTCGAAGGAATATCTAAGGCCGAATTTCTTCACCAACACGCCGGACATCCTGCCGGTGCATCTGCAGCAGGGCGGCCGGGCGATTTTCCGCATCCGCCTGGTGCTGGCGGCGACGCTCGCCAGCACCTACGGCATCTACAACGGCTTCGAGCTGTGCGAGGGCCGCCCCGTTCCGGGCACCGAGGAGTATCTCCACTCCGAGAAGTACGAATTTAAGGTGTGGGACTGGGACCGCCCCGGCCACATCAAGGACGACGTCGCCAAGCTCAACCGCATCCGTCGCGACAATCGCGCGCTGCACGAGCTGACCAACCTGCGCTTCTACCCGGCGCGGGACGACCACGTGCTGTTCTACGGCAAGATGACCGCCGACCGGGCCAACATGATCTTCGTCGCCGTCAATCTCGATCCCGCGCGGCCGCGCGAGAGTGTCGTCGAGTTTCCGTTGGCGGAAATGCATATCGCGGAAGTTGAAACCTTCACGGCCGTCGAGCTGTTCACTGGTACGGAACACCGTTGGCAGGGCGCTCGCCAGCAACTGCGCCTCGATCCCGAGATCAACCCGGCGGCGATCTTCCGCATCGCGCGGTAGCGCCCCCTATGCAGCAGCGGATTTCGACCGCCCCTATGCCCGACACCACGCTCGTTTCGCCCGACACCCCGACGCTCGTTACCGACCCGCTTTGGTACAAGGACGCCATCATCTATCAGCTGCACGTCAAGGCGTTCTTCGACAGCAACGACGACGGCATCGGCGATTTCGAGGGCCTGACGCGCAAGCTCGATTACCTCCGGGATCTCGGCGTCACCGCGCTGTGGCTCCTGCCCTTCTATCCCTCGCCGCTGCGCGACGACGGCTACGACATCGCCGACTACCGCAGCGTCAACCCGGCCTATGGCGGCCTGAGCGACTTCCGCGCCTTCGTGCGCGCCGCGCACAGCCGGGGCCTGCGCGTCATCACCGAGCTGGTGATCAATCACACCGCGGACCAGCACCCGTGGTTCCAGCGCGCCCGCCGCGCCAAGCCCGGCTCGAACTGGCGCAACTATTACGTATGGAGCGATACCGACCAGAAATTCCTCGGCACGCGCATCATCTTCCTCGACACCGAAAGCTCGAACTGGGCGTGGGACCCGGTGGCGAAAGCCTATTACTGGCACCGCTTCTACGCGCACCAGCCCGACCTCAACTTCGACAACCCGCATGTGGTGCGGGAAATCCTCAACGTCATGCGCTACTGGCTCGATCTCGGTGTCGACGGCATGCGCCTCGACGCGGTGCCCTACCTCATCGAGCGCGAAGGCACCATCAACGAGAACCTGCCGGAGACGCACGCGGTGCTGAAGCGGCTGCGCGCCGCGCTCGACCAGCGCTACGGCGACCGCATGCTGCTCGCCGAGGCGAACCAATGGCCTGAGGACGTGCTGCAGTATTTCGGTGAGGGCGACGAATGCCACATGGCGTTCCACTTCCCGCTGATGCCGCGGATCTTCATGGCGGTCGCCACCGAGGATCGTTTCCCCATCACCGACATCGTGCGCCAGACGCCGGACATCCCCGGCAACTGCCAGTGGGCGATCTTCCTGCGCAATCACGACGAGCTCACGCTCGAGATGGTCACCGACCGCGAGCGCGATTACCTGTGGCAGCACTACGCCGCCGACAAGCGGATGCGCCTCAATCTCGGCATCCGACGCCGCCTCGCACCGCTGATGGAGAACGACCGCCGGCGGATGGAGCTGCTCAACGGGCTGATGTTCTCCATGCCCGGCACGCCGGTCATGTATTACGGCGACGAGATCGGCATGGGCGACAACATTTTCCTCGGCGACCGTGACGGCGTGCGCACGCCGATGCAGTGGTCGCTCGACCGCAACGGCGGCTTCTCGCGCGCCGACCCGGCGCAGCTCTATCTGCCGCCGATCATGGACCCGGTCTACGGCTATCAATCCGTCAATGTCGAGGCGCAGAGCCGCTCGCCTTCCTCCTTCCTCAACTGGATGAAGCGGCTCATCGCCGTGCGCAAGGCGCGCTGCGCCTTCGGCCGCGGCGACCAGCGCTTCCTCTACCCGTCCAACCGCAAGGTGCTCGCCTTCCTGCGCTCGCAGGGCGACGAGACCATTCTCTGCGTCTTCAACCTGGCGCGCGCGCCGCAGGCGGTCGAGCTCGACCTGTCCGGCTTCAAGGGGCGCGTGCCGGTCGAGCTGTTCGGCCGCAGCGCCTTCCCGCCGATCCGTGACCTCCCTTACCTACTTACATTGCCCGGGCACGGCTTCTACTGGTTCCTGCTCGACCCCAGCGCCGACATCGATCCCGGCTGGCGCGCCGGCTCGCCGGTGCCGGAGCTCAGCACGCTGGTCCTGCCCAATGGTTGGTTGGGCCCGCTCGATCGCCATAACCGGCACGTCTTCGAGACCGAGGTGCTCCCGGCCTACCTGCCGAACCAGCGCTGGTTCGCCGGCAAGGGCCGCGGCCTTGCCGCCACGACCGTGGTGGGCGGTGCGGTGATGCCTGGGCCGAACAATGGCTGGCCGCTGACCGTCGTCGAGGCCGCGTTCCGCGATGGCGAGCGGCAACGCTATTTCCTGCCGGTCGCGGTCACTTGGGAAGACGAGGCGAGCGAGCTGCGCAATGCGCTGCTGCCCCTCACCATCGCCAAGGCAAGGCGCGGCCGCAAGGAGGGCGCCATCTATGACGCCGCGGCCGATCCGGCCCTCGCGCCGGCGCTGGCGGAGGCGATGGGCGAGGGGCGGGAGATTTCCGGCACCACCACGCGGATCGCCTTCGAGCACACCGCCGCCTTCGGCCGCGTCCCGCGGCCCGAAAGCCCGATCGTGCGGCGCGTCGGCGGCGAGCAATCGAACACCTCGATCCTCATCGACGGGTACGCCGTGCTGAAGCTTTATCGGCGTCTCACCACGGGCGTGCAGCCGGAGATCGAGATGGTCCGCTTCCTTACCGAGGTGGCGCAGTTTGCCAACGCGCCGCCGCTGCTCGGCGCCTTCCGCTTCATCGAAGGCGACGGCCAGGAGACCGCGCTCGGCGTGCTCTTCGCCTTCGTGCGCAACCAGGGCAGCGCCTGGTCGCAGGCCCTCAACTATCTCACGCGCTATCTCGACGAGGCCTTGCTGATGGCGCCGCACGAGCCGCGGCCGGCGGAGCCGCCGACGCCGGAGGCGTTGGCGCACCCGCTCTATCTCGATCTCGCCGGGCAGCTCGGCCAGCGCACGGCGGAGCTGCATCGGGCACTCTGCCCGGAAGGGCCGGTTGACGAGGCTTTCGCGCCGGAGCCGATCGCCGCCGCGGATCTGGCGCATTGGCGCGACCGCGCGGTCGATGCGGCGCGCGCGAGTCTCGACAATCTGGCGCGGCGCCGGGACGCGCTGCCGGCGCCGGCGCAGGTGCTCGCCGACCGGCTGCTGCAGCTGCGCGAGCCGGTGCTGGAGCGCCTGGCGACCCTGCTGCCGGCCAGCGTGACCGCGCTCAAGACGCGCTTCCACGGCGACTATCACCTGGGCCAGGTGCTGGCGGTGCAGAACGACTTCTCGATCGTCGATTTCGAGGGCGAGCCGCTGCGCCCGATCGCCGAGCGGCGGCAGAAGAACTCGCCGTTGCGCGACGTCGCGGGAATGCTGCGCTCCTACGCCTATGTCAGCGCCACGGCGGTGCGCCAGATGGCGGACATCCAGCCCTCGGCGCTGCCGGTGCTGCAGGAGCGTGCCGAGGAGTGGCGTCGCCAGGTGACCGAGGCTTTCATGGCGCGCTACCGCGCGGCCATGGCGGGCGCGCGCTCGATGCCGGAAGAGCCGGGCATGGTCGATGCGCTGCTCGATTTCTTCACGCTGGAAAAGGCGCTCTACGAGATCGACTACGAGCTGGCGCAGCGTCCGGCCTGGGCGGTGATACCGCTCGCGGGCGTGCTCGCCGTCATCGAGGGGAACCATGGTCGCACTTAGCGCCGGCGCCCGCGCCGTCCTCGAGGCGCGCCACGGCGATCCCTTCGCATTTCTCGGCATGCATGCGGTGGGCGGCAGTCTCTGCGTGCGCGTGTTCCTGCCTTGGGCGCGCCGGTTGTGGGTGGTTGACACCACCACCGGCGAGGTCGCGGGCGAGCCGTCGCGCGTGCATGAAGAAGGGCTGTGGTCGGGCATGCTCGGCCGCCGGCCGCGCTTCCGCTACCGCCTGCGCGCCGAGGGCGCGCTCGGCACCGTCGAGTTCGACGACGTCTACGCCTTCCCGCCGCTGCTTGGCGACTTCGACCTCCATCTCCTCGCCGAAGGCACGCATCACGAAAGTTACGCCGTGCTCGGCTCGCATTGGCGCGAGCATGACGGCGTGCTGGGCGTCTCCTTCGCGGTATGGGCGCCCAATGCGCGGCGCGTCAGCGTGGTCGGCGATTTCAACGACTGGGACGGCAGGCGCTACCCGATGCGCCTGCGCCAGGGGGCCAGCATCTGGGAGATCTTCATCCCCGGCCTCAAGCCGGGCCACGTCTACAAATACGAGATCCTCGGCGCCGGCGGCACGCTGCTGCCGCTCAAGGCCGACCCCTATGCCGAGCGCGCCGAGCGACCGCCGGCGACCGCGTCGCTCGTCGCCGCGCCGTCGCGCCACGGCTGGGACGACACGGAGTGGATCGAGACGCGCTGGCGGCGCAACGACCGCCATGCGCCGATCAGCATCTACGAGGCGCATCTCGGATCGTGGCGGCGCAATGCCGAGGAGGGCAACCGCTATCTGACGTATCGCGAGCTCGCCGATCAGCTCGTGCCTTACGTCCGCGACATGGGGTTCACCCATCTTGAGCTGATGCCGGTCAGCGAGTATCCCTTCGACGGCTCGTGGGGCTACCAGCCGATCGGCCTGTTCGCGCCGACCAGTCGCTTCGGCACACCCGACGACTTCCGCGCCTTCGTCGATGCCTGCCATGCCGCCGGGCTGGCGCTGTGGCTCGACTGGGTGCCCGGCCATTTCCCGACCGACCCGCACGGCCTCGCGCGCTTCGACGGCACGGCGCTCTACGAGCATGCCGATCCGCGCCAGGGCTTCCAGCCCGACTGGAACACCTATGTCTACAATTTCGGCCGCCGCGAGGTCGCGAATTTCCTGCTGTCGAACGCGCGCTACTGGATCGACGCGTTCCATATCGACGGGCTGCGCGTCGATGCGGTGGCATCGATGCTCTATCTCGACTACAGCCGGCAGGCCGGCGAGTGGGTGCCCAACGAGTTCGGCGGTCGCGAGAACCTCGCCGCGATCGCCTTCCTGAGGCGCATGAACGAGCTGGTGTTCGGCACCGGCTCGGGCGCTACCACGGCGGCCGAGGAATCGACGGCGTGGCCGATGGTGTCGCGGCCGACATATCTCGGCGGGCTCGGCTTCGGCTTCAAATGGAACATGGGCTGGATGCACGACACGTTGCGCTACATGGCGCAGGACCCGATCCATCGCAAATACCACCACAACGACCTCACCTTCGGCCTGCTCTATGCGTTCCAGGAGAACTTCATCCTGCCGCTCTCGCATGACGAAGTCGTGCACGGCAAGGGCTCGCTCATCGGCAAGATGCCGGGCGACCGCTGGCAGCGCTTCGCCAATCTGCGCGCTTATTGCGGCTTCATGTGGACGCATCCCGGCAAGAAGCTGCTGTTCATGGGCGGCGAGTTCGCGCAGGAGCGCGAATGGAACCACGACACCAGCCTCGACTGGCACCTGCTCGGCGACCCCGTGCATCGCGGCGTCCAGCGCGCGGTGCGCGACCTCAACCGGCTCTACCGCGAGCTGCCGGCGCTGCATGAGCTCGACACCGAGCCCGAGGGCTTCCAGTGGATCGATGCCGGCGATGCCGCGCAGAGCACGCTCTCCTACATGCGCCGCAGCCGCGACCCGCACGACCTGGCGGTCGTCGTCGCCAATTTCACGCCGGTGCCGCGCCACGAATATCGCATCGGCGTGCCGCGGGGCGGGCTTTATCGCGAGCGCTTCAACAGCGACGCGCTCGACTACGGCGGCAGCGGCCTCGGCAATGCCGGGGCCGTCCGGGCGGAGGCCCATCCCGCGCATGGCCACGCGCATTCGCTGGTGCTGACCCTGCCGCCGCTCGCCACCCTCGTCTTCATCCACGAACCGGCGAGCGGCTGATGCAGACGCGCACCGAAGTCTGGCCGGGCAAGCCCTACCCGCTCGGCGCCAGCTGGGACGGCAAGGGTGTCAATTTCGCGCTCTTCTCCGAGAATGCCGAGGCGGTCGATCTCTGCCTCTTCGACGCCACCGGCAACCACGAATTGGCGCGCATCCGGCTGCCCGAATACACCGACCAGGTCTGGCACGGCTATCTGCCGGACGCGCGGCCGAACCTGCTCTACGGCTATCGCGTGCACGGGCCCTATCGCCCGCAGGACGGGCATCGCTTCAACCCCAACAAGCTGCTGCTCGACCCTTACGCCAAGGCGCTGCACGGCACGATCCGCTGGAGCGACGCGCATTTCGGCTACCGTGTCGGCAGCCCGCGCGAGGATCTCTCCTTCGACCGCCGCGACAATGCGCGCGGCATGCCGAAATGCCGCGTCGTCGACACCGCCTTCACCTGGCACGGGGATCGCCGGCTGCACACGCCGTGGGAGGAGACCATCATCCTCGAGGCGCATGTGCGCGGCATGACCATGCGCCATCCTGGCATCGATCCGGCGCGGCGCGGCACCTTCGCCGCGCTGGCCTCGCCGGCGGTGATCGACTACCTGCTGCAGCTCGGCGTCACCGCGGTCGAGCTGCTGCCGGTGCACGCTTCCGTCGACGACCGCCACCTCGTGCAGAACGGGCTCACCAACTACTGGGGCTACAACAGCATCGGCTTCTTCGCGCCCGATCCGCGCTTCCTGTCGAACGGCTTCATCTCCGATTTCAAGACCGCGGCGATGCGGCTGCACGATGCCGGCATCGAGGTCATCCTCGACGTCGTCTACAACCACACCGGCGAAGGCAACCATATGGGGCCGACGTTGTGCTTCCGCGGCATCGACAACGCCTCCTATTACCGGCTCGAGGCAGACCGGCGCTTCTATACGGACTACACCGGCACCGGCAACACGCTCAACCTCGACCATCCGCGCGTGCTGCAGCTGGTGATGGACAGCCTACGCTATTGGGTCACCGAGATGCATGTCGACGGCTTCCGCTTCGACCTGGCGCCGACGCTGGGGCGCTGGCACGGCGAGTATCGCCGCGACAGCCCGTTCTTCTGCGCGGTCGGGCAGGACCCGGTGCTGTCGCAGGTGAAGCTCATCGCCGAGCCGTGGGATGTCGGGCCCAACGGCTATCAGCTCGGCAAGTTCCCGCCCGGCTGGGCCGAGTGGAACGCGCAATACCGCGACACGGTGCGGCGCTTCTGGAAAGGCGACCAGGGCGTCGCGGCCGATCTCGCCTCGCGCCTCGCCGGCTCCTCCGACATCTTCGGCTACAAGGGGCGCCGGCCCTGGGCCAGCATCAACTTCGTCACCGCCCATGACGGGTTCACCCTCGACGATCTCGTCAGTTACAACGACAAGCACAACGAGGCGAACCGCGAGGAGAACCGCGACGGCCACAACGCCAATTACAGCTGGAACGGCGGCAGCGAGGGCGCCACCAACGATCCCGAGGTGGTCGCGCTGCGCGACCAGCAGAAGCGCAATCTCATCGCCACGCTGTTCCTGTCGTTGGGCGTGCCGATGTTCCTCGCCGGCGACGAGATCGGCCGCACGCAGAACGGCAACAACAACGCCTATTGCCAGGACAACGAGCTGTCCTGGACGGATTGGGAGGGCATCCGCGCCGAGGACGAGCGGCTGCACCAGTTCGCGCGCTATCTCATCAAGCTGCGGCGCCAGCATCGGGTCTTCTCGCGGCCGCGCTTCTTTCGCGGCGAGGCGGTGTCGGAGGCCGGACTCAAGGACATCACCTGGTTCACGCCGGAGGGGCGCGAGCTCACGATCGAGGATTGGAACAACCCGACGACGCATTGCATCGGCTGTGTGCTCGGCGGCGCCGCCGGCGAGTTCTACACGCCCGGCGGCCAGCGCGACATCGACGCGAGCTTCTTCGTCATGCTCAACGCGTGGCAGCAGGAGCTGCCATTCCGCATCCCCGAGCTGCCGGTGACCATGGAATGGGAGCCGCTGGTGGATACCTCGCTGCCGACCGGCTGCGGCGCCGACGGGCGGACGTTCTCCGCCGGCGAGGTGTTTCCCCTCAAAGCCCGCTCCTTCGCGCTCTTCATCAATGTCGCGCCGGAAAAACCGGCGCCGGGGCCGACCGGCCTCATCCACCCCGAGGAGCCGCCCGCCGCGCTCCCGGTGGATTTGGTGCGGCCGCCGGTCGAGCCCCAACCTGCCGAGGACAAGGATGAGACGCCACCTTGAGCTGCCGTTCGGCGCCGAGCTGATCCGCGAGGGCGTGCGCTTCCGCCTGTGGGCGCCCCGAGCGAAGGCGGTGGCGCTGCGGCTCGAGCACGGCGAGCGGCCGATGGCGCGCGCGGGCGGCGGCTGGTTCGAGCTGACCACCGCGGCGGCCCGCGCCGGCAGCCGCTACCGCTATGTCCTCGACGGCCAGGCGGTTCCCGACCCGGCCTCGCGCTACCAGCCCGAGGACGTGCACGGGCCGAGCGAGGTCATCGATCCGCGCAGCTATGACTGGCGCGATACCGACTGGCGGGGGCGGCGCTGGGAGGAGATCGTGCTCTACGAGCTCCACACCGGCACCTTCTCCGAGCGCGGCGATTTCGCCGGCGTCGAGCGCCACCTCGACCACCTGGTGAGCCTCGGCGTCACCGCCATCGAACTGATGCCGGTGGCGGATTTTCCAGGCAAGAGGAATTGGGGCTATGACGGCGTGCTGATCTTCGCGCCCGACAGCCGCTACGGCCGGCCCGAGGATCTGAAGCGGCTCGTCGATACCTGCCATGCGCGCGGCCTCGCCGTGTTCCTCGACGTCGTCTACAACCATTTCGGCCCGGAGGGGAACTACCTCCACGTCTACGGGCCCCAGTTCTTCACCGAGCGCCACCACACGCCGTGGGGCGCGGCCATCAATTTCGACGGCGAGCAGGCGCGGCCGGTGCGCGATTTCTACGTCGAGAATGCGCTCTACTGGCTCGAGGAGTTTCATCTCGACGGGCTGCGCTTCGACGCCGTCCACGCCATCCGCGACGACAGCGAGCGCCACATCCTGCGCGAGATCGCCGAGACGGTGCGCGCGCGGTTCTCGGGCGAGCGCCCGATCCATCTCGTGCTCGAGAACGACCGGAACGAGGCGCATCTGCTGCGCCCAGGCCTCTACACCGCGCAATGGAACGACGATCTACATCATGCCCTGCGCGTGCTCACCACCGGCGAGAGCGCGGGCTACTACGCCGACTACGCCGATGCGCCGGTCGGGCGCCTCGGCCGCGCGCTGGCCGAGGGCTTTGCCTATCAAGGCGAGAGCTCGGCCTATCGCGAGGAAAAGCGTGGCGAGCCGTCGGCGTATCTGCCGCCGACCTGCTTCGTCTCCTTCATCCAGAACCACGACCAGGTCGGCAACAACGCCTTCGGCACGCGGCTGTCGCGCCTCGCCACGCCCGCTTCCATCCGCATCGCCGCGGCGGTCTATCTGCTCAGCCCGCAAATCCCGATGATCTTCATGGGTGAGGAGTGGGGCGCGGAGCAGCCCTTCACCTTCTTCTGCGACTTCGGCCCCGACCTCGCCGACAAGGTGCGCGAGGGGCGGCGGCGCGAATTCGCGAAATTCCCCGAATTCCGCGACGAGGCGGCGCGCGCGCGCATCCCCGATCCCTGCGCCGCCGCCACCTTCGCCAGCGCCGTCCTCGACTGGAAGGCGCCGGAGCGGCCGCCGCATAGCGAAAGGCGGGCTTGGTACCGCCGGCTGCTGGCGCTGCGGGCGCGCGAGATCGCGCCGCGGCTGCGCGGTATGCGCGGCAGTGCCGGAGCGTGGCGGCCGCTGGGGCCGCGCGCGCTGCGCGTCGACTGGCGGCTTGGCGACGGCTCCCGCCTGACGCTGCTCGCCAATTTCGGCGACGACGCCGTGGCGCTGCCGGAGCCGGCGCGCGGCCGGCTGCTCTACGCCACGGGCGAGACGCCGCGCGACGCGCTGCCGCCGCTCTCCGCCGCCTTCTTCCTCAGCGAGTCCGCCGGCGGATGACCGCGACCGACCGCTCGCTCCTGCGCCTGGCCCGGCTCGCCGGCATCGCGCCCACCTACCGCGACGCGTGGAACAAGCAGCGCCGCGTCACGCCGGAGACGCTGCGCATGGTGCTGGCGGCGATGGGCTTCGCCGCGGCCAGCCGTAGCGATCTCGCCGCGGCGCTGGCCGAGCTCGAGGCGGAGGAATGGCGCGCGCTGCTGCCGCCGGTGGTCACCGCACTCGATGACGAGACCGCGACCGTGCCGGTGACGATCGCCGGCGCGCAGGAGGACCGGGCATCCTGGACGCTCATGCTCGAGAGCGGCGAGCAGCGCGAAGGGAGCGCCGCGCTCGGCGATCTGCAACGCCTGGCCGAGAAGCGGCGGGCGCAGCGCCTCGCTCTGCCGGTCGGCCACAGTCTGCCGCAGGGCTATCATCGCCTCGCGGTCACCGTCGGCGCGCTCAGCGAGGAGACGGCGCTGATCGTTGCGCCGCGCGCCGGCCACCTGCCTCGCGAGCTGCAGCCGGGCGGACGGGCCTGGGGCCTCACGGCGCAGCTCTACGGCGTGCGCTCGTCGCGCAATTGGGGCATGGGCGACTTCTCAGACCTCGCCGCGCTGGCCGCCGGCGCGGCGCGACGCGGCGCACGCACGCTCGGCATCAATCCGCTGCATGCGCTGTTCCCGGCCGAGCCGCGCCACATCAGCCCCTATTCGCCCTCGAGCCGGTTGTTCCTCAATCCGCTCTATATCGACATCGAGGCCGTGCCCGATTTCGCCGAGAGCACGGCGGCGCAGCTATGCATCGCGAGTCCCGAGGCGGCGACGCGGCTCGCTGCCGTGCGCGACAGCGACCTGGTCGACTACGAGCAGATTGCCGCGCTCAAGCACCCGGTGTTCGCCGAGCTCCACCGCAGCTTCGCCGCGCGCCATCTCGGCGCTATCAGGGACGGCGCCGTCACCGAGCGGGGCGCTGCCTTCCGCCGCTTTCAGCGCGAGGGCGGGCGGGCGCTGGCGGCTTACGCCACCTTCACCGCCCTGCACGAGCACATGCTCGGCCAGGGCGCGGGCTTCTCGTGGCAGGACTGGCCGGCGCCGCTGCGCGACGCCGGATCGCCGGAGGTGGCACGCTTCGCCGCCGAGCACGGCGCCCGCATCGAGCTGCATCAATATCTGCAGTGGGAAGCGGACCGACAGCTCGGCGAGGCCGCCCGTGCCGGCGAGCGGGCGGGCCTGTCGATCGGCCTCTATCGCGACCTCGCCGTCGGCGTCGATCCCAACGGCGCCGAGGCCTGGGCCGATCCGTCGATGATGGTCGCCGGCGCCACCGTCGGCGCGCCGCCCGACATCCTCAACATGAAGGGCCAGGATTGGGGTCTGGCGCCGGTAAACCCGGTGATGCTGCGGCGCCATGCCTACGCACCGTTCGTCGCGGCGCTGCGCGCCAATATGCGCCATGCCGGCGTGCTGCGCATCGATCACGCCATGGCGCTGATGCATCTCTATTGGGTGCCGCGCGGCGCGAGCGCGGCGCAGGGCGCCTATGTCGCGTATCCCTTCGAGGATCTGCGGCGCATCGTCGCGCTCGAGAGCCGGCGCCAGCGCTGCGCCGTCATCGGCGAGGATCTCGGCACCGTGCCCGCGGGGTTCCGCGAGACCATGCGCGATAGCGGCGTGCTCTCCTATCGCCTGCTGCTGTTCGAGCGCGGCCGCGGCGGTAATTTTCTGCCGCCGGAGGACTATCCCGAACTCGCCGCCGCCTCCTTCTTGACGCACGACCTCGCCACGCTCAGAGGATTCTGGCTCGGCCGCGATCTCGAATGGCGGCGCCGGCTCGATCTCTATCCGAGGCCCGAGATCGCCGCCAAGGAAGAGCAGGAGCGGCGGCGCGACCGGCGTCGCCTGCTCGACGCGCTGACCCGCGCCGGAACGCTGGCGCCGGGTGCTGCCAAGCGGCTGCTGCCGCGCGACGACGAACCGATCTTCGAGCCGGAGCTCGCTGAGGCGGTGCACCGCTTCCTCGGCCGCACCAAGGCCCGTCTCGCGCTACTGCAGATCGAGGATGCGCTGGGCGAGATCGAGCAGGCGAATTTGCCGGGTACGGTACACGAGCACCCGAACTGGCGGCGCAAGCTGTCGCTGGCGCTGGAGCAGGCGCTGCGCGAGCCGCTGTTCCGGCGGCTCGCCGCCGCGCTCGAGGAGGAGCGCGCTGAGCCGCGGCGCGCGGCGACCGGTTCATGACAACGCCGCCGCGCGCCACCTATCGGCTGCAGTTCAATCGCGACTTCACCTTCACCGACGCCGGCGCGCTGGTCGACTATCTCGCCGATCTCGGCATCAGCCATGTCTATGCCTCGCCCTTTCTGAAGGCGCGGCCCGGCTCGACACATGGCTACGACATCATCGACCACAACAAGATCAATCCGGAGATCGGCGACATCGAGGATCTCATCGCGCTGACCGACCGCTTGGCGCGGCGCGGCATGGGGCTGGTCCTGGATTTCGTGCCGAACCACATGGGCATCGGCCCGGACAACGCCTGGTGGCTCGACATCCTCGAATGGGGCCGGCTGTCGCCTTATGCCGATTTCTTCGACATCGACTGGCAGGCGCACCGTCCCGACCTCGCCGGCAAGGTGCTGTTCCCGGTGCTCGGCGACCAGTACGGCGTCATCCTCGAGAAGGGCGAGATCCGCCTGCGCTTCGATGCCGGCGACGGCAGCTTCAGCGCCTGGTATTACGACCATCGCTTTCCCATTACGCCGCTGCGCTACGCGGCGATTCTGCGCGATGTCGCCATGCCGGCGGGCGAGGGCGGCGGCGCGCTGAAGCGTCTCGCCGATGTGTTCGCCCGGCTGGGCCAGTCACGCGCGCGCAAGAGCGGCACGGGCGTCCATGCCGAGGGCATGCAGCTCAAGGCGGCGCTGGCCGCCCTGGCGGCGCGCGAGCCCGCGGTGACGGCGGCGCTCGATCAGGCGGCGGAAAGCTTCAACGGCGCGCCGGGCAAGCCGGAGAGCTGGCGCCGGCTGCACGCGCTGCTCGAGGCGCAGGCCTATCGCATCGCCTATTGGCGCGTCGCCTCCGACGAGATCAACTATCGCCGCTTCTTCAATATCAACGACCTCGCGGGCATCCGCATCGAGCTGCCCCAGCTGTTCGAGCGCGCGCACCGCCTGGTGCTGACGCTGGTCGCGGAGCGGCGGCTCCATGGATTGCGCATCGACCACATCGACGGCCTCTTTGATCCCACAGGATATTGCGAGCGGCTGCAGCGCGAGGCGGCCGCGGCGGCCGGGCTGCCGGCGGGCAGCTTCTACATCGCGGTCGAGAAGATTCTGGCGCCCTACGAGGCGCTGCGCGATTGGCCGGTGGCAGGCACCACCGGCTACGACTTCATCCGCGAGGTCGGCGGCTTGTTCATCGACGCCGATGGCGAGCGGCCGCTGCTGCGGGCCTATCGCCGCTTCACCGGCCGTGCCGAAAGCTTCGACACGGTGCTCTATGCCGGGAAGCGCCGCATTACCGAGGTCAACCTCGCGAGCGAGGCCAATGTCCTCGCGCAGAAGTTCCACGCGCTGTCGCGCAGCCATTGGCGCAGCCGCGATTTCACCTTGCACGGCATGCGCGGCGCGCTCGACGAGGTCATCGCCGCCTTTCCGGTCTACCGCACCTATGTGAGCGGTGCGGACGCCGCCGCCGAGGATCGGCGCTACATCGACTGGGCGGCGGCGCAGGCGAAAAAGCGCTGGCCCGGCGCGGACACCTCGATCTTCGACTTCGTCCATGGCGTGCTCACCCTCGATCTCGCCCAGCGCGGCAGCGGCTACAGCCGCCCCGCCGTGCTCGATCTCGCCATGAAATTCCAGCAGATCACCGGCCCGGTCATGGCCAAAGGCGTCGAGGACACCGCGTTCTACCGCTATGTCCCGCTGCTCGCGCTCAACGAGGTCGGCGGCGATCCGCGCCGCTTCGGCCTGTCCGCCGCCGCCTTCCATCGCGTCGCGGAGATTCGGGCCAAGCGCTGGCCGCTCGGCATGCTGGCCAGCAGCACGCATGACACCAAGCGCGGCGAGGACGCGCGCGCGCGCCTCGCATTGTTGTCCGAGGTGCCGCGCGACTGGGGGCGGCGCGTCGCGCTCTGGGCGCGGCTCAACCGGCTGCGGCGCGGCGAGGTCGATGGCGCGCCGGCGCCCGACCGCAACGATGAGTATTTCTTCTACCAGACCGTCGTCGGCGCCTGGCCGCTCGACCTCAGGCCCGACGATGCGCCGGGGCTCGCCGCCTTCGCCGAGCGGGTGCAGGCGACCATGACCAAGGCGGTGCGCGAGGCGAAGGAGCATTCGAGCTGGAGCAATCCCAATGCCGATTACGAGGCGGTGCTCGGCCGCTTCGTCGCCGGCGCGCTCGACGGCTCGCGCCCCAACCCGTTCGTCCAGGACATGCACGCCTTTGTCGAGAGCCTGGCGCGCGCCGGCGCGATCAACAGCCTGGCGCAGACCTTGATCAAGCTCGCCGCGCCCGGCGTGCCCGACACCTACCAGGGCGGCGAGCTCTGGGATTTCAGCATGGTCGATCCCGACAACCGGCGGCCGGTGGATTGGACGGCCAGGCGCCGGCTGCTCGACGAATTGCGCGAGCGCTTCGGCGACCGGCCGATCGGTCGCCAGGCCTTCGCCGAGCTGGCGGCGCATTGGCGCGACGGGCGCGAGAAGCTGTTCCTGACCTGGCGCGCGCTCGCGTTCCGCCGCGAACAGCCGGCGCTCTTCGCCGGCGGCGCCTATGTGCCGCTGCAGACCGGCGGCCGGCACGCCGACCGCCTGTTGGCGTTCGCGCGCGTCGCCAACGGGCATGCCGCGGTGGCCGTCGCGCCGCGGCTGGTGACATCGCTGCTGCGCAACGGCGGCGCCATCGACTGGACCGACACGATCGTGACGTTGCCGACGGGCCGCGGCTGGCGCGACGCGCTTGCCGGCCGCGAGCTCGGCCCGCGCGACGAGTCGGTCGCCGCCGCCGAGCTGCTGGCGGACTTTCCGGTCGCGCTGCTGGCGGGTGCGTGACGAAGCCGGCGGTCGTCATCTAGAGCGGAATCCGATCAGGTTGAAGCGTAGCCTGAGTTTCTGAAGTAGTTTCGGCATTCGGCTGACGAGACGAGGTCGATGACTTTTCCGATCCGC
>WNFM01123719.1_pt2 | contig 17334 bp, 18 predicted proteins | sample 5400271 | NCBI WGS metagenome assembly WNFM01 (sample SAMN13153352, study PRJNA577476) | soil metagenome | isolation source: 60 cm saprolite on Douglas fir-dominated hillslope | place: USA:California | collected 2013-09-17 | reverse complement strand
CACCGCCGCGTCGAGTTCGCTCCCCTCCATCTGGAAGCCGACCGAGTTCACATGCGCACCGCGCGCGAGCCACGCGCCGCGCACGACCGGGTCGCGCGCATGGGTGGTCGCGCAGATCACGTCCGCGCCGCGCACCGCCTCTTCGAAGCTCGCCGCAGCGTGCGCGCCGATCGACGCCGCGAACTCCGCCGTGCGCGCCGGATCGCGTCCGGCGACCCGAACCTCGCGAAACTTTCGCACGCGCGTCACATAGCGGGCGTGCGATTCGGCCTGGACGCCGGTGCCGATGATCGCCAGCACCGAGGCGTCCTCGCGCGCGAGCAGCCGGGTCGCCAGCGCGGAGGCCGCGGCGGTGCGCTGGGCGGTGATGGCCGTTCCGTCGAGCAGCGCCACCGGCACCCCGCTGCGCGGATCGAAGACGACGATCACCGCCTGGTGCGAAGGCACCGACTTGGGAAAGAGCGACACCAGCTTGGCCGCGAGCACGTCGAGCGAGGAGACGTGCGCGACCATCGCGCCCAGAAGCCCGGCCCGGTCGGCGCTCCAGGCGGCGATGCGCGGCGGCACCGAGGCGCGGCCCGCGCTGAGATCGGTGAGCGCGAGGCGCACCGTCTCGATCACGGCGTCCGGATCGAGCAGCGACTCGACCTCCGTGCGCCCGAGGACGATCACGGCACGAGGAGCAGCTTGCCGGTGGTGTTGCGCGACGCGAGCATCTCGTGCGCCATCGCTGCCTGCGCAAGCGGCAGCGTCTCCTCGATGCGCAGCTTCAGATCGCCGCGCTCGACCGCTCCCAGCACGAACCCGGCGCGCGTGAGCAGCTCGTCGCGCGTCAGCACGTAGTGTCCGAGCGTGGGCCGCGTCAGGAAGAGCGAGCCCGACTGCGCGAGCAGCATCGGGTCGATGGGCGGCACCGGCCCGCTGCTTCCGCCGAAGAGCACCAGCATCCCGCGCGGCCGCAGGCAGCGCAGCGACTTCTCCCAGGTGTCCTTCCCGACTGAGTCGTAGACCACGTGCACGCCCGCGCCGGAGGTGATCCGCTTCAACTCGGACTCGAAATCCTGCGCCCGGTAGTCGATCACCTCGTGCGCGCCGGCCGCTTGCGCAAGGCGCGTCTTCTCCGGCCCGCCGGCCGTGCCGATCACTTGCGCGCCCGCGCGCCGCGCCAACTGGCAGAAGAGCTGCCCCACTCCGCCGGCGGCCGCGTGGATCAGGCAGGCATGGCCCGGCCGCAGCGCAAACGTGTCGGTGGTGAGGTACTGCGCCGTCATTCCCTGCAGCATGGCCGCCGCCGCCTGGTTCGACTCGAGGCGCGCCGGCACCGGCACCAGCCGCGCCGCAGCGATGATCTGGTGCGTCGCGTACGAACCCATCGGTCCCGACCAGGCGACGCGATCGCCCTCTTTCACTTCGCTCACCGACGGACCGCCTCGACCACGCCGGCTCCCTCCTGTCCGGGCGTGAACGGCAGCGGCAGCTTGTAGACGCCTCTGCACTGGTAGATGTCGATGAAGTTGACGCCCGCCGCCTCGACGCGGACCAGCGCCTGCCCGGCCGCCGGCTGCGGCGTCGGCAGATCGATCAACTTCATCACTTCGGGACCGCCAGGCGCCTCGATGCGGATGACCTTCATGCCGCTTTCTCGCCACGCGGCGGCCTCCGCGTCAAGAGGCGCCCGGCCGCGTCGTCGAGTCCGGCGCCCTACGAAACCGCCCGCGTCCCCGCGCCGAGCCGGGCCTTGATGCAAGCGCCCAATCGCGAAATGCCCTCGGCGATCAATTCGGGCGGCCGGTTGGAGAAGTTGAGCCGCAGCGTGTTCCTCTGCGGCGCTCCCGGATAGAAGGGCGCGCCCGGCACGAAGGCCACGCGCTCGCGCATCGCCTCGAGCAGGAGCGGCTCCGCGTCGACGCCTTCGGGCAGCGTGGCCCAGACGAAGAATCCGCCCTCGGGCCGGGTCCAGGCCGAGGCAGGAGGGAAGTGGCGATCGAGCGCCGCCAGCATGGCCGCGCACCGCTCGCCGTAGAGCGAGCGCAGCCTTCGCAAGTGCGCCTCGTAGTCGAAGCTCTCGAGCAGCCGGGCCACCGCGCGCTGCGAGAGAGAGCCGGTGTGCAGGTCGGCGGCCTGCTTGGCGATGGTGAGCGCCCGGATGGTCCGCTCGTCCGCCACCGCGAAGCCGAGGCGCAGCCCGGGCGCGAGCGTCTTGGAGAAGGACCCGAGATGGATCACCGGAGCGCGCGCCTCCATCCCGGCGATGAGCGGCAGCGCCGCGCCCGAGAAGCGCAGCTCGCCGTAGGGGTCGTCCTCCAGCACAGCCACCTCGTGCTCGGCCGCCAGCCTCGCCAGCTTCTCTCGCCGCTCGAGCGAGAGCGTGGTGCCGCGCGGGTTCTGGAAGTTGGGCACCGTGTAGATGAGCCGCACGCGCGTGGTCTTGAGCAATGCTTCGAGCTCGTCGACGCGCATCCCCTCGTCGTCGCTGCCCACGGTGGCGAACTGCGCCTCGTAGCTACCGAACGACTGCAGGGCGGCCAGATAGGAGGGCGCCTCGACGGCGACGACGTCGCCGGGATCGATGAACGCCTTGCCCACCAGATCGATGCCCTGCTGCGAGCCCGCGGTCACCAGCACGTTCTCCGCGCGCGCGAGCAGACCTCCCCGGGCCAGGCGGTCCGCGATCCAGGCGCGCAGCGGTCCGAAGCCTTCGGTGGCTCCGTACTGCAGCGCCGCCGCGCCGTCGCTCGACAGCACTTCGGCGTGCGCGCGCGCCATCGCCTCGAGGGGAAACGCCTCCGGCGCGGGCAACCCTCCCGCGAAGGAGAGCACGTCTGGCCGCTCGGTGACTTTCAGGATCTCGCGGATGGCCGAGGCCTGCACGCGCGACATCCGCTTCGCCAGCTCGATCATCGGGCGCTCTCCTTCCGCCTCGCCTTTGCCGCCTCGGGAGGAAGCGGCACGGCGGTGGTCTCCTTCACCGTCGCGAGGACGATGGTGGTGGTGGTGCGGGTTACGCCGGCGATGCGCCGGAGCGTGCGCGAGAGCAGATTGTCGAGCGCCTCGGTGTCGGGAGCGACCACCTTGAGCAGGTAGGAGTCGAGGCCGGCGACGCGGTGGCACTCCAGCACCTCGGGGATCTGCTGGACGCGCCGGGCGAACCCCTCGTGATGGCGTGGATGCGCGATGCGCACGCCGATGATGGCGCGGATGTCGTTGCCCATCGCCTTCGGATCGAGGCGGGCGACGTAGCCCAGCACCGCGCCCGAGGCGTCCAGCTTGCGGATGCGATCGGCCACCGAAGGTTGCGAGAGGCCTACCGCCGCGGCGATCTGCGCCTGCGTCGTGCGCGCATCGCGCTGCAGCAGATCCAGAATCCTATAGTCTATAGGATCAAGCGTCATTGTGCCGTTAAGATATAGCAGAATCACCCGTATTTCACAAGAGAGGCCGTGACGCGCGTGAGCAAGCTGGCGCGAACGCCGGTGGCGGGAGATATTGCGCCGGTGCGGGTCTACACGGGTCTCGACGTTCAGTCCGATTTCGGCGGCCGCTTTCCCTGGAAGAGCCGTCTCGTCGAGGTGGATCACGGCGTGCGCCAGGCCGTGATCGACGAAGGCCCGCGCGACGCCAAGCTCACCTTCCTGCTCCTGCACGGCAACCCGACCTGGAGTTATCTCTACCGGGAGTTCATCCAGCGCCTCTCGTCCCGCTACCGCGTGATCGCGCCGGACCACGTCGGCTTCGGCCGCAGCGACAAGCCGCGCGACCCGCGCTGGTACACGCTCGACCGCCACATCGGGAACCTGGGCAGCGTGCTCGCCGAGCTGAAGCCCGAGCGCGTGGTGCCGGTGATGCAGGACTGGGGCGGACCCATCGGCATGGGCTGGGCGACGCGACATCCCGAGAGCGTTGCGGGCCTGGTTCCGATGAACACCTGGGCGTTCGTCCGCGATCCGCCCCTGAAGATGGGTTGGCTCTTCAAGCTGCTCGTGCTCGGCAAGGGCGGCTGGAGGCGCGCCGTGCAGAAGAACATCTTCGTTGAGCTGGCGCTGGCGCGAAGCAAGAAAGGCCGGCGCACCGACGAGGAGCTGAATCCCTATCGCGCGCCGTTTCCCACCGCCGACGATCGCGTCGGCATCGCGCGCTTCCCGCAGCTGATTCCCGAGACCAAGAACCAGGGCCACGAATCGTGGGCCACCATGGCGCACATCGAGGACGGAATTCCCCGCTTGCGCGAGAAGCCGGCGCTCATCTGCTGGGGGCGGAAGGATCCCATCTTCCGCGGCAAGACGCTGGAGCGGTGGCAGCACGCCTTCGCGCGCGTCGACGGGCCGCACCTGCTCGCCGACGCGGGTCACTATTTGCAGGAGGACGCGCCCGGGCCGATCCTCGACGAGATCGAGCGCTGGGCCGCCGCGCTTTGAATCTCGACGAGCAGGCGAAGATGGTGGCGAACCGGCTGCGGAAGAATTTCCGCAAGCTGCAGCCGCGATTCGAGCAGCGCGGAATCGGCGCTTTTCGCCTCTACGATCGCGACATCCCGGAGATCCGCGCGGCCATCGACTGGTACGAGGGGCATCTCGTCGTCGCCGAGTACGCGCGCGAGCAGACGGCGTCGCTGCCCTGGCTCGAGACCATGGCACGCGCAGCCGCCGAAGCGCTCGAGGTTCCCTGGGAGCGCGTGCACATGAAGAAGCGCCGCGCCGGCGAGAAGTACGAGCGGCTCGCGCGCAAGAACCAGCGCATCGAGGTGCGCGAGGGCGATCTGCGCTTCCTCGTCAACCTCGACGACTTCATCGACACGGGCCTCTTCGCCGATCACCGCGAGACGCGCGCGCGCGTGCGGGCCGAAGCGCGCGACGCCCGCTTCCTCAACCTCTTCGCCTATACGGGCAGCTTCACCTGCGCGGCGGCGAAGGGAGGAGCGCGCGAGACCACCACCGTGGACGCGTCGCAGAACTACCTCGACTGGGCGGGCGAGAATCTGAAGGCCAACGGAATCGACGGCCAGCTGGCGCGCGCCGACGTGGGAGAATTCCTCGAGCGCGCCGGAGCGCGGCGCTGGACGCTTTGCGTGCTCGACCCGCCCTCGTATTCGGATCACGGCGGCAAGGTCTTCGACGTGCAGCTCGATCACCGCGCGCTGATCGAGCGGACGCTAAGCTCGACGGGCTGCGCTTCACCGAAGAGGACACGGTGCCGATCGACTACCGCAACCGCGCTGTCCACCGCGCCTTCCGCATCGTCAGATAGTTACGTTTGCAATGATTACACCGGTAACTATTCCGTGATCAACCGGGCAAACCCGGGCGCGTCGATGTTGGCGCCGCAGACGATCACGCCGACGTTCTTCCCCTGCAGCCTCCCGCGCAGCGGCCCGCAGAGCGCCGCCGTCGCCGCCGCGCCCGCCGGCTCGACCGCGAGCTTCGCGCCGCGAAAGATCAGCCTCATCGCCGCCCGCAGCTGATCGTCGCTCACCAGCACCAGCTCGTCGACGAAGCGCCGGCAGAGCTCGAAGTTGTAGGGCGCGGCGTACGGCGCGCCCAGGCTGTCGGCGATGGTCCGCACCTTCTCGCGGAAGCTGCGGTGCATCGAGTCCGCCCCCTCGGGCTCGACGCCGAACACCTGCGCGCGCGGGAGCAGCTGCTTCACCGCCGCGGCCACTCCGGCGCACAGGCCGCCGCCGCCGATGGGCACGATCACCGCGTCGAGATCCGGTGCCTGCTCGCACAGCTCGAGCCCGAGCGTCGCGGTGCCCAGCGCGGTGAGCGGGCCCTCGAACGGGTGCACGAAGGTGCGGCCCTCCTGCGCCTCGATCTCTTTCACGCGCGCAAACGCCTGGTGCACGTCGTCGACCAGCACCACCTCCGCCCCGTACGCGCGAGAGCCCTCGACGCGCGCAGGGTTCGCGTTCTTCGGCATCACCACCTTGGCGCTGGTGTGCAGCGCGCGCGCCGCGTACCCGACCGCCATCGCGTGATTGCCCGCGCTCACCGCCGTCACGCCGCGGGCCAGCGCCTCGGGCGAAAGATTGAGCATCACCGTCAGCGCGCCGCGAGGCTTGAAGCTTCCGGCGTGCTGGAACAGCTCGAGCTTGAGCAGCGGCTGCGTCCCCGCCGCTCGCTCGATCTCGTCGCCGCGCCAGCGCCAGATCGGTGTCTGCACGATCAAGTCTGCCAGCCGCGCGCGGGCGGCGCGGATGGCGTCGGGGCTGGGAGCTTCCACGGGCATCCCGCTAGGATCCCCTGTTGCGCCGATTCGTCAACTGCGCGCGGTCCGCCGCGCACACCGGCGCTCCCTGTGCGGTTTGCGCGGTGATCCCCCGTTTTGTCATGGTGCGGAGCGTGCGCAGGTCGATCGCGCCATGGGCGGCACTCGGTGGGTCGGTGGCGGTGACGCTCGCCGCCGCCGGCTTCGTCTTCGCCGTCGTGCGAACAAAAGACCTGGCACGCTTTCGCCGGGCGGTGGGCGTCACGCAAGATCGTGTGCAGAGCGCGCTCGATCAGCACGCGGTCCGCGTGCGCGGTGCAGCGGTCCTCTTCGCCGTCAGTCCCGCAGGCGAGGCCGCCGCCGGACTCGATCTGCGCGGCTTGCAGGGCGTCGGGTGCGCCCGCCGGTTTCGACGCGCCGAAACGGGAGCGGTCGAGAGCGACTTGCAACGGCAGGGCCGCACTGGGCTCCACGTCTGGCCCGACTTCGGCCATGAGGAGCGGACGGCCGTGGTCTGGCTTCTGCCGGAAGACGCCGGCAATCGCAAAGCCATCGGCTACGACATGCTGACCGATCCTGCCCGCCGCGAAGCGATGGAGCGCGCGAGAGACACGGCCGCAGCCGCGCTGAGCGGGCCGCTGGATCTCGCAGATGGGCAGCGAGGATTCATCCTCTATCAAGCGGTCTACCCGGGCGGAGCGGCGCCTGCGGCCGGCCGGCGCGACGCTCTCATCGGCTGGTGTTTCGGCGCAGTCCGCGCGGCGGACTTCTTCGCCGGCGTGCTGGCGCGCGAACCGGATCTCTCCGTCGATTTCTCCGCCTCGACGGGCGCCGGCCCAGGACAGCGCCTGCGCGAAAAAGAAAAGGCCGGACGGCTGACCGAGACGGCGATGCTTCGCCTCGGAGGGCTCGACTGGACTCTCTCGTTCGTCGCGCTGCCCGCGCTCGAGAGCGACGCCTGGCCCTGGACCGCGGTGTTCCTCGCCGGTGCCCTGGTGTCCGGGCTGGTCTTCCTGATCTCGCGCCGCGAAGTGCGCGAGCGTGCGCGCACCGAAGCAGCGGCAGTCGAGCTCGGCAGGATTCTCGAGGAGCGCAGGGGTTTCGAAGAGCAGCTGCGCGAAGAAGGCCGCGTCAACTCAATCCTCCGGCAGCTCGGCATCGCGCTCGCCGGCGAGCTGGATCCCGATCGCCTGGCGCGGCTGGTGGCCGGAGAAGCCGCTGCGCTCACGGGCGCCGAATTGGGCGCCATGTTCGACGCGAATCTCAAATTGCTGGCGCTGGCCGGCGCCCTGCAGGATCAGGCCGGCGCGCTCTCGCTGCGGAGCGACAATCCCACCGTCGCCCGCACGCTCAATGGCGAGCGCGCCGTCCGCCTCGACGATCTCGGCGGCCAGGGGCCCGTCTTCTCGGAAAACGCGCCGCGCATCCGCAGCTATCTCGCAGTCCCGATCCTTTCGCGCACGGGCGAGGTGCTGGCCGGACTTTTCTTCGGACACCCGGACCCCGGCCATTTCACCCTGCACCACGAGCGGCTCATGCTTGGCCTCGCGGGGCAGGCGTCGATCGCGCTCGACAACGCCCGCCTGCTCCGCGACCTCCAGGAATCGGACCGCCGCAAGGACGAGTTCATCGCCGTGCTCGGCCACGAGCTGCGCAACCCGCTCGCGCCCGTGGTGACGGCGCTGGAAGTGGCCCGGCTCGATCCGTCGTCGGCCGAGCGGCAGCTGGTGGTCCTCGAGCGACAGGTGCGCCACATGGTCCGCATCGTCGACGATCTTCTCGATGTCTCGCGCGTCAGCCGCGGCAAGATCGAGCTGAAGCGGCAGCAGCTCCCGGTCCACGAAGCGCTGGCGCGCGCCGCCGAAGCGGTCTCGCCGCTCGCCCGCGCGCGCGATCAGAAGCTCATGGTGCGCCCGCCCGAGGAGATGTTGCTGGTGAACGCGGACCCCGTGCGGCTCGAGCAGATCCTCGGCAACCTCCTCTCCAACGCCGTCAAGTACACGCCGCAATCGGGCGAGGTGGAGCTCACCGCCCGCCAGCGCGGGGCTTCGGTGGAGATCTCCGTGCGCGACAGCGGAATCGGCATTCCGCCCGAATTGCAGGGTTCGCTCTTCGAAGCCTTCGTGCAGACTCCCGGCGCGAAGAGCCACGCCACGGGCGGGCTGGGGATCGGCCTCGCCCTGGTCAAGGGCCTGGTCGAGCTGCACGGCGGGACGGTGGCGGTGCAGAGCGAAGGGACCGGCCGCGGATCGGTGTTCACCGTGCGTCTGCCCGGCGCGACCCAGGGACGCCCGGCGCCCGCGGTCCGGCAGCCTCTGCCGCGGGCGCGGAGCGGGCGCGTCCTGGTGGTCGACGACAACGCCGACGCCGCCCTGACGCTGGCCGAGGCAGTGCGGCTCGACGGGCACGAGGTCCGCGTCGCGCACGACGGGACTTCCGCGCTGCAGCAGGCTGAGCAATTCGCGCCCGAGGTCGTGCTGCTCGACGTCGGCCTGCCGGGGCTCGACGGCTACGAAGTGGTGAAGCGTCTGCGGCAGCTCCCTGCTTTGCAGCAGGCGCTCATCGTGGCCATCACCGGTTTCGGACAGGAAACCGATCGCCAGCGGGCCCTGCAGGCGGGGTTCGACGAGCACCTGGTCAACCCCGCCGACCTCGATGTGATCTACAGCGTCCTGCGCAGGCGTCTGGGAACGGCGTGATCAGGACGCGATGCGACCCATTCTCCCGCTCTGGTAATCGCGAAATGCCTCGACCAGCTCCTCTTCGCGGTTCATCACGAACGGGCCGTAGCGCGCCACCGGCTCGTTCAACGGCACTCCGCCGATGAGCAGCACTTCGGCTCCCGCGACCGTGCTCAGCTCGACCTCGTCGCCGTCGGGCTTGAAGACGATCATGTGCCCAGCCTCGGCGCCCAGCGCGTCGCCCGAGACGATCCAGGCGAAGGTGTTGTAGCCGCGAGGCGCCTTCTGGACGACGCGCGCTCCCGGCTGCAGCGAGAAGTGCAGGTAGAAGATCGGCGTGCGCGTGTCGATGGCCGCCCGCGCGCCCAGCGATTCGCCCGCGATCACTTTGACCGAAACTCCGCCCTCACGGGCCGATGGAATCGCTGCCGCCTTCAACTCCTGGTAGCGGGGCAACATGCGCTTGTCCTTCGCCGGGAGGTTCACCCAGAGCTGGAAGCCGAGCAGGTTGCCGCCCTCGGACTGGAATTTGCGCGACGGCATCTCCGAATGCACCACGCCGTCGCCAGCCGTCATCCACTGCACGTCGCCGGGCCCGATCGAGCCCGCGTTGCCCGCCGAGTCCTTGTGCTCCACTTCGCCCGAGAGGACGTAGGTCACCGTCTCGAATCCGCGGTGCGGATGATCGGGCGCGCCCTTGGCCTCGCCCGGCTTCACTTCGGAGGGACCCATCTGGTCGAGCAGCAGGAAGGGATCGAGGTGATCGATCACTTGCGTCGGGAAGGGACGGCGCACCCAGAAGCCGCCGCCCTCGAGGGTGCGGATGCCGGGAACCACGGTTTCAATCGAGCGTTTCATGCACGATCGATACCGGAAGCAAGGCGGGGATTCGCGCCGCTCAAGGAGTCGCCCGCGGACGGAGCGGGCCCAGCGCGAGTTGTCCCAGCGCCGCGAGCACGCCCACGCAGAGGCAAGAAGCCCAGAGCGTGGAGGCGCCGGCGCGGCCCATGATCTGCGATCCGAAGATGGGCGCGAAGAGCGCCGCCGCTCCGCCGCCCATCTGGTAGAGGCCTTGGTAGGCGCCGCGCAGGCGCTCGGGAGCAGCGTCCGCCGCGACCGCAGGACCGATGCCCGCCATGGCGATCTCGCCCAGCGTCCAGACGGTGATCGCCGCGGCGAACCCGGGCACCGTCGTCATCAAGGCAGTCAGTCCAAAACCGAGACCGACGAGGAGCGCGGCGCACGCCAGCACGCGGTAGTGCGCGTAGCGAGCCAGCAGCCGCGCGACGACGGGCTGCAAGAGTCCGATCAGCACGCCGTTGAGCGCGATCAGCAATCCATAGGCTGCGGGCGACAATCCGTGGTTGCGCAGATCGATCGGCAGCGTCACGAACCCCTGATGGAAGAGGATCCACACCAGCATGTTCAGCGCGCAGAAGGCGACGAAGCGCACGTCGGCGAGCGGCGCCCAGGGCGGCGGACGCCTCTCGTGCGCCGGATGGTCCGGCCGCGTTTCGGGGATCTTCCACCAGACGATGCCCGCATAGATGAGCGTGGTGGCGGCGTCGCCGACGAAGAGCAGGTACCAGCCGTGTGCGGCCATCGCGCCGCCCAGCGCGCTGCCGACCGCGAAGCCGATGTTTACCGCCCAGTAGAGGAGGCCGTAAGCGCGCGGGCGATCCTGCGAGGGCACCAGGTCCGCGATCGCCGCCGAGACAGCCGGCCGATAGAGCTCGCCGAAGAGCCCGAGGAGAAAGGCCGCCGCTGCGATGTGCAGAGGCGCCCGCGCGAACGCGAGGTGCAGCATCGCCAGCGCGCCGAGCACCAGCGCGAGGATGAGCGTGGGCCTGCGCCCGAGATGGTCAGCGAGGAAGCCGCCGAGCGGCCCCGCACAGAGCGCGCCCGCGCCGAAGAGCGAGACCACCAGGCCCACCTGCTCCACCGAGAGGCCGCGCGGTCCGGTCAGGTAGAGCGCGAGCAGCGGCATGACGAAGCCGCCCAGGCGGTTCACCAGCGCGCCGGTCCAGAGGATCCAGAAATTGCGGGGCAGGCCGCGCAGGTCGATCATGTGCGTGGCAGATTAGCGCGACGCTGGCGGCGATGCCGCGGGCTGGCTAGTCTGCGGATCCATGCCCGCCAAACGTCCCGTGACGAAATCCGGAAAGCCGCGCGCCCGCAAGGGCGTCAAGCTCAAGCCCACCGATCTGTTGCCGGCCCAGCTCCGCCTCGAGGAGACGCCGGCCGAGCTTCGCGACCTCGCCGCGACGGTGGAGGCGGACGGAGGCAAGGTGCTCGCCGTCTACCGCGAGCCGCTGGGCGGCCACGCGCTCCTCTTCGTCGCGCTGCCGGTCGACAAGGTCGAGCCCACCGTCTTCCAGCGCGACGTCTCGGACGCGCACGTGCTCAAGCTGACGCGCGCGATGGACAAGACGCGGCGCTATCTCGATCCCATCATCGCGGTGCGCGAGGCGGACGGTTTCCGGACGCCCAACGGCGGCCACCGGCTGACCGCGCTGAAAGAACTGGGCGCGAAATCGATCCTCGCGCTGCTGGTGCCCGAGCGCGAAGTCGCCTACCAGATCCTCGCGCTCAACATCGAGAAGGCCCACAACCTGCGCGAGAAGGCGCTGGAGGTGGTGCGCATGTACCGCGACCTCGCTCGGCTCGACGGCAAGCGCAAGGAGAGCGAGTTCTCGCTGGAGTTCGACGAGCCGTCGCTGGTGACGCTGGGCTTTGCCTACGAGAAAAAAGGGCGGCTCTCGGGCGGAGCGTATGCGCCGGCGCTGAAGAAGGTCGATCCCTGGTTCGGGGGATCGCTGGCGGACGGCGTCACCGAGCGCGAGCGGCGCGCGCAGAAAGTGCTGGAGCTCGACGAGGCCGTCAGCGCCGCCGTGGAGAAATTGAAGGAGCGCGGGCTCACTTCGCCCTATCTGAAGGCCTTCGTGGTCGCGCGCATCAACCCGCTGCGCTTCATCAAGGGCGAGCCGCCGCCGTTCGACGAGCTGCTCGACACCATGACGAAGCGCGCGCGCGGGATGGACCCGGCGCGGATCAAGACGGAAGATCTGGCGCGCAGCGGCGGCGCGCCCGACGAGTGAGTCGAACCGTTTTGGCGCAGGCCCGCATCTAATGGGCCGGGAGGGCGAATGGGCGCAGTGGCGATCGGAATGAAGGAGTTCCAGCAGACCGTCGAAAAAGGCGGCATCGTGCTGGTCGACTGGTGGGCGCCCTGGTGCGGACCCTGCCGGTCGTTCGCGCCCACCTTCGAAGCGTTGGCCGAGGCAAATCCGGACGTGACCTTCGCCAAGGTGAACACCGACGAGGAGCAGGAGCTGGCGGGCGCGTTCCAGATCCGCAGCATCCCGACGCTGATGATCTTCCGCGACAAGGTGCTGCTCTATTCGCAGCCCGGCGCGCTGCCTCGCTCGGCGCTCGAGGAGCTGCTCGGCAAAGTACGCGGCATCGACATGGACGGCGTGCGCGCCGAGATCGCGAAGGCCGAGAACGACGGCCTGCCTCAGGCCTGAGTTTCGCTCGAACTAGCTCGGGTGGAGCTTCGCCCGGACCGCCGCGACAATCGCCGCCTCGGAGGGGAAGTCCGCTTCCTTCTGGGCCACCACTTCGCCGTCGACTTTGACGATGAAGGTACCGCGCGCGCCGACCTCGATCTCGGCCTTCACGCCCAGCTCCTTCTCCAGCACAGCCGCCGCACGGGCAGCTCGCGGTTTGTAGCCTCAGGAGTTGCAGTACTCGATCTTGATCATGGTCGGAAGATACTCGCCGGGCGGCCGGGCCGCTAGCCGCGCGTTGGCGTATTCGCCAACTGCCGCCGCTCGAATCGCCCAAGGCGTCTCTGCATCTCAGTGTCGCTGCGAGAGAGCCGAATCCACGGGGCCCGCGGCGGAGGACGTCATGATCACCCTGCGCAAGGCCAGCGACCGCTTTCACACCAACATCGGCTGGCTGAACAGCTTCCACACCTTCTCGTTCGGCGAACACCACGACCGGGAGCACGAGGGCTTCTCCGCGCTGCGCGTGATCAACGACGACACCGTGCAGGCCGGCCAGGGCTTCGGCGCGCACCCGCACCGCGACATGGAGATCTTGAGCTACGTCCTCTCGGGCGCCCTGCAGCACAAGGACTCGAGCGGCGGCGGCGGCGTGATCCGGCCCGGCGAGATCCAGCGCATGAGCGCCGGCAGCGGCGTCGTGCACAGCGAGTTCAACGCCTCCGAGAAAGAGGCGGTGCACTTCCTGCAGATCTGGCTGCTCCCCGAGAGCAGCGGGATCAAGCCCGGCTATGAGCAGAAGAAGATCGACCTTGCCAAGGGTGCCCTCACGCTGCTCGCTTCCAAAGGCGGGCGCGACGGTTCGGTGGCCCTCCACCAGGACGCGCAGCTCTATGGCGCGCGGCTCGACGGCGCCGAGCGCATTTCGTTTGAGCTCAAACCTTCGCGGCGCGCGTGGGTGCACCTCGCGCGGGGCTCGCTCGAGCTGAACGGCGAGCGGCTCTCTGCCGGCGACGGCGCTGCGGTGAGCGGCGAGCGTGAGCTTCGCTTCAGCGGCGGCGAGAACGCGGAACTGTTGCTCTTCGACCTTCCCTGAAACGTTCGCCTTTGACCATTTGCATCCATTTCCTCTAGGCTTCTTCCATGGGGGATCGGCGGCGCGACGCGCTGCTGCAGATCGGACTTGCGATCGGCAGCGCGGTCGAGATTGACGCATTGCTGGACGTGGTCATGGGACACGTCACGCAGCTTCTCTCCGCGGAGCGATCGACGCTCTATCTGGTCGATCGGCGCCGCGGAGAGATCTGGTCCAAGGTGCTGCAGGGCGGAGATCTCCGCGAGATCCGCCTGCCGCTCGGCGAGGGCATCGCCGGCGACGTGGTGGCGACCGGCGATCTGGCGAACATTCCGGACGCCTATCAGGACGCGCGCTTTCACTCTGAGTTCGATCGGATCTCCGGCTTCCGCACGCGCAACATCCTCTGCGCGCCGGTGTTCGGGAAGGCCTCCGAAGTGCTGGGGGCGGTGCAGGTCCTCAATCGCAAGGACGGCCAGCCGTTCGACGTCGAGGACGAACAGTCGCTGGCCGCGGTGGCAGCGCAGATCGCGGTCGCGTTGGAGAATGCGCGCCTGTTTGCGGCCGAGCGGCGCAAGGTCAAGGAGCTGGACCTGCTCTACACGGTGGAGCGCGAGCTGTCGCAGGCCACCGACGCGGCGCAGCTCCTCGACGTCGCGCTCTTGCGTGCCACCGAACTGACCAGCGCCGACGCCGGCGCCGCGCTGCTCCTCGACGAAGAGAAGAACGAGCTCTACTTCAAGACCGCGCTGGGCGGCGCGGGCGCGGCGCTGCTCTCCTCGCGCGTGCCGTTGGGCGAGGGAATCGCGGGCAAGGTCGCCCAGGACGGAATCCCGCGCATCGTCCGCGACGCCGAGGGGGAGAGCGCGGTCGCGCGCGAATTGGCGGCGCGCTTCGGCTACCATTCGAAGTCGCTCTGCGCGGCGCCCATCCAGAGCGAGGGCCGCATCCTGGGCGTGCTCGAACTGCTCAACAAACGCGACGGCGAATTCGTCGACGACGACGTCAAGCTGCTCACCATGCTCGGGGGCCAGGCGGGGCGCTCGCTCCGCCTCGCGCGCGATCGCGAAGCGCGCGAGCGGGACGAGCGGCTGCGCCTGCTCGGCCAGACCATCGCCAGCATGATGCACGATCTGCGCTCGCCGCTGACGGTGGTGCAGAGCTACGCCGAGCTGATGGCCGACGAGACCGATCCGAAGCAGCGCCGCGAATATTCGGATGCGATGGCGCGGCAGGTCCTCGGCATCGAGCAGATGACGCGGGAAGTGCTGGCGTACCTGCGCGGCGATAGCGGTTTCCTGCCGGCGCAGGTGCACCTCGATCGCTTCCTCGGCGATCTGCGCGAAGTGCTGACCCGCGAGCTGACGCCCAAGCACATTGTCTTGACGGTCGATCAGCGGACGCAGTGCAAGATCCGCATCGACGAGGGCAAGGTGAAGCGCGCGGTGATCAACCTGGCGCGCAACGCGGCCGAGGCCATGCCGGGCGGCGGCACTTTCACCATCGCCGCCTGGAAGGACGGCGAGCGCATCGTGCTCAGCTTCGCCGATACCGGGCCCGGCATTCCCGAGCAGATCCGCGACAAGCTCTTCCAGCCCTTCGTCACGCAGGGCAAGCGCGACGGCACCGGCCTTGGGCTCGCCATCGTCAAGCAGGTGATCGAAGCGCACGGCGGCGAAGTGCGCTTCGAGAGCACGCCAGGCAAGGGGACGACGTTCACCGTCTCACTGCCGGCCTAGAGTTCCAGCGCGCGCCACAAGTACCAACTCGCCACCGTGCGGTACGGACGCCAGCGCTCGCCGTACTCCAGCAGCGCGGCAGGCGGCGGCATCTCTTTCAGCTTGCGCAGCAGCATGAAGCCCTTGCGCACGCCGAAGTCGGTGGCGGGCAGCACATCGGGGCGCGCCAGTCTGAAGATCAGGAGCATCTCGACGGTCCAGCGGCCGATGCCGCGCACTTGCGTCAGATGCTCGACGATCTCGTCGTCGGACATCTTCGAGAGCTTCGACACTTCGGGAACGGTCCCGTCGAGCGTCTTGGCGGCGAGATCCTTCAGCGCGCGGGTCTTGCCGCCCGAGACGCCGGCGCTGCGCAACTTCTCCGGCGACGCATCGAGCAGATCCTGGGGACGCGGAAACTTGCGCGGTGCGAAGAGCGCCACCATGCGCCCGAGGATGGTCGCCGCCGCCTTGCCGTTGAGCTGCTGGTAGATGATCGATTCCGCGAGCGCTTCGAACGCGCTCTGCAGCGGAGCGGGCCGCAGGCGGAAGGGAACGCTGCGATCGATCAGTCGCGCGAGGCTCTTGTCGCTCCTGCGCAGCGCCTCGACGGCCGCGTCGGGATCGAACGGCAGTCCGTGATCGACGCGCAGCCGCACGCCCTCGAGCGCGAGCAACCGCTGCTTGGCGATGACGCCGCCGGGCGCCGAGAAACCTCCGGGCGCGCCGCCCGCCGCGAGCACGCGATGGCACGGCACCGCGACGAGAAATGGATTGCGGCCCAGCGCCTGACCGACCGCGCGCGAAGCGCCGGGTTTGCCGAGGAGCTTTGCGATCTCTCCGTAAGTCGCCGTGCGGCCAGGCGGCAGCTCGCGCACGGTCTCGTAAACCTTGCGCTGGAACGGCGCCAGCGCCGACAGATCGAGCGGCAGCCTCGAGAGATCCTGCGGCTTTCCTCCGAGGTGCGCGGTCAGCGTGCGCGCAGCCTCACGGACGAATTCCGGCGTCTCTGATTTTCCCTGCGCCACGAGCTGTGCGCGCAGCTCGCGCGGCGACAACTCCAGCATCTCGATGGCCTCGATGCCGCGCTCGTTCCAGCGCAGCCGGAGCGGGCCCGCGCGCGTTTCGAAAAGCATCGGACCAGTCTAACAGCCGGGCGTTACTGGACCACCCAGGCAGGATCGCAGGCGGTGGCCGGGCAGGCGTCGGGCGATGCTGCCCAGGTGCTGGCGAGGTAACCGTCGGCGCAGGAGGGTTGCACTGCCCGCGGGCAGACGCCCAGCGTCACGCAGCCGGCCGGCTCCACGCAGCGATCGGGTGTCCGCTCGTACGACTGGACCTGGCCCGCGCCGCATACCTGCTCTCGCGGCATCGCGCAGGGTCCTGCGGTCTCCGGCAGGTGCATCCACACCTGGCTCGCCTCGAGCACCGACTCGGTTCCGCCAGCCATCTTCTGGCCGGCAGCGACGTGCGCGGCGACCAGCGCGCCGTGCAGCACCACGCGGTTCTCGAGCCACGTCCGATCGACGAACGCCCGCGCCGCGCCCGCAACCGACGAGCGCGTGACCGCGGTGGCCTTGCCGCTGGCGGCCTCGGTGGCGATCTGGTTGTTGCACGGCGCGGCGACGCAGGTGATCTGCGGCGCGCGCTCCGCCACTGTGTAGAGGAGATCGTTCGCGGCGGGCACGATACCGGGCATTCCGCGCCAGGCATTCTTGACCACGAGTTTGTGAAAGCCGCGCTTGTCGGCGGCGGAGAGATGACCCTGGAGCAGGAGCTCTTCGGACGGCGCGGCGAGCACTGACTGACGGGTTGGCGCATCGAGGCCGGCCTTCGCAAGATCGAGCGAGGTCACATACGACGCAGCGGTGTTCTGCAGAATCGCGGTCGCGAAAAAGCCGCCGCACGCCGGCGCCGCGCACGCGCGCTCATCGCGCCTGACGCTGAAGAGTTGATCGGTGACGGCGGTGACGTCGTCGTTGCTTTCGTCGATCGAGGAGGCGCCGCCGCACGCGATGGCAAAGGGCACGAGCGCGGCTGCCAAGACAAATTTCTGCATTGCGTGATCTCGGGGTTCGTGGAAGGCGCGCGGCGTGTAGCACGATGTAGGCAGCGCGTCTACAACACCCACATCAACCCCTATGTGGGTT
>WNFM01286559.1_pt1 | contig 17336 bp, 14 predicted proteins | sample 5400271 | NCBI WGS metagenome assembly WNFM01 (sample SAMN13153352, study PRJNA577476) | soil metagenome | isolation source: 60 cm saprolite on Douglas fir-dominated hillslope | place: USA:California | collected 2013-09-17 | reverse complement strand
GATTGCTGAATTTGATTCAAATGTATTTTTCTTGCGAAAGCGGTAATAGAATCCTTTTTGAAACTTGAATAAAATTAACGGGCTCAGGCAAGCTAAAAGCTCCTTTCCGATTATATTCAGACTGTTATTGGGGTGCCTAAACTATTATTTTAGACTAGCATACTCGTGTCCATAGTTGTCCGAAGTTGGTGAGCATAATGCGCTGGAGATGATCACTGACCGGAGGCAGAAAGTGAAAACCAACGAGCGGTTTGTTCCCAATGGAAAATTTGGATCCATCGAAGGGTCATTGAAGGAGTGCACCACCCTGCGAGACGCTCATATTGAGTACGGTAAAACCACGAAAAATGATTTGCGCGACCGCTATCAGAAATTTAGGTTTGGAACAGTGGATGAATACCAAGTGATTTTATTCATTGCCGGTCACAACAAGCGCCATGTTGCCCAGATAGAAGAAGTAAAAGCCAATCCAAATTTCCCAAATAAATAAGGAAGGCTTTAAAAAACAATCATGATGACAAATGTGAAGAATATTCCTCCCTATTACATTTTTTACATTTTCCTGTATTGATTTGGAGTCATCCCGTGTTTCTGTTTAAAACATCTGATGAAATGACTTTGATCTGAAAAGCCGCAATCCATTGCAATTTCGGTAAGATTGAGAGATTTGTTCGTTAATAGTGAAGTGGCCTTTTCAAGACGCGAATTCCTAATGTACTCACCAAAAGAACTGCCGAAATATTTTGAAAAATCGCGGGACAATTGAACCGGATGAACCTGTGTTTCACTGGAAAGCAAACTAAGATTTACGCCTTCGACATTAGCATGAAGAATCTCCTCTACTTTCGCTACCCAGGTGGGAATAGTACTTCTACCTTGAGGGTCAGGTTCTCTCATCATCCCGGCCAATACCTGCAAAAGCAATCCTTCTATCGAGAGGCTGCTGAAAGCGTCATTAACTTTCGCCTCGCTGTAAAGTTTCCTGAGCAAATATTTAAAGTGCGGGTTTTCCAAATTAAAACTGCCTTGAATCTTTTCGGGTTGAATGTCGTGCTTTTTGAACCATTGAGGTTTAAATTCAATATGGAAAATCTGAAGATCCGGTGACAACTTGCTATTGCAATGCGGGTCTTGCCAGTTATGGTATAAAACGGTTGAAGGAGTGCAGATGTAAGTTATTTTCTTGTTTACCTCAGTAACAGTTCCTTTCAAGTGATAAGCCAAATAGGCGTTCTCATGATAATGCCAGGGAACCTCCACGTTAGGATTGTACAATTGCTCAGTGATAACTCAGTGATAATCAGGTCTGCCAATTGTAAGGACATCCTGTTTTTCCCAAAATTTTGACCTCCACGAAGATGTTTCATAGAATTTGAGGGTAATAAGACTAGCAAAGAATTTTAACGAGGTTGTCCAGCTTAAAGTTCGCTTATTTCAATGGTCCTGCGAAAGGTTTTCATTTTAATATTTCTTCGGATGCAAAAGCTTAGTGCCCAATTCTGAGAAGTCGGGGTGAAGGACGACCAGCAGCATCATAGAATGTGCAAGAACTACGCTCTCTCCATATACCAATTCAACTCCTTTTCCATTTTTTTGTAACGGAAAATGGTCGTGATTATTTTTTGCAGGCGCACAAAAGCGGTCTCGCTTTTTACTACATAATCGAAAGCCCGGTGGTGCATGCAGTTTATTGCCACTTCAATTTTATCCTGGGAAGACAGCATGACCACGGGAATATCGGGGTTGAATGATTTTATTTTATCCAAAGTCTGTATTCCATTCACGGCGCTTTTATCAATGCCATCCAGATGATAATCTAAAATAATCACATCCGGCGTGTGCGATAGATTTTTAATACAAAGCTCACCCGTTGTAAATGTCTCAATGATAAAGTCTCCATGTTGCAAGAATTCAATTTCTAATGATTTCAAAAACAAAGCATCATCGTCAACTAAAAACAGAAGTATTTTTATTTCGTTCGTCATGAGTTCATGTGTTTCATTCTATTAAATTTTTCTTCTAATTCCTGGCAGGCTTGTGAACAGACACGATCAAGCCGTAAGACCATATCGTGTATGCCGTCTGCTTGTTGTGGTGCGGCCGCATATTCCTGAATTTTTTTCGCCATGTTTTCAAAGTCCGTGCTGATGCCCATGATGGAAAAGGAAGGAATCATTTTATGTACCACTGAATGTAACGACTTCCAATCTTTATCTCGAAAACTTTGTTTCATAGCACTGACTAAAGGCGGAGTTTGCTCGAGGTAAATTGAAATCATCTCCATCATTAATTTCGAATCGGACTTGGTGCGGTGATGTAAGTAATCCAGGTCAATACATTTTAATTTCTTTTTGATTTGATCTTTTTCTTGTTCTTTCGATTCTTTAATGAGCGTAGGCTTCTTCACCAACCCAACTATCTTACTATAGAGTAATTTTTCATCCACGGGCTTTGCGATGTAGTCGTTCATTCCAACGGACTTGCATTTCGCTAAATCAACCGTAGTTACATCGGCAGTCAATGCGATAATGGGAACTTTAGAATTCAATTTGTTGCGAATGTATTCAGTGGCCTCAAACCCGTTCATTTCAGGCATCTGCAGGTCCATTAAAATAATATCGTAGGATTTAGCTTGGAGTTTTTCGATGGCTCTTTTTCCATTGGAAGCAATATCGCGTTCAAATCCAAAATCATCTAACAGCGTCTTCATCAATAACTGATTGAGGGCCATGTCCTCCACTACCAATACTTTTATGTTTTTTAATTCGGTATCCAATGCTGTTATTTCTCTTTCCGATTCGGCTTTCGCTTTCGTTTTTTGGAAACTTAATGTGAAACTGAAAACAGAGCCTTCATCGATTTTACTTTTCACATTGATGCTGCCTCCTTGTGGTTCTACCAATTGTTTGACGATGGCAAGCCCTAATCCCGTTCCTCCATATAACCTGGAGGTTCCGCTGGATGCCTGTTGAAAGTTCTCAAAGATCTTTTCTATTTTATTTTCCGCAATTCCAATACCGGTGTCTTTTACTGCAAATTCAATGGTGACTTTTTCTTCATCTTCATTTAATAATCGAACACTTACGGTGATTTTCCCGATGGTTGTGAACTTTACCGCGTTGCTCACCAGGTTTAATATGATCTGATGCAACCTTACCGGGTCGCCAACCAATACCTCAGGGATCCTTTTGTCGTACTCTTTCACTAACTCTAAATTCTTTTCCTGGATTTTGGTTTCAAACAAATGAAGCATCGCGGATATGGACGATGCCATTTTAAAAGGAGTTTGTTCAAAGGTCATTTTTCCGGCATCCACTTTAGCCAGATCGAGTATGTCATTGATCAGCACGATCAATGCATCACCACTCATTTTAATCGCAGTCAAATATTCTTTCTGCTTTGCGGAAAGGTCTGTTTTCAATACCACTTTAGTAAATCCGATAATCGCGTTCATAGGCGTGCGGATTTCGTGGCTCATGTTTGACAAAAATTGTTGCTTCGCCTTTACAGCGTCTTCCGCGATGCGAGTTGCACTTTCGGCTTTGCGTTTTGCCTCTTCGGCAATCTCGGTTGCTAACTCAGCTGCAACTTTTGCTTCGATCAATTCTTTCTCGATCCTTTTTTGATCGGTAATATCCCTTGCCACCACCACAATGCCTAGAACATTACCTTGTTCATCTTTATAAACTGAACCGTTAAATAATACATCTGTTAGTTTGCTATCGCGTATGGTCAATGGATAATCCGCTACAAAGCCTTCGGCAAAAACCTGCTGATATCCTTCACGTGCTTTTTCGGGTTCCGTAAAATAGTCAAAAAAATCTGTGCCGATCAGCTGTTCACGCGATATGCCGGTGATGTTAACGGAGGCATTGTTCATATCCGTAATTTTCCCTTCCGGGCTAATGGTAAATAACGGGTCGAGACTTGCCTCGATCAAACTTCTTGCATATTGCGACTCTTGTGTTACAGTTACTTCCATTCTATTATAATACTTCCTCCGTTTTATTTGCGATCGATACAGTGTTTCCGATCTCTTCAATTGGTCTCCGCTTTTTATCTTTCATTTTTTTATAATCAGAAGGAGTGAGACCGGTAATTTTCTTAAATTGATTTGACAAATGCGCAACACTGCTGTAATGCAGCTTGTAGGAAATTTCGGTAAGAGTAAGTTCGTCATACAATAGCAATTCTTTTGCTCTTTCAATTTTATGGACGATGATAAACTGCTGTATGGTGATGCCTTTCACCTCGGAGAACAAATTAGACAGATAGGTATAGTCGTAGTTCAATTTGTCACTGATAAAATCTGAATAATTTATTTTGGGTGCTTCATCTGAATAATGTATCATCTGGGTGATTACGTTTTGAATCTTTTCAATCAGCACTGCTCTTTTGTCGTCCATTAATTCAAGGCCTGAGTTGAGCAGAGCAGTTTTTAATTCCTGTCGCTGTTCCGCGGAAATATCTTCCATTATTTCCACCTCGCCTAGATCAACCACAATGAAATGCAGCCCAAGTTTTTTCAACTCTTCTTTCACCGCCATTTTACAACGGGTGCTGACCATGTATTTGATAACTATTTTCAACTGAATTCTATTTGCCGAAGCATTGGTAAAGGTGATCACATTCTGCCATCAAAGCGTTACACAGGTACTGGCCAATCTTACACATATCACAGGTTTCCAAGTTGCTAGGGGAGATCTCAACTCTGTGATTGATGCAACTTTCTATCGAAGGTACGTAAAGCTACTACGAATTAAGAGAACAACCTTTGGGCTTCCGATTCTGAGGATAGAAGGGTTTGAAAACCCGCTCTTAACTGGAAATAGCCATGAAAAAAGAAAGTAACGATGACAATCTCTATAAAGAGGGCACCGTCATCGGCGCAAAGGTTGATCCGTCACTGAAACTTGTTATCATGAAATAGCGTCAGCGCATTTACTATTGTTCTGTTGCAGGTCATCCCGAGCAAATAACCGAATGCACGCTTAGTTTTAATTTGATATGAATAGGTGATAGATGTAACATATTGCTGGTGATTTGTAACCTGGCGATGCACCAGAAACCTCATCTTTGCTGCGAAATAAATTTAACTTGATCAGATGAAAGATACGATTGCCAATTTTAACAGAAAACTTGCTTTTCAAAACGAGGAGAAAAAGAAACGGGCAGCGGAGTTACTCATTGCTAACAAAGAACTCGCGTTCCAAAATGAAGAGAAAGGAAAGCGAGCGGCTGAATTAATTATCGCAGGCAAGGAATTAGTCTTTCAGAGTGGAGAGAAGAAAAAAAGGGCCGCTGAGTTAATCGTTGCCAACAAAGAACTTGTTTTTCAAAATGAAGAAAAGAAAAAACGGGCGGCCGAATTAATTATTGCTAACGAAGAGCTTGTCTTTCAAAACGAAGAGAAGGAAAAACGGGCAGCCGAGTTGGGGATTGCCAACATAGAACTGGCCTTTCAAAACGAAGAAAAAGAAAAAAGGGCATTAGAAAAGGAAAAGCGCGCAGAAGAACTCATCATCGCTAACAAGGAACTGGCCTTTCAGAACAAAGAAAAAGAAAAACGAGCCGCTGAGTTAGGTATTGCCAACATCGAGCTTGCCTTTCAGAATGAAGAGAAAGGAAAACGGGCCGATGAATTAATCATTGCCAATAAAGAACTGGCTTTTCAAAATGAAGAGAAAGAAAAACGAGCATCTGAAAAAGAAAGGCGTGCAGAAGAGCTTATCATCGCTAACAAAGAATTGGCCTTTCAAAACAAAGAGAAAGAAAAACGAGCAGCCGAGTTGGGGATTGCTAACATAGAATTGGCCTTTCAAAACAAAGAGAAAGAAAAACGAGCAGCCGAGTTGGGGATTGCTAACACAGAACTTGCCTTTCAAAACGAAGAGAAGGAAAAACTGGCAGCAGAATTAATCATTGCTAACAAAGTCCTTAAGCAATTTGCCTATGTCGCTTCTCATGATCTTCAGGAACCGCTTCGGACCGTTTCTAATTATATGCAGGTATTTAAGGAAGACTATTCTGAACGATTGGATGAAACGGCACGCCAATATCTTCATTCTGTAAACAGTGCCACAAAAAGAATGAGTATGGTGATCGAATCTTTATTGGACTTCTCACGATTAGGCCACACCGCAAAACTGGTATACGTTGATTGCGCAAAATTAATTGATGATGTTATTGTTGATCTGGACTCAGCAATAAAAAACTCAAATACGAGTATTGAGGTTACTGAAATGCCTAAACTGAACGTCTATGAAACTGAGATTAGGCAAGTGTTTCAAAATTTAATTACTAACGCTATTAAATTCCATAGACCAGGTACGCAACCGAAAGTTAAGGTTAGCGCAGAACGAGTAAAAGAAGAATGGAGATTTTCAGTAAAGGACACCGGAATAGGAATAGCGCCTGTCCATTTTGAACGAGTATTTGATATCTTTCAACGATTGCACACGAGTGCCGAGTATGAGGGAAACGGAATTGGATTGGCCAATTGCAAAAAAATAATTCAATTGCATAAGGGAGAAATTTGGCTTGAATCGTCCCTCGGGCAAGGAACGACAGTTTACTTTACCATACCAAATTTAGCAGTATGAACAAAAAATTAAGATGCATTATGTTGATTGATGACAATCACGATGATAATTTCTTTCATGAGAGAGAAATAAAAAAAATTGATTTGAAATGCGTAGTTCTTACAAAGAATTCAGGACTGGAAGCACTGGAGTATTTAAAATCAAAGAAAGAACCACGTGCTGATCTGATTTTTTTGGATATTAATATGCCTGGCATGAACGGCTGGGAGTTTCTTCATGAATATGACGTAATGGGCAAAGAGTTGCAAAGTAGAGCGATCAACATTATGCTCACTACTTCCAGCAATCCCGATGATCAGGCAAGAGCACGGACCTTCAATTTTGTTTCTGATTATATAATAAAGCCACTGACTAAGGAAAAAGTGAAAGCAATTGTTGACAAATATTTCAATTTAATGGAATAATAATATGGAGAAAGAATTGAGAATATTGATGCTGGAAGATTTGGAGGATGATGCCTGGTGGATGGATCGTGTACTGACAAAGGAAAAAATGACATTCACCCGAATAAGGGTTGATACGAAAGAAGAGTTTATCAAAGCATTGGATGCATTTAGTCCTGACATTATCTTGTCGGATCACTCACTGCCTCAATTCAATTCTATTGAAGCTTTGGTAATTGCCAGAGAGAGCAAGCCAGATGTTCCGTTCATTATTGTGTCGGGTTCCGTTTCAGAAGAGTTTGCTGTGAGTTGCATTAAAAGAGGAGCTGATGATTATATTCTGAAATCGAATATGTCGCGTTTGCCTTCAGCGATTAGACACGCTATTGATGAGTGTTCAAATAAAAAAGTCAGTAGAGAACAGGCGGACGCTTTGTGGAAGAAGAATGGTGAATTGACTAAGATCAATAAAGAACTCAATTCATTTGTTTATGGTATATCCCACAACCTTCGTTCCCCCTTAGCATCAGTGATGGGATTAGTCAACATCGCAAAATTGGATCATAACGAAAGTAACGAGGCCCCTGATTGCTATCTTGATATGATTGGCCAGAGTACCTTAAAATTAAACGATACCCTTAAAGAAATACTGGACTATTCTCAAAACCTGAGAACAGCTTTAGAAACTTCAGAAATCAATTTAAAACAATTGTGTGAGGAAAGCTTTGACAGATTGAAGTATTTAAAAGGCTCCCCTGAAATAGAGAAACAATTCGACATTCAAAATGAAGCTATGTTCTATTCAGATATCTATCGGCTGAAGATCGTCTTGCTCAATTTGCTTTCAAATTCCATTAAGTTCAGGGATGAACGAAAGCCAAACCAGTTTATCAGTATTAAGGCATCGATTTCCGCAGCGCATGCGGTTTTAAGCATTTCAGACAATGGTACTGGAATTGATCCCAATTATATATCCAACGTGTTTGATATGTTCGTTCGGGCTAACGAGAGCAGCGATGGTGCTGGCCTGGGCCTGTATGTTGTTAAAGATGTGATTGAAAAATTAAAAGGCACTATTGAAATTGCATCTTCCTATGGCGAATGGACACGAGTGGACATCACATTGCCCAACATGAACGATAAGACTACGTTATCCGGCTGAACATGAATGTAGTAGATACACTTCTTGATAATCTTGACGAAGCGCTCATCATTTTAGATAATGAAGGAAAGGTGCTTTTCTGTAATGAAGTAGCTGCGAAATTAAGTGAAACGTTATTTACTAAACCCTTTCAACAAGGTAGTCCCTTTATCGATTCAACCAATCTGGAAACCGGTTTAATCATCCGGGACATAATTCAGGAAGTTCAAGTAAAAAAGTTACGTGAAAAACATTTTACTGAGTTTAGGAATCAGAACGGCACAATGGTTTCTCTGGAGTTTGATTTTATGCCAGGTATCAACGAGGAAGGTGATGAGACTCATATCCACTTATTAATTCGGGACATTACGGCCCAAAAAATCCTTGAAAGAAAACTGATTACGCAAGCCTCTAATTTCACCAATCTGATAGAAAAAGCGAATGCCATTATTATCGGAGTGGACACACGAGGTTACGTTACCGACTGGAATGAGCACTGTATGATAATCACCGGATTTGTAAAAGATGAAGTGTATGCCCAAAAATTTGTGAATGTTTTAATGAAGGATTTAGAGCCTGAAAAATTTGACCTGATTTTAGAAAGCGGGTTGAAACAAGAATCGGTTATAAACCACGAACTCCCAATTCGAACTCAAAATAACAATCTCATTACCTTGTTACTTAGTTGTACTCCCCGCCTCTCGGCATCCGGTGACGTTATAGGCCTGACATTAGTTGGTCAGGATGTAACGGAACTTGCGGAATACAGGCGGTCCCTGGAAATGAAAGTAGAAGAAAGAACAAGGGAATTGAAGCGCGCTTTGCAAAAAGAAAAAGAAGTAGTGGAAATGAAGAGCCGATTTGTATCCATTGCTTCCCATGAATTCCGTTCGCCACTATCATCAATCAAATTTGAAACCAATCTTATTAAACGAAACAAAGGAATTGACCACAAAAAATTAAACCAAAGACTGGAGGCTATTGAAAAGCAAACCAGTCACATGAATAGATTGTTGGATGATGTGCTTACGTATGGAAAATGTGAGACCGGTAAAATTCAACTTATCGATTCCATTATTCCTTTGAAGGAATTCTTAAACAGGATTATTGAAGAGGTAAGTCATCGGCCTGAAGGGCACTTAATTAAAACAGATTATCGTCAATTACCAGACGTAATCCGAACAGATGAAAAACTATTTCGCAGTATCCTAATTAACCTGCTTACAAATGCCATCAAGTTTTCTCCGGGTAAGGAACAAGTTTACCTTACCGTAGAAGGATCGAATATTCAAATCACGGTTAAGGTTCGTGATGAGGGCATAGGCATTCCCGTTGAAGAATTGAATAAAATATTTGAACCGTTCCTTCGGGGAAAAGGAGTCGGAAAAATTCAGGGCACAGGCCTGGGTCTTTCTATTGTTAAAAAATCGGTTGAGCTATTGAATGGAGCCATTCAAATAGAAAGTGATGTAAATAAGGGCACTACTTTCATAGTAACAATTCCTCACAGGGCAACATGAGCCTCAGCCTCATCGCCAATCACTATGAAACCTGTTGAAAAAATTAAAGTCTTATTGGTTGATGACCATCAATTGATGAGAGATGGCGTACAATCTGTGCTGAAGGGTGCTGTCAACATAGATGTAATTGGATCGGTATCTTCAGGAGAAGAAGCCATTAATGAGGTGCGTAAAAATCGACCGGATGTAATTTTATGGATATACTAATGGGAGGTATGGATTGAAGCCACCCGTTGGATAAAGGAAGATGAGCCCGCCATTAAGATTGTATTGGTAACGATGGAAATCAGTAAAGAATATGTTTCAGCTGGAATTAAATCAGGCGTTGATGGATACTTGCCAAAAGATGTCGATAAAGACTCGTTGACAAGTGCAATCTATTCCGTTCATAAAGGGGAGCGTATTTTTAATGATGCCATAGTGAAATTGGTGTTTGAAGATTTCTATTCACACGAGAAATTGAAATGCGTACCTAAAAAACTACCCAATGAACTTACAAAAAGGGAATTTGAAATAGTAATTCAAGTGGCAATGGGCAAAACCAACAGGGAATTAGCAGAGGCCTTGTTTATTAGTATCAAAACGGTAGAGACTCATAAGACCCATATTCTGGAGAAATTGGGTTTAAAAAACACGGCCGAATTGGTGAAGTATGCTATTAAAAATAATATTATCTCTGTCGATAGTTTGTGAAACCTCAGGGTTTACCCTAACTGTTTACTCTAGACCACTATACCCAATTGAATTCGAATGAATGGATTTGCCACAACTTGCCACGAGCCGGTGTTGTGGCAATAACAGCCATTAACTCATGATACGTTAATCGTCTGGCAACCAATAAAATAAGGGGATAGCAACTTGATTGCCCTCCCCTTTGTTATCGTGATCCCGCTGGGACCCACTTTTTTACATGGTAATCTTGCCCAGAATAACAAAAACGAAAATCCAATCAAACTGGTCACCCGAAATAGGTCACATTTACTTTGACACTTTCTGCAGGCTTTTCAAGAACGATTCTGTTAACAAAACTAGGAAATTCGGAGTGACTGAGCAAGGTTACTGTCCACGGGTAATATTTTTCCCCACCTAATGTGACTTCCTTAAAACCCGGTCATCTATAAATAATAGTTCCAAAAACGGATCACTGCGCCGGTTGTTTTGGGCAAAAAAGCATTTTTAGAACACGTTGATCTCATTGAGAATTGGCATGACTCGGCATTCGAAAATTAATACGGCATTATTTATCTGTACGGCATTTGTCTTCAGAATCGTGTTTTTTAACGTTTTTGTTATTTCATCGTCAAGCTTCCAAAATGCCAATAGACTGGTGAAAACGCACTTCGCCACGGCGATGAAACGGAGGGTCAATTTTGACTTCTCCAACGCTGAAAGCTATTCAGACGCAGAGCTTGGCGAAGAAAAAAACGAAAGCAAGTTTGAATCAAATCCCCTCTTTCTTTTGCAGGTGGTCTATTCTCTCGTCACGCGGGAACTGACAAGCAAGCTTAGGGGACTTACCCTTTTCTGTAATTACCTTTCCAATATCTCATCACACCGGTATCTCGTACTCCAGGTCTTACGGACGTGATCCCTCACAGGCACTAAATGCCTGACCTCCAATCGGTCGACTTTTATCGGATTGCGGCCATGGTGCCATAACGCGCAACGACGATAAAGGTCGACGCCCCCAATTCTATCGTTCAAATTAAAATTATTATGAAAGTAATTCTCACGTCCATGAGCCTGTTTGCATTGCTGTCGTTAACCGCAGGCTGTGCGTCCAAACAGGAGGAGCCGGAATCCGAAGTCAAATTTTCGGCGACTAGTCCGTTGAAAAAAGATACGATAGTCACCCGGCAATATGTGTGTCAGATCCGCTCCATACAACACATCGAGATGCGGTCTCGCGAAAAAGGCTACTTGCAGGAAATTTTCGTCGACGAAGGACAGTCGGTGAAGAAGGGGCAACTGATGTTCAAGATTATGCCCTTGCTCTACCAGGCCGAACAACAGAAAGCTCAGGCGGAAGCCAACTTTGCCGAAATCGAATACATGAATACGAAGTCCCTTGCCGATAGTAATGTCGTATCAAAAAATGAGTTGGCCCTGGCCAAAGCCAAATTTGATAAAGCCAAAGCGGAATTATCATTGGCTGCGGTCCACCTTGCATTTACTGACATCAAGGCTCCCTTTGATGGCATTATGGATCACTTCCAGGTCCGGCGTGGAAGTTTGGTCAACGAGGGCGATTTACTCACCACACTCTCCGACAACAGCAAGATGTGGGTTTATTTTAATGTTCCGGAGGCGGAATACCTGAACTATAAAATCAAAGCGAGGAAAGACTCCGTCATGACGGTAAACCTGTTGATGGCGAACAACCAGTTATTTGAATACCGAGGAGTCGTTCAAACCATTGAAGCGGACTTTAACAACGAAACAGGAAACATTGCGTTCAGGGCAACATTTCCAAACCCGAAAGGACTTTTGCGGCATGGTGAGACCGGTAACGTGGAAATGACCGTGCCGCTCATCAACGCGCTGATCATCCCTCAGAAGGCGACGTTCGAAGTCCTTGAAAAGAAATATGTGTTTATGATCGACAAAGACAACGTCGTGCACCAAAAGGAAATCACCATCGGCGCCGAAATGCCCGATCTGTACATTATTCCTCACGGATTAGTCGAAAAGGATAAAATACTTTTCGAGGGGTTACGCAAGGTAGCCGATGGTGAGAAGATAAAGTATGAATATGAGGATCCGAAAGCGTTGCTCAGCAAGTTGCAGGTGAAGGCAGAATAATAAGAAGTGAGAGTAAGCGATAGGGTGTAGGAAGAAAATAGTTTTGAGTAAAAGAATTTATCGATACTTCAAGTTTGAATTACCGATTTGTATCATAAGAAAGAGGAAACGATATGTTTAGTAGATTTTTAAAACGACCTGTCCTGGCCATCGGCATATCGTTGGTGATTGTTTTCATTGGCGTACTGTCGATTGTGACGCTGCCCACCTCGCAATTCCCAACCATTGCTCCTCCCATGATCAGTGTCTTTGTGTCTTTTCCGGGAGCAACCGCCAAAACACTGACTGAGTCCGTTGTTATTCCGCTGGAACAGGCCATAAACGGTGTGTGGGGAATGAGGTACATGACCTCCGATGCGACCAGCGCCGGCGAGGCGACCATTCTCATCTTGTTCAACATGGATCAGGATATCAACGCGGCCTTGGTTCAGGTTTCCAATCGCGTGGAACAGGTCCGAAACCGCCTGCCTGCTTTGGTGCAGCGCGAAGGGATCATTATCAGTCCGATCATCCCAAGCATGTTGATGTATGTGAATCTTTACAGTAAGGACCCCAACGCGAACATGAAGTTTCTTTTCAACTACGCGGGGGTCAACATGATACCGGAAATACAACGGATCAACGGAATGGGCCAGGCGCGGATTCTAGGCAGTCGCCAGTACGCCATGCGCGTTTGGCTAAACCCCGACCGGATGAGGGCGTACAGTATTTCTCCGGATGATGTGATGAAGGCGCTCGGTGAGCAAAGTGTAATCGGTTCGCCTGGCCGGATCGGTCGGGCGGATGGTCAGCGTGCGGAAGCGCTTGAATATGTGTTGGCCTATTCAGACCGATTTAGTGACAGTAAACAATATGAAAATGTAATTATCCGGGCCAATCCCAATGGAGAACTTCTTCGATTAAAAGATGTGGCGAAGGTGGTGTTGGGAAGTGAATGGTACGATATCTATTCTGACCTGAACGGCTATCCTTCTGCCGCCATTGTGCTCAAGCAGACCTACGGAAGCAATGCCAGCCAGGTAATCAAAGAAGTAAAGGCCAAGCTGGAAGAACTGAAGAAATCATTTCCGCCGGGGATGGACTATGAGATCAGCTATGATGTTTCGAAATTTCTGGATGCCTCGACCGAGAATGTAATCCATACGTTGAGAGACGCGTTTATCCTGGTAGCGCTGGTCGTATTCGTGTTTCTTGGCGACTGGCGATCAACCCTCATTCCCATATTGGCCGTACCGATATCGCTGATCGGGGCTTTTATGTTCATGTCCATATTCGGGCTCACCATCAACATGATTACATTATTTGCCCTGGTACTCGCCATTGGTATTGTGGTGGATGATGCGATTGTGGTGGTGGAGGCGGTACACCAGAAAATGGAAGAGGAACCTCATCTGACGCCGTATAAGGCGGTTCAAAAAGTGCTGGGCGAGATCAGCGGAGCCGTGATAGCCATTACGTTGCTGATGACGGCAGTGTTTGTTCCCGTATCATTTATGTCGGGTCCCGTCGGCGTTTTCTACCGGCAGTTCTCGATTACGATGGCCAGTGCCATTATCCTTTCGGGGATCATCGCGTTGACCCTCACGCCGGTGCTTTGTGCCATGATCTTAAAGAATACGCATGGAACGACAAAGAAGAAAAACATATTGACCCGGTTTCTGGATGTCTTCAACAGAGGATTTGAAAAAGTCACAGGTTTATATGTAAGTCTGCTAAAATTGATCGCGCACCGGAGGTGGGTCACGGTTGGTTTGTGGTTGTTATTTGGTGCGGGGATCATCGCAATTACCACAACGTTGCCCTCCGGTTTCATTCCCAGTGAAGATCAGGGGATGATCTACGCCATCGTGCAAACACCTCCCGGCTCCACACTGGAAAGGACCAATGATATATCGCGCCAGTTGCAAGAACTTATCATGCATAAGGTTGAGGGTGTACAATCGGTCTCTTCAATAGCGGGTTATGAAGTGCTCACCGAAGGACGCGGTTCGAACGCCGGAACCTGTTTGATCAATTTGAAACCCTGGTCGGAACGGAAGCATACGGTCATTGAAATGGTTTACGAACTGGAGGAGTTGTCGAAGGAAATCCCCGGTGCTACCATTGAATTCTTTGAACCACCTGCTGTACCGGGATATGGCGCAGCGGGCGGATTTTCATTGCAGCTGCTCGATAAAACCAATTCCGGCGATTACGAGCAGCTTGAGCGGGTGAAAAATGAATTCATGGCCGCGCTCGACAAACGCAAAGAGCTGGACGGTTTATTCACCTTCTTTAGTGCCAACTATCCTCAATATGAACTTACAATAGACAACCAATTGGCCATGCAAAAAGGGGTCTCCATCGGCAACGCGATGAATACCTTGTCCATCTTCGTTGGAAGTACCTATGAGCTTGGCTTTGTCAAGTTCCAGCGCTTTTTCAAGGTGTTTGTACAATCGTCGCCGGAGTTCAGGCGGCTTCCGTCGGACCTTCTGAAATTATACGTTAAAAGTGACCGCGGTGAAATGGTTCCGTTTTCGGCTTTTATGAAAATTAGAAAGAAACAGGGAGCCAATGAGATCAACCGTTATAATATGTACAACACGGCGGCGATCAAGGGCGCACCCGCCAAGGGATTCAGTAGTGGCGAAGCCAACGCGGCGATCATGGAAGTTGCAAAAACGTTGCCCAATGGGTTCGACATCGGCTGGGCGAATCTTTCCTTTGATGAGGTGAGACGTGGAAATGAAGCGATTTACATTTTCCTTATCGTTATCACGTTTGTTTACATCGTGCTTGCCGCCCAGTATGAAAGTTTCATTATCCCGTTGGCAGTGGTTCTTGCTTTGCCTCCGGGAATTTTCGGGTCGTTCATGTTGATCGACTATATGGGACTTGCCAATGATATTTATGCTCAGGTCGGCCTGGTTATGCTGGTCGGTTTGCTGGGTAAGAACGCCGTACTGATTGTGGAGTTTGCCGTGCAGAAACATCACCAGGGAGCGACAATACTCGAAGCGGCAGTGGAGGGTGCCAAGGTCAGGTTTCGCCCGATCTTGATGACGTCATTTGCATTTATCGCCGGTTTGGTTCCGTTGGTAATTTCTCATGGCGCAGGTGCCATCGGTAACCGCACCATTGGCGGATCCGCGCTCGGTGGCATGCTCTTTGGAACCATCTTCGGCGTCATCATCGTCCCTGGCCTATACTTCATTTTCGGAAGTCTCGCGGAAGGTAGAAAACTGATCCGGGATGAAGAGGACGATTCACTGACTGAAGACCTGGTCCATAAAATGGACAAGTTTCCTCAATCCACCGATAAGTAAAAGCAATGACCCATAAAGGAATAATAAAGTACGTCGGCATAACTTGTCTGACACTGATGTGCGAAGCTTGTATTCCCACGTTAAATACGAAAACGGAAAATAAATCAGTTCCTGTAAGCTTTGACGACTCCCGGGATACGATCAATACCGGAACGGTCAAGTGGAGGGATTTTTTTACCGATCCTTACCTGCACGAGCTGATTGACACCGCGCTGAAGAACAACCAGGAACTCAATATTATTCTCCAGGAAATCAACATTGCTCAAAACGAGGTGCGGGCACGGAGGGGGCAATACTTGCCTTTTGTCAATTTGGGAGCGCAGGCAGGTGTTGAAAAAACGCCAAAGTATACCCGGTCGGGGGCCATCGACGCCTCCACCGAAATTGCGCCCGGACAAAAAATTCCTGATCCTTTGCCGGATTATATATTGGCCGCCAATGTTTCGTGGGAAGGGGATATATGGAGGAAACTGAGGAATGCAAAGAAGTCAGCGGTCTATCGTTACCTGTCTACCCGCGAAGGCAAGAATTTTATGGTAACCCATTTGATTGCCGAGATAGCCAACTCCTATTATGAGCTTATGGCATTTGACAATCAGCTTGAGATTCTAAAACAGAATATCAAGATTCAGCAAAACGCACTCGAGATTGTCAAGTTGGAGAAACAGGCGGCGAAAGTTACGGAGTTGGCCGTGCGGAGGTTTGAGGCCGAGGTGTTGAAGAATCAAAGTCGCCAGTTCTACGTCCACCAGGAAATCACAGAGACTGTCAACCGGATCAACTTTCTGGTGGGCAGGTACCCTCAGAATCTTTTGAGAAATTCACAAGCGTTTATTGATCTGGTCCCCGATACTATTCACACGGGCATCCCGCCGCAGTTGCTGCAGAACAGACCGGACATCAAGCAAGCCGAACTCGAACTGTTGGCCAACAAGCTGGACGTTAAAGTCGCCAAGGCCTATTTTTATCCTTCTTTGAACATTACCGGAAGTGTCGGGGTCGAAGCATTCAATCCGACTTTCCTGATCACCAATTGGGGGTCGGTGATGTCCTATGTGCTCGGCGGATTGACTGCGCCGCTGATCAACCGGAATGCCATCAAAGCTGCTTATTATAGTGCCAACGCAAAACAAATACAGACCGTTTTCAATTACGAACGCACGATCCTGAATGCGTACATCGAGGTCGCCAATCAGGTCGCCAACATCAGCAATCTGAAAAAGAGCTACGATTTGCAAAAGCAACAGGTGCTGGCCCTCACCCAGTCGATCGATATTTCCACACGGCTGTTCAAATCCGCCAGGGCCGACTATATGGAGGTCTTGCTGACCCAACGCGATGCGCTTGAATCGAAATTTGAACTTGTCGAAACCAAAAAGCAGCAGATGAATGCCCGAGTCAATATTTACCGGGCACTGGGGGGAGGATGGAATTAGTGACGGACGAAATAAAAATTCTATCTTCACACATGAAGCTTTTTATTTATTGCGTGCCGATTTTATTGGCGACGGGGTCCTACGCGCAGACCACCTATCCCAAACCTCTTACGCTCACCGCGGATGAAGATCATCACCAGATGA
>WNFM01133588.1_pt1 | contig 17339 bp, 20 predicted proteins | sample 5400271 | NCBI WGS metagenome assembly WNFM01 (sample SAMN13153352, study PRJNA577476) | soil metagenome | isolation source: 60 cm saprolite on Douglas fir-dominated hillslope | place: USA:California | collected 2013-09-17 | reverse complement strand
CCACCGGTTACGCGATTTTCACGGGGAAGCAACGGGCCCTCATTCCGGCGATCCTGGGCCTGCTAAGCAGCCTCGCCCCGACCATCGGCCCGACGCTGGGCGGCTGGATCACCGACACCCTCTCGTGGCACTGGCTTTTCTTCGTCAATATCGTGCCCGGACTGGTGATCACCCTGACGATTCCGTTTTTCGATTCGATTGACGAGCCTGACTTCTCCCTTCTGCGTAAATTCGACTTCATCGGCCTTTTGCTCCTCGCCGTTTCGTTGGGCAGCCTCGAATACGTCCTGGAAGAGGGCTACCGGTGGAACTGGATGGATGACGAGACGATTCGGAACTTCACCTGGTTCGCCGCGATAACGGGAATACTCTTCATCTGGCGGTCCCTGGCCTATTCGAGCCCGATTGTCGACCTGCGCGCGTTGAAAAGCCGGACTTTCGCGGTCGCCTGCCTGTTCATTTTTATCACTGGCTTCGGCTTGTTCGGCGGGGTCTATGTGCTGCCACTCTTTTTGGCACGAGTGGCCGGTTATAACGCCCGGCAGATCGGCGAGGCGGTCTTCGTGGCCGGTCTTTCGCAGGTCCTGATCGCGCCGCTGGTGGCGAAGCTTTTCTCTCTTTGCTTTTGGGCTCTGGATGAACACGTTCGTCACGTCGCAATGGGCGGGCGGCGAGTTTTTCTGGCCGCAGATCATCCGGGGTTTCGCGTTGTTGCTCTGCATTGTTCCCGCCACCAATATGGCGCTGGGCGCTCTTTCGCCGGCGCAGCTTAAAATGTCGAGCGCCCTCTTCAACACCATGCGGAATCTCGGTGGCGCCATCGGCATCGCCTGCATCAACACCTGGATCAATGATCGCACCAATAAACACTGGCACGACCTCGCAAGCAATCTCACAACCCCCAATCCCCGGGTGCAGACCTGGCTCGCGAACGTGATCAATCACATCGGTTCCAGCGGAGCCGATCCCGCCCTGAACACGCAGCGCGCCCTGGCGATCCTGGCCGGGAAGGTCAGGGCGGAAGCCGTCACTATGGCCTTCGCCGATGCCTTTTACCTCATGGCCATGCTCTTTTTTGGAGCCTTGATCTTTGTCCCCTTGCTGCGCCGCCCTGTGCAGGCATCCGCTGCCGCCCAGGAAGCCGCCCATTAACGAACTAGAAAACGCCACCAACGCATTGCGGCCCGTCACACTCAGTAGGTCACTTATTCTTGAATAAATTTGTAAGTTCTGGTATGCATTAAACACTGTTTTAACAGTCCATTTAGCGCTTTTAGACCGTCCGGAGGTAGGGGCGGATTCCGACCGGTAGGGCTCGAATCTATAGCCGCTGTTCCGCAATATTCCATAAGATTCCATTCTATAGCATGTTATGGCATATGACCAAAATGAGCTTTTGACCTAAAATGGACTATTTTGGAACGAAAATTTGTCACGTTGTCACGTAACATTTCAACCCGTGAAGGCTACCTTCATCGCCAATGCAGATCAGCTCGCCGAGGCAAAGGTAAACCAGAAGAAGTCGGCAGACCTAGGGCGCTGGATCGAGTCGCAACCGTGGCTGGCCTTGCAGGATACGACTCAAACTGGTCGGCGACTCACGGCATGGCTGAAGGGACAGAAGCTGCAAGTCAAGCCCGCCATGGAATTGGACAACTTCGATTTGATCATCAACCTGGTCGCGGTTGGAGTAGGTGCCAGCCTAGTGCCGCAACGATCTCTTGCCCTTTACGCACGGCGTCATGCCATCGTGCGACTGCCCTGGCCGAAACGCTTTGTGCGTGAACTGGTTGTGGTCGTTCGGAGACAACGCCAAACCCCGGAGCACATTCAACGCTTCGTCGAAAACATTCTCTTCTAGGTATGAGTTCAGAAGCGACATTCAAAAATAATTGAAAATAAGTTGAGATATTTCTTGCTCTCCTGCGTCTTATTCTATATCAAAGGAAGACATTCAACAGCCATGAGAACCATATCATTAACCACAAAGCATTGCCTAGGCCTTGCAGCCATTTGGTTGCAAGCCGCCAGCGTGCTCTCGTCCCGGTTTATGGTCAAATATGGCCCCAATACCGGTACCGAAGATCGTACGCAGGAGGTGCGCGGATAGGTTTTAGCCTGACTACTCAGGACAATTTCCAACCCCGCCCACCGAAAGGTGCGCGGGGTTTTTTATTCGACTTTTTCAGAGGTAAACCAAAGGAACAAACAACAAACTGACAACTAAACAACTTTAAGGTGGCAAAGAGAAGACCCCGCCGTCGGCGCGAACCGACGGCGGGGCGGATTGGTCACAACAGAATCGTGGATTGCGGCACTGAAGTAACCGTTAAGGTTATATTTCAATACCGGTGCGGTGTCAACTGACGCCGTATAGATAGCAGCGTTTCTGCGGCTTACCGGTCCCTCCAAGTCCCTTCACTTACATCACAGAAGGCTTAGGCTCTTATCTATATGAAAATATAGATAACGGGTCGCAGGGGAGGTGTGCCTGAAACACCGAAACATCCGCCGTGAAATACCTGCGGGTACGAGAAACAAGAGCTCGTAATGGTGTTCGTTCTTTATTGTGAATAGCGGTCCTGCGGACGGCGGCAACCTGATGAGTTGCTGGCTGTCTGCGGGGCCGCACTATTTTATAAAGGGAGCACCGGGGCATTGGAATCTGTCCAGGACCGGCGCTCCCTTCCCTTTTCGCTGCCGTAATGGCAGCAACCCTGCGACGAGCCTTACTGCCGTCCGCAGGACTTCGCGGCCATGGTCCAGTAGCTAAGACGTGACGACGCCATCGTTGAGATGCCGGAGCGTAACCGGCTGGCCGCACCATTTGAGTCCGCAGATATGCCGCGTGCCAGCCAGCACACGGAGGTCTCCAAAACCACCTAGGCCTGGGGCAGCACCAGGGCGGCATGCTCCTGCGGAGGGCAGTTTTTCATTGGGGATGTGGCTCGACAAGGAAGGCACCTGCTTTGCAAGCAGTCTCATGCGGGAGCGTTACCCGCCATCTCCACGAATTTCACTGGGAGTTGTCCCGGCTAGCCGACTGTAAATCGGCCGTCAAAAAACCTGTCGGAAGGTGACCTGTGGAGCATCACCACCAACCCCCACCAAATATCACACCCACGCCATGGGTTCTGAAGCCGAAGTCGTCTAGGCGCACGGTTGTCAACCGTGTCATTAACGAGTGCGAGTCTCGTCGGGACCGCCATGGCAACAATTTACCTCGGGCACGAGGAAGACAGCTAATCCGCGCGGCTTGGGACCGCGAGACACCCGGGGCGGCACCGGGGTGCCCGACCACTTTCCTCCCCGTAGTTCAGCAGATCCAGAACCCGTGACTTCTAATCACGTAGTCGCAGGTGCAAATCCTGCCGGGGAGATTTCCCAGGTGTCGAAATAGTAGCCGAGCCTGACTGTTAATCAGGTGCCGCAAGGCGTGTAGGTGCGATTCCTACTCTGGGAGCCACTTTCACGGAGCACGTCCGGCATAGACGAGGAAACTGTCCCGAAAACAGCTGCGCCTTCACGGCGTCCAGAGTGCGATTCTCTGGTGCTCCGCCACTTTCCGTATCGCAAGCACCGCAAATGCAAAGCATCTCGAGCACCCGGGTTCTCAACTCGGCCCTATCCGGTGAGAGTCCGGATGCGGTGGTCCTGCGGACGGCAGCATACTTTCCGCCCGTTGGCGTAATAGCAACGCGCCCGGCCTACACCCGGGATTCGAGGGAGCGTAACCTTCACGGGCGATTTTTCATCACAGTACCCTCCGTAGCTCAAAAGCAGAGCCATCAGCCGATTACTGATAGACCGGGGAGCGTTACCTCGCGGAGGGACCACTTTAAGGCTGAATAGCTGAGACAGATTAGCGCCTCGCTGAAGCCGAGGAGAGTTCGGCGCAATTCCGAATTCAGCCACCATTTACACGTCATTGATGTAGCAGCGCGCATGGCGGTCTTCCAAACCGCACGGGCCGGGGCGGCACCGGCATGACGTAATTTTTAAGCTCCCGAGGTGTAAGAGCCCTGCATGTCGCCGTGCGAAGGCGAAGGTTCGAGGTGCAAGTCCTCGCGGGAGCACCAATTTCATTCCTCCGTGGCAGAGCGAGCAATGCACTTCTTTCGTAAAGAAGACGATGCCGGTGCGACTCCGGCCGGAGGATCCAATTTACTGCCGTACGCAGTACCAGGTGATGATGTAGCCAGCAGCATTCAGGCCTGTGAAGCCTGCCGGGTGGGTGCAAGTCCCACGCACCTGACCAGTTTCGTGCCCGATGGAGCAAGTGAACCACTCGGTCTGCAAAACCGATGCGACGGGAGCGTTACCCGTGGGCACGTCCAGTTTCATTCCATCCAAGCAAAGCTCCTGCGCACGGCAGTAGATTCTTTTTGGGAATTTACTGCCGTGCGCAGTACCAAGTCCAGCAGATGGCTCGCTTGCCCTGCCGCCTACGCTCGCCTTTGCTCACTTTCAGTGACCATTTCGCTTAAGTCTGCGGCATCACGAATCTCCAAGGGGCCGGCCTTTACACCGGGATGGTTCATTTGGTTAGCACGACATGCATTGCGGCAGGGCTCGTAACGTGCTCGGTGCATTTGTATCCCAGCTTCAAAAGGTCAATCCCAGCCAGGAGGTTTTCGCCGCTGCCCAAGACAACAGGCGAAATGGCAATATGTAATTGGTCAACCAACCCAGCTTGAAGATATTGCCGGATCGTCGCCGGTCCGCCACCGACGCGCACATCCAATCCGTCAGCCGCCTCCCTGGCGCGCTTCAGGGCGGCGTGGATGCCATCGGTGACGAAATGAAAGGTCGTGCCGCCATCCATTTGAATCGACGCGCGTGGATGGTGAGTGAGGCGGGTTATCCCCCCACCCCCCCTTCCATTGGTCATCCGGCCATTCACCGCGAATCGGTCCGAACATATTGCGCCCCAGAATCGACGCGCCAATCCGGTCGAACCCGCGTTCCGCCATATCGTTATCAGTGCCTGTCGTGCCGTCGCCGCTGCCGTGCATTTTTTGAAAAGAGCGCGTAGGGAAGAACCATTGGTGTAGGTTCATGCCTCCAACGCCGAGCGGATTGTCGATGTCTTGATTCGGGCCGGCCCCAAATCCGTCGAGGGATATTCCGAAACAATGAACACGTAACTTGGACATGGTCGTCTTTACCTTTGGTTGATGTTTTCTGGTCGGGCCGCCACAAGGTGGCGTCGATCCTATTTTGTCATTTTGAGGCCGCTTTAACTCCGGCGCGCCGGTGTTCGCTCTCGCGGATCATATCAGTGAGGTCTCCGGCAGGACGTATCTCAAAAGGTCCGGCCTTCACCCCCGGGTGTTTCGACATTAGCTGAATCGCGTGATTCAGGTCACGCGCTTCCAGCACGAGAATTCCGCCCAATTGTTCTTTCGTCTCGGCGTACGGGCCATCTGTGACCGATACCTTGCCATTGTTCCAACGCAAGGTCGTAGCCGTGTAAGGCCCCTGAAGCGCTTCACCACCAGCGAAGTGGCCGTTCTTTCGCAGCATGTCGTCATAAGTGAAGCACTCGTCCAACATCGCGTTGCGTTCACTTTCGGACATGGTTTCAAACTTGTTCGGTTCGATATAGCCCAGGCAAATGTATTTCATGGTCGCCTCCTATTTCTTGATCGCGAAATCGGCCGCGTCGAAAATCTGGCGGATTTCAATCACGTCACCCGGGTCCGCGGGGCAGCGTTGCACCCATTTCACGAGCTCCTCTTTCGAATTGGCCTCGACCATCCAATAGCCGCCGAGTACTTCCTTGGCTTCAATGAAGGGGCCGTCGGTCACGGTCGGTTTGCCTTTGCCGAACGCGACGCGTGCGCCGGTGGCCAACGGATGCAGGCCGTTCAGTGAAATGATCTTAACGGCTTTTCCCAATTCCTCATTGAACTTGCCCATTTCTTCCATTTTTTCCGGATCGGGTACAAACCCCGGGTCCACTTTTTTACCGCCTTGATAAACGGCGGGGATCATCAGCATCATGAATTTCATAGTATTTTCCTTTGTTTTGATTGTCTGTTCAATAGGTAGTCGTTCGGGAATCCCAGATTTCGACATCTCCCCGAAAATATTTCTCATCCCAATTCCTGCAACCGATTTTGGAGGAAACGCTGTTCCGGCTCCTGTTGCGTGAGAGCCAGGGCCTTTTCGTACGCAGAACGCGCCTCGGCCGTCTTTCCCAGCCGACGGCACAAATCCGCCCGGGCGGCATGCGCCAAGTGGTAGGCAGTCAATTCGCCGCGTGTGAGGATCGCGTCAATTAGCTTTAAACCGGCTTCGGGACCGTCGCGCATCGCCACAGCCACGGCGAGATTCAGTTCGATTACGGGTGAAGGTTCAACTCGTGCCAGCACGCTGTACAAGGCGACGATTTGTGGCCAGTCCGTCGCCGCAGAACTGGTCGCCTCGGAATGCACCGCCGCAATGGCTGCCTGTAGCGTGTAGGGTCCGAATCGCCGCGATTTCAATGCCCGTTCCACCAACGCTACCCCTTCTGCGATCCACTTTCGATTCCACAGTGAGCGATCCTGATACTCCAGCAAGATCAATCCCCCACTTGGTGATGTCCGCGACGCACGACGTGATTCGTGCAACAGCATCAGGGCGAGCAGGCCATTCGCTTCCGGTTCAAGGATCAACTCGTTCAGCAGTCGTCCAAGCCGGATTGCTTCGCCGGAGAGATCAGGGCGAGTCAACGAGGCTCCGGATGAGGCTGAGTAGCCCTCGTTGAATAAAAGATAAATGACTTGAAGCACGACGTCCAACCGCTCCGGCAATTCGGCTGAAGAAGGCACTTCATACGGAATGCGCGCCTCGCGAATCTTGGCCTTTGCGCGCACAATTCGTTGAGCGAGTGTCGATGCAGGAATCAAGAAAGCACACGCGATCTCCTCGGTTGTCAGTCCGCATACCTCGCGCAAGGTCAAGGCCACGCGTGCCTCCGGTGCGAGTGCCGGGTGGCAACACGTGAAAATCAATCGCAGCCGGTCATCCTCAAGACTCTCGTCATCCGATTCCATACCCGTAGTCGATTGGGCATAGAGCTGTTCCGCAATTTTCTCTTGTGATGCATCAAACCGGGCGTGACGCCGCAGAGTGTCAATCGCTTGGAATCGTCCGCTCGAAATGAGCCACGCACGGGGATTCCCGGGCGCACCGTCCTTCGGCCACCGCTCGAGTGCGGCGGCGAAGGCATCCTGCATGGCTTCCTCGGCAAGATCAAAGTCGCCCAGCAAACGGATAAGTGTGGCGAGAATACGGCCCGCCTCCTCGCGATAAACGGAGTCGAGCAACTTGCGTATCTGCTCTGCGGGGCTTTCGACCATTGGTGGAAAAGACTCAGATTATAATGTTTCCATTGTCTGCGCAATGCGGACCACGTCGCTCAGAGAGGAAGAAATCAAGGCTCGGCAAGCATCAACCGGGGCACGTCCAGTTTCCATTCCATCCAAGCAGAGATAGCGCTGCGGTCCGTCGGTAACGGACAGAAGGCCGGTGCAAATCCGGCGGATGGATCATTTCAAGGGCTATGCGTTTACGCACTTAAATGCGCGTAACGATGCCTTTCTTCGTATTAACCGCATTTAAATACACATTATGTTAGTTGGATCCTACCTACAAACCATCGCTGAACGCGCGAGACGAGAACGCCTCATTCGAAATATTCCCCAACGGGAAATGGCACGACGGATCGGCCTCTCCTTGCGCTCTTACCAGAAATTTGAAGCTACCGGGCACATCGCCTTGGATGGCTTCGTCAAAGTCCTCTTCGTGTTGGGCAGACAAAATGAACTGTTGAAGCTCCTGTTCGAAATTAAGGAATACAAATCCTTGGATGATTTCGAAGAACAACACCATCAGTCTCTTCGTCAGCGAGCACGGCAAAAACAAGCGGATTGCCACTAATGCAAACGGTGGGATATCGGAGCGACCCACCGTCAGTGAATGGATCAGCTTTATCGCAGCGAAGGCAAGTGGCGAGCCATCTGGCTCATAACCAGAAAGTAGTGGGTTCGATTCCCGCCGCTGCAATGATTATCGCCCTGTTATTTTGGCAATTTAGCCGCGAGCACGTCGATCTTCTCGATAGAGGGTGGCTTGGCAAAAAGTTCGCCCGCCTTGGCCATCAATGCAGCGGCAACTTTGCCCGTAAGATGTGCCTGGCGTCCGGCTTCATCGGGAAAGACGTCGAAGATTCCAAATGTATTGGGACTAAGACGGATCGCGAACCACGCCGTTGTGGCCGGTTCCTCCTCGACAAGGGGTAGACCTCCGAGGAGGAATTTTTCCACATCCGCTTCTTTTCCTGGTTTTGCTTCCAGATAAACCCACAAAGCTACTTTGACCATGGCCTGCCTTTCTGTGTTGGTGAAGAAACCAAAATAGCACAGAACGCGAATAATGCTTTCGATTGCTGCCGTGCGCAGTACCGCTCCGTGGTCCAACAGCACGACGCCTCTCTCATAAGGAGGAAACGGTGGGGCAGCACCACCCGGAGCGATTTTCTTTCACGGGCTCAGCGTATTGGCAGACCGTACACCCGACTCTTAATCGGTGAAGTCCCGGTGCAACTCCGGGTGAGCCCAGATTTATTTCTGCGCAATATCCTGAGGAGGAACGTCTGGAGGACTGATTTCGTCGGAGCGCGTTTCCAACTGAGATTGCTTCTCTTCAGACAGTTCTTTTTTTCTAGCTTCTTGCTCAGGGGTTCTTTTCTCTTCGACCTCGAAATCTTCTCCGAAAATCTCTTTATAAGCGTTAAGGAAGTTATCTGTTTTTCTAAACTCTTTAAAAAGGGGCCATGATTCGTATGATGATCTATTTACTGAATCAGGAAATTGTCTCATGATTGCTTCCGCCTCGACGAATTTATCCTTTAACACGGAGACGGCCAAAAGAAACTCAGACGCACTATCGGACCAATCTTCGGAGTCTAAGATTTTATTCGCTTCCGCAGCATCGCCACCCCACTTGCAAGCAATTGCTAGATTTATAACAAAAACTCGACGTAACCGATTTGAACCATGCTTCTTGAGTTGAGTTGCAAATTGGAAAAGCTTCTTGGAAAGAGCATATTCTCCAGATTTAAGCAAATTGAAAGTGATATCCAAAAAAGTGGTATCAGCATCTTCTAGTTCGTCTGGAGCAATTTTGCGCCACAGGACAATTCCGAGCTTAACGCCAAACTCATATATGCAATTATATGCGTCATTGAAGTATGATCGGGATACACTCAGCCTATCTCCTGCGGAAACATTCGTAACTTCCACCCCATGTAAACGACATACCTCCAAATATTGATTTGATACTATACCGTCCGTGTGCACAAACAAATTTCGGCGCTCAGTTAACTCTATAAATGAAGTCCAGATGTCCAAATCTTTGGTCAGTGGCAAATCAAACTTTTGTTCGATTAGCTTTATCTGCTTTGCATGACTTTCTCGTATAATAGATTCAACTTCTTTTTCCGTTATATATTCCCGCGCAGCATCAATATCTTTAAATTTAACAAGTTGTTTAAATGTAAGCTGACGTTCAGAAGAATTTAGGATTTCTGGCTTGAGGTAAAATAAGGACTTTAGCAAGTCCCCAAGATATGCATCAAGACAACTTACAAGTGCAACAATGAGAGCTCTAGGAGTCTGGTATAGTGCTGAATCTATATTACTCTGAGCTCTCTTAAGCTCTTCAAATTTTGTTATTTTTTTAACCGGTACGCTAAAGATAGTTGTCTTCTCTTCGATTTTTTTCTCAATAGCGGAAGTACTTACAAAAACATCAAATTTTTCAGAGCTCTTCTGTGAGCTATAAATGAGCAGTGGCATCACAGCCCTTTCTGCCCGTTTTAGACCATCAAGCTTAGATACAAAACGCGTAATCGCATCCTTTATCCGTTTGACATTTGCATTAGTCTCCTCACTCACGTCAAATGCAGTTTAGAATTATTGCCAATTAAAGCAACATCGATAGTGATTTGATTGATCGACCAGATTTACTCCGGCTTGGCCGAGCAGCATAGGCACCTCTTTTGTAAAGAGGCCCAGACCGGGGCAGCACCGGTAGCCGGATCACTTTTAGCCAACCAGACCTTAGCCCCAAAAGGCGTCAACACGACCGGGCAAGGTGATCAGCAGGCCGGGTTTTCTCCAATCCGTCAAACCGTAACGCCACGGGCCGGCACCCCTTTTTGCCCTGTAGCGCAACAGTAGCACGACGGTCTCTGAAACCGTAAATCTTGGTGCGATTCCAAGTGGGGCAGCCAATTTCGCCCAGGCCCGCATTGAGCGCTCAATGCCGGACCATCTCCCGAATCAACGGCAGGCCTTCTGCAAGAGGAAGGCGTGAGCAGCAGCTCCGTGGCCCGTGGGCGAATTAATTTTAGCTCCCGTAGCGCAGCAGATTAGCGCGGCTCGCTTCGAACGAGACGGTCGCGGGTGCAAATCCTGCCGGGAGCACCCTTTTCCCCACGTAGCCCAACTAGAAGGAGGCGCTCCGCTCAGAACGGAGACAGTGCGGGTGCAAATCCTGCCGTGGGGACCACTTTTCGCTCCCGTAGCCCAACTAGCAGAGGCAGCCGACTTAAGATCGGCTTAGTGCCGGTGCGAATCCGACCGGGAGCAGCCCTGTGGGCGGCAGCATTTTAGGAGCATGTACCGGACAAGCGAACCGGGACTCGGTGCTAACGAGATCAGTCGGCGCTTGCTGACTGGGGTGCAAGTCCTCCGTGCTCCGCCAATTTTAACCAACAATAACCTCAACAAGGAAATCATGAAATGAGTAACCAGAATCCAATGACAAAGCAGATGAGCCTTAACCCGATAGTCAAAAACATCGCGCGAAACCCGAGCATGCGGCTCCATCCCTCGACTCGCGCACCCTAGGCCGATTGGCCTTTAGAAAAACCAAATGAAAACAAACCAACTGACGTTGGCCGTAAACTCCAACGACATGGAAAACGAGATCTTTGCCGATCTCGCCCTGGCCTTTGCCGACCGTCCGCTGTTCCGCTTCGGCTTTGCCGTGGATGAAACAGCAATGGACATCCTCCTCAAACACTTCGCCGATAAAATCTGCCGGGCCTACCGGTGGAGAAATCACGGAGGCGTGAAGTGGAAGGAAGCGGTTTTGCGATTTGACGATTCGTCCTTCGTTTATATCCAGAACCACTACAACCGAAGAATTCGAATCTACTGGGATTCCGGGGAGAAGGCGGAAGCCCTGGAAAAGCAAATCCGTGAACTGCTGCCTCCTCCGGTGAAGACGCCGGATGAGCCGTGGTTCTACATGCTGCGGAAGGATGGCGACAGCTTCTCCATCGAGAAGGTTGTCAACAAATCGGCATCGCTGGACGAGGAAAGCCTGCAAATCTGCTACGGAACCGACTCGCCCGCATGGGTGAGCGACTTCGCGAAGAACACGCAGGCCAAATCGGGCGGCATCACCATCCTGGATGGTCCGCCCGGCACCGGCAAAAGCACGCTGATCGCGGAACTGATGAGAAGGCTCTATCAGACCCACGTTTTCTACGTGTTGCCGGTGGCACAGCAGGATTCCTTGTCGCAACCGAGCATGGTCGAGTTCTGGCAGGAGCAGAATGGCTCCCACCCGAACGAGGTGAAGGTGATCATCATGGAGGATGCCGAGAAGATCCTGTTCCAGCGCCGCGACGACAACAACGAGTCGGTCTCCGCCCTGTTGAACATTGCCGATGGTCTGATGGGACAAATGCTCCGCGTTCACGTGCTCTGCACGTTGAACCAGGGCATGGAACACCTCGACCCGGCGATTCTTCGTCCGGGTCGACTGCGCAGTTACCGGTATGTCGGTCCTCTCTCGAAGGAGAGAGCCCTAAAACTGGCGACCAAGCACAAGCTGCCCTTCGTGGCGGATCAGACCCGGGAAAACTACACCCTGGCCGAAATCTTCCACGGCAAGGTCTACAAACAGAAAGCCCGCAAAACGATGGGCTTCCACGTCCTGCGCAACTGAGTCCTGCGTACGGCATCAACCAACCAACTCACCGCCCGTAGTTTAAAGCAAAACCCCCGGCTTATACCCGGTCAGCACTAGATGAGTGCGCAATGCAGGTGCGAGTCCTGCCGGGCGGACGAATTTAATAAGTCTTTGGCCGCGAATGCAAAGCAGATCGAGCGACCGGTCTTTCAAGCCGGACCTAACGGGTGCAAGTCCCGTCGCGGCTACCAGTTTCCGCTCGCGTAGCCCAACTAGCAGAGGCGCCTGATCGAGAGTCAGGAGGTTGGGAGTGCGAATCTCCCCGCGAGCACCATTTGGGGTCGGAGTATTAGCAGACAGTACAGCTGACTTTTAATCAGCATGGTCAGGGTGCGACTCCCTGCGACCCCACCACTTTCAGTCCACAACTCCCGAGTCGTCTAGCCAGTAGGATGCCTGACTTTGAATCAGGAGACCATGGGGCGGAACCATGCTCGGGATCCATTTTAACAACTGCGACGGTCAACGACCGCCGCTACAATATAAGGAGTACCTATGAGCGTTCGTATTTTTGGTCAGCACGATGAGGCGACGGTGGCGCAAATCCACCGCTGCATGGCGGTCGGCGGAGCGCATGCCGTCCTGTGCGGAGATGGTCACAAGGGCTATGCCCAGCCTATTGGCGGCGTCATCGCGTATCGCGATCTCGTTTCCATCTCGGGCGTGGGCTTCGATATTGCCTGCGGCAACCTGGCCATCCGCACCAACGCGACGGGCGCGGCGGTCCGTCCCAACATTGAGAAGATCATGGATGAGATCGTCCGCACGATTTCATTCGGCATGGGCCGTAACAACAAGGAGCGTGTCGACCACGAGCTCTTCGACGATCCGCTCTGGGTGGAGCAGCCGTTCAAGCAGCTCAAGGATATCGCTCGCAATCAGCTCGGCACGGTCGGCAGCGGCAACCACTACGTCGATATCTTTGTCGATGAAGCGGACCGCGTCTGGGTTGGAGTCCACTTTGGTTCGCGTGGTCTCGGCCACAAGACTGCCACCTACTTCCTGAACAAAGCGGGAGGCAAGGATGGCATGGACGTCGCGCCTGCCGTTGTACGCCGCGATAGCGATCTGGGTCAGGCTTACCTCGCCGGAATGAACCTGGCGGGACGTTACGCCTACGCGGGCCGCGAGTATGTCGCGCGTCACGTCGTGAAGAAGATCCTCTGGGCGAAGGTTGAGGAAGAGGTGCACAACCACCACAACTTCGCCTGGGAGGAAGAGCACTTCGGCGAAAACCTGCTCGTCGTCCGCAAGGGCGCGACCCCGGCGTTTCCGGGACAGAAGGGCTTCATCGGCGGAAGCATGGGAGACGATGCCGTCATCATTGAGGGTGTCGATTCCGAGGCTTCCAAAGAGGCGCTCTACTCGACGGTGCACGGCGCGGGCCGCATCATGTCGCGCACGGCGGCCAAGGGTAAGTTCGTCAACGAAACCGGTGAGGATGGCAAGACCAAGCGCGTCCGCAAGGAAGGGCTGGTCCGCCACGACGAGATGATGAAATGGCTGCACGACCGCAAGGTCGAGCTGCGCGGGGGTGATCTCGACGAAGCGCCGCAAGCCTATCGTCGTCTGCCCGAAGTCCTCGCCGCCCACGACGGCACGATTCGTGTCCTGCACACGCTGACGCCCATCGGTGTCGCCATGGCCGGCCACGACATCTACGACCCGTATAAGGACTAAACAACCTGACTCTCAGTCTTGGGAGTCAGGTTCCATTTTTACCATCGCGATTCGGCTGAATCGCGTCCAGGAGTAACCATGACTGAACTAATTACGGAGCAAACAACTCCACAAACACAACCCGTTCTGGAAACGGAGCGGTTAATTCTAAGGCCCTTTGCTTTATCGGATGCCAAGGAGGTCCAGCGCTTGGCTGGTGACTTTGCCATCGCTGATACCACATTGAATATCCCGCATCCCTATCCTGACGGAGCAGCGGAGGAATTCTTTTCCACGCATCCAGCCAAATTTGAAAAGGGTGATGGCGTTGTCTTTGCGATCACGTTGAAAACCGATGGCCGTCTCCTGGGCGGGATCGGTCTCTACGATGTGGCGAAACGTCATCGTCGCGCCGCATTGGGCTATTGGATCGCGAAGCCCTTTTGGAACCTGGGCTACGCAACCGAGGCCGGCAAGGCCGTGGTCGAGTTTGGCTTCGAGCAGTGGTCGCTGCACAAGATCGAAGCGAACTACTTCAGTCGCAATCCGGCATCGGGACGCGTGATGGAGAAGATCGGTTTGGTGCAGGAAGGCCTTCAGCGCGACCACATCATCAAGTGGGACCGCCATGAGGACGTGGTTATCTGCGCCATCATCAAAACATAAAAACATCAACCCAAAGAAAGGAGGCCCCATGGTCTCGCTCAAAGTATTCAATTCGATCGGCGAGGAACTTCGCCGCATCGAGCAGGCTTACGACGTCCGTGTCCTCTATGCTTGCGAATCAGGTAGTCGCGCCTGGGGCTTTGCCTCCCGGGACAGCGACTACGACGTCCGGTTTACCTACGTTCACTCCCGCGATTGGTACCTCTCCATCGAGGACCGCCGCGATGTGATCGAGGAACCCATCAGTGAAAGCCTCGACCTCAGCGGTTGGGAGCTGCGCAAGACGCTTCGGCTCCTGCGCAAGTCCAACCCACCGCTGCTCGAGTGGCTCAAGTCGCCGGTGGTTTATGCCTGGGATGAGGAGTTCGTCTCCGACTTCAAGCAACTCGCTGACGAGTACTATTCGCCCGCCCGCTGCTTCCAGCATTACCTCCACATGGCGTTCGGGAACGCTCGCGATTATCTCAAGCACGACCAGGTCTGCATGAAGAAGTACCTTTACGTGCTTCGTCCTCTCCTGGCCTGCCGATGGATCGAGCGAAACATGGGCCAGGTGCCGATGCTCTTCGACGAACTGGTCGAAGGTATCGTGGAAGATGCGGATGTCCGTACCGCGATTGCCAATCTCCTGGCCCGTAAAAAGGCCGGCGATGAACTGGATCGCGGTCCCAAGGACGTCGTGCTCAGCCGTTACATCGACGCGGAACTCGCCGGACTGGAGAAAATCCAGTCCGAGGAGGAACCCGCACCCGATCCGGCCGTGCTTAACCACTTCTTCCAAAGCTATTGCCTGAAGTCTCCGGCATTGGCGCTGGCTTGCAGTGGATGAACTAAAATAATCCCGCTCCTCAATTTGGAGGGGCGGGATTCGACTTTACACGAGACTTAGACACCATCTAATGAACTTGTGAATCAGATCGTTATCGTAACGCTCATCGTTTATGCGTTGGCATGGCTGATCTACATTGCGGGACTGCGGGATAAGCGCTTCGCTTTTACTCTTTGGTTCCCCATAACGGCAACATCGTTTCTGGGAACACTAGTTTGGTTGTGGGTCACCTTGGCGCTCCTCACTGCACCTAAAAGTGGCGATGCGGCAATAGGGTTTGCGCTCATGGGTGCAGCTATTGCGTTTGGAGTGTTTCTGATTTGCCCAATCGTCTTCGCTATTAGCATCTGGCAACGTCCTGTGGCGGGCGCATACGGTTTAATTCAGACTTTACCGATTGTTCTGATTTATTTCGGACTTTTACTTTCTTACCGGTCTATCTCTGAATCAATCGAGAACCGGAATTTACAGGTTACTGTCCAGGATACTCAGAAAAGACCCATCGCTCATGCCAAGGTCAAATACGAGACCTATCAAAAGAGCGATGCAACATTTTCATTTCCTTCCGCAGCAATGAGTGGAATTGCCGAAACGGCAGACGACGGCACGGTAACGGTACCAGTGCCTCAAACACATGAAATTGACTGTGAAGTAAGTGCAAACGGTTACGCTTCCTTGCGAATTCGAATGGACAGGGCTTGGAGCCAATTCAATTGGCACCAAACGTGGATTGATTGGCAATTTCCACCGGAAGACCCGAAAAAGTCTTGGGAAAGGCATGGAGGATCGGTGCAGACAGATGTCGATGATTCAAATTCAATGCATTTGACCGTCTATCTGCCTCAAACAACCAGAGAGGCGATACCGAATTACGGTCCCATGAGAATTTACCACGAAGAACAGGGAAAAATTTGGACCTCGGAGCCTTCCACGGTCCGCACACAATAAAGAACGAACACCGTTATGAGTCCACAGACACAGAAGAACTATGGACGACCTACTCAACCGACCGATTGTACTGGTGCTCAACCGCAACTGGCAGGCGATCAATGTGCGCACGCCCCAACAGGCGTTCGTGCAGATGGCCACCGACGTGGCCACAGCCCTCGACATCGATGGCGAGAACATGGTGCCCGCTCGCTGGACCGAGTGGATCAAGCTGCCGGTGCGTGAGAACGATTATGCCGTTCGCACGCCGAGCGGAGCCGTGCGCATTCCGCATGTCATCGTCCTGAGCCGCTTCGCCAAGGTACCGAANNNNTCTGGGCGCGGGACGGTGGCCGCTGCCAGTACACCGGCGAGTCGCTGCGCCCCAGCGAAGGCAATATCGACCACGTTCTGCCCCGCTCACGCGGCGGCAAGACCTCGTGTGAGAATTGCGTCCTGGCCAGCCGCGACGTGAACAGCCGCAAGGCCGACCGCCTGCCGGAGGAAGTGGGACTTTGCCTGCTCAAGCCGCCGACTGCACCGCGGGAGCTGCCCAGTACGCTCTTCATCCGCAACGTCAACGGCATTCCCGCGTGGAGGCATTTCCTGGTGGAATAAAGATCGGGTTAGCTGGCGCTGGATTTACTCCGGCGTCAGCATCAAGCTTCCAAGCTGCTTAATCCTCATGATGAGCGACGTCGGGTGGCTGCCTAAATCCCTCAACGATTATTCCGGTATAATTGGCACCCCGAAGACGATGCTCGCGTGCCTCGCGATAAGCGGGGCTGTCATATCACCGCTTTGCTTCCTCAAAGGAAGGGAATTCAAGAATGGCGGCACCTTCAATTTCGGCCCCCTCGATGACCTCATGATGACCGTAGAGGGCGTGAAGCGTAACCGGATGGCCGACCAATGAAGCCGGTGCCATTTGTGAATAAACTTCAAGCTCCGAGGGAGTATGTGTGCGTTCGCGAATAAATATAATGTAAGCTGCCATAGACCAATTTCCTCCGTGGTTAAGTTGTCGGAATTGTTCCGCCATCAATCGTGTAGTCGCTTCCGTGAATGGCGGCGGCGCGATCCGAGGCAAGGAAGGCCACCAGTTCTGCGACCTCTTCCGGTCGTCCGGGCCTGCCGATGGGAATACCACCGATCATGTCCATGATCTGTTGGCGCGCGGCGTCTTCGGCTACTCCGTTGCTCTTCGCGAGTTGAACAATCA
>WNFM01358513.1_pt1 | contig 17340 bp, 16 predicted proteins | sample 5400271 | NCBI WGS metagenome assembly WNFM01 (sample SAMN13153352, study PRJNA577476) | soil metagenome | isolation source: 60 cm saprolite on Douglas fir-dominated hillslope | place: USA:California | collected 2013-09-17 | reverse complement strand
AGTGCCTTCGCGGCGCGGCGTCGCAGCCGGGGTACGATGACCCTTGGGCCTTTGGGCCGGGGAGATTCGCGATCGATCCTGTCGAGGAGCAAGTCGGGCGGCGCGTCCACACCGCGGATGCGATTACGCCGGGCCTGGAGCCCGCGGACGTGCGCGCCGCGGCGAAGCGCATCGCGCCCCACGTCCGGCGCACGCCGGTGCTCGAAGTCGACGGCGCCGATTTCGGCGTGCCCGGCGCGCGCCTCGCCTTCAAGCTCGAGTTCCTGCAGCACGCGGGCTCCTTCAAGACGCGTGGTGCGTTCAACCAGCTCCTGACGCGCCGCATCCCCGCGGTCGGAGTGGTGGCGGCCTCGGGCGGCAACCACGGCGCAGCGGTCGCCTATGCCGCGATGAGGATCGGATGCCCCGCGACGATCTTCGTGCCGAGCGTCGCCTCCGCCGCGAAAGTCGAGCAGATCCGCGGCTACGGCGCGCGCCTGGAGATCGCCGGCGAGCGCTACAACGACGCCCTCGTGGCGAGCGAGCGCTGGGCGGCCGAGTCCGGCGCGGCGCCGATCCACGCCTATGACCAGGTCGAAACCCTTCAGGGTCAGGCAACCGTCGCGCTCGAGTACGAGGAGCAGGCCCCGGGGCTCGACGCCCTGCTGGTCGCGGTGGGCGGGGGCGGGCTGATCGGCGGCATCGCGGCCTGGTATGCGGGGCGGGTGCCGGTGATCGGCGTCGAGCCCGAGGCCGCTCCCACGCTCACGCGCGCGCTCGAGGCGGGCGAGCCCGTCGACGCGCCGGCGGGGGGAATCGCCGCCGACTCGCTCGCACCCAAGCGCGTCGGCGCGCTCATGTTCCCGATCGCGCGGCGCCATGTCGAGCGCACGGTCCTGGTGACCGACGAGGCGATCTGCGATGCGCAGCGCGCGCTCTGGAAGACGCTGCGCGTGGTGGCCGAGCCGGGAGGCGCCGCGGCACTCGCGGCGCTCATTTCCGGCGCGTGGAAGCCGGCCGGACGCGCGAGGATCGGCGTGCTGCTCTGCGGGGCGAATACGACGGCGGTCGACTTTCGCTGAGGCCGACTTCGGGAACGTCGGTGTCGGTCCGGCCGGTTTCGAGCGCGGCGCGCGCCTCCTGCGCGAGCTTGAGGTACGTCGCGTGCATCCTGAGCAGGTCCTCCTCCTCGAGATCCTCGAGCGCGAGCAGCGAGTTGTGCGCGCCCGATTGCGCGCGAATGATCTCGTCCAACTTGATCTGGATCGCCTCGGCGTCGCGATTCTGCGTCGCCTGGATAAGGAACACCATCAGGAAGGTGACAATGGTGGTGACGGTATTGATGGTGAGCTGCCAGGTGTCGCTGTAGCCGAAGTACGGGCCGCTCACCGCCCAGGCGGCGACCACCACGACCACGGCCGCGAAAGTCGCCGGGCGCCCCGCGAGGCGCGAGGTGGCGCGGGCGAGCCGGCCGAAAAGGCTTGGTGTCTTGCGTAGGGACATGAGTCGAAGACAGCGCGGCGCGCGGGACGGTTCCGCGCCGGGGTCTTCAGCGGACCAGCAGCGCGATCCCGCTTCCCAGGTAGAACACGCCGAGCGACATCACCGTCCATCGCGTCCACCAGCGAAACGACGCGTCGTTCATGCGCTCGAGCACGCGGCGCGAGAGCTGGGTGCCGGCGAAGGCGAGGATCACCATCATCGCCGCGAGCCACGGCTCGACGTTGCCGCCTTCGATGGCCGTGACCGCGCCGAAGTAGAAGATCTTGAGGATGTGGCTCAGGCTCTGCGTCATCGCCTTGGTGGCGACCACTTGGTGGCGCCCCATCTTCGAGCGCACGAAGAAAATGTCGAGGATCGGGCCCGATACGCCCGCCGAGAGCGACAGCGCCGAGCAGATGAAGCCGCACGAAACCGGGTGCCCGCGGCGCTCGACATTGAGATGCAGCTTCTCCGGAAGCGCCAGGGTGATGAAAGGCGTGAGCCCCATCACGACGAGGGCGATCGGCTTGCTCACCACCAGCTTCACCGCGACGAACACCGCGAGTGCGGCGAGCGCTCCCAAGGCGTAGCCGCGGAAGACTCGCCAGTCGACTTGCGTTCGCCACAGGAACGCGCGCCACGCGTTGGAGGCGAGCTGGGTGATTCCGTGCAGCATCATCGCCGCAGGCAACGGCAGGGCGGCGAGCAGGATCCCCATGAGGATCATGCCGCCCGCCATCCCCAGGATCCCGGAGATGAACGACGTGACGAGCGCGGATAGCGCGAGGAGGGCGAGCAGGAGGGCGGAGGGCATCGGCGCCCGTTAACGTATCACGGTCGAGCGCCACCGCCTCGCTTACTGGACCGCGCCCTCGCGTCGCAGGCGTTCGATGTCGTCCGTGGAATAGGCGAGGCCGACGAGGACCTCGTCCGTGTGCTCGCCCAGGAGCGGGGCGGGGCGCGACACGGCGGCCGGCGTCGCGGAAAACTTGATCGGCGCGCCGAGCGTCTTCATGCGTCCGGCGCGAGGATGCTCGACTTCCACCACCATCTCGCGCGCGGCGACCTGCGGGTCGGCGAGCATGTCGCCGATGCGATTCACCGGCCCGACCGGAACGCCGGCGGCTTCGAACTCGGCGATCCAATGCGCCGAGGCGCGCAGGCGCAGCACCTCGCAGATGAGCGGCGTGAGCGCTTCGAGGTTGCGCATGCGATCGGTGTTGGTGCGGAAACGCGCGTCCGCGGCGAGCTCGGGGCGGCCGATCACCTTGACGATGCGCTCCCAGTTCGCCTGGTTGGCGCCGCCCAAGTTGATCCAGCCGTCGAGCGTGGGAAACGCCTGGTAGGGCGCGGTGAGGATGTGCGCCGACCCGGTGGGCCCCGGGTTCACGCCGGTCGCGAAGAACATCGCCGATTGCCAGAACGTCTGCTGCACCGCCGCTTCCATGAGCGAGGTGTCGACCATCTGGCCGCGGCCGGTGGTCGCGCGCGCCACCAGCGCCGCGACCACGCCGAGGGCGGCGAGGATCCCGGCGTTGATGTCGGCGATGGAGGTGCCGGCCTTGGCGGGCGGCCCCCCCGGCTCGCCGGTGATGCTCATGATCCCCGCGAAGCCCTGCGCGATGAGGTCGAAGCCGCCCTTGTCGGCATAGGGACCGCTGCGCCCGTAGCCCGAGATCGCGCAATAGACGAGGCGCGGGTTGAGGCTGCGCAGCACCTCGTAGCCCAGGCCCAGCTTTTCGAGCGCGCCCTTGCGATAGTTCTCGGTGACGACGTCGGCGCCGGCGAGCAGGCGCTTGACGACTTCGAGGCCGCCGGGTTTCTTCAGGTTCACCGCGATGCCGCGCTTGTTGCGGTTGAGCATCATGAAGGCGGCGGATTCGCCGCCGATCGCGGGCTCGCTATAGCTGCGCGTGTCGTCGCCGCCGGGAAGCTTCTCCACCTTGATCACGTCGGCGCCCATGTCGGCGAGCAGCATCCCGCACGTCGGCCCGGCCATGATCTGCGCCAGCTCGACCACCTTGATCCCGGCGAGAGGACCTTTCACGCTGCGCTCTCAATCAAAGGCGGGAACCACAGATGAACACAGATGAACACAGATGACCCCAACAGCAATTCAAGGTGAAGGTGCCAGGGTTTCACCGGGTGCCTGCGCCAACCACGCTGCACTCGCCTCGCCTTTGCCTTTATCTGTGTTCATCTGTGTTCATCTGTGGTTCCAAAGCTTTAGTCATTCGCCTTTGAACTCGGGCTTGCGCTTGTCGAGGAAGGCCTTGTAGCCGATCTGGAAGTCCTCGGTGCCGAAGCAGGCGAAGCCCTCGTCGTATTCCTTCTCGGAGAGCGGGCGGCTGCTGCGCAGCCGGCGCGCGAACTTCTTGTGCCAGCGCGCCACCAGCGGTGCGCCATCGGCGATGCGCTGGGCGGCGGCACGCGCCTCGGCCTCGACCTCGGCATCCGGGACAATGCGCGAGACGAGTCCCTTCTCCTTCGCCTCGCGCGCGTCGAAGACCCGCCCCTCGAGCAGGATCTCGAGCGCGTTCGCCTCTCCCGTGAGCATGATCAGCGAGCCGATCTCGGCGTAGGCCATCACCAGGCCGAGCTTGTTGATCGGCACGCCGAAGCGGCTCGACTCGCCGCAGATGCGGATGTCGGCGAGGCCGGCGATCTCGAGGCCGCCGCCGACGCAGACGCCGTGGATCTGGGCGACGATCGGATGCGGGCAGCGCGAGATCGCCTCGATCGTGTCGCGCATGATCGCGCCATAGGCGCGCGCCTGCTCGACGTTGGAGCGCTCGGTGGCGAACTCCGAGATGTCGTTGCCCGGCGCGAACGCCTTCGTGCCCTCGCCACGAATCACGATGCAGCGCAGCGTGTCGTCGTGCGACAGCTCGTCGAATACCTCGCCCAGGCGCTTCCACATCGGCCGCGTGAGGGCGTTGAGCTTCTCGGGGCGATTGAGGACCACCGTGGCGATCGCGCCATCGCGTTGCACCAGGATAGTGTCGGCCGGGGCGCTCATCGGCGGCCGATCCGGGCGAGCGCCCGTCCGATCAGCGGCCAGAAGAGCAGGACCAGCGCAAGCGTCGTGATGGAGCCCACCAGGCCGTTCGACCAGAACACCTTCATGTCGCCGTTGGCCCCGATCATCGACAGCCGGAACGAATCCTCCGCGCGGCTTCCCAGGACCATGGCGAGGGTGAGCGGGGCGAGCGGGATGCTGACCTTCTTGAAGACGTAGCCGACGACGCCGAAGGCGAGCATCAGCCAGATGTCGAACATCGCGTTCTGGATCGCAAAGGCGCCAATGGCGCACGAGACCACGATCATGGGCGCGATCGCCGCGAAGGGCACGCGCAGCACCGCGGCGAAGAAGGGCACCGTGGTGAGCACCATGACCAGGCCCACGATGTTGCCCAGGTACATCGAGGCGATAAGGCCCCAGACGAAATCCTTGTGCTCGACGAAGAGCAGCGGCCCCGGGTTGAGGCCCCAGACCATGAGGCCTCCGAGCAGGATCGCCGCGGTGCCCGAGCCTGGGATGCCGAGTGCCAGCATCGGCAGCAGCGCGGAGACGCCTGAAGCATGGGCCGCGGTCTCCGGCGCGAACACCCCCTCGATGCGCCCCGTGCCGAACGATTCCTTGTCCTTCGAGAAACGCTTGGCGAGGTTGTAGCTCATGAATGAAGCGGCGATGGCGCCTCCCGGCGTGACGCCGAGCCAGCAGCCGATCGCCGAGGAACGCAGCAGCGTCACCCAGTATTTCGGCAGGTCCTTCCACACCTTCCACACCACGCGCAGGCTGATCCGCGCCGCATGGCCGCGAAGCGCGAGGCGCTCCTCCATCGTGAGGAGGATCTCGCTGATGCCGAAGAGGCCGATCACCGCCACCAGGAAGTTCACGCCGCGCAGCAGCTCGTTAGAGCCGAACGTCATGCGCAGCGTGCCCGATACCGTGTCCATGCCGATGCCGGCGATGATGAGGCCGAGCGCCATCGAGATGATCGTCTTGTGCTTTTCCTCCCGGCCCAGGCCGACGAACGAGCAGAAGGTGAGGAAATACACCGAGAAGAATTCGGGCGGGCCGAACTTGAGCGCGAAGTCGGCGATCATCGGCGCGAGGAAGGTGATGAGGAGTACGGCGACCAGCGAGCCGATGAAGGAAGACGTGAACGCCGCCGTGAGCGCCTCGGCCGCCTGGCCCTTCTGCGCCATCGGGTAGCCGTCGAACGTGGTCGCCACGGACCACGCCTCGCCCGGGATGTTGAAGAGAATCGAGGTGATCGCCCCGCCGAAGAGCGCGCCCCAGTAGATGCACGAGAGCATCACGATGGCCGAAGTCGGGTCCATCGTGAAGGTGAGCGGCAGCAGGATCGCCACGCCGTTCGGGCCGCCCAGGCCGGGGAGCACGCCCACGAAGATGCCGAGCGTGAGGCCCACCATCATCAGGGCGAGCGTCTTCCAGGTGAGCAGGACCTTGAAGCCGAAGAGGAGGAGGCCGAAAGCTTCCAAGCGTCCGCCTAGTAGCCGAGCAGGCGCTCGAGCGGACCCTTCGGCATGATCACGTCGAAGGCGATCTCGAAAGTCACGAACATGCTCACCGTGAAGACGAGGCTGGTGAGGAGCGATATCCACGGCTTGATGCGGCCCACGAAGAGCATGAATCCCGCGATCAGGAGGAAGCTCGCGACGTAGAGGCCCAGCCACTGCGTGAAGAGGACATAGAGGAGCGTGGGAAAGAACACCTGCATCACGCGCCGGAACTGGTTGCGCGTGACGAAAGGCTGCGCGGGCTCGCCCCGGGTGGCGAATTCCCTGACGAGACCGAAGAGACAGGCGCCCGCGAGGATCAGCGAGAGGTAGAAGGGAAAGTAGCCCGCCTTCGGCCCGGTGGACTCCCACGCGACGCCGGTGCGCCAGTTGTCCCACGCCATCAGCGCCGCGAACGCGAGAATGATGGCGAGCGTCGCGCTTTCGATCGCGCGCCGGCTCGCGAGTGCGGGCGAATCGTCCTCGGGCTCTTCCGGGTCGCCGGCGACGATCTCCGCGTCCGGCTTGCTCACTGCGCGACGAATCCCGCCTCGGTCATCAGCCCCTTGTTGAGCGCGTCATCCTCCTCGAGGAACTTGAGCATGTCCTTGCCGGTGAGGAATACGGGCTTGAGGGCCTGCTTCTCCATGTAGTCCTTGTAGTCCTGCGTCTGCGTGAGCTTCCTGAAGAGCTCGACGTAGAACGCGGTCTGCTCCGGCGTGACTCCGCCCGGGAGGAACATGGCGCGCAGCATCTGGTAAGTGACGTCGACCCCCTGCTCGGGGCAGGTCGGGATGTCGTTCCACGACTGCGTGTCGGTGACCTTCGCCTTGTACGCCATGCGCTCCTTGGCGAACACGCAAAGCGCGCGCACCTGGCCGGCGCGCCACACCTCGAGATTTTCCGATGGATTGTTGACGTTCGACTGCGTGTGGTTGCCGACGAGCTGGGTGGCCGCTTCCCCGCCCGACTTGTAGGGCAGGTAGGCGAACTTGGCTCCCGTCTTCTTCTCCAGGAACACGGTGAGCACGTGGTCCTCGCGCTTGGAGCCCGTGCCGCCCATCTTCATGACCGGGTCCGACTTGTGCGCGGCGTCCGTGTACTCCTTGACGCTCTTGTAGGGCAGGCCCGAGTTCACCCACAGCACGAATTCGTCGAGCGCGATGACCGAGACCGGAGTGAGCTCGCGCCAGTTGAAGGGGATCTTGGCGGAAAGCGGCAGCATGTAGATGAGCGAATAGGCGATCAGCACCCTGTTCGGGTCGCCGGCGCTGCCCTTCATGTACATCAGCGCCTCGGCGCCGGAGGCGCCGCCCTTGAGCGAGACCACCATCGGCTGCTTCATGAGGTTGTTCTTCTGGATCGCCGCCTGCATCATCCGCGCCATCTGGTCGGAGGCGCCTCCCGCCCCGGCGGCGACCACGATCTCCACCGGCTTCGTGGGCTCCCATGCGGCTTGCACGGCGGAATACGCGAGACACATGGAGGCCGCCGCGATCGACACGATGGCGTTGCGCATTTTCCTTCTCCTCTTTTGCTCGTTATGGTGCTCGTTATGGCCGTAGTCTAAACCCGGGTGAATATACTATGGCTTGCAACGCTTATCGCCGCTGATCTTGTCCGCCACCTCGCCCGCCGCAACGCTGCGTCACGACGCCACCGTCATCTCCCTGGTGGGGTTCTCGCACGGCACGTCGCATTTCTTCCACTTCCTGATTCCGTCGCTCTTCCCCTGGCTGATGAGCGAGTTCGGCCTGACGTTCACCCAAGCGGGGGCGGCCATGACGGTGTTCTTCGTCGTGTCGGGCATCGGCCAGGCGCTCGCGGGCTTCGTGGTCGATCGGGTGGGGGCTTACCGCGTGCTGTGCGGCGGCGTGGGGCTGCTCGCCGTGTCGGGACTCGCGCTCGCCTCGGCGCAGAACTACGCGATGCTCCTTGGGGCGGCGGGGCTCGCCGGGCTGGGCAACAGCGTGTTCCATCCGGCCGACTTCACGTTGCTCAACCGGCGCGTCTCGACCGGCAGGCTCGGCCACGCCTTCTCGGTGCACGGCCTTTCCGGAAGCCTCGGATGGGCCGCTTCGCCCGTCTTCACCCTCGCCATCGCCGAAACACAGGGCTGGCGCGCTGCGTGCGTCGGCGCCGCGATCGTGGGATTCCTCGCGTTCGCCTTCCTGCACCTCAACCGCTCGATGCTCGCCGAGCAAGCGGTGGCCGCGGAGCCCGAGACGGCGCGACGCCGCGGCGGATCGCTCGCCTTCCTCGGCGTCGGCGTGGTGTGGATGTGCTTCCTCTTCTTCCTCCTGGCGGTGATGGCTTTTGGCGCGTTGCAGAACTTCGCGCCGCCGATCCTGGCGCGCACCTACGGAGTGACCCTGGGAATTGCGACCTCGGGCCTCACGGCGTACCTGCTCGGCAGCGCTGCTGGCATCGGCGCTGGCGGCTTCTTCGCCTCGCAGGGCGAGCGGCAGGACCGGCTGGTGGCGATCGCGCTTTCGGGCGCGGCGCTCTGCGCGATCGCGCTCGCCTCGGGGGCGGTGGCGAGCTGGAGCGTCGTCACGTTGATGGGGTTGATGGGATTCGGCGCCGGGTTCACCGGGCCCTCGCGCGACATTCTCGTGAGGCGCGCGGCGACCAGCACCTTCGGCGCGGCCGCCTACGGACGCGTCTACGGCTTCGTCTATTCCGGGATCGACACCGGCCTCGCGCTGGCGCCGCTCGCCTTCGGCCCGCTCATGGACGCGGGGCGCTACACGCTCGTGCTGTGGGGCGTCGCGGCTCTGCAGACGCTGGCGATCGGTGCGGCGCTTCTGGTGGGAACGTTGTCGCGCAAGTGATCATCGCTGCAGGAAAGGTCGCTCCACGAAGTGGTAGGAGGCCCAGCCCGCAAGCAGTGTGAGCGCGAGGAAGGCCGGAAACGACAGCCAGCCGAGCGGCGGCGCGAAGCGGTTCCAGAGGAGCAGCAAGGGCAGGTGATACAGGTACACCGAGTAGCTGATCCGGCCGACGAACGCGAGGGGAGGGTTGGCGAGAAGGATTCTCGAGAGCGGCAAGCCGCGCGAGACGAGCGCCAGCATCGCCACTCCGAGGCAAACCGGAATCAGGAACCAGGTGAACTCCCCGAGGATCACCCCCCCGGGGGCGTGAATGCGGTAGAGCAGGGCCAGCGCGACGAGCGCGGCCATGAACCACGCGATGCCTGTGGTCCGATCGACGCGATCGCCAAGCCACTTCATCCACGCGCGCCCTGCGAGGATTCCAGCGGCGAAGTGGGCGAGGTAGGCGGGCAGCTGCGTGGCGACCAGGTGGCGGATGGTGGCCTCCGGAATCTGCCAGCGCGCGCCGATCGCACTTTCGATGCCGACGAGGGTGTCGAGGTCGTGCTGCGCAAGCCAGCGCCAGGCAAGCGCAATGGCCGCGAGCACGCCCGCGGTGCGCAGCGGCGCGCGCACCAGCAACGGTGCCAGCAGCGGAAGGAGCAGGTAGTACTGCGCCTCCAGCGTGAGGGTCCACAGGGCGCCGTTGATCCCGAGCGAGGCGCTCGTATAGGGCGTGGTGTAGTGCAGGAGAAACAGGTGCGCGCCGAAATTGTCGAGGGTGAACGCCGGGTGGGCCTTCCAGAAGGACCAACCCAGGAGCAGCGGCAGGAACACGAAGAACAGCAGCAACAGCTGGACGTAGTAGGCCGGAAGGATGCGCAGCGCCCGCCTGCGGTAGAACTCGCGCGCGGAGGGCGGTGCGCGCGATTCCTCGGCGTGGCGGAACCACGGCAGCGTGAGCAGGAACCCCGTGACGAGGAAGAACAGGTCCACGCCAAGGTAGCCGTTGCGGACCAGCACTTCGAGCGCCGGCACGGCACCAAGGTGCGCGATCCAGGGGTCGTCGGCCGGGCGAAGGGTGACATAGTGGAATGCAATGACCCAAAGCACCGCGATGCCGCGCAGCCCCTCGATGGGCGCGATGAAGCCAACTTCGGAGCGCACGCCTTCGTGCGCCATCAGAAGCGCAGCCTCTCCGCGTATCCGGTGAGCTCGAGGTATCCGCGGCCGCGCGCCCCGTCGTTGCCCTCGACCCTCACCGCGCCTTCCCAGTAGAGCGTGCCGGTGCTCGCGCGGGCATCGAGCTCCTGGTCGTCCATGATGGGATCGATGCGCCACGACCGGCCTTCGATCCCGACATCGACTGCCACCGGATAGACGGTGCCGGTTCGCGGCGATTTCCAGGTTCGGCGCACGGCGAAGCGCACGCTCGCGGGGCCGAAGCTCGCGGCAACACCGCCGGGCGGACGCAGCGTGGCGCCCGCCCACACGCGCTCGCCTGCCTGCCCGCGGATGCGAAACGCCATCAGCGCGCCGCCATCGTCGAGGTTGATCCCGACCCAGTCCCAGCCGAGCGCCGCGCTCGCGAGCGGCTCGCTCGACCACTCGTGGTCGAGCCATGCGATGCCCTCGACGTCGCGCCACGCGGAGGCGCCGCGCATCCGTCCGCGCACGCGCAACTGCGGCTCGCTGTAGTAGTAGCTCGCCTGTGCCTCCGCCGGGCCCTTGCGGCTGTACCCGGCATCGCCCTCGAAAAGCACCGCCTGAGTCGGGGAGAGGGCGAGGTCGAGCGCGAAGTCGGCGCCTTCCACGCGCGCGCGATACGCGCCCGCTTCGCGCTTCAGGGACCAGTCGCCGATGCGAACGTCCGTGTCGCCCGTATCGGCGGACACGAGATCGGCAATGGCGCGCGCCGAGCGTTGGTCGCGCAGCAGGCTGCCGCGCGCGGGATCGGCGAGGGCGGCGTGCGCGAAGAGCAGCTGCCGTGGGCTGAAGCGGCTGGGGTTGCCCTCGGCCTCGCGGTTGCGCAGCCGGAAGAACGTCACCTGGAAGCCGAGCGGCCCGTGCGCTCCGTCGACCTGGCCGGTGACGTACCACCACTCGATGCGATGGTCGGGATGGGCGCCGGCATCGCGCGGAAACGCGAGCTTGCGTCCGGGCAGGACCGGCTCGAATGCGCTCGACGCCGGTGGTTGCGAGGCGCCGGGAAAGCTCGGAACGAGGAGCACCGAGGCGAGGAGGGCGCGCCGCCGGTTCATGCGTCGTCCTTCACGGCGAGGATCGCCTCGCTGCGCACCGCGACCGCGGCGCTCAGGCGCGCTCCCAATGCGCACGCCGCGATCACGGCCGCGAACAGCGCGGCGAGCGCGCCGAGCGGCCAATGGGTCTCGACGCTCCAGTGGAACGCCTGGCGATTGACGACGTAGATGAGCACGAGGCCGGTCGCCGCGCCGGCGACGAGGCCGAGCACGGCGCCGAGCGTTCCGGCGAGCGCGCCTTCGAGCGTCAGCAAACGCAGCACTTCGCCGCGGGTGAAGCCGAGGAAGCGCAGCATCCCGAACTCGCGCCGGCGCGACCAGGCGAGAGCCGCGAAACTGCTGGTGACCCCCGCGAGCCCGATCGCGACCGCGATCGCCTCGAGGGCGTAGGTGACGGCGAAGCTGCGATCGAAGATCTCGAGCGAGCGCCGCCGCAGCTCGCCCGCGTCCTCGAAGGCGAGCCCGCGCGCCTCCGGCAGCGCGCGCTCGATGGCATCACGCGCGCGGCGCGCATCGATACCCGGCGCCAGGTGGATCGCGAGGTCGTTCGCGCGTTCATCGCCCGTGATGCGGCGATAGGCCTCGATGGGAACGAGCACCGCGCCCCACGTCCGGGCGTAGTCGCGCACCACGCCCGCGACGCGCACGACGGTGCCGCGCCCGGCGATCGGCAAGGTCACCGCTTCTCCCACCTGCCAGCCCTGCAAGTCGCGCGCCGCCTCCGAGATCCAGACCGGCGTCTCGTCGCTCGCGGGCGGCAGGGATCGTGGCTCGGCCTGGAACCCGGCGAGGATGCGCGCGTTGATGGGGCGCGCGATCAGTGTGAGGGGAGGGCCCTCCGGCGTCATCGCCAGCCGGTCGTAGCGAAGCGCCTCGCTGCCGGACACCTCGGGAAGTGCGGCGATGCCCGCTTGCTGCGTCGCCGTGAGGTAACCCGTCTCGCCGCCCGCGCCGGTGCGCAGGTACAGGTCCGCGCCGACGACGCCTCCAAGCCAGTCCTCGAGCGACACGCGAAACGAATGCACCATGATCGCCATCGCCGCGCAAAGCGCTGCGCTCACGACGATTCCGGCGATGCTCGCGGCGAGGTGGCCGGGCAGGTGGCGCACCTGCGCAAGCGCAAGGGCGGTGACCGGCGGGCCAGTGGGCGCGAAGCGGCCGAGAAGCGCGCTGCAAACCGGCGCCACCGACACGACCGTTGCGGCTATCCACGCGCCGATGGCGGCGTACCCACCGAGCGGCAGGCCGCCGATCGCAGGCGCGTAGAGCAACGCAATTCCCGCCAGCGCGAGCACGGCGGCGAGCACGCCTGCGGGGCCCGCCGCGGCAGGCAGGTCGATCGTGCGGTCGCGCAACGCCTCCGCCACCGGGATACGCCCTACGGAACGCGCCACCCACAGCGCGCCGCCCACCGACATCGCCACGCCGATCGCGGCGATCGCCCCGAGTGCCAGCGGATCGGCAACCATCCCCACGTCGACTCCGCCGAAGAAACCCGCGCCCAGGTCCGCGCCCGATCCGCGCAGGAGCACGACACTCGCGCCTATCCCGAGCGCGGTGCCGATCGCGGCGCCGATCGCGCCGATGATCGCGCCCTCGAGCGCGAGCAACGCGGCGAGCTCCGCGCGCGTGACGCCCAGCGCGCGCAGGGTGGCGAACTCCTGGCGGCGGCGCGCGGCCTGCAGCGCGAGCGTCGAGAAGACCAGGAAGGCGCCGGTGGCGAGGGCGACCAGCGCGAGCGCGTCGAGGTTGACGCGATAGGCGCGCGTGATCGCGGCAGCGCGCTCCGATATCGATGCGGCGGCTGCCGTGACCACGCCGGGCGGCAGGAGCGGCGCGACGGCCGCGTGGAACCGATCGGCGCTTGCGCCACCGCGCAGCCGCACATCGATGCGCGTGAGCAGCCCGAAGCGCGCGAACTGCGCCTGCGCGGAGGCGATGTCGATCACGGCGAGCTCGCCCGCGGATTCGAGTCCCGGAAGCAGGCCCGCGACGCTCAGGTCGACATGCGCGGCCCCGCTCACGAGTCGCAGCGTGTCGCCTTCCCGCAATCGGAGGCGGCGCGCGGCGGCGGGCGAGATCCAGGCGTTGCGCGGGTCGAGCAGCGTGGCGGATTCAGCGGCGCCGGTCTTCGCCGCCCCCGCGACGAATGCCGGCTGCAGGCGCACGGCACGCATCGGGTCGATGCCAAGCACGCGCAGCGTGCCGCGCCCGTCGGCGAGCGCCGCCTCGACCTCGACCACGGGGCTGGCTTCCTCGACCTCCGGGCGCCGCGCGATCACCAGGAAGAGCGCGTCGTCGAAGCCGCTGCGCGGCCCGCGAACCTCGATGTCGGCGGCGCCGGCGAGCAGGCGCGCCGCGTGATCGATCTCGGCGAGCGCGGAAGTGTGCACGGTGTGCACCGCGCCCGCGAGCGCCACTCCGAGCGCGATGCAGGCCACAGTCAACGCAAGCCGCAAGCGGTTCGCGGCCAGCGCTCCGCGCAGCAGCAGGGGCAGGGCGCGCTTCACGCGGGTCGCAACTGGCCGCCCGCAAGGCGCAGCACGCGATCGGCCGCGGCGGCCGCGACCGGCGAGTGGGTGACCATGAGCGCGGCGGCGCCCGCGCGTCGCACCGCTTCGCCGAGGCAGGCGAGCACCGCCCGCGCATTGCCTTCGTCGAGGTTGCCGGTCGGCTCGTCGGCAAGGACCAGGCTCGGGCGATGGACCAGGGCGCGGGCGATGGCGACCCGCTGCATCTCGCCGCCCGAGAGCGATCCCGGGCGGCGGTCGGCGAGGACGGCGAGGCCGACCGACTCGAGTGTGGCGAGCGCGAGGCGCCGGCGCTCGGCCGCGGCGACGCCGAGGAGGGCGAGCGGCAGCGACACGTTGGCGGCGACGTCGAGATAGGGCAGGAGATGGAAGGCCTGGAACACGAAGCCCACGTGCTTGCGCCGCCAGAGCGCGAGCGCATCGTCGTCGCCGTAGTCGAGCGGCGCGTCATCGAGGCGCACCTCGCCGCGATCCGGGCGGTCGAGGCCGGCGACGATGTTGAGCAGCGTGGATTTTCCCGAGCCCGATTCGCCTACCACCGCGATCCACTCGCCGCGCGCGACTTCGAAGCTCACGTCCTCGAGCAACGGCGCATCGGGCCCGAAGCGCCGCGCGAGCCCGCGCACTTGCAGCATGAGGGGCTAGACCGTGTAGGCGAGGACGCCGAGGACGGCGCCCGTGACGGCGCTCAGGCCAGCGCCGTAGAGCAGCCACTGCTTCTGGGTGAGGACGGTGATCGACGCGAGCGCGATGGCGATCTGCAGCAGCGTCATCGAGATCGCGAGGAAGTGATGCGGGTGCATCGCCTTGTCGCTTTCCGCGGTCCAATACTTCGACTTCGCCTCGTGCGCGCGCGCGTCCTTCTCGATGTCCTTCTTCTCCGCGGCGTAGCGTTTGGCCTCGCTCTGGTAGAGCTCGACCTTCTTCGGATCAGTGTTGATCGCGGCGCCGAGCTCGGCGAGGTTCTGCTTCATGCTCTTCGCCTGGTAGAAATTCCACAGGTCCGAAGCCTCGGCCCGCTCGAGCACAGCGTCGTTCTTGTAGAGCAGCGCCTTGTTCTGCGTGTCGCCACCGAAGAAGCTCACGATCGCACCGATCGTGGCGAGCACCGCGGTGAAGATCGCGACCCGCTGCCCCAGCCCGCCCTTGTGCCCTTCGTGCTCCACCGCATGGTCGTGGGGACCATGCACGTGAACTCCGTGACCTGACATCTAGTTGCCGCTTATATAGTGTTCGAGCTGCTCGATGGTGAAATCCTGGTCGGCGATGATGTCGCTCACGATGTCGCGGATCGACACCATGCCGATCACGCGCCCCTCGTCCATCACCGGCAGGTGGCGGATGTTCTTCTCGGTCATGAGCTGCATGCACTCCCGCGCCTTGGTGCGCGGGCTCACGCACACCACGTTCGGCGTCATGATCTCCTCGACCCGAGTGGTGTCCGACGAACGGCCTTTGAGGATCACCTTCCTCGTGTAGTCGCGCTCGGAGAAGATTCCGGCCAGCTGATCGCCGGTCATCACGATGGCCGCGCCGATGTTCTCGGTCGCGAGCACCTTGATCGCCTCGAGCACGCTTTGCTCGGGCTTCACCGACACGACGCGCGCCGGCTTCGCTTTCAGTAGTTCGGCCACGGTCTTCATCGCTCCTCCTTTCGCCATCCCTGGCAGTCCTTGCGTTCTTGTTGTCGTCCTGCCGCTACATGTTCGGATAGTTCGGCCCGCCGCCCCCTTCGGGCGTCACCCAGACGATGTTCTGCCGCGGGTCCTTGATGTCGCAGGTCTTGCAGTGCACGCAGTTCTGGGCGTTGATCTGCAGGCGCTCGCCCGCGGCCTCGGTCACGAATTCATACACCCCTGCAGGACAGTAGCGCGTCTCGGGCCCGGCGTAAACCTTGAGATTCACTTCGACCGGCACGGCAGGGTCCTTGAGGGTTAGGTGGGACGGCTGGTCCTCCTCGTGATTGGTATTCGAAACAAATACCGACGACAGCCGATCGAAGGTGAGCACGCCGTCGGGCTTGGGGTAGTCGATCGGCTTGAAGCGTTCCTTGGGCTCGAGTTTTTCGTTGTCGGGCGTGGTGTGCGTCAGTGTCCAGGGAGCGCGCCCGCCGAAGAGGACCTGGTCGACGCCGACGAGAAGGGTGCCCGTGTAGAGCCCCTTGGACATGAGCGGCTTGAAGTTGCGCGCGCGGTGCAGCTCCTCGCGCAGCCAGCTCGCCTCGAAGGCGCGCGGATAGTCCGCGAGCTCGTCGCCCGCGCGTCCGGCCGCGAGCGCCTCGAACGCCGACTGCGCCGCGAGCATTCCGGATTTGATCGCGGCGTGCGTGCCCTTGATGCGCGCGGCGTTGAGGAAGCCCGCGTCGTCGCCCGCGAGCGCGCCGCCCGGAAACACCAGCTTCGGCAGCGACTGGATGCCGCCCGCGGCGATCGCGCGCGCGCCGTACGAGATGCGCCGCCCCCCTTCGAAGAAGCCGCGGATCGCCGGGTGCGTCTTGTAGCGCTGGAACTCCTCGAACGGATAGAGGTATGGATTCTCGTAGCCCAACCCGACCACGAAGCCGACCGCGACCTGGTTGGCCTCGAGGTGATAAAGGAACGATCCGCCATAGGTCGAATTGTCGAGGGGCCAGCCGGCCGAATGCACCACGAGTCCCGGCACGTGCCGCTCGGGCTTCACTTCCCAGAGCTCCTTCAGCCCGATGCCGTAGACCTGCGGCGCGCGGCCCTCGCGCAGCTTGAAGCGTTCCTCGAGGCGCCGGCCGAGATGGCCGCGGCATCCTTCGGCGAACACGGTGTACTTCGCCTCGAGGTCGATGCCCGGCTGGAATCGCGCGGTCTTCGCTCCGTCGCGGCCGATGCCCATGTCGCCGGTGGCCACGCCGCGCACCCGCCCGTCGTCGCCGTACAGGATCTCGGCGGCGGCGAACCCCGGATAGATTTCCACGCCCATCGATTCAGCTTGCGTTGCCATCCAACGACAGAGGTTGCCCAGGCTCGCGATGTAGTTGCCGTGGTTCTTGAAGCATGCGGGCAACATCCAGCCGGGCGTGCGCACCGAGCCTTGCTCGGAGAGGAACAGGAAGCGGTCCTCGGTGACCGGTTGGTTGAGCGGGGCGCCTTTGGCCTGCCAATCGGGGAAGAGCTCGGCGAGCGCGCGCGGATCGATCACCGCGCCCGAAAGGATGTGCGCGCCGACCTCGGAGCCCTTTTCGACGACACACACCGAGAAATCGCGTTGCGTCTCGGCGCACAGCTGCTTTAGCCGGATCGCGGTCGCGAGCCCCGCGGGGCCCGCGCCCACCACGACGACGTCGTAGATCATCGATTCGCGTTCGCCCATCACTCGGCCTTCGGCTCGATCACGTCGAATTCGATCGGGAAGCGGGCATAGAAAACGTTCATTCGCGCGGCGCGCACCGCCTCGACGATGCGATCGGCCTCCGTCTCGCTCACGATGAACTCGATGGCGATGGTGATGTCGCCCGCGAGCTCGAAGAAGCGCGCCTCGTGGAGCACGCCGAAGCGGCCGAACCCGGCGATCGCCTTGAACGCGGTGCCGCCGTGGATGCCATGCGCCTTGGCTTCGCCCAGCAGCCAGTCGTGGAAGGCGATGCCATGGACCTTGCGATTCTCGTGCGCATAGAAGCGCAGGCAGGTGCCGTTCATGCGCGCGACTCCAGCGCCAGGTCGGTCACCACGATGCCGAGCACCGTGAGCGCGACTGATCCGACGACGTGCGCGAGCA
>WNFM01219510.1_pt1 | contig 17349 bp, 11 predicted proteins | sample 5400271 | NCBI WGS metagenome assembly WNFM01 (sample SAMN13153352, study PRJNA577476) | soil metagenome | isolation source: 60 cm saprolite on Douglas fir-dominated hillslope | place: USA:California | collected 2013-09-17 | reverse complement strand
TCGGTATACGCCCGGTCAGCGGTTACGAGAAGTCGCCAGTGACGAGGATGAGGCAATATCTAGATCTGGTCTCCAGTCTGACCTCAACCAGCGAATCATGACCACACCAATAATAAAACTTTGTCCAAAATTGATTATCGCTAATCCCGAACGCATCGACATAAGGCTGCCTATGATCGCCAGGGTTGCCGATCGGACGTCTAATCCGCACCCTCGGTTCCCTTGATAAACGCGGCAACGTCCGAGTGGAACTGTTTCAAGGCATCGTCGTGTACATATATCATGTGCCCACTCGCGTAGTAGTGGTAACTGATATTGGATTGAAGATTTTTCGGGAGCGGCAGATGTTGCATCTCGTATATTCCCTCAAAGAAAGGCGTGACCAGGTCGTAGCAGCCTCCCGCAAGCATGACCTTCATGTTAGGATTTAGCTTCATTGCATATGCCAAGTCCGGCATCACGTTGGTTGCCAGCCCGGGGTACTCTCCTGCCGGCGGCCCACCCCGGGGCTGCCGGGTCAGCCACTTGACGAAAGCCATTGCGTAATGACCCGGTACAATTGCGCGTTCTTGGCGCCAATTCCGATGGCCCGCCTTTGCCGGAATTATTGTCACCCTTGATATTGGTACATTAAGTAGGTTGAAAGGAGAGGAAGGTCTGCAATTCACTGCCGTTGCAAAACATAAGGGTTTACAACTCGTACTATCAATTGGCAATGTACTGCGTCCAGAGCAGATCGGGCCTGTACCGAACAATGCAATCGTCGTTAAGAATGCGCCTCAGTTGGAACTGCTGAAAAAGGCATCGGTGTGCATCACCCATGCGGGATTCAACACCCTGCTTGAAGCCCTGACTCAAGGAGTTCCGCAAATCGCCATTCCGGTAACCAACGATCAGCTAGGCGTCGCTGCAAGAATCGCTGACAAAAAGACCGGCCAAACAACCTCTTTAGACGGTTTAGACGCGTCGAATTTGTCGCTGCTTCTCCATGAGGTGCTTAACAAGCCTATCTATCGCGATAATTCGCGCTCGATCCAGAAGGCTATCGGCAAGAAGAATGGGCTTTCCGTAGCTGCGGAGCTGCTGGAGCAAGCCTTTGGACTCACTCACAACCCCAGCTCTGAGGCCGATTCTAACGCATAATCCAGAGGGTCTCTTCAGCCACGCGAATTGGCAGGGAAGGATTTACCCGGGCAGTGCAGACAACTTTACGGATGTTATCAACATTTGGTTAGTCCGCTACTGTCTCTGAGCACTTCTTTGTCTCGAGGGTAGATTAAGCTATAATATATCGGGACGACGATTACCGCAACTGAGACAGAGATTGAGCTAACTGCGAAAGCATACAATTACGTGTGTCAGCTGCTCAGATCACATCATAATTGTTTCGCTCAGCCAATTTGGTGACGATCAGTAAGAATTTCGAGGAATGGCGCCAGGTCCTTCGATCTGAGGATAGTCTCTCGGCGGTTGCTTTGATTGGGAAGCAACCGCCGGCGAGTTGAACAGAAGACGAGGAAAGTGGTACACGAGTACTACGGAACCGTTTCGCCACCTCGCAGAGATATTAGACGATTTGAAGATAATGTTTCAGTTGCCTGAAGATCGAAATTACCTGCTTTCGTTGCGAAAAGGCAATAGCTGGATTTTCGCAATAGATGAGGTTCGTGGATGAAGGACTCGGTTTGATCCGGCATCGCCACAAATTGGCTCCAACAACTGAAGCCCTTTGGCGTGACGTTCGGCTCCGAAGCGACGGACTTCCCGCTCAAAGCATGTCGATCTACCAAGCAAAGCAACTGGCTAAAGAGACTCGCTACTCTTTGAGAGTCAATATTTTGCCCTAATCACCTTTCGGTACCGCCAAAAGGAAAACACGCAAAGACCGAAGGTCAGGAATAGCCAGAGCGGGAGGAGACGAAATCCCTGCGAGAGAGCGTAATCGGGTCGGGTTCCATCCTGAAATGCCTTAAGGATCACCGCGAAGAGAAGGCCGACGAAGCCGTAGCCAAGATTGAAAGCCACTCCTTTGAAGGAAAGTACCGTGGCACGATGGTGCGAGTTCACCAACGCATTGAGGTAATAGGAGACCATGAATCCAAGAGCCGTCGTCGCAGCGGCGAGAGGCACCACAAAGATCACTCCCCAGAGGGGCCACTGACATGCTGTTGCCGTTAAGGCACTCAAGATCAGCACCGCAATGAGGCCGTAGTTTTCCGCCAGCGACCGGGTACGAACCATCCACCGGGCCACGGGAGAAACAACAAGCCCAAGTCCGCTTAAGCCGGCGCCGATTAGGCCGTAACTGGCTTCCGGTAGGGAGATGAGGCGGAAATAGGAACTTGAAAAAGTCAGAAGAAGCCGAACGACACTGTCCAACAATAGTCCTCCGATTAGAACGAACAGCACCGGCGGTGTCTCGGCGATCCATTTTCCTGCTGAAAAAAGGAGATTCCAGGCGTTCAAAGTCGTTTCGGGCTTCCCCGGTGCCACGGGTGCCCTATGGGATTTCTTAAGGATCGGTTCTTGAAAGCCCAAGACTGTCGTCAATGCCAAGAGCGACGTCACCAGATTCAGCCAAATGGGAAAGCGGAGCGTTATCGACTGCTCCAGATGAAGCCGAAGCCCGATCATGCCGACGAGATGATTCATGAAAACAGGATCGTAAGATGCACCGCCGATTAGCATGGCAATGACCATACCCACCGACTGCCAGCGCGTAACCTGGTCGAGTACCAGTGGCCACTCATCAGAACGATCGCGTTCAGCCAGCGAGTCAAAAACGAGCGCCTCATCGGCTCCGCTCGCCATTCCCTCGGCCACACCGCTGAGAACGCGATTCCCTAGACAAAAAAGAAACAGCATTACGCCTCCATTTCGGGGTGCCAGAATCAGGAGGGCCATTTCACCCACCATGAACGCGGCGGAGGCTAACACCAGAGGCTTACGGCCGAAGCGATCGGCCAAAACACCGGCGGGAACGTCGGTGATAACGATGGCTACCGCCCAAGCAAAATTAAGCAGCGTATATTCGGTCGCACTCAGACCTAGGTCGAGGAATAGAACGGCAAGAACGGGATAATAAAACCGCGAATTGAACAAAACTCGAAAGAGGACGAATCGTCGCCAGTTGCGGTCGGCGCTGGTTGAAGAAGCGGGCATCTGAAGCTCTCGGGACCTGACAAAAATGTTCCTGAGAATCGTGAAAGCTTCTCGGGGGCTTAATTCCCGGGCGTCATCTCGCCGAGCTTAGCCTTTCGCCAGAAAATCCTCATTTATTCCTTAGTTCGGAACATATGAACTCAGGTTCCGAAACTACGAACTATTGAACAAGATGTCAAGTGGCCTATATTGGGAATGTATGAAGCCTCTTTTTCACCCATCAATCGAGGACGTTACGGTCGAAGGTATCCTCCATGCACTGTCTGATCCGGTGCGTGTGGCGATCTATTCGGATATAGTCGGGTCGGACTGTTCGTACAACTGCTCGAACTTTTTAAAGGTCAGCGAGAAGGACATCCCAAAGTCAACGCTCTCACAACATTTTAAGGCTCTAAGAGAAGCAGGCTTGATTCGGAGCGAACGACGGGGCGTAGAAATGTACAACAGCTCGCGCTGCTCGGAGGTCGAAAAACGCTTTCCCGGGCTAATTGTGGCCATCGTCAACGCTCACAAAGTTCAGTTGGAGACCGAACGGAGGGCCAGCAAAACAAAAAAAAGATCAACATTGGCGGGGAAGGTTTGAGCACTACGGATAAATTCGGATTTCGGACACTTCCGATTATGGCTGATCAGAAAATCCTGGGCGACGTTCGCTCCAGCTGGAAGAGATAGTTCGGGCATGGTCAGTTCAGTCGAACGCCGCCGTCGATGATCAGCTCCGTGCCAGTAATGTTGCTCGAATCCTCCGACAGCAGGAATCTTGCTGCCCGGGCCACTTCGTCGGATGTGCCCCACCGTTTCAAGAGCGACCTGGCGGCAAACGATGCTTCAAACTCTTTCAGCTGGTCAGCGGAAAGTCCGACTTTCTTTAATATCGGCGTGTCAATCGGTCCAGGGCTTAAGACATTCACCCGCACGCCGCGCGGGGCTAACTCGACCGCTAAACTCTTACCGAGGGAAATGACCGCAGCCTTGGTCGCCGAATAGATCGACCCGCCGGCCACTGCAATAGAACCAGCGATGGAGGACGTGCATACGACCGAGCTCGGATTGCCGAACAAAGGCAGCAGCGATTGAAGCTGGAAATAGAGACCTCGCACGTTCACATTGAACATGTCGTCATAGTTCTTGGGCGTTGCTGCGTCGAACGGTCCGAAGGTCGCTATACCCGCATTCAAGAAAGCTCCGTCGAGATGATCCGCAAAGGTTTTGATTTCGTCACCCAGCGCCTGGGCGGCAGCCAGATCACCGGAATCCGAAGGAAGGACGACCACGCCGCTGAGAGTCTTTTTAGCGGAAGCAAGAGTTTCGGGATTGCGTCCGGTGACGATGACCTTTGCGCCCTGGGCGCTTAAGAGTTGGGCTGTGGCCAGGCCGATCCCGGTAGTCCCGCCAGTGATAAGAATGGTTTTGGTGTTCATGGAGTATAGATCGTGAGTTCCGTACTTACGAACTACTGGACTAATTGTCAAGTCCGTGTCATAAATGGTTTGTGAGGTCGCTCTTCCATCCCGCTTCCGCGACATTACGGTCGAGGGCCTCCTCTATGCCTTGTCCGATCCCGTGCGCGCCCAAATCTACGCGGAAATCGCCACATCGGAATGCCCCTTGAATTGCTCGAACTTCCGCAAAGTCGACAACCGCACGTTGCCCAAGGCGACCCTCTCCCAGCATTTCGAAATCCTGCGCGAAGCCGGCCTGATCCACAGCGAACGCAAGGGCGTCGAAATGCACAACACGACCCGTTGCGCGGAACTCAGGGAACGCTTCGGCGACATGCTCGCCGGTCTCTTTGTGATTGCATTCATGCGGCCTCTGCAAAGGTCTTGTAGTCGGCAGCGCGCATTCTCGTTAGGGGCGCCATGATGATTCGATTTGGAATCTGGATCGCCCCGAGTCGTAGTGGAGTGAAGAGTGAATCTTTGGAGCCAAATCCAATAATTCGCTCATAGGGTTTCACGGGTACCGGTTAAGGAAGCTTTGGAAATAATGTCGATCAGTCGGTGGATCCTCACCGCATCGGCAAAATTGGGAGCATGATGCGTTCCCGCCTCGCGGTCGTTCGCGTAGGCCGCATACAGGTGGGCCAAATCGAGCACGCTGGCATCCAATGTTGAGGCAGGAAGCGAGGAATAACCAGGCGGGATAGGAAGGATGTGAAGCGATTCTCCATTGGCTTGCGAACCTTCCACCACATTGTCTTTCGCGTTCTGGAAGGATAAAACGTTGGAGACCTTTAAATCTCCTTTCATTCCGGTGATGTCGATTTGGAGCCCTGAGTTATTTCGTTTCCCGCCCTCGATCTGAATCGTGAACACACCGCCATTTGCCAAGGTTCCAATTACCAACACTTGGTCCGGAGCCGTCCACGAATTAAGGCTTGTGGGCGAGGGGAGTTGTTAGCGGTCTTTTGGATCCTCCTTTCTCGCCAACTGCCGCCAGGGCGGTGGATCTCTTCTCTTTCCGATATGGTGGGAAAATACGAAAAGGAAAAGCGCGCCTCCATGCGAGATCGCCGAATAAATTCCGAATGATCCCCTCGCCCTGAATGTCTGCGCGGTGCGACAGATCGGACGTTCACTCCGAGGCAGCCTGCAAAAGCATCTGAAGAAAGTTCTGCATTTCTACCCGAAAATCGAGGTTGAGATGCGCAAATTGGGGCTCTTCCAACATTTTTTTCGAAGCTGGAGTTGGGTGGCAGAAAGGCCAGAGTCCCGGCACGTGGAAAAATAGGTGTAAGGTTAGAGGCAAAATTCTTTCGAACTTCATGGCGGGAATGGCTGAAGCTAAAGCCCGGGCGAGGCGCTTCCTGCGTTCCAGAAAAACTGACCGGAAATCTACGACCAGCGCTGGTGTCAGTCTTTTCTCCAGCACCGAATTCACCACGGTAGCCAACTCCCCGTACTCCTCCGACTCCAAGTACGCGTCGGTAATAATGGCGGCCGCTTTTTCAACGGTTCCCTTTCCTTTGAGCTTCTGGAGAGGCGGGTAGACTCTTTCCTCCCACTCAGATCCCAGTCTCTGCAGCACTCGCAAATAGATATGCTCACGACATTCGAAGTAGCGATAGATGTTCGATTTAGCGGTGCCAACCTTCTTGGCAATATCGTTGAGGCTGACGTTTTCAAGGCCATTTTTCTGAAACAGAACCAGCGCGGCGTGCAAAATAGCGTCCCGCCGTTGTTCGATTTGGTCTGGTTGACGTGCTCGCTGAAAAGGAGGGAGTTTCTTTTTCGACATATTTTAAAACTTCGTGTTTCCGAGGTCCTTGACAAGAGACCGTCGGTCGCTTATTAAAGGACTTGTAGTCTGTTATAATAATCGGAGCGGTTGCAGGCAATCAGAAAAGGCAACCATCCACCGGCAATTCTCTAAGTCACCGAAATTCAATCCAAGCCACTACGCTCCGCTTGGCACATCCGTCGTCATCAAGCCCTGAGCATTTCCTCAACTCTTCATACCTATTTAATTCTGCTCATTAACCAGGACCAAACGTTTTAGAGAACGAGGAGGAAGATGAACTCCTACATTAACTTAATATTGGACGCCGAGGGCGCGAAAGCGCGGCTCCACAGATTGTTTCAGTCAGCTCCTGAACTGGAGAAGAATGATCAATTGTGGTCTCTCTCGGTCGTGCGGAAGAAAGAACAACGACGAAGACGATCGGTGCGCTTAAGAACGTCCGAATCGGTGACTTCGTGTTGCCTTTCAAATTGAAGGGTAAAGCAACGATGCGGGAATGAGACGTTTAAATGGATAGTGAAATCCGTCCCAGTCCATTGCCGTTTGACGCCCTTCACCAGCAGCACGCCCAATCTCTATGCCGACGGCCGCTGGCCCATTTTCAACGCAACCCTCCGGGCCGCGGCCGGTTGGCTGTTTTTCCGCGTTGCTCGCTCTTTACGTATCGATCTAGATATGCTCGTCGCTCGCGCCTTGAGAAACAACTGACCTGCGGCGACGTCATCATTATATGTGAGACGGTACACTAAATTCTAGACTCGAAATGCTCAACTTTAGTTCCTGGGTCCTTCGCTTTTAGCCAGCCTGCCTAGCTCCTCGATCAATACCCGCTGATTCTCGGAATAGTCCACAGGCACGCTCGCCAGGTGCACTCCGCCTGCGTTAAAGGCGGCTTCCAATGCTGGCGCCAATCCGTCAGCTGTCTCGACGCGTGTACCTTTAGCTCCGTACGATTCAGCATACTTAACAAAATCTGGGTTGCCGAAACTTAACCCCCAATCGGCGAAACCGTCCGCTGCTTGTTTCCAGCGGATCATGCCATAGGCGTTGTCCTGGATGATCAGAACTACCAGATTCAAACGAAGTCTAACTGCTGTTTCGATCTCCTGTGAGTTCATCATGAACCCACCATCACCGCACACAGCCAAAACACGCCGTTGCGGAAATAGCATTGCCGCCATCATAGCCGACGGCAATCCTGCCCCCATTGTGGCCAATGCATTGTCGAGGAGTAACGTATTGGCGAAACGCGTGCGATAATTGCGTGCGAACCAAATCTTGTACATCCCGTTGTCTAAACAAACGATTCCGTCGTCCGGCATAACTTGGCGGACGTCATGAACAATCCGCTGCGGGGTCAACGGAAATCTGCTCTCAGTGGCGCGATCGGCTAAGTGCGCCAGGATCTGTTCGCGCAAGGGCAAAAGAGCCGAGGCGTTTTTCAGTTTACCTTCCAATCTATCGGCCAGCTGTCCGAGCGTGTGGGCCACATCGCCGATTACCTCCGCATGCGGGAAAAAAACTTCTTCGACGGTAGCCGGGAGGTAACCGATATGGATCACGGTGGGACCACCTGGGCCCATGAAAAAGGGAGGTTTTTCCACTGTGTCGTGGCCAATCGCGACGATCAGATCGGCTCGGTCAACGGCTTGGTGAACGTAGTCGCGTTCGGAGAGCGCGGCTGTTCCGATGTAGAGATTGGTTCCACCAGCAGCGGCGCCTTTGCCCATTTGGGTTGTGAAGAACGGAATGCGCAACCGACGAACAAAATCTGACAACGCGTCTGTGAGTCGCGGACGGCTTGCCGCCGCGCCCAGCATGATTAGGGGCCGGTCAGCATCAAGAATCAGCCCTGCAGCCCGATCCAATGCCACCGGGTTTGCTGCCGGCAGTTCGATTGGATGCGGTGGAATACATGGCAAATCAGGTGCTTGTTCGCCCGCGATATCCTCCGGCAACTCCAAATGGATCGGGCCGGGACGTTCCTGCTGCGCGACTCGGAACGCTTCACGAACAATTGCGGGGATAGTAGCGGTGCTCACGATCTGACGCGCCATTTTGGTCAACGGCGTCATGCTTGAAACTACATCGACGATCTGAAAGCGACCTTGCTTTTGACGCAAAATACCTTTCTGACCGCTGATGAGCACCAGCGGCATAGCTCCAAGCAACGCGTATGCAGCGCCGGTAGAGAAGTTCAACGCTCCTGGTCCCAAAGTGCTTAGACACACACCTGCTTTCCCGGTAAACCGTCCATAGGTCGCTGCCATAAACGCGGCAGCCTGTTCATGGCGCGTGATGATAAGCTCGATCTTGGAATTCCGGAGCGACTCGAGAACGTCCAGGTTTTCTTCGCCTGGAACCGCAAAGATTCGTTCGACTCCTTCATTCTCAAGCGCTGCTACAAGCAGGTCAGACCCTTTTTTGTTGATAGAAGAACCTCCGCGTTACTAACATTTATACGGGCTAGCAGTGAAGTCGTCGGCTTCAGCAGAAGAGCTCACGAGATTGTCTCTTCACGGATAGGGAAGGTAAACTGAAAGAGGGCGCCCCAGGGGGCATTTGCCTTCGCCCACAGCCGTCCTCCATGTGTTTCGATAATCGAACGGCTGATCGTCAACCCCATGCCCAGGCCCTGAGGTTTAGTCGTGTAAAAAGCGTCGAAAAGACGATTAAGACGCTGCGGATCCAGCCCTGGGCCCGAATCCCGCACAGTAATCAACACGTGGGTCCATTCAGGCTCGGCCAAAGCTCTATCCTCATACCTTTCTTCCTTTGATTCGCCTTGGATTTCAGTAACTCTCTCCGAACTTACCCACAGCTCTCGCGGACCCTCGTCGACTGCACTCATGGCTTCGATGGCGTTCATGAGCAGATTGAGAATGACTTGTTGCAATTGGATCTTATCTCCCAATATCAAGGGTAAATCATTTGCCAGCTTAGTCTGAAGTAACACGTGATTCCGTTGCACTTCGCTGCGCGTCATAGCAATGACTTCGCCTATGGTCTCGTTGAGGTCGAGCCAGTCCTTCTTTGGCGGCGCCTTCTTGGCCAGAGCGCGAATCCGGCCGATGATTTCGCCGGCTCGATTTCCATCGCGGACTATGCGGCGAATCGCTTCGCGGGTTTCGGCGAGGTTGGGCGAATCCCCAGACAGCCAGCGCAGGCCGGCGTTGGCATTAGTCACCACTGCGGCTAGCGGTTGATTGATTTCATGAGCGATCGATGCGGTCATCTCCCCCAGCGTCGTCACGCGCGCCACGTGTGCCAGCTCCGTCTGCGCCTTGCTCGCGGCTTCCTCAGCCTGTTTTCGCGCGGTGATATCCATTACTGTCCCCACAAACTCACGATTTTCAGCATCGAGGCAAACGGCCTCTAACACGACATGAACATGTTTGATCGATCCGTCTGGCATTAGCAAACGATGTTCAAAATCCATGTTTATTCCCTCTCGTGCTGCCCGGCTGACCATGTGTTCGACCAGCTGAATGTCTTCCGGATGCACTCTCTTAAAGACCAGCTCTACGGAAGGACGCATTGTCCGGTCATATCCCATGACGCGAAACGCCTCGTCCGACCAAATGAGCTCACCACTAGAGACTTTCCACCAAAAACTCCCCGTTCGACTAAATCTTTGTGCTTGGGTTAAATAAGCCTCGCTGCGCCGCAATGCTTCCTCGCCGCGCTTTCGTTCGCTTAAATCAAGCACAAAAGCGACACCCTCATTTTTGCTTCCTTCAAAGATTGCAGCGCCAATTAACACAGGCACACGATTGCCGTCCTTCCGAAAGTACTCCTTCTCGAATGGCTGGAGGATTCCAGTCGCTTCAAGTTCCGCGATCGCCCGTTCATCGCGGTCATGCCAGTCCGCTGGTGTCAGGTCCGTCCAGCGCACGCGACCCGATATGAGATCTTCGTGGCTGTATCCTACCATCTGGAGAAACGCTTCATCGGCGGCGATAATTGCACCTTCGAGATTCCAGATGAAGATCCCGACAATGTTGGCATCGACGAGGCGCCGGATCTTCGCTTCCCGTTCCTCGAGGTCGCGGTAAAGACGGGTATTCTCCAGCGAGATCGCCGCCTGCGACGCCAGCAGCTTTAGCACCGCGATCCGCGTGGGAGTGAAAACGTGGGGGGCCAGATTATTTTCGAGGTAGAGCACGCCGATCAATTTGGCCTGGTTAATCAACGGTAAACAGAGAATGGAACGGGCGTGCTGCTGACGGATGTAGGTATCCGCCGAGAACGGATGCTGGGCTGAAGCATCATCGAGAATCACACTCTCCTGGGTGCGCACAACATAGTGGACGATCGACTCTGGCACCGCAGCCTGAGCGACGGACGCTTCTCCCAAACGCACGATGATAGTCTCGCCACTGGTGGTGGCTTCCGCCTCGATCCGCTGCTCAACACCTCGCGGAAGAAGCAACAGACCTCGCTCAGCACCCGCGTGCTCAACCGCTGTACGCATGAGAGTATCGATCAGTTTCTCCAAGACAATCTCGCCGGACACTGCTTGGGAGACTTTGATAACTGTAGCCAGATCCAGGTGTTCAACCGGCGTCCCAATTGTGCTCGTCGGACCGGGTATTGACTCCTCTTCCCTGAGCTGCGGATATAACTCGTCGAGTTGCCGCACCTTGCCAGCGGCTCCCCAACGGAGGTAGCAGTACCGAGCTTTCCGCAAGTACGCGTGCGCAACCATATCAAAACCACGTGCCGCGTAGAAGCGCGCAGCCAGCTCGCTGGCAAGCGCCTCATTGTGGACAAAGCCAATAGCGTGTGAGGAACGGATGGCCTGTTCGTAAAGATTTTCGGCCTTCAAGGGTTGGCCTTGGACCCGCTCGATCTCTGCGGCCACGAGAGCGGCACGGTTCTCGAAATTCTCAGGGCAGTTCTCTGCCCATATTTCGAATTGTCTATGATGTGCGGCCAGAGCTTCAAGATGCTGCCGCTGCCGGTCGGGAAACGCGAAATCCGGGGACGCCGCATGAGAAAGCGCACTATAGAAGTGATACTCGGCCGTTTCGAAAATTGATGGTGATGTCCAGAGGAGCTGCTGTGCTTTTGCAGATGCATCGAGGGCCGCATCATAGTCCCCCGCAAAAAAGCGTGCTTGCAGCTTTCTGATCCAGTACCAGCACTGGGGCAGCGTGGCTGCCGGAACGCTCGCAAAATGGCGCTCGACACCGGCCTCGCCATCGAAGGAGCCAAATTTTTTGGTCAAACCTCTCAGGGTCCGGATTAGCGCGACTTGGGCACCGATGACGTCAACGAAATAGGCGAATCGAGCCCTTCCGGCAAATTCAAGGCCATCCTCGGCTACGCGTTGTGCCTCGACCAGGGGATCTCCGGTCGCAAGAAAGTTCGTGTTGAGGTGGTCGAAGGTGGACCCCACAGCGAAAAGGTCGCCGACCTTATACGCTGCATCGAACGCACGCCGCGTGAACTCCCGACTGGCTCGGAGATGTTTCGTCCATGGCATGACGAATTGCCCAAACCACATATAGGTTCTGGCCTGGAAACGCTGCAAGCCGCCTTTTTCGACCAGTTCGTAACCGAGCCGACCGAAACGAAATCCGGCCTTGTAGTTGCCGAAGTGCGGTCCAGATATCGCACCCTGCCACACATAAGCGACGCACGAACCGTCGCTGTGTCCCTGCTCGAGGCTTAGATTTACCGCCCTGCAGACAGTCAGCGAAAGAAGGCTCGGATCCGTAAACATCGCGGGCGGCAAGAGTTTGATCAAAACATCCATCGTCCCAAGGGAGGTCGGATCGCACATCAATGGCAATTCAATGAGTTCCTCTATCGAGCGCGCGCCAAGCTGCACCCAAATTTGCTGGTACTCTTGCCGTGCCTCCTCTTCTGTCGGATGGGGCGACCAGACGACGCCTAGATACCGAAGGTATTCGAGGGAGACGGCGACCGCTCGCTTGCTCTGATTTAGGCTCGTGTACAAATCGATGAGCAAGCATGTGACAGTCGCGAGATCGACGGCGTTTAAGGCACGGGATGAAAGCGCGGTCAAACGCTCCTCTGCAGCCGCCGTTTGGCCAGTCAGGAATTCGCATTCTGCTCGGTGCAATTCCAGCGGGAAGATGAGGTGATACCTGCTATCCCAACAGTCGTCAGACAACAGTGCGGATCCGGCAGCAAGGTAGTTCAGCGCTGAAACATAAGCGGTAGAAGCTTTGGCTCGCTTACCCGCGATGAGGTTGAGCTCGGCGAGTCGCTCGCGCTCGTCTTGCGAGGTGATCAAGGCCGCACCGCGGTCTAGCTGGTTGACGATTTCGAAAATGCCTTCTTCTCTCTTTTCTGGAGTAAAGTGTGCCCACAGCAGTCTTCCTATTCGCAGATGAGCCTCGACACGCGATTGTTCTTGGATTTGTGAATAAGCTGCTTCCTGGATGCGATCGTGAAGAAACTTATAGGCACCGTCCTGATAGGCGATGAACTCCAGACGGACAGCTTCCCACAGATCGGAGTGGACCTGCTCCTCCGATGTTCCATGGACGATAGAAATCGTGGTGATCTCGGCGCTGTTTCCCAGGCAGGCAAGCTCCTGCACTGCTTTCTGCGTCTGGATTGGCAGACGGTTCAACTTTCCGACCATGAGCTCCACCACATTATCAGTGTAACCCTTGGTATGGATGCGATTCAGATCCCAAAACCATCGCGCACCGTTGTGATCGAAGGTGAGTAGCTGTTCCTCGGCGAGTGCATAAATAAACTGGATAACGAAGAATGGGTTACCAGCAGTCTTTTCGTGAACCAGATGGGCCAGCGCGATAGCGCGTTCCGGTTCGCAGTGAAGCGAATCCGCAACTAACTGTCCCAAATCTTCGCAGGCCAATGGCGCCAGGACGATCTCGTGCACTAGCGCTACAGTTAGCCGAATCGCCTCCAGCCTGCGCCATAGCGGGTGGGTAGAATCGACTTCATTGTCTCTATATGCACCGATTAACATTAAATTGTGCACATCGGGCTGGGTCAATAAATCCTCCAGGAAATCCAGTGTCGCCGCATCGAGCCATTGCAGGTCATCGAGGAACAGGGCTAAGGGATGTTCCGGCCGCGCGAAAACTCCAATAAATCGGCGGAACACCAGCTGGAAACGGCCTTGCGCGTCCTGTGGTGGAAGATCAGGCACGGGAGGTTGTTCTCCTATAATGAGCTTCAATTCAGGAACCAGATCCACCATAAGCTTTGCATTCGGCTCTAGCGCTCCGCAAAAAGCGTCGCGCCAGATTTGCAGCTCAGATTCGCTCTTACTCAGAAGCGGACGGATAAGGCCGTTAAAGGCTTGAGCTAGAGTAGCGTAGGGAACGTCGCGCTTATACTGGTCGAACTTGCCGGATGCAAAAAGGCCACGGGGCGGGACAAGCACCTTGTGGAGTTCATTGACGACAGAGGACTTGCCGATTCCAGAATATCCGGACACCAGCACCAGATTCGGTTCACCGGTGGTGACGACCTGATCAAAGGCATCCAGAAGTGTTTTGATTTCTCGATCACGCCCGTACAATTTTTCAGGCAGATGGAGCCGATCTGAAATGTCGTGCGTGCCGAGGGAGAAAGAGCTAATGCATTTGTGAGATTCCCACTCAGTCAGGCATTTTCTCAGGTCTGTCACCAAACCGGCCGCCGTCTGGTAGCGGTCCTCGGCCGTTTTCGAGAGGAGTTTCAAAATGATGGCTGAGACGATCTCGGGCACATCCTTCCGCCACTCGCCAAGCGGAACTGGATGTCGCGCGATATGGCAGTGAACCCATTCCATCGGATCGGAAGCGATGAAGGGAAGACTCCCAGTCAGCATTTGGTAAAGCGTGACGCCGAGTGAGTAGAGATCGCTGCGGGAATCGATGGAACGATTCATTCGTCCGGTCTGCTCGGGTGCCATGTAGGGGAGTGTCCCGGCGATAAATTCCGGAGGTTCAGGAGCCTGGCGCTCGCGTCGAAGCCGCGAAGCGATAAGGAAGCCTCTCAACCAGCACTGGCAGGTGACGGGGTTGACCAGAATATTGGCCGGCTTGATGTCCTTGTGAATAATGCCGCGCTGATGCAAGTGACCAATCGCCGTCGAAAGGCCGATAGCCAGCCCCAACCAAAACGTTAAGTCCAATGGCTGACCGGGCAATTGATCCAGAGGCACACCGCCGGGATCCTCCAATATAAGTACCGAACGGTCCCAGTGGCGAGCAATTCCGATTGGTCGGGCAGCCCACGTCGGGTCAAGCTCTTCTCTCAGAGAATATGCGTGCTCCAGCCATTTCAGAATTTCCGGTGCGGGGTACTCTGCCACCGGCGAAAGCACAAGAACCTGAGATCCGCCGTCCTTACTCCGCCCGCGATAAAGGATAAAGTCTTCATCCTTCCGCAGCGCCTCGAAGACATATCTGGATAGCTCAATCACGGGGGGTCTCCAGCGACCTACAATCTAGACAATTCGTTTCGTGATCGGCCAGCAGAAGGCCGAATGAGGCTCTTGAGTGACTCGAGCGCAGGCACCTGCATATTGTCGACAAAAACCATCGCGTCTGTTTCCCTCATCACATGCTCTGATCACGAATCGGCAATGTAAACTGAAAGGCGGCACCGCGGGGCGGATTTACTTTCGCCCACAGCCGCCCTCCATGTGCCTCGATAATAGAACGGCTGATCGTCAAGCCCATGCCCAGGCCCTGAGGTTTAGTGGTATAAAAGGCATCGAAAAGACGATTAAGACGCTGCGGATCCAGGCCCGGGCCCGAATCCCGCACGGTAATCAATACGTGGGTCCATTCAGCGTCGGTCAAAGCTCCATCCTCATATCTTTCTTCCTTTGATTCGCCGGGGATCTCAGTAGCTTCCTCCGAACTTACCCACAGCTCGCGCGGACCGTCGCCAACTCCACTCATGGCTTCGATAGCGTTCATGAGCAGATTGAGAATGACTTGTTGCAATTGGATTCTGTCTCCCAATATGAGTGGTAAATCATTTGCGAGCTTCGTCTGAAGCAACACGCGATTCCGCTGCACTTCGCTGTGCGCCATAGCGATGACCTCACCTATTGTCTCGTTGAGGTCGAACCAGTCTTTCTTCGGCGGCGCCTTCTTGGCCAGAGCGCGAATCCGGCCGATGATTTCGCCGGCTCGATTTCCATCACGAATAATGCGGCGAATCGCCTCGCGGGCTTCGGTGAGGTTAGGCAAATCCCCGCCCAACCAACGCAGGCTGGCGTTGGCATTAGTCACTACGGCTGCTAGCGGCTGATTAACTTCATGAGCGATCGAGGCGGTCAACTCTCCCAGCGTCGTCACGCGCGCCACGTGTGCCAACTCCGTCTGCGCTTTCTGCAACGCTTCTTCGGCGCGTTTTTGTTCGCTTAAGTCGAGTACGAAAGCGACACCCTCGTTCCCACTTCCTTCAAAGATCGTGCTGCCGACCATCACAGGCACGCGGCTGCCGTCTTTCCGGAGGTACTCCTTCTCGTACGGTTGGACGGTCCCAGTCGCCTTTACCTCTGCCACAGCCCGTTCGGTCCGGTCACGCCATTCCGCCGGCGTCAGGTCCGTCCAGTGCACGCGACCCGAGATGAGATCTTCACGGCTGTATTGCACCATATGGAGAAACGCTTCATTGGCCTCAATAATCTCACCTTCGAGATTACAGATGAAGATCCCGACAATGTTGGCGTCGAACAGGCGCCCGATCCTCGCTTCGCGTTCTTCGAGGTCGCGGTAAAGCCGGGTGTTCTCCAGAGAGACCGCCGCCTGCGACGCAAGCAGTTTCAGCACCGCGATCCGCGTCGGAGTGAAAACGTTCGGGGTCAAATTATTTTCGAGGTACAGCAGGCCGATAAGTTTGGCTTGTTTAATCAACGGCAAGCAGAGAATTGAACGGGCGTGCTGCTGACGGATGTAGGCATCTGCAGAAAACGGGTGCTGGGCAGAGGCATCGTCGAGAATCACACTTTCCTGGGTGCGCACGACATAATGGATGATCGACTCTGGCACTACGGCCTCGGCCACGGACGCTTCTTTCAGATGTATGATGATAGTCTCGCCGCTAGTAGTAGCTTCCGCCTCGATCCACTGCTCCACACCCCGGGGAAGAATCAACAAGCCGCGCTCAGCACCGGCGTGCTCAATCGCTGTGCGCATGAGCGTGTCGACCAATTTCTCCAAGACGATCTCGCCCGACACTGCTTGCGAGACTTTGATAACAGTAGCCAGATCCAGGTGTTCGACCGATGTCCCAATCGTGCTCGTCGGACCTGGTACCGACTCCTCCCTGAGCTGGGGATACAACTCGTCGAGTTGCCGCACCTTACCGGCGGCTCCCCAACGGAGGTACCAGTACCGAGCTTTCCCCAAGTACGCGTCGGCGATCATATCGAAACCACGTGCCGCGTAGAAGCGCGCGGCCAGCTCGCTGGCGAGCGCCTCATTGTGGACAAAGCCATTTGCGTGTGCCGAGCGGATGGCCTGTTCGTAAAGATACTCGGCATCGAGTTCGCGGTGCTCGACACGCGCAATCTCGGCGCCCACCAGGGCGGCCCGATTCTCGAAATTCTCCGGGCAATTCTCCGCCCATACTTCGAGCTGCCGATGATGAGCCGTCAGAGCCTCGAAATGTTGCTTCTTCTGGTCGAGAGATGCGGAATCCCAGGCTGCCGCGTGGGAAAGGGCGCCATAGAAGCGAAACTCTGCGGATTCAAATTGCGATGGTGATGTCCAAAGCACCTGTTGCGCCCTCAATGATGCATGGACAGCGGAAGAGTAGTCCCCGGCAAAGAAGCGGGCTTGCGTCTTTCGAATGCGATACCAGAATTCGGGCAGCGCCAAGACAGGGTTAGTTGTTAGGTGGTGCTCGAATTGAAGCTCATCAAACCCCTCATCGTTGAAGCAGCCAAATTTCGAAGTTAACCCACGGAGCGTCCGGATAAATCCGACCTGC
>WNFM01206216.1_pt1 | contig 17365 bp, 20 predicted proteins | sample 5400271 | NCBI WGS metagenome assembly WNFM01 (sample SAMN13153352, study PRJNA577476) | soil metagenome | isolation source: 60 cm saprolite on Douglas fir-dominated hillslope | place: USA:California | collected 2013-09-17 | reverse complement strand
TGGGCACGTAGACGATTTTATCCACGTGGATTTCGCCCTTGTTCGAGTAGTTGGCATAGCGCTCGACGACGATGCGGTCCTGCGCCACGCGTTCGACGAACTTGAACGGGCCGGAACATACCGGATTGGCGCCGAACTTGTCGCCCGCGGCCTGCGCGGCTTTCGGGGAGACGATCATCCCGGCGCGGTCGGCGAGTTGCGCCAGCAGCGGCGAAAACGGCGCGGACAAGTTGAGACGTACGGTCGCCGGATCGATCACGTCCACGGTCGAGACAAGGGCCAACTCACCGCGGCGATTGGACCCCTGCATCGTCTTGTGCCGTTCGAGGCTGAACTTGACAGCCGCCGCGTCGAGCTTCTCGCCGTCGTGGAACGTCACGCCGGAACGCAATTTCAACGTGAGCGCCTTGTTGTCGGCGGACCACTCGTACGCGGTCGCAAGCTGCGGCACGATGTTGAGCTTTTCGTCGATGTCGAAGAGCTTGTCGCACAGCGACGCGAAGACGATGCGTCCGACAAAGGTCCGCGCGAGCGTGGGGTCGAGCACGTCGGGATCCTCGGCCAGGCCGATGCGCAGCGTCTGCGCGTGTGCGAACGGCACGAAGATTACGGAAAGCGCCAGCGCAAATGCAAGGCCGTGAGCACGGTGTCGAGTGGGCATGGTCATTCTCCGCAAGTTGTCGGCCGCGCGCTTCCTCCGCGATTCAGCATAGCACGCGTCATTTGCAAGGCGGCACGAGTTGCCGGGCCACTTGAAAGCGCTCGATCTCGGCCTCGATCGCAGGGCGATCGGTGATTCCGGCTGGCCGGTTGCGCGAGGGAAGGCAAGCGACGAACGGCTGGAAGCGCTTGAGGCTTACGTCGTACAGCCGGCGCAATTCGCCGACCGGACCGGCGTGGTCGTCCACGCGCAGGTCGAGTGCCGGGTATTCTTCTGTCGTGCAAACGAGCAGGGCCGCGGCCTGCTTGCCGCGCTTGTCTCCACCCGCAGCTTCTCCCGCGGCAAGCGCCACGATCAGGCGCAAGGCGAAAGGAAGGTCGCTGCCTGCCTCGAAGGCTGCAGCGGTGTCGTCGAGCACCTGCGACCCCACCAGCATGTTGCCCGCCACCGAATAGTCGCGGCCCGCGCGTTGTCCGCACCAATCGATGCACGCCGACCCCGTATGTGCGGCGATTCGGCCCCGCGCATCGATCATATGGAGCTGGCGGTGCTCGCGGCCTTCGTCGGCAGCGGTGAGTGAATCTACAATGTCGGCAGGGTTGCGGCCGTGCGCCATCGAATGCAGCGCGGCACGCGCGTATAACGGGTTGGCGAGCGCCTGGGTCGACAGGGCCCCGACGCCGCTCGCCGCGTGCGGACACAGTGCCCCGACCGCAAAAAAACGGCTGGCGACGGCGACGCCCAGGGCGCCGGTGGCGTCGCGCGCGATCAGGGACCAGGTCATGCGGCGCCTCCTCTGCGGACCGCGAAATTCGAAGCCGGGACGGAAGAATGCCACTCCGCCGCCTGTTTTGCGACGGGAGCCGGACCTCGAAAGAATTGCGGACGAGTATGAAATCTTTCCGGGGTTTCCCCGGCTAACGGCTTAACGGGTCGACCGGACCCCTTCCAACCAAGGAGACGCACCATGTTCAAAGCCATCCCACGCCAGGCATCCATGTTGTTGGGGCTGGCCCTGCTCACGCTGGTCCAGGCCTGCGGTGCCGCCGAACGCGCGGTGACGCTCCCCGCGCCCGCCGTCGATATTCCCGCCTCGGCCGTCAAGGGCCCGCAGACGGCCGTCTTCGCAGGCGGCTGCTTCTGGGGCGTCGAGGCCGTCTTCCGGCACGTGAAGGGAGTGTCCAGCGCGGTCTCGGGCTACGCGGGCGGCGCGGCCAAGACGGCGGACTACGAAATGGTCAGCACCGGCTCCACCGGGCACGCCGAATCGGTCAAGGTCACGTTCGACCCGGCTTTAGTTTCCTACGGCAAGTTGCTCGAAGTGTTCTTCTCCGTCGCGCACGATCCGACGCAACTCAACCGCCAGGGTCCGGACTCTGGCACGCAGTACCGGTCGGTCATCTTCACGACGAGCGACGAACAAAAGCGCGTTGCGCAGGCGTATGTCACGCAGCTCGATCAAGCCAAGGTGTATGGGCGACCGATCGTGACGGAAGTCGTGGCCCTACCGACGTTCTACCCGGCCGAGGCCTATCACCAGAATTACCTCGCGCTGCATCCGACGCAGCCCTACATCGTGTTCAACGACTTGCCCAAGGTGGAAAATCTGCGCACGCAGTTTCCCACGCTGTACGCCGCCAAGTAGCCGATCAAGACGGCGGCGGGCTGCTTTTCTTGGTCAGCCGCTGGATGGCCATGTTGATGGACAGGCGCAACCGTTCGGTGGCCAGCGCGAGCTGATCGAGCTCATTGCCGCTGTTGGCGTGCGTTCGGCCCACGCCCAGGTCGGCCGCCTTGCCGATCGAAATCTGTCGCGTCGCCTGCGTCAGCCTGCGAATCGGGCCGACGACCGCATAGCGGATGAACACCATGGCGACAACGAACGCCGCGGCGATCATCAGCAGTTCCATGACGCCCACGACTTCTCGCGCGACGTCCCAGAACGAGCGCGCCGGGAGCCGCACGCTGATGATTCCCGCGACGTCACCCTCCTTGAAGCCGAATCCGTTCTGCGTGCCGTAGCGGACCTTGACATCGTTGGGCGCGGCGTTGGGGTCGCCGTGGCACACGATGCACGATGCCTTGTGATAGACGGTACGGGCGTACCGGAACCCGCCGGGCATCAGTTCGTAATATTCCTTGAGACCGCCGTCGCGGATACGGCGCAACGCGTCTGCCTCGAAGCCATCCGGCTTGTTGCCAGGGTTCATCACGTTGTGCGACGTGAGCCGGAACTTGGAGGGCGACGCCGAGCGTTCGACGACTTCCGAGTATTCGCGTTGGGCAAGCGCCGGATTCTTCGAATAGAAATTGACTTCGGTGACCTTGGGCGGTGTCGCCGCCATGTCTTCAGCCTGGAAGAGGCCGAGGTGGCCTAAGTAACTGCGGTCGTCGTCGCGCACCCAGACGCGACCGTACTGCGCGACCCAGTTGCCGAACGCATCGACGTTGTCGGCGACCGTTTCGGCCTGGCTTTTCAACTGGCTCAAGTAGACCCGGTCGAGAATGAGCCAGGACGCGCCGCCGATGAGCCCCAGCGCCACCAGGAACACCAGCGCGAACTGCATCGTGATCGACACTCTCGAAAGCATGTTGTTGCCCCTTAGGTTCGACCGGCGATGCGGCGTGCGCCGGCGATGAATTCAGCCTTCAGGCGCGGCTCGGGCACTTCCTTGGCGAGCAGCGCGATGTAGTCGTCGATATCGCTGGTTTTCACCCGGCGCCCGCCCGCCAGCCACTTTTCGCGCGCTTCGCCGACGACGAGCCGGCCGAAGGGGCCGACTTCCTCGATGAACAGCTCGTCGATCGCGGCGCACTGGCTGTTCAACAACGGCAGCACGCGGTGTTGTTCGGGCATCGGTGAGAAAACTCCCTTGGTGCAGGCATACGGTCCTTCTGCGGGACCTTTGTCTTCGGAGCGTACGCGCATTTGCGCCCGCGCGCCGAGGTAATGCTTCATGCGAAACGAGAGGCTAAGCGCGCGAGGGGCAAAGCGTCAACCGCCTCAAGCAATGCGACAGACGAGGGCGCGCTTGGTAGAATGCACCGTGATGGAGAGTCCATATTGAGTGAAGCAAGGCGCTTGTGCAATCGTTGTGGCGGCCGCACGCGCGTTGACGCACCGGTTTGCGGCCGTTGCGGCACTCCCGTCGCCCCGAATGTGGCTTCCTCCGGTGACCCGCAACCCGCGACCTTTCTCGACACTATCGACATTCCCGGCGTCTCTGCGGCCGAAGCACGGAAGACGAATGTCCGGCCTGCGCTGGCGTTGCTCTTTCGAGTCGCGGTGGGTCCATCGGCGGATTATTACGCACCGCGATTCCTGAAATATGAGCGCGCAGGACGGGGCGCGCCGGGTTGGCACTGGCCGTCGTTCCTGCTGCCCAGCGTGTGGGCGTTCTACCGCAAGCTCTGGGTGGCGGGACTCGTCTTTGCGTTACTGCCGGTGGCGGGCGCATTCGCGTTCGGCGCCCTCGCGATGCGCATCGACAGCGCGCCGGTGCCGTGGCTTGCGGGTGCGGCACTGCTGATCTGGATCCTGCCGGGAATCATTCCGGCGATGGTGGCCAATTCGCTGCTGTATCGCCGCGTCCGGCAGATGGTGGAGCGAGCGGAGGCGAGCACCGGCAATGCGGCGCAGGTGGCGAGCCTCCTGGCAAGCCGCAATCCCGTCTCACTCGCGTCAGCACTCCTGCTCGGTGGCGGCGCCATCCTGCTGGCGGCGGACCTCGCGGCCCCGCGCATGCATGTGGCCTATGTCGAGCACGAAGTCAGGACGAAACTCGCCGCAGCCCTCGCGAGTGTCCGTCCGCTGCAGCAGGAGATCGAGGAAAGCTGGGCCCGGTTTCGCGCTGTCCCACGCAGAATCGATGTAGGCGCGCTGCCGGTCCAGGCGGCCACGGCAGTTTTCGACGAGGTGACCTTCCGTCCCGCCAACGGCCGCCTGAGGCTTGGGTTGGGCACGGCGATTCCCGAGTTGTTCGGGCGATCGATCCTGCTCGCCCCCACCGTGGATTCGCTCCAGCACATTCAATGGACCTGCGTACCGATCGACATTCCCCAGAAATTCCTGCCGAGGGAATGCCGTAACGGCTGAGTTCATTTGCGCCAGACGCTCGCGAGCCACGGTTGCTGGTCGCGCGGCAAACCGGCCGGACGATAGAAATGCGCAACCTCGGCGAACCCTGCGCTCGTCAGGTAGCGCCGCCAGGATTCGAGGCTGTAATACGTCCCGTAGCGGCCGTGATGCCACCCTTCCTCGTCGTTGCCGCGCGGATTCGAGCTGAACAGTACGCCACGCGGCTTGAGCGTCGCGCGCAGTTCCGATAACACGCGCGGCAATTCCCGCGCCGGAACATGAAACAGCGCCGCGTTGGCGAAGATGCCGTCGAAGCGCTGCGCGGGAAGGTCGAGCGCCAGGAAATCCTGTTGCCAGACCTCGCAGCCGCTGTAGGCGCGGGCCATCGCGACAAAGTTTGCCGCGCCGTCTAAGCCGATCGGCGCGTGGCCTAGCTCACGGAACGTTTTCAAGTCGCGGCCCGGCCCGCAGCCAAAATCCAACAGCGCAAACGGTGGTTCGCCTTCGATCGCGTCCAACAGTGCCGCAATGTTCTGGCTCACGTCGTGATCGCGCGTGCCTTCCCAGAACGCGGCCGCGCGCTCGCCATAGTGCGCGAGCGTAAGACGCGTGATCGCGTCCAAATCCGAAGGGTGCGGCGACGTCACGGCGTGGCGGTCATTCGACGACGCGGCCTCGCGCCGCTTTGACCCGCCCGCGTTTGACCTTGCTGTCGACGCGCCGGCGCTGCGACCCGCGCGTAGGCTTGGTCGCCTTGCGCGCCCGCGGCACGACGGCGGCTTCGTCGACCAGGTCCTGCAGGCGCGCCAGTGCGTCCTCACGATTCTTGTCCTGGCTGCGATAGCGCTGCGCCTTGATGACGACCACACCCTCGGCGGTGATGCGCCCGTCGCGGCGCGCCAGCAGCGTCAGCTTGACGGCTTCCGGCAACGACGATCGGAGAATGTCAAAGCGCAAATGGATGGCCGTCGACACCTTGTTGACGTTCTGGCCTCCAGCGCCTTGTGCGCGGACCGCGGTCCACTCGATATCGGCGGGATCGATGATGATCATCTGCGGTGGAGTAGGCCAATCAGCGACGATTATCCGCCAGCCGACGCTCGCACAATGCGCGTTGCGCGCCGTTCGCCAGCGGCACAAAGACCGAATCCGCTAAAATGTTGGTCTGAATCATTTTCGCGCTAGGAACCTGATGCGAGTCTTCAACTTCAGCGCCGGACCCGCGGTGCTGCCGGAATCGGTGCTCCGGCAAGCCGCCGCCGAAATGCTCGACTGGCACGGCAGCGGCATGTCGGTGATGGAAATGAGCCATCGCGGCAAGGAGTTCATCGGCATCGCGGACAAGGCGGAAGCGGACTTGCGCACGCTGCTCGCCATTCCGTCCAATTACAAGGTTCTGTTCCTCCAAGGGGGGGCCATCGCCGAGAACGCGATCGTTCCGATGAACCTGCTGCAGGGCCGTACGACAGCCGACTATATCAATACCGGCGAATGGTCGAAGAAGTCGATCAAGGAAGCGAAGAAATACTGCACGGTGCACATCGCGGCGTCGTCCGAGGACAAGGCATTCAGCTATGTGCCGGCGCAGAGCGCGTGGAAATTGAGCGCCGACCCCGCGTACGTGCACATCTGCACCAACGAGACCATCGGCGGCGTCGAATACCAGTGGACGCCGGACACGGGGGATATTCCGCTGGTTGCGGACATGTCGTCGCACATCCTGTCGCGGCCGGTCGACATAGCGAAATACGGCGTCATCTATGGAGGCGCGCAAAAGAACATGGGCCCGGCGGGCCTGACGCTCGTCATCGTCCGCGACGACCTCCTGGAACGCGCGTTGCCGATTACGCCGTCGGCATTTCACTGGAAGGAGCAGGCCGCTGCGGACTCGATGCTCAACACGCCGGCGACATACTCGGTCTATGTCGCGGGACTGGTCTTCGAATGGCTGTTGGCGCAAGGCGGCCTCCCCTCCATCGAACAAAAAAATATTGCCAAGGCGGCGCTCGTCTACGATTACCTCGACCAGACGGAGTTCTATCGAAGTGCGGTGCGCCGCGAAGACCGTTCGCGGATGAACGTGACGTTCCGGTTGGCGGACGAGACGCTGGACGAAACGTTTCTCAAGGGCGCGGCGCAGCGCGGCATGGTGCAGCTGAAGGGTCATCGCGCCGTTGGCGGCATCCGCGCCTCCATCTACAACGCGATGCCGCTGGCGGGGGGGCAGGCGCTGGTGGGCTACATGCGCGAGTTCGAGCGCGAGCGCGCATGAATAAATATCAGATCCTCACGCTGAACCAGATCGCAAGCCACGGCCTGCACCGGTTTCCCGGTGCGCGCTACACGGTAGGGAAGGCGATCGACCATCCCGATGCCATCCTGGTGCGCTCGCACGACATGCATGAGATGGCGATTCCCGCGAGCGTGCGCGCCATCGGCCGGGCCGGCGCCGGGACCAACAACATTCCGGTGGCGGCGATGTCGCGGCGCGGCGTGCCGGTGTTCAACGCGCCCGGCGCGAATGCCAATGCGGTCCGGGAGCTCGTGCTCGCCGCGCTGCTGCTGGCGGCGCGCAACGTGATTCCGGCATTGGGCTACGTCGCGCACCTCGATGCCAAGTCTCCCGACCTGGAAAAGCAGGTCGAAGACGGCAAGAAGCAATTTGCCGGCGTCGAGCTTCCGCACCGCACGCTCGGCATCGTCGGCCTGGGCGCGATCGGCAGCCTGGTGGCCGACACGGCGATCAAGCTCGGGATGAAGGTCACGGGATTCGATCCGGAAATTACCGTCGACGCCGCGTGGCGCCTGCCGTCGAGCGTGCGCCGCGCGCACAGCATCGAGGAATTGCTGAAGCAGGCCGACTTCGTCACGCTGCATGTGCCGCTCGTGACGGGAACCCGCAACCTCATCGACGAAAAGCGGCTCGCGGCGATGAAACCCGGCGCCGTGCTTCTCAACTTCGCGCGCGAGGCGCTCGTGGACGATGCGGCGGTAGTCGCTGCGTTGCGCGCCCGTCGCCTCAAGTACTACCTGTGCGATTTTCCCGGGGCCAAGTTGTTGAACGAGCCGGGCGTCGTCGCGCTGCCGCATCTTGGCGCGTCCACCGAGGAAGCCGAGGAGAATTGCGCGGTCATGGTCGTCGACCAGGTGCGTGAATATCTGGAAAACGGCGGCATTGCCAACGCCGTCAACTTTCCAAACGTCGAGATGCCGCGCGAGTCGCCGTACCGTTTGGCGATCGCCAACGCCAACGTTCCCAATATGCTGGGACAAATGTCGACGGCGATGGCCCACGCCGGGCTCAACATCCACAACATGGTCAACAAGTCGCGCGGCGAGATGGCGTACACGCTGGTCGACGTCGACAGCCCGATCCCGCAGGCGGCCATCGACGCGATCTCGGCCATCGCCGGCGTGTTGTCGGTGCGCGCGATTCCCGTCGAAGACGCTAATTTGCCTTGAACCTGACGCGCATCACTTTCTTGTCGTACTCCGCCTCCGTCTTCATCGTGATTTCGTCGCCGTTGGCGGCATAGACGCGGCCGCCGCTGCTGCGGCAGACGTTGCGTTCGTACTGGCAGGGGCCCATCTCCGGACTCTTCGCGCACAGTGCGCCGACTTTGGGCGCGAATTCGATCGTGGTGACTTTGCGCTCGCCACCCGAACCGGCGACGCAGGCGTAGAGCGCGCCCGGCGGAATGGCGACCGGGGCGGCAGTCGTCGCCGCTGCGGGCGGGGCAACAGGCTCGGGGATCGCGCGCCGCACGACCGGCGCGCCCGCCTGCTCGGCCGGCGGTGTCAGCGGCACAGGCGTCTTTTCGATGGGCGCGGGGGAGCACGCCGCCAAAATGAATGTGACTGCCAGAAGACCTACGATGCGCGGCATAAGGCCCTCCATTCAATAATCCGCCGGGGGCAGGAATCAGCGCGGAATCAGCGCGTCCCCGAGGGTACGCACATCACCACCGCGCGCGGGCCATACCCTTCGGCGATCCAGCCTTGCGCGATCATCTGCGCCTGAATCGCCAGCGACGTCGTATAGCGATGATTGACGTCCGCGCGATCATTGTAGACACGATAGACGGACAGCAGTCCCACCGGGCAGGTTCCGTCGACCGGGTCCGGCAGCGCGACCGCGAAGACGTCGGCGGACTCGAGAATCCACGCGCTGGCGAAGCGATCGCTGACCGCCTGGCATTCGGCGGGCGACGCCGAGTAGAAATGGGAGTCGAGGTGCGCCTCGGGGCGCCCGTAGAATCGGCATACCGGCGAATGATTCGGCAACGCGCTGTCGGTTGCCGCATAAACGGAGAATGCCTGCCCAGTGCGCGTCCAGCCGGTGAAATAACCGGTGTCGAGCTTGGCGATCTCGGCGGGATCGCTGGAAAGAAAATAGTGGTCGGCGGCGGCGCGATAGAACTCGATGGCGACCGTCGAGGCCGCGGCCGTTGCGGCTTGGGCGGAATTTGCATCGACCATGAGCGACGTTTCGTTGACGGCCTCGAAATCGCTGCCGTGCAGTTGCTGGATCTGGTGCAGCTCGTCGTCGCTCCAGCGCGGATCGGGCGCGCCGCTTATGTACCAGCTGCTGCCGTTGTCGGCCAGGAACATTCCATACTTCTTGAGCGCGCGCAGGATGACCTGCACATTCGGGCCGAACGTCGAGATGTCGACGGTTGCCTTGAGCCGAAAACGCTGCCCCATCGGCGGATAGGCACTCCCCGCAAGGCTCGATGCCTCGTGGCGCGCCGGCCAGGTGAAGGCATTCCGTGTTTGTGGCGCGGTAAAGCGGAGCGCGTGCGCAATCTCGCCGGCCGCGACCTCGTCGTAGCGCACGAGTCCCGGCAGGATGGGCAGGCCCGCGGCGTCGGCCGATGTCCACGTCGCCGGGCGCAGCGCGTAGCCGCGCAGGTCGAAGATGGCGCCCGAACCCGCGTGCCAGCTCCCGTTGGCGTTCGGGTACGCGGCGAAGAGTTCGTACAGCAAACACGCGCCGCGATCGACGACGAGCACGTGTCGGTCTCCGGCTGACTGTGCACCACCCTCGATCGGCGCGCCGGGCGGAATCGGGTAGGGGCCGGCATTACTCTCGTCGGCGTAGTCGAAATCCACCGACACGCGTGCCTGATTGCCTTCGACGACCGTGTAAGGGATGCCATTTGGCGCACCGTCGTAGACCGTCCCGAAGTCGGGGTGGGCGTATTTCGTCGCACCGATCGTCGCCACGAAGGCGGCGGAATTGCCGTCCACCGGCAGCGCGTCGATAGCCAGCAAGGGTCGGCGCGGCGCCCGCCGCACTGCCGCTCGCCGTGGCGATCGCCAGCGCGCACAGCGCGGCGCATCTGCGAATGTCGGTGCCTGGCGAAGGTCTTGCGTCGGAGGCGCCCTGACGTGGCATGGCCCATCCCAAAGCGTTACCCCCCGGACGTCATTGTGCCGGAATTGGCGTGATTTCCCGCTCGTCGCCGCCGGTCGGCCGCTTGTCGCTGTGGCACGTTGTATGCGTAATAGAGATCAGTAGGGCCTTAGGAGGGGGCCTGGCAGCCAAAGGAGCAGCCATGAGAATGAACGACGACGGCGTTGAATCCAGTCTTACCCCGGCCGGTTTTCTGACAGAGGTGCAGGACTTTCGCGAACACGTCGGCGACCCCACGCTCACGTTCGCAGAGAAGAGGCGCGCGCTTGGACTTATCGTCACGCATGCCGCGACGCTCGATCCCTCCGATGCAGGATTCGCCGGCGCGGGCGTGGCGCTCAAGGAAGCCGTGTGCTCGTGGCTGGACGCCCAATCCACCAGCGAACATTGAAGATCAGACGCCGAACGACACCGCGGGGACGCCGAACAGCAGCCGGTGAAAGAACATGATCGCGACACCAACCGCGATGCCGCCCACGATGGCCATGACATCGAACTTGATTGAAGGAACGAACGGCTTCACCGCTTGCCGGCTCGTCGCCGACACGAGGTCGATGGCCGCGTAAGCCAGGAATCCCCCGAACAGCACCGTGCCCCTGAGGTCACCGTTGGCCAAAAGGTGGACGATCGCCCAGATCAAAAGGCCGAGCAGCATCGGATGCCGCAGTCGTTGGCGGATGTAGCTGCGCATGTTCGCCGCCGCAAACAGGATGATCGCCAGCGTCACGGCGTAGGGCGCAATGGCGATCGCGGCGGGAAACGGCGCAAACAGGCGGTCGGCCGACGGCGCCCTCACAAACCCGACGACGATCAGCACCAGACCCAGCGCAGAGGCCGCCGAGAACAATCCCTTGTAGCGCCCTTCGCCCAAGCGCGTTGCCAGCGCGGCGCGCGCTTTCGGAAGCGCGGGGATGCAATGGACACCCAGGAAGATGACGAGACCGGCGACGAGCAGCGGCACGAACGGCTCCTGAAGAGTTTTGAGTAGTCCGTAGTATCGCCGATCGGATTCACCGCGGCCGCCGAAACTGCAACTCCCGTCGCGAGAGAGTCGGGCAGAATGGCGGCTGGCTCGCACCAACTTTCCGAAAGGACGATCGCATGGATGTTCGCGCGGCGGTGGCGCTTGCGGCGGGTGCGCCGCTGACTGTCGAGACCGTGCAACTCGACGGCCCGAAGGCCTTCGAGGTGCTGATCGAGATCAAGGCCAGCGGCATCTGTCACACGGACGAATTCACGCGCTCGGGTGCCGATCCGGAAGGACTGTTTCCCGCCATCCTCGGGCACGAAGGCGCGGGCGTAATCGTCGAAACAGGCCCGGGCGTCACCGGTTTGCGTGTCGGCGATCACGTCATCCCTCTTTACATGCCGGAATGCCGCCAGTGCAAATCGTGCCTGTCGCGCAAAACCAACCTGTGCACGGCGATCCGCGCGACGCAGGGCAAGGGCGTGATGCCCGACGGCACCAGCCGGTTTTCGCTGCATGGCAAGCCGTTGCACCACTACATGGGCTGCTCGACATTCGCCAATTTCACCGTGCTCCCGGAAATCGCCGTCGCGAAGATCCGCGAAGACGCGCCGTTCGATAAGGTCTGCTACATCGGCTGCGGCGTGACCACGGGAATAGGCGCCGTCATCAACACGGCGAAGGTCGAGCCGGGCGCGAACGTCGTCGTGTTCGGCCTGGGCGGCATCGGCCTCAACGTCGTGCAGGGCGCGCGCATGGCGGGCGCCAACATGATCGTCGGCGTCGATCTCAATCGGCATGACGCACTTCGTCAACCCGAAAGAAGTGGCTGGCGATCTCGTGCCGTGGCTGGTCGAGTTGACGGGCGGGGGCGCGGACTACAGCTTCGAATGCATCGGCAACGTCGATGTCATGCGCCAGGCGCTCGAGTGCTGCCACCGCGGCTGGGGCGTCTCAGTGATCATCGGCGTGGCCGGCGCCGGACGGGAAATCCGAACGCGCCCGTTCCAGCTCGTCACCGGCCGGGTATGGAAGGGCACTGCCTTCGGAGGCGCGCGGGGCCGCACGGACGTACCTCGCATCGTCGACTGGTACATGGATGGCCGGATCAACATCGACGACCTGATCACGCATACGCTGCCGCTCGAGCGCATCAACGACGGCTTCGATCTCATGCTGGCCGGGGAGTCGATCCGCACCGTCGTCGTTTACTAGACCGAACGGGCGCTGCGGTATGATTTGTTGACCCGACCACGGTTTCGCAGCGCCGATGAAATACAAAGACTATTACGCGATTCTTGGCGTGGACAAAAGTGCCACACCGGACGACATCAAGAAGGCGTATCGCAAGCTCGCGCGGAAATATCATCCCGACGTCTCGAAGGAGAAGGACGCCGAGGAGAATTTCAAGGCGATGGCGGAGGCCTACGAAACGCTCAAGGATCCGGAAAAGCGCGCGGCCTACGATCAACTGGGCCGCCATGCGCCCGGGCAGGACTTCCGGCCGCCGCCGGACTGGGAGCAGCATTTCGCGCGCGGGCAGACATCGTTCGACGACATTGATCTTGCGGATCTCTTCGCGGGCCTGGGAGGCGGCGCATTCCGCCGGCGTGCGGATCCGAATGCGCCGGTCCCTGGGGCGGATTACGAGGCCGCGGTGCGGCTCACCCTCGAGCAGGCGTTCCACGGCACCGAAGTGGAGCTTGATCTCAGCGTTCCCGAGTACGACCAGAACGGTGTCGCACATCGCGTGCCGCGCCTCGTGACCGTGCGCATTCCGCGGGGTGTCACCGACGGCCAGAAACTCCGCGTGCCCGGCAAGGGCGGCAAAGGAATTCGCGGTGGGCACGCGGGCGATCTCTATCTCGATATTGCGGTGTCGCCGCACAAGCTCTTTCGCGCGGACGGCCGGGACCTCTTTGTCGACCTGCCTCTGGCGCCGTGGGAAGCAGTGCTGGGCGGCAGCATCGAGTTACCGACCCCGGCCGGGCCGGTGAAGCTCAAGGTTCCGGCGGGGACGCGGGCCGGACAACAATTGCGCCTTGCCGGGCGCGGGCTTGCGCGGCCCGACGGGACCGCTGGCAACCTGTACGCGATCGTGCAGATCGTCGTGCCGACGGTGGCCGACGACACGCAGCGCGCGTTGTATCGGAAGCTCGCGGAAGGCTCGGCGTTCAATCCGCGTGCCCATTTCGAACCGGAGGCGACCCATGAATCCTGACATCGCGGAAGCCGTGGCCCTGGACGAGCGCGGCACGCTCACGATCGAAGAGCTTCTCGAACTGTCGAATCTTCCCGAAGACGAACTGCGCGCGCTGGTGGACTACGGCGCGTTGAGCCCCATCGATCCCGAGGCGCCGACGTGGACGTTCACCGCGTCGTGGGTCGTCGTCGCGCGCACGGCGAGCCGGCTGCGCCGGGATTTCGAGCTCGACGCCTACAGCCTGTCCGTCGTGCTGCGGTTCGCGCAGCGCGTCGAAGCCCTCGAATCCGAATTGCGGGCGCTGCGCGCGCGGACCGGTTAGGCGCCGCCCACCATTATCGTCAGTACGTTCCGGGACGTGCCTTGGGTGCCGCCGCAGGTGTGGCCGCGGCGGACGCCCGCGCGACGCCCGTCGACGTACGGGTGGCCGCGCCCAGCGTGCGCACGGGCATCCCGGCAACGACCTGATCCACCTGAACATCGCTGGCGCCGCCCACTCCGGTCAGGAAGACGACGGTCTTGCATTCGCTGATTTCGCCGAAGGTCAGGTGCTCGCCGCGGCGGCGCAGCGCATCACGCTCCGGCATGCCCGCGTTGCTCATGTCGAGCGGCGGATAAGTGCTCTGGTAGATGACGTTCTCGTTGCGATCGTAGATGACGTAGCAGATGATCGCGTGGGCGGGCGCCGCCGTGAAGACGCACGTCGCGCTCGCGAAGATGAGACCGAACAGTCCTCGACGCATGGTTGCCTCCGGTTGAATGCACCCATCCTAGGCCCGTGGCCCGGCGATTTCAACCGTAGCCGACAACCGCAGACGATGGCCCGTCGGTCGGCGGCCTCAAACGTCGCCGCCGAGCGCCGACAGGATCGCCTCGCTTCCCGACGTGCCGATGCGATTCGCGCCGGCACCGAGCATGGCGAGGACATTCTCGAGCGTGCGAATGCCGCCGGAAGCCTTGACGCCGATGTGTGGTCCCGCGACTGCGCGCAGCAGGGCAACGTCCGCGGTCGTTGCGCCGCCGCCCGGATGGAACCCGGTCGACGTCTTGACGAACGCCGCGCCGGCATCGCAGGCCAGCTTGCATGCGGCGTTTTTTTCGCTGTCGGTCAACGCGGCCATTTCCAGGATGACCTTGACCGGGATGCCTGGAACGGCGCGGACCACCGCTTCGATTTCGGCGGCGACGAGCGTGGCATACCCGCTCTTCAGCAGTCCGAAATTCTGCACCATGTCGATTTCCCCGGCGCCTTCTGCGACCGCGAGGGCCGCTGCACGCACCTTCACTTCGGCGGCATCGCAGCCGTGCGGAAAGCCCACGACCGCGACGACACGGGCGTCGGAAGTAGCAATCGACGCGCGCGCCAACTTGACCCAGCAGGGCTGGACGCAATAGAAGCCGATCTTCCAGGCGACGACCACCGCGGCGCCGGCAAGGATGTCGGCCTCCGTCGCCTCGGGTTTCAGGACCGAATGGTCGAGCAGCCGGGCAAGCTCCGCGCGCGTCATGGGCGAGAATTCCCGCGTACCTTCGCGATGCGATCGCGCAGATAGGCGTCCAGCCTGGCCTCGTCCGCGAACTCGGGCGTCGTATCCGGCACGCCGAGGTAGAACACGAGCAGCGGCGCCGCCAGGGGAGTCGCCTGCGGAGGATAAAACCGAAATTCCGTTCGGGGAAATTCGGCGAAATGCGCGCGCGGTACGCGCAGATCGGCGCTGCCGGTCGACGTCGCCCTCGCGAAGACAACCTGCCGATGCTGGGTGAAGGGGTCGCCGCCGGTCACATCCATTTCCGCAAATTCGTGCGGATCGGTGGCAATGCGAATGACGACCATCGTCGCGGCCTCGTTCGCACCGCGCAGCACGCCCCACGCGAGCGCCATTCCCGGCACGGCGACCGCGTCGGCGCTGCCGTGCACCTCGCGCGGCGTTTCGGCCGCGTGCGCAATCGTCATCGACAACAACGCGAACATGCACGCGGCCTGGAATCCGCGCGGCGTCACGGCCGATCCTGCGGAAGAACGGCCAGCGCATCCTCGGCGAAGCGCAACGAAACCTCCGCGCCGTCCGCAAGGATCTCGCCGGGGCCGGCGTTGTAACGGACGGTCTGCAGCGTTTCTTCGCCGCAGCGAAGCAAATACTCGATCTTTTCCCCGAGGAACATCCGCGACTGAACGGTCGCACGCGCGTGCCCCGTGCCCGTGCGCGCGACTTCAATGGCCTCCGGGCGGACGACCAGCCGAACCGCGTCGCCCGCGGCGAAGCCCCGGCCCGGCCACCGCACGCCAAGCACCGTGCCGAGGGCCGCCACCTGCAATATGTCGCCCGCGACTTCGGCGACGCGCCCGCACACGAGATTGACGCGTCCGACGAACCGCGCCACGAATTCCGATGCAGGCCGGTGGTAGAGGTCCTCCGCTGTTCCTTCCTGAACGACGCTGCCCTGGTTCATCACGGCGATCCGGTCGGAGACGGCCATCGCCTCTTCCTGGTCGTGCGTGACGTAGATCGTCGTGATTGCGAGCCTTCGCTGCAGGTCGCGAATTTCCTGGCGCATCTGGACGCGCAGCTTGGCGTCGAGGTTCGACAACGGCTCGTCGAAGAGCAGCACGCGCGGCCGGATGACGATGGCCCGCGCGAGCGCGACGCGCTGCTGCTCGCCGCCGGAAAGCTGCCCCGAAAACTGCTGCTCATAACCGGCCAGGCCGACCAGCGCGAGCACCTCGTTCACGCTGCCGCCGATCGTTTCGCCGGTCTGCCCGCGCACGCGCAGGCCATACGCGACATTTTCGAAGACCGACAAGTGCGGGAACAGCGCGTAATTCTGGAACACGAAGCCGATATTGCGCTGGTTGGCGGGCAGGTCGGTCACGTCTTGTTCGCCGATGCGAATGCGCCCGGCATCCGGCTTTTCGAAGCCTGCGATCATCCGCAGCGTCGTCGTCTTGCCGCATCCGGAAGGTCCCAGCAGCGTCAGGAATTCGCCGGGGCGCACGTCGAGCTTCACGTCGCGCGCGGCATACACCTCTCCCTTGACGCGATGCGCGAAGCGCCGCGACACGCCGTCGACGTGAACACCGAGGGTGGTCGCGGTCATGGCCTCATTTGTCCTTACCCACCGAGGAGACTCGTCATCGGCATCGCGCCGGGCGCGCGGAAGAGCCGCAGCACACGGCCGATGATGGCGACGACGACGAAGACGATGGCGACGACCAGGACCGAAAACGCCGCCGCAGGCCCGAGCGAGAGTTCGGTGATGTTTTCGAGAATCTTGACCGTGATGAGCGTCCAGCTGATGGACACCAGGAAGATCGTGGCGCTGATCGCCGTCATCGAGCGGATGAACACGACACCCAGTCCGGCGAAGAAGGCCGGCAAGATGAGCGGCAGCGTCACGCGGCGAAACGTCGTGCCGCTGCCTGCGCCCAGTCCCTGCGATGCCTCCTCGAGGCTCTTGTCGATCTGCGAGAGCTGCGCCACCGTCGCCCGGATCCCGGTGGGGCCGTAGCGGAAGACGTAGCACGCGATGATGATCAGCGCCGTGCCACTCAGTTCGATGGGCGGGTCGTTGAAAGCAATGAGATACGCGATCCCGACGATCGTTCCGGGCAGCGCGTAATTGATCATCGACGTGAGTTCCAGCGTGCGCCGCCCGATGAATTGCTTCCGGCTGACGAGATAGCCCATCAGCACGCCGTAGAGGCCGCCCAACGGCATCGCAAAGGCCGCGATGATCAGCGTGTCGCGGATCGCTTTCAGTCCGTCGGTGAAGATCACCCGATAATGCTGCAGCGTGAACGCATGATTGGCGCCGAGGGCGACGACCACCGACGCGTACAGCAGTAGCGCGTAGAAATAGACGATGACCGTAGCGACGAATGCGCACGCGGCCAGCAGCGCCGCGCGCACGCCGGGCGAAACGCTGTCGAAGGGCGTCTGCCCGGCGCCTTTGCCGGTGACGGTGACGTAGAAGCGCCGGCTGACCCAGTAACGCTGCAGCAGGAACACGGCGAGCGCGGGAACGAGCAGCACGAACGACAG
>WNFM01205429.1_pt2 | contig 17365 bp, 15 predicted proteins | sample 5400271 | NCBI WGS metagenome assembly WNFM01 (sample SAMN13153352, study PRJNA577476) | soil metagenome | isolation source: 60 cm saprolite on Douglas fir-dominated hillslope | place: USA:California | collected 2013-09-17 | reverse complement strand
CAGGCGGGGAGCGGGCGCAGCGCGCCGTTCCTGGTGTACCAGGAAGGCGACGCCGTGACGCGCTCGCTGCGCGACTATCTCGGTGACGACATCGGCGAGGTGCTGTGCGATGACCTGGGCGCTTTCCAGAAGGCGCAGGAGTACATGCAGCGCTTCATGCCCCCCGACGCGCAACGCAAGCTCAAGATCTACACCGACGATATTCCGCTGTTCACGCGCTACCAGATCGAGAACCAGATCGAATCCGCCTACGCCCACAAGGTGCAGCTGCCCTCGGGCGGGAGCCTGGTCGTCGATTACACCGAGGCGCTGGTCTCGATCGACATCAATTCCGCTCGCGCCACCCGCGGCTCGGATATCGAAGCCACCGCCACCAACACCAACCTGGAAGCGGCCGATGAGATAGCCCGCCAGCTGCGCATCCGCGACATCGGCGGCCTGATCGTCATCGACTTCATCGACATGGAAGATGTCAAGAATCAGCGCGCGGTCGAGGATCGGCTGCGCGAGGCCATGAAGATGGATCGCGCGCGCATCCAGATCGGCCGCCTCTCGCGCTTCGGGCTGCTGGAGATGTCGCGCCAGCGCCTGCGTCCGAGCCTGGGAGAGTCGAGCCACCTGGTATGCCCGCGCTGCAACGGCATCGGCAGCATCCGCAGCGTGGAATCTCTGGCCCTCTCGATCCTGCGCCTGATCGGCGAAGACGCCCGCAAGGTCCAGGTGCCGGTGGATGTTGCCACCTACCTGATGAACGAGAAACGCGACTGGCTGCGCGATACGGAGGACAAGACCCATAGCAATATCGTGCTGGTGCCGAATCCGCACATCCAGACGCCGGAGTATTCCTTCCGCCGCATCCGCGACGACGAGGTGGCGCTCCCGGAACACAACCAGGTGAGCTATCAGATGCCCGCGGCGCCGGCCATCGCCGATCCGACACTGGATCGCGATAAGAAACCGCCCGCCGAGGCACCCGCCGTGGCGACCTTCCTGCCGCCGACCGCCGCTCCGGTAGTCGCTCCGCCGGAACGGGCTCCTGCCGCCAGTCCGGCGCCAGCGTCGCCGGGTTCCGGCTACGGCCTGTGGGCCCGCATGAAGCGGTTCTTCGTGGGCAGCGGCGGAGACAGCGCCGCGACGCGCGACGCGCGGCCAGCCCGTGCGGGGCGCGGCGATGCCCAGCGCGACGGGCGCGATCAGCGGGATCATCGAGATCATCGCGATCGCAGCGGCCCACGCCGTGGCGGTGGCCGCGGACCCTACGGCGATCGCGGTGGAGCGCGCCGTGATGGCCCTCGCGGCGAGCCGCGCCGTGAAGGACGCCCGCGTGATGAGTTCAACCGCGAGCCCAGGCGTCCCGACGCGCCGCGCGCCGAGCCGCCTCGCCACGACGCACCACGCGCCGAGGCGCGGCCGGCGGATCCCGTACGCGATGGGCCGGGCGCTGAACCGCGACGGCCGGAGGGCGAACGCAGTGAGCGCGGCGGCCGCTCGCGCCGTGGAGGCCGGCGCCGTCGCGGCGGTGCCAATCGCGAAGGCGGAGACCGACCGCAGCAGAATCCCGCGCAGGCGGGCCCTGGCCAGGCGACTACCAACGGCCCGCCACCGGGCGAGGCGCAGCGCACTACCAATCCGCCGGGCGACACGGGCGGAGGCACTCCGGGGAACGAGCCGGCCATGAGCTGGACTCAGCCCGCACGCCAGGGCACCGGCCAGGCGCAACTGAACCTCGGCGCGTTCGAGGCGGCACCCCCGGGGGCCGCGCCGCCGGCGCCACCGCCGGCTGTAGCTGCTCCGCCCGCGGCCGCACCAGCGTCAGGCGCGCCCGCGCCGGCCGCGCCGACGCCGCCTGCGTCTCCGCCACAGGTGGTGTGGTCCTCGGCGCCGGAGCCAAAATCGTGGCACAGCGACGTGCGGAACGATGAGTAACCAGCGTCCAGTGCTCAATACAATTCAGCTCGCCGCCCCGGTATGAATCCAGAACTGCCGTTCCTTCGATCAATCGGTTGTTGGTGTGAAGGCACGCAATTGCGCCCGTCGGCTCGAATTGAACCGGTGCGGTCCTTGACCGCTGTCGTGCAGTCGGATAACGGCGCCAGAGTTCAAACAGCAACGACTATCGAACAACAACCCATGCTGCCTGAGAATTGAACGCCTCGTTCGGCAAAACGATCAGCCCTGACTTGCTAGGTCTTGGTCCTTGCAATCCACTCGTCAACCAGCTTCTCAAGCAGGGTTAGGGGCACACCCCCGTTTTCCAGCACGACCGCGTGGAAGTCTTTGAGATTAAACTTTGGTCCCAGCGCCGCCTTCGCTCGGTCACGCAACTCGAGGATCTTGAGCTGCCCAACCTTGTAAGCACAGGCCTGACCTGGCAGGCCCATGTAGCGCTCCACCTCGGTGATGATCTCGCTCTCGTTCATGCCCGTTGTGGTGACCATGTAGGCGATCGCCTGCTCGCGGGTCCAGCCCTGGGAATGCAGGCCCGTGTCCACGACCAGCCGTGCTGCACGGAAAAGCTCAGCCTCGAGCCGCCCGAGATCGCCGAACGGATCGTCCTTGTACATGCCGATCTCAGCCGCAAACTGCTCTGCATAGAGCGCCCAGCCTTCCGCGTACGCCGAGTAGAGGGTTTCGGCAAATCCTTGAGATTCAGCGCAATCGAGCCCTGGAAATGATGCCCCGGAATGCCCTCGTGGTAGGCAAGCGTCTTCATCGTCCAAGTAGCCGTTTCGCTGACGTCCCTCAGGTTCGCAAAAAACGTTCCCGGCCGCGACCCGTCCATCGCGGCACCCTGGTAGTAGGCGCCGGCGACGTTGTTCTCGGCCGAGATCGGCACCCGCTGGACCAGTAGCTTCCCGGACGGGATCGTGCGGAAGTACTCCGGCATGCGCGCATTGACCTCGTCCAGGATCTGCCGGTACTTGGCGAGCAGCTGCTTGCGGCCTTCATCGGTATTCGGCAGCAGAAAGCGTGGATCTTTGTGGAGCGCGTGTACGCGCTCGGCGACTGTGCCGGTCGACAGACCCTGCGACTTCAGGAGTCCGTCCATCTCGGCGGTGACGCGCGACGCCTCCGAAAGTCCAAGTGCGTGCAGCTGCTCGGGCGTGTAGTCGGTGGTCGTCATCTGCCTGAGGGTCGCGGCGTAGTATGCCGCGCCGTCCGGTAACCGACCGACGCCGGCTGCCTGATTCGTCGCCGCCGCGCGCTGGGATTCCAGCGCCTCTGTCATGCGGGTGTAAGCCGGGTAGACGCGATTCTTGACCGCCTTCCGCGTGACAAAGGGGGTCACGAGCGGATTGTCCTTGGCGCTGGGCCTCACAGTCTCCGTGATGCCGTTCTCGGCCTTCTCGAGCAGCGAGATGGGCACCACCACTCCACTTCTTGCCTGCCGCAACATTTCCCCGGTCACCGCGTCGAGTTTGTCCCCCGTTGCCTCGAGCCGCTTGACATAGTTGCGCGCCGTCTTGTCGTTCGTCACCGTGTGTTGTGTTTCCAGAAAATTAGGCAACTGAACCTGCGTGCCCCACATTGGCGCGATCGGATACAGGCCTTCGGACGATAGCCAGTCAAAACGCTTGAACGACAGTGCCGTGTCCCACTGGTCGAGCAGGATGTCGTAGGTCACCTGATCCTGGCGATCGAGCTTGGCTCGATCGAATTCCTTGACCTGTCTTACGAAGCGCTCCGCCATCGCGTAGTCATCGTCGCGTTTCTTGACTCCCACCGCTGCGAGCTTGCTGGAATGCCAGTCAAAGACAGTGCCGTCGACGATCCCTACCTGCGTGAACACTTCGGGGCTCTTGACCAGCCACAGAAACGCCTGGCGGTTCGCAAGTTCGTTCATCGTGAACGGTTTGCCGAAGCCGATCCGATACCCTGAGTATCCAGCGACCAACAGCACCGCCAGCCCAGTCCAGCGGAGTATCTTCCAGACTTTCCTCATGGCGGATCGCCTCTTTTTGTCTTTTTTTAATTTGCCCTGCGGCTATCACGGCCCACAACGAGCCGCGGTCCCGCGGGTCCATTATGACCGGCGGATTCGCCGCAGAACATTTAACGGCCCCATTGACTGAAAAGGCCGGTTCCGGTCATTCGATCAATTCGCAACTCGCTCCAACGACGCGCCTGCCGAACTCAAACTGAGTGTGCCCTTGACCTGCCTTAAACAGACTGTAGTTGCGACTGGCAAGCGCTGCAAGTAGTTGTTTAACACGCACTCAATCGACTGTTTGAATCCGGGTGTCAGCTTCTATGAACGGGCAGCGAACAGGGCGCTTACTCGGGCGTAGTCTTCCGAAGTGTTGACGTCCGGTCCCGGCGGCACCGAGCAGTCGGCAACCCGGATGTCGAAACCGGCCTCCAGCGCGCGCAGCTGCTCAAGCTTTTCCGTGGTCTCCAGTGCCGAGGGCGGGAGCGAGGCGATGCGGCGCAGCGCTGCCACACGATACGCATAGAGCCCCCGGTGCCGCCGTGCGCCCTGCCACCGAGTCTGGCTGCGCAATCCGGCCGGGGCACCGTCCCGTGCCCAGGGGATCGGCGCGCGGCTGAAATACAGCGCCCTGTGGCGCTCGTCGGTGACCAGCTTGACGACGTTGGGATCGAGGAACTCGGCCAGATTGTCGATCGGTGTCGCCAGCGTCGCGATGTCTGCCTGCGGGTGCTGCGCCAGCACGGCAGCGACCTGCTGCAGCAGCTGCGGCGGCAGCAGCGGTTCGTCGGCCTGCGCGTTGACCACGATCGTGCCATTGCCCCACCCCAGGCGAGCGGCGATTTCAGCCACGCGATCGGTGCCGGATTGATGTCCGGCCTCGCTCATGATCACCTGCTTCGCAAACGCTCGCGCAGCGGCCGCGACGCGTTCATCGTCGGTGGCAATCACCACTTCATCAGCCTGCGCGGCGCAGGCGCACTCATAGACCCACTGCAACATCGGTTTTCCGGCCAGCGGGAGCAACACCTTGCCCGGCAGGCGCGAGGAGGCGTAGCGCGCCGGAATCACGACCTTGAACACCCTAGCGCTCCAGCAGCGGATCGGTCGTTTCGAGCAGGCGCGCCTCTTCCTCGAGCATCACCGGAATGCCATCGCGGATGGGATAGGCGAGGCGATCGGCGCGGCACACCAGCACCTTGCCGGAGGCTTCGCTCGCCAGTCGCAATGGGCCCTTGCACAGGGGACAGACCAGGATATCGAGCAGGCGTGCATCCATCAGAATTCTCTCCAGCAGGGCGTTTTCATGGCCCGGCGCGAAGCGCGCGGTCACCGGCAGGTACCAGCATTGCGCCGGTGCGAAGGCGTGGCATTTTACGGCATCTTTCTCGGTCATGATGACCGGCAGGGCATCGCCGAACTCCAGATCGCCTGGCCGGAAGCGATGGTGATCCGGGAATGGATGCTCGATCGGCTGCAGCCCGGCCATCCGCAGCGCCGCAAAGAAGCGCCGCGGGTTGCCAATCCCTGCGACCGCGTGAACCCGCTGGCCTGCGAAACTCGCCAGCGCGCAGCCCCTGCCAGAACCGCCGACGCCTTGCAGTTCGCTGCCCGCCAGCAGCATGCGCAAACCCGGCCGCCGCCCCTGCTCCCACCGCTCCTCCGCTCCGGGCCCGAAACTTTCGACGCTCCAGACCACGGCGCTGACGGTGTCGAGCCGGGCCTCCGGCTCGCGCAGCGGCCCGGCCGGCAGCAGCGCGCCGTTGCCGAAACCGCGTTGCGAGTCGATCAGCGCGACTTCGGCATCGCGCCCCAGGCGCAGATGCTGCAGCCCGTCATCGGCGATCACCACGGCCGCCCCGGCCGCAATCGCCGCCTGCGCCGCCCGTACCCGATCGCTCCCGACATAGACCGGGCATTGCGCGCGCCGGCCGATGACCAGCGCTTCGTCACCGACCTCATCCGCACCGCTTGGCGCCAGCACCGGCGCGACGCCCGCGCGGGCACGCCGCCCATAGCCGCGCGACACGACGGCCACCGACAGTCCCAGTCCGGCGAGCCGGAGCGCCAGCCAGATGACCAGCGGTGTCTTGCCCGTGCCGCCAACGCTGATGTTGCCCACCACGATGACCGGCGCCGCCACGCGGACCTGCCGGCGCCAGCCGTGCGCGTACAGCCAGTACCGGCTGCGCACGAGAAATCCGAACACCGGCGAGAGCCTTCGCAACCACCAGGGCGGGTGAGCGCCGCCATACCAGATCCGCTGCAGCCAGGTCTCGAGACTCATGGGTTGCGGACACGCACCTCACACGTTGAACTGCAGCTGGTGCAGTTGCGCGTAGACCTGCGAGCCGGCAACCAGTTCGGTGTGGGTACCCGTCTCGATGATGGCGCCATCCTGCATCACGACGATCAGGTCGGCGTGCTCGACGGTTGAGAGCCGATGCGCGATGACGAAAGTGGTGCGGTTCCGGACCAGTTTCTCGAGCGCTTCCTGAATGTGCCGCTCCGAGGCGGTGTCGAGCGCCGAGGTCGCCTCGTCCAGCACCAGGATCGGGCTGTTGCGCAGCAACGCCCGCGCGATGGCGATGCGTTGCCGCTGGCCGCCTGAGAGCAGCAGGCCACGGTCCCCCACCATCGTATCGAGTCCCTGGGGCAGGTCGGCCACGAAATCGCTGATGTACGCGGCAAGAGCCGCGGCTTCCACGGCCTCGGCGTCGACGCCGCGGGCCCCGAACACGATGTTGTTGCGGATCGTGTCGTTGAACAGCACGACTTCCTGGCTCACCAGGCTGATCTGCGAGCGCAGGTCAGTCAGGCGGTACTCGCGGATGTCGACCCCATCGAGCAGCACGGCACCGGCAGCCGGATCGTAGAATCGCGGCAGGAGTGAGACCAGAGTCGACTTCCCGCTGCCTGAGCGCCCCACGATCGCCACGGTCGTGCCCGCGGCGACACGCAGGCTGATATCGTGCAGTACACTGCCCTTCTCGACGTCATAGGTAAACCCGACGCCGCGGAACTCGACCTCGCCGCGCGCGCGCGTCAGGGTGCGTGTACCCCCCTGCGGCTCGCCCGGCGCGTCGATCACTTCAAAGACACTGGCACCTGCGGCGATGCTCTGCTGCAGCGGGCCGCTGACGCTCACCAGGCGCCGCAAGGGCTCGGGCACGAGCAGCAGCGCGGTCAGGAACCCGAGAAAATCCCCCACCAGCATCGCACCGCCCTCCACCTGGCGGATCGCCACGTACACCACGCTGGCCAGTCCCAGGGCCGCGATCAGCTGCACGACCGGATTGCTGCTGGAGCGCGCCGAGATCAATCGCATGTTGGTATGGCGGTTGAGCTCATTGGCGGCCCCGAAGGCTTCCTGCATGTCGCATCGATGGCCTCCTTGGCCAGACGCGTCACATCGCCCATCGAATTCTGGATGCGGGTGCTGTAGCGGCGAAACCGCTGGTTCACGCTCCCCACCAGCAGCGCGATCACCGGGGCTGCCAGCATGGCGAAGGCGGCCAGCCGCCAGTTCAGCCAGAACAGGTAGGCGACCAGTCCACCGATCGTCAGGGTGTCCCGAATCAGCACCGTCGCTGAATTGGTGGCCGCGTCGGCCACCAGCTCCGCGTTGTAGGTCAGGCGCGAGAGCATCGGACCGGTCGAGTCACGCTCATACCAGGCCGTGGGCAGGCGCAGGTAGTGCGCGAACAGGTCGGCGCGGATCGCCTTGATCATCTGCCGGCCGACCCAGCCCGGAAAATAGTTGGCCAGGAAATCGCCCACCCCGCGCAGCAGGAACAGCAGGATGATGCCCGCCGGCACGTAGCGCAGCACCTCGAGGTTTTGCGCCACGAAGGCGGCATTGAGGAATTTCTTGACGAACCAGGCGGTGATGGTGCTGACGGCGGCGTACATCACCATGCCCGCCACACCGATCAGGAACATGCCCCAGTGGGGCCGGGCGTAGCGCAGCAGCCGGCGGTACACCGCGGCGGCGTCGATGGCGCGGGGCGTGGAGTTCAAGGCGTCGGGGCCTCGCTGGCGCTCATGGTGACAAAATTGAGCTGTGCGAAACCAAGCTGGCCGAGCACGTCCATCGCCGTGACCACCGACTGATGGGTCGCGCGGCCGTCGGCGCGCAGACTCACCGGGAAGTCGCGCCGCGCCGGGGCCTCCTGCTCGATCGCCCGGCGCAGAGTATCGGGGCTGGCATTGACCAGCTCGCGATTGTTGACCAGGTAGCGGCCGCCCGCGGTGACCGTCACCACCAGCGGCACTTCAACGGCTCGCACGATCGGCACCGAGGAAGCCTGGGGCAGGTGAACCCGCAACCGCCCCTCGCCCACGAAGCTGGAGGACAACATGAAAAAGATCACCAGCATCAACACCACGTCAATCAGCGAGACCATGTTGATCTCGGGCTCCTCGTGGCGGCGCGGCTTGAGGTTCATGGGCCCGCGCCGCGCGCGGCCAGCTGCGCCGCCTCGAGTGCGTCAGCCAGCTGGATCGCGTCCTTTTCCATTTCAATCACGATGCGATCGACCCGGCCGCGCAGGTAGCGGTAGGCGATGAGCGCGGGGATGGCGACGCACAGGCCCGCCGCCGTCGTGATCAGGGCCTGCGCGATGCCGCCCGAGAGCATGCGCGGATCGCCCGTGCCGCCGGCGTTGATGGCATTGAAGGCCTTGATGATGCCGCCGACCGTACCGAGCAGCCCCAGGAGCGGCGATACGCCGGCGATGGTCCCCAGCGTATTGAGGAAGCGCTCGAGCTCATGCACGACGTGGCGGCCGGTATCCTCCAGGCGCTCCATCAGCACTTCCCGCGGACGATGGCGGTGGGCCAGGCCCACGGCCAGGAGTTTGCCCAGCGGCGAGTTCTGCTCCAGCGCTTCGATCACCTTGTCGCTGACCTGATTGGCCTCGACCAGTTGCCAGACGCGCTTGGTCAGATCGGGCGGCAGCACGCGCCGGTCCTGCAGCGTCCACAGGCGCTCCAGGATGATCGCCACGGCGATGACTGAAAACAGGATGATGGGGCCCATCATCAAGCCGCCGGCACGCACGATTTCCCACATTCCCGCTTTCGCTCCGCTGCTGGTCCGACGGCGCATGATACCTGATGTGGATTTTGACGCCCCCCGCACGCCAGGGGGTGGCGCGGGCTGCTAGAGTGCACCAGGGATGCCGCGCAGAATCGTCAAGCAGCTGGGCCAGTGGGTGGAGGCGCGCCGTGACCGCTGGTACTTCACGGTCTTCGGACAGCGCGTCATGGACCCGCAGCTGTGGTCGATGAACCGCCACGCGATCACGACCGCCTTCGGGGCCGGAGTGGCGATCGCATTCATCCCGCTCCCCGTGCACACCGTGGTGGCGGTGCTCGCCGCTCTGTACTGGCGATTCAACCTGCCGGTGGTGATGGCGAGCACGTGGGTCGTCAACCCATTCACGGTGGTGCCCATCTATTACGGTGCCTACCGGCTCGGCACCGTCCTGCTCCACAGCCCACCGCGGCACTTTGCATTCCAGCTCAGCTGGCGCTGGCTGGAGCGCGGCCTGGGGCCCCTGTGGAAGCCCTTCCTGCTCGGATGCCTCGTCAGCGCGATCATCTGCGGGCTGTGCGGCCGCTGGGGACTGGAGCTGGCCTGGCGCCAGGCGATCAGGCGGAGGTTTCGGCGGCGCCGGCGCGAAGCACCTGAGGCAAAAGGCCCGCGCTAACGCAGGATCCCGTTATCCAGCTCGAGTACGCGGTCCATGCGGGCGGCCAGGCGCGTGTCGTGGGTGACGAGCACGAGGCTGGTGCCCAGCTCGCGATTGAGCTCGAGCAGCAGCCCGAACACCTGCTCGGCATTGCGGCCGTCGAGATTTCCGGTCGGCTCATCGGCGAGCACCAGGCGGGGTGAGCTCACCAGCGCGCGGGCGACCGCCGCCCGCTGCCGTTCGCCGCCCGAGAGCTGATGCGGACGGTGACGCAGGCGGGCCCCCAGTCCCACCCGCTCCAGCAGGCCCGCGGCCCGCGCTGCGGCGTCGGCTGCCCCCATGCGCCGCACCAGCAAGGGCATGGCGACATTTTCCAGCGCGCTGAACTCCGCCAGCAGATGGTGAAACTGGTAGACGAAGCCCATGGTGCGGTTGCGCAGCGTGCCGCGCTCCTGTTCAGTCAGCGCGTGCAGGTCGCGCCCATCGATCTCGACCCGGCCCGCGTCCGGTCGGTCGAGCCCGCCCAGAATCTGCAGCAATGTCGTCTTGCCTGAACCGGAGACGCCGATGATTCCAAGCCGTTCACCGGCACGCACTTCGAGATTCAGGCCCCGCAGCACCTCGAGGGTCGTCGAACCCTCCTGAAATCGCCGCTCCACCGCGCGGGCGCACAGCACCGGTCCTGCAGCCTTCCCCTGCGCTTCAGTCATGTCGCAATGCCTCCGCCGGCTCGGTCAGGGCGGCCCGCCAGGCAGGATACAGGGTTGCCAGGGCACACAGCAGGAAGGTGACGGTGCACACACGCAGCACGTCGCGCCACTGCACATAGGCCGGCAGTTCACTCATGAAGTAGACACGCGCATCGAGGAACTGCGCCCCGCTCAGATGCTCTACCGCGGCCACCAGGGCGCCGATATGATCGGCGATCAGCCAGCCCAGCAGCGCGCCGCCGAGGATACCGGCGAGGCCGATCAGCGCACCCTGCACCGTGAAGATGGCGAGAATATTGCGCGGCAGCGCGCCCAGCGTGCGCAGGATGGCGATCGCGGGGCGCTTCTCGCGCACCACCATCACCAGTGTCGCGACGATATTGAAGGCCGCGACCGCGACGACCAGCAGCAGGATCAGGAACATCATCGTCTTGGTGACCTGGATCGAGCGGAAGAATGAGGCATGGTTGCGTGTCCAGTCGCTGACATAGAAGACACCACCGAGCTGCAGCGCCAGATCCCGCACGACGCGCGGCGCGGCGAGCGGATCGCGCAGCGCGAGGCGCAGGCCGCTCACCTGGTCGCCGAACCGGTAAATGCGTGCGGCATCCTGCATGGCGGCCAGCGCCAGCGCACTGTCGTACTCGTACATGCCGGAATGAAACAGGCCGCTGACTTTGAAGCGCCGCATGGTGGGCGTGAAGCCCGCTGGCGTGACGCTGCCCTGCGGCGCAATGAGGACCACATCATCCCCCACCCGCACGTCCAGGGCGTCGGCCAGCGCGTCGCCCAGCACGATGCGATAGCTTCCCGGTGCGAGCGCTTCAATCGTGCCGCCGTGGATGCGCTCCGCGAGGCTTACCGCGCGCCGCTCCTGCGCCGGGAGTACGCCACGCAACTGCGTCGGGGCGGAGCGCGCGCCATGCACCAGCATCGCCTGGACCTCGATGTAGGGCACCGCCGCGACCACCCCGGGCTGCGCCTGGGCCCGCGCCTGCGCGGCGCGCCAGTCGGGCAGCGGGCCACCCAGGCCCATCAGCGTCGCGTGCGACGTCACGCTGAGGATCCGGCTGCGCAGCTCGCGCTCGAAGCCGTTCATCACCGAGAGCACGACGATCAGTACCGCGACTCCGAGGGCCAGTCCGAGTATTGAAACGATCGAGATGAAAGACAGGAGCCCGCGCCGCTGCGTCGAGCGCAGATGCCGCGTGCCGATGATGATTTCGTAGGGCGCCGTCATGACTCACTCATAGCGCAGCGCCGCCGCCGGCGGCGTGGCGGCGGCGCGCAGGGCCGGATAGACGGTGGCGGCGAGTGTCAGCAGCAGGGCCGCGACGCTGATCCACAGCACATCGCGCGCGTGCAGCTCCGAGGGGAGCGTGGTGATATAGAAGACGTCGGCATCGAAGAAGCGAAACCGGAACAGGTACTGCAGGAATTGGGCGATCCGGGTCACGTTGTAGGCTATCAGCACCCCCAGACCGACGCCGGCCGCGACGCCGCACCAGCCGATCACCAGCCCCTGGGTAATAAACACGCGCAGCACCGTGCCGGGAGCGGCACCGAGGGTGCGCAGGATCGCGATGTCGGTCCGCTTGTCGGTGACCACCATGACCAGCATGGCGACGATATTGAAGGCCGCGACGCCGACCACCAGCAGCAGGATCATCGCCACCATCGTCTTTTCGATGCGGATCGCGCGAAAATAACTGGCGTTGTCCTGCGTCCAGTCGCGGACCACCATGCCCGCCCCGCTCGCGGCCCGCACCGCGGGCATGAATTCCGGCACCGTCAGCGCATCGGCAAAACGCAGCCGCAGACCGCTGGCGCCCACCGCCTGCGGCGCGAAGGCCTGCACGTCGGCCAGCGCCGCCAGGGCCAGGGTCTCATCGTGATCCTGGATGCCCGCCGCGAACATCCCGGCCACGATGAATACCCGGAGCCTGGGTTCCGGGGCCGCGGACTCGCTGGCGATGGGCACCAGCAAGGTGATCGCGTCACCGACCGTCACGCCCAGCTGTTCGGCCAGGACCTCGCCCAGGATCAGCCTGTTGCTGCCCGGCGCCAGTGCCGAGATGCGGCCGCTCACCAGCAGCGGGGCGAGCTGCGTGACCTCGGGTTCGCGCCGCGGATCGATGCCGCGCAGGGTGACCGGCTGCATCTCGCTCCCGTGCATCGCGAGCGCCTGCAGGTCCATGTAGGGCGCCACGCCGACCACGCCAGGAAGCCGGCGCAGGCGCTCGCCCAGCTCGCCCAGCTCGGCGCTGGCGGCCGGTCGCGCATCGACGATGCGCGCGTGCGCGCTCAGGGCCAGCAGCCGCTCGCGCAATTCACCCTTCAGGCCGTTCATGACCGACAGCACCACGATCAAGGCCGCGACGCCGAGGGCGACGCCGGCGAGCGACACCCAGGTGATGAACGACACGAAGAGGGTATGCCGGCGCGCCCGCACATAGCGCAGACCGACAAACAGTGACAGCGGCTGGAACATGAGCCCGGCATTTAATCACGGGAGCGCCGCATACGGCGATCAAAGCGGATCGGCGTCACAGTTCCGCACGACAGGCGGGCATGACGCACCGCGACCCTTGGAGCCTCGCGCCGGGCCGGTGCTATAGTCATAAGCCTCCGGTCTGGCGGACCGCCATGGGCACCCAAGGAGCAGCCATGAAAGCAAGCAGCTTGAGCCTGGCATTGATGCTGACCAGCCTCTGGGGCACAGCCGCAACGGCGGAGACCATGGTGGTGGACGACCAGGTGGTGGTGCGGCCCACGACGGTCGAGTTACCGGCACGCGGCCAGACGATGAGCGCGATCGAAGCCAAGTTCGGCGCCCCGCAAACGCGCCACGCCACGGTCGGTACGCCGCCGATCACGCGCTGGGATTACGCCGGCTTCAGTGCTTTCTTCGAGCATGACCGCCTCATTGACGCCGTAGCCATCGGCCCCTAGAACTTGTAATCGGGCGGCGCCCCGCTAAGCTCGCGCGCTGAAATCCGTAACGAGCCGGCTGCCTGTGCACCGGCACGGTAACCTGTTGCATGCCCGTTCTGCTGCGTCCCGAAATTCCCGGCCCAGGCGCCTCCCGGTTGCAGTGGCCGGGGCTGCCTGCGGGCGCACGCGCGCTGGCGCTGGCCGAGGCGGTGCAGACCGATGCCCGCCCGTGGGTTCATGTCGCCTCTGACATCCGCGAGCTCGAAAAGCTGGCGTTGGAGCTGCGCTTCTACGGCGGTGCGGGGCTCGAGATCCTGACGCTCCCGGACTGGGAGACGCTGCCGTACGACCAGTTCTCGCCGCACCCGGACATCGTGTCCGAGCGGCTGCGGACGCTCGCGCGGCTCGGCGAGTTCCGGCGCGGCATCCTGCTGCTCACTGCCGACAGCCTCCTCACACGCCTCCCGCCCGTGAGCTATGTGAGTGCGCGCAGCTTTTCGCTCGAACGGGGCGCAGCGCTGGCCATCGACTCGCTGCGCCGGCGGCTCAGCGCCGCCGGCTACGCCAGCGCGAGCCAGGTGAGCGGACCGGGCGAGTTCGCCTTGCGCGGTTCGCTCTTCGATGTCTGGCCCATGGGCAGCGAGTTCCCGGTACGGATTGACCTGCTCGAAGAGCGCATCGATTCCCTGCGCCGCTTCGATCCCGACACGCAGCGTTCGCTCGAGGCGATCGACGCACTGCGATTGCTGCCGGCACGCGAGATCCCGCTCGATGCGGAAGCGGTGCGCGAATACCGGCGGCGCTTCCGGCTGCGCTTCACGGGAGATGTCGCGCGGCTGGAGCTGTACCGCGGTGTCAGCGAAGGCCTTGCGCCGCCCGGCATCGAGTATTACCTGCCACTGTTCTTCCCAGCGACCGCCAGCCTCATGGATTACCTGCCCGCCGACCTGGTGCTCGCCACCGAGCCGGGACTCGACGCCGCGCTGACGGCCTCCTGGCAGGCGATCAGCACACGCTACGAGCAATACCGCCACGACATCGAGCGGCCCCTGCTGGCCCCGGAGGAGATCTTCGTCAGCCCGGCGGAGCTCGGTGCACAGCTGGCGGTGCATCCGCAGGTGTACCTCAGCGATGCCGGCGGCGGCGAGGCGCAAGGCGCCGACGCTGCGTGCCTGGTTCCGCCCGATTTCAAGCTTGACGCGCGTGCCACGGAGCCGCTGGCACCGTTGATGGCCTTCCTCGGGCAGTATCCGGGGCGGGTGCTGCTGGCCGCAGACTCACCCGGCCGGCGCGAAGTGATCACGCAGATGCTCGTGGCCCACGGCCGCTCGCCGCGTCCCGTGAGCGGCTGGCCGCAATTCGTGGACGGTGACGCGCGGCTCGCCATCATCGTCGCCGCGGAACTGCGCGGCGTGGCGCTGCGCGAGCCACCGCTCATGCTGCTGGCCGAGACCCAGCTGTTTGGTACGCGCGCCCGGCAGGAACGGCGGCGGCGGCGGAGCCTCGCCGACCCGGCCGCGATCCTGCGCAATCTCCAGAGCCTTGAACCGGGCGCGCCAGTCGTCCATGAAACCTACGGCGTCGGCCGGTATCTCGGTCTCGAGCTCATGCAGATCGGGGGCGAGACGGGCGAATTCCTGCTGCTCGAATACCAGGACGGGGATCGCGTGTACGTGCCCGTGCACGCGCTGCACCTCGTCAATCGCTATGCGGGCGGGAGTCCGGAGAGCGCGCCGCTCCATAAGCTGGGCAGCGAGCAGTGGGCGAAGGCACGCCGCCGCGCGGCCGAAGCGGTGCGCGACGTCGCCGCCGAGCTCCTGGATCTGCACGCCCGCCGGCACGCGCACGCGGCCGCAGTGCTGCGCGCCAATGAACTGGAGTACCAGACCTTTGCGAACGCGTTTCCGTTCGAGGAGACGGCGGACCAGGCCGACGCCATCACGCAGGTGATCGCCGATCTGGGTCAGCCGACCCCGATGGACCGGATCATCTGTGGCGATGTGGGCTTCGGCAAGACCGAGGTGGCGATGCGCGCGGCCTTCGTCACGGTGCAGGCCGGCCATCAGGTCACGGTGCTGGTGCCGACCACGCTGCTCGCCGAGCAGCACCTGCACAGTTTCCGCGATCGTTTCGCCGACTGGCCGGTGCGCGTCGAAGCCCTGTCGCGGTTTCGCTCCGGCCGGGATGCCCGCGCCGTGCTGGAAGGCTTCGAGAGCGGGAAGATCGACATCCTGATTGCCACGCACAAGCTCCTGCACACCGATGCCCGCGCACTGCGCCTGGGGCTGCTGATCATCGACGAAGAGCACCGCTTCGGCGTCCGCGACAAGGAGCGGCTCAAGACCCTGCGCGCCGAGGTACACGTGCTGACGCTGACCGCGCCGCCGATTCCGCGCACGCTCAACATGGCCCTCGGTGGCCTGCGGGAATTGTCGTTGATCAGCACGCCGCCGGCCGGACGGCTGGCCATCAAGACCTTCGTGTGTGAATGGCACGGCCCGACGCTGCGCGAAGCCTGCCTGCGCGAGTTGCGCCGTGGCGGCCAGATCTACCTGGTGCACAACGAGGTGCAGAGCATCGAGAAGGTCACTGCAGAATTCGCCGCACTCGTACCCGAGGCGCAGGTGCGTTTTGGCCACGGCCAGATGCGCGAGCGCGAGCTCGAGCAGCTGATGGTCGATTTCTATCATCGCCGCTTCAACGTGCTGGTCTGCACCACCATCATCGAGAGCGGCATTGACGTCCCCACCGCCAACACCATCCTCATCAACCGCGCCGACCGCCTGGGGCTGGCGCAGCTCCACCAGCTGCGCGGCCGCGTGGGCCGCTCGCATCACCGCGCCTACGCCTACCTGATCATTCCTTCGCGGCGCGCGCTTCGTCCCGATGCCGCCAAGCGCCTCGATGCGATCGAATCCATGGAGGATCTGGGCGCCGGGTTCCTGCTCGCCACCCACGATCTGGAGATTCGTGGCGCCGGAGAGTTCCTGGGCGAGCAGCAGTCCGGTGAACTCACCGAAGTGGGCCTGACCCTGTACCTCGACATGCTGGAACAGGCCGTCAGCGCCTTTCGCGCCGGCCGCGAGCCGCAGCTCGAGCGCCCGCTCGCCTCGGTCAGCGAGGTCGACCTGCACGTGCCTGCCTTCCTGCCCGAGGACTTCGTGCCGGATGTCCACCTGCGACTGGCGCTGTACCAGCGCATTGCCGCCGCGACGGCGCTCGAGTTGCAGGACATGGGTGGAGAACTCGTCGACCGTTTCGGCCCCCTGCCCGAGCCCGCGAGCCACCTGCTGCAGCTCGCATCGCTCCGTCTGGGCGCCCGGGCACTGGGCATCCGGCGGATGGAGGTGGGTCCCCAGGGCGGCAGTGCGCAATTCGAGACCGCCAACCAGGTGGACGCCGCGACGGTCATCGGCCTGATCCAGCGGCCGGCGCACGACTACCGCATGGACGGCCCGCTGAAGCTCCGCTTTACCCGTGGACTGTCCGGCATTCCCGCCCGGTTTGCCTTTGCAGGCCAGCTGCTGCAGGACCTCGCGGGCCCGGCGGCAGCGCTCAAGGCTGGTAACATAGGCTCATGAGTTCAATGCGCTACACCCTCGCCACGGGCCTCACGCTGGCCCTCGCCCTTCTGCCCGCATCAAGCGGTGCGGCGGCGGCGAGCACCGGCCTGTATCAGGTGGAAATCATCATCTTCCAGTCCGTCGCGCCACCGGCCGGCGAGGACCTGAGTGCGAGCGCCGAGGGGCGCGGTTTCAGTGGTCAGCTCGAGCGCGGCACGGCCCCGCCAGCGCTGCTGCGCCGGCTGGACGCCTCGGAAATGCAGCTCGGCGGCCTGGCCTCGAGAATCGGGACCGCTGGCTCATGGCGCGTGCTGGCGCATGCCGGCTGGATCCAGGGTGCCACGGATTGGCCGCAGCACGCGGGGCTGAAGCTCGAAGATCTGGGCATCAGCGTGCCGGGCCTGAGCGGCAGCGTCTATGTGGAGCGCGGCCAGTACCTGCATCTCGGATTCGATCTGCGCCTGGGCGCCAATCCGGCCTGGTCCTTGAGCGAATTGCGCAAGGTCAAATTCAACGAGAAAAACCACTTCGATC